>Ga0209577_10006963_pt1 | contig 10434 bp, 14 predicted proteins | sample GraSoiAngelo_109_FD_185874 | JGI IMG/M metagenome (GOLD analysis project Ga0209577, IMG submission 185874) | Grasslands soil microbial communities from the Angelo Coastal Reserve, California, USA - 14_0903_12_20cm (SPAdes) (version 2) | ecosystem: Environmental > Terrestrial > Soil > Grasslands...
GCCGAATGCCCGCTGCGTCTTGCTGACGTGAATCGTTGCCCCGCCCGGGAGGCACATCGCCCTGAAGCAAATAAAAAAATCTGGTGGGCCGTGCAGGACTCGAACCCGCGACGCCCGGGTTAAAGGCCCGCGACTCTCGCCGATTACGCCTTATTTATCAAGGGCTTGCGCGGAACGGCCGCGGGCAAGGGAGGTGCAGGGGAGGTGCAGCCGTCGAACATCGCCGACACCGCCCGCACCGCCTGCTCCTGCATCCCCGCGAGCACATGGCTGTAGGTCGCAAGCGTAAACGACGGCGTGGCGTGCCCGAGCCGTTCTTGGATCACCCGAATGTTCACGCCCCGCTGGAGCAGGTGCGTGGCGTGCGCATGGCGCAGGTTGTGCAGCACCCGGCGAGCTGAGAGACCTAACCGCGAGCACAGGCGGCGCAGGTCCCGCTGGCGGATGTTGTTGGCGTGGAGCGGTTTCCCATTCGGTTGCGTGAACACGAGACCGCTCTCGTGCCACCGCGCACAGGCTTGGTCCGTGCAGGACATTCCCCTCTCGCAAGGACCCCGCCGGCGGCGTTCGTCCTCCTGACGGGTCCGCAGATCACGCAACACCTCGGTCATCGCCGACGGAAGCCCAATCGCACGTTGAGAGCGAACGCTCTTGGGGTCCCGCAACACACACCCGCCACCCCTCACGCGCTGGAGCGCCTGCTCGATATGGGCCACGTTTTCCCGAAGGTCGAGGGCCCGCCAGGAAAGCCCCAGGGCTTCCCCGACACGGACGCCAGTTCCCGCGATAAACAGATAGAACGCGTAGTAGGGACTCGACGTGCGGGCCTCGCTCAAGAACAGAATCACTTGCGATTCCGTCCAGATGTCCAGTTTCACTCGGGCGCGCTTCGGAGCCTGGGCAACGTCCACCGGGTTCTGGACGATGAGATCCCCCCGCACGGCATCGCGGAGCGCTTTATGGAGCAGGCGGTGATGGTGATTCACCGTCGTCGACGAAAGGCCAGCGTCGAGCCTGCGGCCGTAGTAGCCTTCCAAGGCCCGCGGGCTCAGGCGGGCGAGCGGGATCGTCCCCAGCGCGTCCTTCTGGATCTGCGCGATGAACGTCTCGTATCGCTCGGCCGTCTGAGGGGCGAGATGGGGACGCTGGAGGTCGAGCCAATCCTCCAGGTATGGTCCCAATCGCTCGCGCGGCGAGCCGAAGAACCCCGTGCCCGCCGAGTGCGCACGGACATGCGATGCGAGCTTCGCCTGCGCGGCCTCGGCCTCAGCGCGTGTTCCGAACGTGAACCACTTCCACCGTTTCCGGCCGTTCACGGAGCCAGCGTACAGGCGCAACGTGAACGAGCCCCCACGACGACGAATCGAGCCCCCCGGCACGGTCCACCCCCTCTCCCGCAATTGATCGGGGGAGAGAGTGCGCCGCTCCCCGCGGCGGCCCTGCCGTGCAGGTGTTTGGGGGGCGGCGTTTTGCGTCACGATCGAAGTGTTCCTTCACTCATCGAAGAATGGCTGTGATCCGTCTCACCATCGGCACGCTCCGTTCTGGAGCGTCCGAATCACGGCGACCGCTTCGCTCCTCGAGACGTCCCGTGCATAGTCCGGAAAGCTCTGGATACTTCTGTTGACGATTTTGCCCTCGGGCATCTTCGGGGTGTACGCTTTCACGAGCCAACGCTCATGCGGCCAGGGGTCTCCTACCTGCAGCACGGCAAAGACCTCTTGGCGGCGGTCGTTGATAACGTAGAGACAGGCATGCTCGGGCTCGACCGCCCCGCCGAACACCCACCCCCGCCCCCACTTCATGCTTCGGTCTTCCGCCATGGTCACTTCCCCCTTGTCTGACTGTCTCTGGTCTTCACGCTCCACGCCTCGGCCACGATCCGATGGCCTGCTGGTGGAGGGCGGGCGCCGGCCTCAGGCGGCCGGACCGACGTCCGAACCCCGTGCGCCTGGCGACAGCAGACCGCCGAGCAGAACTCATCCCCGGCCTCGAGGGCGCGACGCGGGAGCGGCCGGCCGCACACCCGACACCCCGGACGCGGGATCGCCTTGGGTTCGGACCTCGAGATGTTTCGCGTCACGACCGGAGCACCGCTCGCCGAGCGAAGTGGTGTGAGATTCGGGCCGCGGCCTCGCCTTTCGTGATCCCGAACTCCCACAAGCCAAGTTTGCGGAGGAGATCGACCTGCTTTTCGCTCGCCGGCTGCTGCCGCCAGCTCGGGCCGCGCTCGGCGAGAATCTTCTGCTCGCGTTCCACCACCAGCCGACGCGCCGCCTCGACCGCATCCTCCCACGAGTCGACCGTGGCAAGAGGCCGCGCCTGGCGTTCCTCCACGACGTGCAGCGCGTACTCGCCGCCCTCGAGCGCCACCACCGCCACCGTGCGGCCCGCGCCGATCACCGCGGAGGCGATCTTGCCATCGAAGTGCCACGCGAGCGGATCTTGGGCGAGGTAGTCGAGCACGCGCAGCCGCAACTCGTCCGGTGTGCCCTCGATCTCCTGACCGTTCCCCAGGATTGCGTACGACCGCTGGCCTGCAATCCGGTCCTGCCGCTCCGACGGAAGCGTCTCCCGGAGATCGGCCGCAGAGTAAAGGTCACGCGCGTCCTTGGGCACGAAGTCGAGAATCAGCGCATCCGTCTTCGAGGGGTGCCGCCGCAGGACGCGGCCGATCATCTGGATGTACGCCGCGTCGGACTTCGTCGGCTTCGCCTGAATCGCGCACGCCGCGACAGGGAGATCGACTCCTTCGGTGAGAACCGCGCAGTTGCAAATGATCGGCACCTGGCCAGCTTTGAACCGCCGCAGCAGATCCGCGCGCTCGTCGCTCGGCGTCCCCCCGTGCACCGCTTCCGCGGCGACGCCGGCGTTCTTGAACGTCTGTGCAAGGTCGAACGCCTGCTGGACGCTCACGGTGAAGGCGATCGTGGGCCGGCCCCCGCCGTGCTCGAGCCATGCTTTCACGATGATCGCCATCGCGTCCGGCCGGGACATGACGCTTCCGGCCCACCCGTCCTGCCAATCGCCATCCCGCCCGACCGGGACCTGCGCGTACGACACCGGCAAGTCAACCGCGACGGCCGCGAACGGAACCAACACCCCCCGGGCGATCGCCTGCCGGAGCGTGAACCTGAACGCGACCGACTGAAAGAGTCCGCCGAGCCGCCGCGCCCCGCTGCCGCCGCCCGGGGTCGCAGTCGTGCCGAGAATGCGCAGGGCGGGGTTGAGCTCCCGCAGCCAGTCAACGACTCGAAGATAGGTGTCCGCCATCCCGTGGTGGGCCTCGTCGATGACCAGATGGCTGAACGGCCCGTGGGCGATAACGCGGTCGAACCTGCTGCGGTCGCTCAACGTCTGGACGGTCGCCGCGATGATTGCGGCGGTGACATCGTCCAGCCTGCCCTGAACGATCCCAAGCGGACCAAGCCGTGGAAAATGCGCCGCTGCGCGGTCGACCGGCTGCTGAACCAGCTCCTCTCGGTGCGCCAGGATCACCGCCCGCCGGAGCGCGCCCGAAGCGGCCTCGGCCTCCAACACCGCCAACAGCATCTCGGTCTTCCCGGTGCCAACCGCCGACTGCACAAGCGTCGCGAGCCGTCCAGCGGCCCATTCGGCCAGGACGCTGTCCCGGGCCATTTCCTGATAACCCCTGAGGCGAAAGCCAGTTCGCTCTTCGAGGCCCAGGGTCATCATGCCGATCCCGGAACGGTGCCCGTCGAACGGAGCAGCCCTTGCCTGTCGACCTGTCGGGCCCTCTTGAGCAGGGCCAACGCTCGTGCCGCGGGGTCCTTCCGGCGCTTCCGCCGCGTCGTTTTCACATACCCAAAATGTCCCCCCCTCTCTTTGGCTCTTGCGACGCACGCAGGTCTCGGTCCGCAGGGAGCGGGGGGTTGGCAGGCGGTGACCGGCGGGGCGGCGAGCCCCCCGAGGACCGCCCCGTGCGGGAGCCCGAAAGAAGAAGCAGTTGGTTCTTCGTTGTTCGCCCCCCAGACCTGGACCGGAAGACGGCAGGCCCACCGGCCATGGCCGAGGGGGGTCAGGAGGTAAACTGGAGAGGGGAGGGCGGCCGTTGGTCTGCGGCGTTCGTCGGCATGCCTCCGCCGCCGGTGGGTAGAGCCCCCGGCCAATAATGCGGAGGATGCTTCGGCGGCGTGATGCCGTAGGTACCGGTTCGCGCGCCGCGAGAGCGACCGCCCTCCCACATCTGGCGTCTGGAAAGAATCAGGAAGTTGGCGCGCAATCCACCGGCGTCCTCGGAAGCGCACGGTACGGAGCGATGGATCTTGTCGACGGAAGTCCGCAGCCACCTGGCCAGGCCGGAGCGGAGCAACGAGAGCGAAGTTCTCGAAGGACCGCACGCGGCTGAGCGTCTTCCACCGCTTGATGGTCCGCACGTCCACGTCCGCCATGCGTGCCATCGTCTCGTTCGCGATGGGGGCGCCTTGGCGGATGGCGGCGATGGCCTGAATGGCGAGGCGCGCTCGCACAGATGCAAGCGCGCCTCGTAGGCCAGTGAGTGATGCACGATACGCCGCGCGAAACACCCTCACGCCGAGTGCGGCGGCGATTTTGGCCAATCCCAGGAGATAGACGAACCCTCGATGGCCGAATCGCCAGAAGACGCCTGCGCCGCCCTTGAGGAGTCGGGTTACTGCTCTCGGGGTCCATCCCAGCCGCCGCGCAGCCTTCCCAACTTGGTCGAGTGTGACACGTCCGGTGCCCGTCGCATCGAGAGCGCGGAGGGCATACCACAGGACGAGTTGTCGGTCACGCCCCTCCTGGCGGTGGGCGATCGCCGCGAGGTCGAGATCGGGAAAATGCACGACCTTCATCGAGCCGCCGCTCTACGACGAATGCGTCGGCAGCTGTGGAACGTGAAGCCGCTCGGCCGTGTGTCCGTGAACGCACCGGCCTTCTCGTAGACCACCGCCCCATCGGGGAAACCCGGCGGAATCAGGGCGCCGCAGGATTGGCAGGTCTGGACCCTGTCGCCTGAGCGGAGGACGACGATGGCCCCCGTTTGGTGCGTCGTGATCGGTCCCCCATCATCGGCGAGGACCCAGACTTTCGAGGGACGGCCGTGGCGAGTTTGCCGCGTTGTGCCGCTGTTGACCAGCACCCCGGCCGCAACGAGTTCATTCCGACGCGCTCCTGCGGAGATGCGGGGAACTCCCACGAGCTCGGAAATTTCCTCGTCAGTCAGGCCCGCCGATGTTTCGTGGAACTTTGCGAGGATCTGCTGGTGAAGCGGGGTGTCCACGCGCTTCATGCCTCGGCCCTCACACGCTCGAGCCGAGAAGGATTGGCGTACACCGCGTGGAACTCAGACATCGGTGGGGCTATGGGCATGGCCTTCACCTCGTGAGCGCCGCCGGGCCTGGTCACGGGCCCGGCTTTTTTCATTGGGGCTAAGTTTCGTTCTTGGTCTTTTGGCGCATCCGATCAATCTCGGACTCTGGGATCAACCTGCGACCCGCGGCATCGCGCTGTCCGTGCAACCGGCCGGTGTCGAATAGCTCGCGGACCCAGTCCTCGGACTTCCCCAATCGCCGCGCAGCCGTAGACGTGGTGTGGAGTATCTCATCGCCACCCCTCGACACGGTTCTCACCTCCTCGGGAGCCGACCACCCCCTTGCTCCCCGAGGCCGAGGATAGTACCGTCTAGGGGTGGACGTGCAGGTGCCTTTACCCGGATTTATCGCTGAAGTTGCGGCGTGGTATCAGGTGCGGCGGACGGGGTGGCGCGGGGGCAGGTGGCAACGGGAACGAGTCCTCCCACTACCGGCCGCGCCCGAACTCCCGCGCTACTTCGCCCTCGCCTATCCGATCCTGGACGAGTTTCTCAGGATCTCGCCAACCCAGCTCGGCGGCGGTCCCGACCCCGCGCCGTCGTTCGGCCCCGAACGGGTCGTGGGGACCTTTGGATGCGGACACATCAGGGGGATCAAAGAGCGGGGCGAGGCTGACCAACTCCGGTTCTGGCTGGCGCTGGTCGATCTACTACTGCTGCGGCGCCCGCCCGAGCTTCATGGGGCCGATCGCCAAATTGTTGACCGCGTGGAGACGTTCGTCTGCGTCAGCCGCTGGCGTCCGGCCCGCTGGACCCTGGACCGCCCGAAGGAAGGTTCCCGGCGTTCGACTCTGACTCAAACCTGCCTCGTCCAGACCGGTCCCCAGGACCCGTCCTGGCAAGACATCGTCGCGTACTGGTCCCTCGACGTGGCTGCGAAAGATGGCCGCCTCGACCTGTGCCCCGAGTGCGGGCTGCCGTATCCCTCCGAGCGCGGGACCGCGGAGAAGTGTCCGACCTGCCGGAATCCCCACGGCTCGACACGGGGCCGGCCCGTCGAAGTCCCGAAACGCGTGTGGGGGTTCTACGAGACGTTCCGCGAGCGGGTCAACAAATGGCGTTCGCTTAGGAAGATCGCCGACCGCGACGCCAAACGGCTGAGGCGCAACTTGAAGGCCGACGTGTCTCTGTCACCCAAGGAGTTCACGGCCAAGTGGGAGCGTATCCTCGCCGACGTTGCATCCGCCAAAGCGTATAGCCGCTCCCATCGCTAATTGCGACGAGTCGCGGACTGGCTGGCGGAACGGGAGCGCGGGGGAACGGGGCGGCCGGCTCGAGAGCGGCGGACCCTACGACACCTTGAGGAGCATTTTGATCTCTGCGGCCGCGGTTGGGGTGACGGCCAATTCGCCACCCATGAGCGGGATCACGCGCGAAGGGTGCTTCGAGAAGTTGTGGATCGTGAGCCCGACGATCGAGAACGGGTCCGGCACGACGTGCGCGAACACGTCCTCGGCGAGCTCGACCGTGATCGCCTCCGCCGGCTCCCGGAAGTCCACCTCGAGGATGTCGAACTCCAGGTCGTAGCTCACCTTTAGGGGCATGGAGTCGGCCATATCTGCACCGCACCTTTCGGCCTGACCTCGGGCATCAGCCACGCCGTTACCACGAAGTGGTCCTGGTGTTTCACCACGGTCGCCCGCAGGTGCATTCTCCCGTGTTTGGGCGACACCACGCGCTTGAAGTAGATGCGCGCAGTCCCCTTTTGGTAAATGGCATCCGGGGCTGTGACCGTGTGCTCAAGATCCTGCCGGTGCGGCACCATCTCCTTGCGTCTCGTCAGGATATGCGCCCACCGCTCCGCCGTCAGAACCACGAGGACGCCTTGGGGGTCCGTGAGCCGCACCTGCCCAACAGGCGGCGTTGTCCCCACGAAGGCCGTCCCCCTTTCCTCCGCCCAAGTATATCAAGCGCGCGCGCCATCCTGGGGAAAAGGAAAACCTGCGGGGAAACCCGCGAATGCCCGCGCGTCGGCCCTCAAGGAACGGAAGGTATCCCCGGACCGACCTCCCCGGCCCCCGCTCATGGGGCGGGCTCTCGGAGCTGCCGGAGCATTCGATATTGCTTGACGCACTCGTGGTGCAGCGGGCCCACGATCGGTTCGTCCGGGAGATCAATCCACGCGGCCGCGTCCTGGCCGCCCTTGATGTACTGGCTGCACATCAGACACACCGCCCGGCCAGGATGCTGAAGGGCGCAGCTCTCGTGATCGAGCCCGCGATCGTCCGGATGCAAGGGCCTCCCGCACCACCCGCACGTTCTGGCCGAGTCCTCCACGTCGCTCACGTTCTGCCTCCTTGCCCGTTCGCCACCGTGCCATCCCGGGGATCTGAACACCGGACCGAGAGGCCGAGGGGAAGGATACATGCCAGGCCCGTGCTGCAAAGCAAACCCGGTCGCGTCCATGTACGTTTGAGCGGCTGATGGGTGGCGGGGGTACGTGGTGGCAGGGGGCCCCTCAGGACCGCGCCTTCCTCCACCGCGCCATGACGCGCCGCCGCATGGCCTCGCTGCGGTCGGCCTTGGTCGTCCCCCGCCACCGCGCCTTGGCCGCCTCCGCGGCGAGCACGGACCGCTCCTCCCGTGTGAGCTGGCGCATCCGAGCCACGCCACCGCGGCGTCCCCACCGTGAGAGTGCCGTCCGCGTCCGCACGCCCTTCAGTCTAACATGGGCTGGCACGTATTGACAACGGTGTGGCCTGGCACGTATGATGGTCGCAAGGGGGGATGTTCACCATGGAGAACGGCAGGATGCGCGTCGGGGTCTACGCAAGGATCTCCACGAACGACCGGGACCAGAACCTCGACACTCAGGTTCAGCCGCTCACCGAGTATGTCGCGGCCCAAGGCTGGACGCTTGCGGGCACGTGGACCGACGAGGCATCGGCCGTGGACCTGAAGCACCGGACGGGCTGGAAGGCGCTCCTCGAGGCGGCCAGCAAGCGCAAGATCGATCTCATCCTCGTTCACCGCCTCGACCGTGCGTTCCGGAGCGTGTCCCATGCCGTGACGACCCTCGAGCAGCTCCGGCGCTGGCGCGTTGGGCTCCGGAGTTTCAGCGAGTCGTGGCTCGACACGAGTGGGGAGAACCCGGTCTCGGACCTGATCTTCAACATCCTGGCCAGCGTGGCGCAGTTTGAGCGGTCCTTGATCGCGTCCCGGGTTCGGGCCGGCATGGCGCGGGCCAAGCGGCAGGGGATCTCCCTCGGACGTCCCCACAAGATCAACGGGGAGTGGGCGACGGTGGGGCCGCTCCTGGCCAGCGGGTACCTCAGCCAGGTCGAGGCGGCCAAGCGCCTGCACGTCTCGCGGTCAACGATCTGGCGGATGATGCAAAAGGGTGGCCGAAACCGCACCCCGCCAGCCCATGCCTGATAAGGCGCTCCCGTGCGGGTGGAGGGTGCCCGAAACGAGTTCCTTCTGCGACGGAGAGGGGACGCACGAAAGCGCACGCGACCATCCCTGAGACGAACGGCCTACCACGAGGCCGGACACGCCGTGGCCGCGGTCGAGCTGGGATTGCGGTTCAGGTACGTGTCGATTATCCCGAGCGATGGGTCCCTTGGGCACGTGCTGTTCGCCACAACCCCACCGAAACCGCGCGTCAGGCTGCCCAAGCAGGTCCGCGAGGAACCGGACCCGGAGCGGCGCGCGTTCATGGAGCAGGCATGGCGCCAGGCGGAAGAGGCCATGGACAACCCGGAGAACCCCGGCCCGAGAACGCGGGCTTGGCTCGAGCGCCACATCATGTGTTCCTTCGCGGGCAGCGCGGCCGTGGGTCTGCTGACTCGGCGCCACGCCCGCGAAGGGGCAGGCAGCGACCTGAGGGGTATCCTGGAGTTCAGTCGATACGCCGCCGAGGGACCGGAGGGGCAAGCCTATCGCCATTGGCTGTGGGAGCGGACAAAGAACCTGCTCAATACGCCCTGGAACCTGGCGGCCATCCGCGCGCTCGCCGATGCATTGCTGCGCAGCCGGAAAGTCGGAGTCCGCCGGGCCAGGCGGATCATCCTGCAAGCTCGTGAGCGAGCCACGCGCCCCCGTTCAACCCCGTAAGCGCTTCATCGGGTAGCAGCACCCGCACCATCAGTCCCGCTATCGGTTCTTCCCGTCGGCGCGTCCTGCGGGGCCTCGCTGTTGTCTCCCTCGCTCCAATCGTGGTTCTGCCAGCCCGCAGCCGCCACGATCTCCCTCTGCTTCTCTGGAAAAAGAATCAGACCGGTCAACACCCACCAGCCCAGGGCGTTCCTGGCGGCCATGCTGGCTGTTTTCGGTGTTCATTTCACCGTTCCTCGCGCTCGGAAGGCGGGAATCAACACCGCGAGGTATCGGGTTCCACGGTTCCTTCGGGGAATGCGAGGATCACTTTTCTGGGGTGTCGGGGGCGGGAAGCCGAAGAGACCGCGCTAGCGGGGAATAGGCAGATGCCACACCCACGGGTCAGTCCACGACCCTTTCTCGGATTCGGCGTTGATGCGTTTCTTCGCCCGCTTCACTTTCGACCAGTGATAGCCGCGCTCGGCCGCTTGGCGCTGGATCTCGCTGACGGGGACTCTCTTCCCTCCGACGATCCCCACCAGCCAGGCATCGACCTCCCGCAGACGGGACCGCTCCGCGACCACGTCGGGCGGGGGCGTGACCATGGCCGGCCTCGTGCCCATGCCGTTCGAGCTCGGGCGGTCTAACCGGCTAGCCACCACCGGAGTCGCCTCGAGCTGCTCGGCGGAGACGGCTTGCGGCGGGGGCGGGTCGCAGGCCCGGCAAAATCCGGATGGGCCCATGCCGTGCGCCATGACCTGGTGCTGCGGCCTGTCCTTCCCCGGGCACCAGACGATCGCCAAGTTCTCCCGCGGCGCTGCGCGTGGGTTGGCGTACCGCTGTCGGAGATCGTGATCGCATCGCTGGCACTCCATGCCCCGGCGGACCAACCAGCCGCACCGTTGGCAGCGAGTGAAGTCTCGCGCGCGGAGCAGGCCGAGCACGTTAGAACCCGAACACCGCGGCCGACACGCTCACCATGCTCAGGTCTGACCCGGCGAGGACCTCCGCCCAGGAGCTCGGGACGACTTGGGAGATCAGCC
>Ga0209577_10006964_pt1 | contig 10433 bp, 6 predicted proteins | sample GraSoiAngelo_109_FD_185874 | JGI IMG/M metagenome (GOLD analysis project Ga0209577, IMG submission 185874) | Grasslands soil microbial communities from the Angelo Coastal Reserve, California, USA - 14_0903_12_20cm (SPAdes) (version 2) | ecosystem: Environmental > Terrestrial > Soil > Grasslands ...
AGCTCCGACGGACGCTCCACCTTCGCCCTTCTCTTCGAGCCCACCGCCACCTCCTTCGGCGGCGACACCGCGGCCTCCGCCATCGAGGCCTCGCTGCGCACCTCGCTCCCCGGCGACACGGTGGCGACCACCGGCCTGCAGGCGCTCGAGTCGGGCGGTGACAGCAGCGGGCCGGGCGTTCTCCTCGAGACCCTGGTCGCCGCCGTCGGCGCGCTCGTGGTGCTCGCCCTGGTCTTCGCCTCCTTCCTCGCGCTGGTGCCGCTGGCGGTCGCCGCGGTCTCCATCCTCACCACCCTGCTGGTGATCCTCGGCCTCACCACCCTGACCGAGGTCTCCTTCATCGTCCAGTTCCTGGTCTCCCTGGTCGGCCTCGGCGTCGCCATCGACTACTCGCTGCTGCTGGTCACCCGCTGGCGTGAGGAGCGAGCCAAGGGCGCCGACAACCACACCGCGGTGACCATCGCGATGGCGACCGCGGGGCGCGCGATCGCGCTCAGCGGCCTCACCGTCGGCATCGGCCTGATCGCCCTGGTGGTGCTCCCGGTGCCCGGCCTGCGCAGCGTCGGCATCGGCGGCATGCTCATCCCGGTGGTCTCCGTCGCCGTCAGCCTGACCCTTCTCCCCGCCCTGCTCGGCGGCATCGGGCCCCGGGTCGACTGGCCGCGGCTCCGCCACGAGCAGCACGCCAGCCGCGCCTGGACGGCCTGGGCCCGCCTCATCGTCCGCCACCGCTCGATCGCCGCCACCCTCGGCGTGGCCATCCTCGCCCTGCTCATCGTCCCCGTCCTCCACCTCCAGACCGGCGCCACCAGCGCCAGCGCCCTCTCCCAGACCGGCCCCGCTCACACCGCCTACACGACGCTGCTCGACGGCGGCGTGCCCGGCGGCGTGCTCACCCCCATCGAGGTGCTGGTGACGGCCGGCGAGGCCTCCAACGCTCAGAGCCGACTGGCGCGGGTGCCCGGCATCGTCACCGCCACCACCGCCTCGGCGATTTCGCGCAACGGCCTGGTCGACCTGATCGCCCTGCCCCGCGACGAGACGGTCAACTCCTCCACCCTGGCCACGGTCACCGCGGTGCGCGATGCCATGGCCTCGCAGCCGGGTGTGGTCGGGGTCAGCGGCATGGGCGCCATCGAGCTCGACTACAGCCACGCGGTGTTCGGCAACTTCCCGCTGATGTTCACCCTGGTCGCACTGGCGACCCTGCTGCTGCTCACCCGCGCCTTCCGCTCGCTGGTGCTGGCGGTCAAGGCGGTGGCCCTCAACCTGATGTCGCTCGCCGCCACGTTCGGCCTGCTCACCTGGTTCTGGCAGGACGGTCACGGCTCCAAGGCCCTGTTCGGCATCCCCGCCACCGGCGCGATCACCTTCTGGATCCCGCTGATGGTCTTCGCCTTCCTCTTCGGCCTCTCCATGGACTACGAGGTCTTCATCCTCGCCCGCATCCGTGAGGAGTACGACCGCACCGGCTCGACCGACACCGCGGTGGTCCAGGGCATCGGCCGCACCGGGCGGCTGGTCACCAGCGCGGCGCTCATCCTCTTCTTCTCCTTCGCCTCGCTCGCCTCGGCGCCGAACACCGACATCAAGGTGCTCGCCACCGGCCTCGGCGCCGGCATCCTGCTCGACGCCACCGTGGTCCGGGCCCTGCTCGTCCCCGCCCTCATCTCCTGGCTGGGCCGCTGGAACTGGTACCTCCCCGCCTGGCTGGGCTGGGCGCTGCGGGTCGAGCCCGACGCTCCCGGGCCGCTGCCGGCCCCGGCGGTCAGGGAGTCCGAGACCGCCGCCTAGGAATCGCCCCGACCCTGGAACAGCCCCGTCCCCGCGGTCTTTTCCGGGCGCTCGCGCGCCCAACGGCGGGGGGCCTCCCCCCTGCCACTTCCCCCTTTGGGGGCGGGGCTGTTGCGATGATGGGGGCATGCGACTCCCGGTCATGCCCCCGGTCAAGCCGATGCTCGCGAAGTCGGTGCCGCGCATCCCCGAGGGCATGCACTACGAGGGGAAGTGGGACGGCTTCCGCTGCGTCGTCTTCCGCGACGGCGGCGAGGTCGAGCTGGGGAGCCGCAACGAGCGGCCGATGACCCGCTACTTCCCCGAGGTGGTCGAGGCGCTGACCGCGAACCTGCCGGAGCGCTGCGTCCTCGACGGCGAGATCGTCATCGTCGACGGCGATCGGCTCGACTTCGAGGCGCTGCTCCAGCGCATCCACCCTGCGGCGTCCCGGGTGAAGCTGCTCGCGGGGCAGACGCCGGCGTCCTTCATCGCCTTCGACATCCTCGCGCTCGGAGACGAGTCCCTGGTCGCCGAGCCCTTCCGGGCCCGCCGCGAGCGGCTGGTCGAGGCGCTGGCCGCGGCGAGACCGCCCGTCCACGTCGCCTCCGCCACCACCTCGGTCGAGACCGCGCAGAGCTGGTTCCGCGAGTTCGAGGGCGCCGGGCTCGACGGCATCGTCGCCAAGCCCTTCGACATCCCCTACCGCCAGGACCAGCGGGTGATGTTCAAGATCAAGCACGAGCGCACCGCCGACTGCGTGGTCGCCGGCTACCGCTGGCACAAGAGCGGTGGCGTGGTCGGCTCGCTGCTCCTCGGCATCTTCGACGCCTCGGGCTCGCTGCAGCACGTCGGGGTCGCCGGCGCCTTCTCGATGCAGCGGCGCGCCGAGCTCGTCGACGAGCTCGCCGCCTACGCGGTCGACGACCTCTCCGGCCATCCGTGGGAGTCGTGGGCCCGCGCCGAGGCGCATGCAGGGGGACGGCTGCCCGGCGCCACCAGCCGGTGGAACGCCGACAAGGACCTCTCCTGGGTGCCGCTGCGTCCGGAGCTCGTCTGCGAGGTCGGCTACGACCACATGGAGGGCACCCGCTTCCGCCACGTCGCCCAGTTCCGCCGCTGGCGCCCCGACCGCGACCCCGCGTCCTGCACCTACGACCAGCTCGAGGAGCCGGTGCGCTACGACCTCGCCCGGGTGCTGGCCGGGCCGGCCCTAGGAGGAGACCGCACGTGACCGTCGACGCCGCCACCCAGCTGCTCGCCGCCATGCCCTTCGCCGCCGCCGCGGGGATCGAGATCGACACTGCGAGCGCCGAGGAGGTGACCGGCCGGATGCCCTGGGCGCCGGAGCGCTGCACCACTCTGGGGATCCTCCACGGCGGCGCGCTGATGACCTTCGCCGACACCCTCGGCGCGCTCTGCGCCTTCCTCAACCTCCCCCCGGGCGCGGGCACCTCGACGATCGAGTCGAAGACCAACTTCTTCCGCGCGGTGCGCGAGGGCCAGGTGGTCCACGCCCGCTCCTTCCCGCTGCACACCGGCCGGACCGTGATCGTCGTCCAGACCGACCTCGGCGACGGGAACGGCAAGCGCGTCGCCCAGGTGGTCCAGACCCAGGCGGTGCTGCCCCCGCGCTGAGAGGAGACCGACCATGCCCGTGGCCCTCTACGAGAAGAGCGACCGCATCGCGCTGATCACCCTCAACCGGCCGGAGGCGATGAACGCGATCAGCCCCGAGCTGCACTCGCGGCTCTGGGAGATCTGGGAGGATTTCCGCGACGACGACGCCGTCGACGTCGCCATCCTCACCGGCGCGGGGGACGCGTTCTGCGCCGGGGCCGACCTCAAGACCTACATGCCCCGCTGGATCGGCGCCGACTACCGTGCGGTGCGCGACAACGTGGCCACCGGGCTCGGCGGCCTCACCCGGGGCCTCCACCGCATCACCAAGCCGGTGATCGCCGCGGTCAACGGCTGGGCGCTCGCCGGCGGCCTGGAGACCGCGCTCGCCTGCGACATCCGGATCGCCTCGGAGCGGGCGCGCTTCGGGTCATTCGAGGCCCGGCGCGGCTTCCACCACGCCGACGGCGGGATCGTGCGGCTGGTGAACATCTGCGGGGCGGGCGTCGCCCTCGAGATGCTGCTCACCGCCGAGCCGATCGACGCCGAGCGGGCGCTCCGCTGCAACCTCGTCTCCCGCGTCGTCCCCCACGAGCGGCTGATGGAGGAGGCGCACACCGTCGCCCGGCAGATCCTCCGCAACAGCCAGACCGCGGTGCGCTCCGCCAAGGAGACGATCCTCGACATCATCGGCCGCCCCCTCGACGACCAGCTCCGGATCGAGGCGCTCAACGGCTACTCGAGCCTCGGAGCCGACACCGCCGACCGCCTGCAGCGCTTCTACGAGAAGACCGACGCGGGCAGGGCGGGCCGGAGCGAGACCCCCCTGCCCTGACCGGTCCGGCTACGCCTCGACCACCTCGGCGTCGATCACCTCGCCCTCGCCGGCGGCGGGGACGGACACGCCCCCGATCACCAGGGTGTCGCCCTCGACGTCGACGCGCACCGCGTCGCCCTCGCGGAAGCGGCCCTCGAGGATCGCCATCGCGATCGGATCCTGGAGCCGGCGCTGGATCAGCCGCTTGAGCGGCCGGGCGCCGTACACCGGGTCGTAGCCCTCGCGGGCGAGCAGGTCCATCGCCGCGTCGGAGATCACGAGCTCGAGCTTGCGCGCCGCCAGCCGCTCGCGCAGGGAGCCGAGCTGGATGCCGACGATCTCGCGCAGCTGCTCGCGATCGAGCCTGCTGAAGAGGATGATCTCGTCCACGCGGTTGAGGAACTCGGGACGGAAGTGACCGCGCACCTCGTCGAGGACGTCACGCCGCATCCGCTGCAGCGCCGCCTCGTCGGGGTTCTCGGGCATCGCGGCGATGAGGTGCGAGCCGAGGTTGCTGGTCATGATCACCAGCGTGTTGCGGAAGTCCACCACCCGGCCCTGGCCGTCGGTGAGGCGGCCGTCGTCGAGCAGCTGCAGGAGCACGTTGAAGACGTCGGGATGCGCCTTCTCGATCTCGTCGAGGAGCAGCACCGCGTAGGGACGCCGGCGCACCGCCTCGGTGAGCTGACCGCCCTCGTCGTAGCCGATGTATCCCGGGGGCGCGCCGATCAGCCGCGCCACCGTGTGCTTCTCCATGTACTCGCTCATGTCCATCCGGATCATGGCCCGCTCGTCGTCGAAGAGGAACTCGGCGAGGGCGCGTGCGAGCTCGGTCTTCCCCACCCCGGTGGGGCCGAGGAAGATGAAGGAGCCGATCGGACGGTTGGGATCGCTGAGGCCCGCGCGGCCGCGGCGCACCGCGTTGGCGACCGCGGTGATGGCGTCGTCCTGGCCGACCACGCGCTGGTGGAGCCCCTCCTCCATGCGCAGCAGCTTGTGCATCTCGCCCTCGAGCATCCGGCTGACCGGGATGCCGGTCCAGACGGAGACGACCTCGGCGATGTCCTCCTCGTCGACCTCCTCCTTGAGCAGGGGACGCGCGCCCTGGCTGTGGTGCAGCCGCTGCTCCTCCTCGGCGAGCTTGCGCTCGAGCTCGGTGAGGCGGCCGTAGCGGAGCTCGGCGGCCCGGGCGAAGTCGGCCATGAGCTCGGCGCGCTCGGCGTCGTGGCGGAGCTGCTCGATCTGCTCCTTGATGGAGCGCATCGCCTCGAGCGCGCTCTTCTCCTGCTGCCAGCGCTCGCGGAGCGTGGTCGCGCTCTCCTGGAGGTTGGCGAGCTCGCGCTCGAGCGCCTCGAGCCGCTCCTTCGACGGGGCGTCGGACTCCTTGCGCAGCGCCTCGCGCTCGATCTCCAGCTGGCGGATCTCCCGCTCCACGGTGTCGAGCTCGGTGGGCATGGAGTCGATCTCGATGCGCAGCCGCGAGGCCGCCTCGTCGACGAGGTCGATCGCCTTGTCGGGGAGGAAGCGGTCGGTGATGTAGCGGTTGCTCAGCACCGCGGCGGCGACGATCGCGGGGTCGGTGATGCGCACCCCGTGGTGCACCTCGTAGCGCTCCTTGAGGCCGCGCAGGATGCTGATGGTGTCCTCGACCGACGGCGGCTCGACGACCACCGGCTGGAAGCGGCGCTCGAGCGCGGCATCCTTCTCGACGTGCTTGCGGTACTCGTCGAGGGTGGTGGCGCCGATGCAGCGCAGCTCGCCACGGGCGAGGGCGGGCTTGAGCATGTTGCCCGCGTCCATCGCGCCCTCGGCGGCGCCCGCGCCGACCAGGGTGTGGAGCTCGTCGATGAAGAGGATGATCTCGCCATCGCTGGCGGTGACCTCCTTCAGCACCGCCTTGAGACGATCCTCGAACTCGCCGCGGTACTTGCTCCCGGCGACCATGGCGCCGAGGTCGAGGGCGACGACGCGCTTGTCCTTCAGCCCCTCGGGGACGTCGCCGGCGGCGATGCGCTGGGCCAGCCCCTCGGCGATGGCGGTCTTGCCGACGCCGGGCTCGCCGATGAGCACCGGGTTGTTCTTGGTGCGGCGGGACAGGACCTGGATGACGCGGCGGATCTCGGCGTCGCGGCCGATGACCGGGTCGAGCCGGTTGCGCCGGGCGTCCTCGGTGAGGTCGCGCCCGTACTTGGCGAGCGCCTCGTACTTCGCTTCGGGGTTGGCGTCGGTGACCCGCTGCGAGCCGCGCACCGCCTCGAGGGTCGAGTAGATGCGCTCGCGGGTGACCCCCGCGGTCTTGAGCATCCGCGCCGCCTCGCCCTGGTCCTGGCCGGCGAGGGCGAGCAGCAGGTGCTCGGTGGAGACGTACTCGTCCTTCAGCCGCGTCATCTCGTCGAACGCGGCCATGAGGACGGTGCGCAGCGCCGGGCTCACCCCCGGCTCGCCGGCGCCCAGCTGCTTGGGACGGGAGTCGAGGAGGGCATGGAGCCGGGCGGAGAGCGGCTCGGGCTGCACCTCGATGCGGCGCAGCAGTCCGGGGACGAGCCCGTCGGGCTGCTCCAGCAGGGCCAGGAGCAGGTGCTCGGGGTCGATGCCGGGGTGCTGCAGCGACTGCGCCGCCTGCTGGGCGGCCTGGAGAGCCTCCTGGGAGCGCTCGGTGAAGCGGTCGAGTCTCACGGTGTGTATGGAACCTTCGCATGCTGATTGGGGGCTTTTCACTGATACCCGGCGGGGGTGCTGGTCAATCCTCGCTCGCGCCGCTACCATTGGCCACCGATCGAGCATGCGTTTCCCCCACCGCCGTCTTGCCTCCATGCTCCGGTCGCGATCCGCCGCCCTCGCGGTGGGCGCCGCCGTGCTGGTCACCGTCGTCGTCGCCAACCAGCCGCACGACGAGGTGATCGGCCATCCCCAGTCGGCGGCCGCCGCCTCGACGGTCCGGGCCGACCACCGCGCCGCCACGCCGCCGCTGCGCACCCTGCAGCGGCGGGTCGAGTTCGGCGACGCCTCCGCCGCCCACTCCGGCGCCCCGGCGATCGCCGCCGACACCGGCATCCTCCTCATCGACCTCGACACCCGCTCGATCATCTGGGAGCGCAACCCCCACCTCGCCCACGCCCCGGCGAGCACCACCAAGCTGGTGAGCACCCTGGTCGCGCTCGTGAACTACGCCCCCGACCGGCAGGTGACGATCACCGCCGACGCCCTCCACCAGGCCGGCGACGAGACCGTCATGGGCATCCACGCGGGCGAGACCTACCCCGTCGCCGACCTGCTCGCCGGGATGCTGCTGATCAGCGGCAACGACGCCGCCACCGCGCTCGCGGTCGACACCGTCGGCATGGACCGCTTCGTCGCCGCCATGAACGCGCAGATCGGCGCCCTGGGGCTGCACGACTCGCACTTCACCACCCCGGTCGGGCTCGACGACCCCGCCCAGCGGTCGTCCGCCTACGACCTCGCCGCGGTGGCGACCGTGGCCGAGGACATGTTCCCCACGTTCCGGCAGCTCGTGTCCACAATCGACATGCAGCTCCCCGCCGCGCCGGGCCATCCCGGTTTCGCGCTCCACAACCTCAACCGGCTGCTCTCCCTCTACCCGCCGACGATCGGGGTGAAGCCCGGCTACACCGGCAACGCCGGCCCCTGCCTGGTCGCCGAGGCCCTCCGCGAGGGCCACCACATGATCGGCGTCCTGCTCGGCGCCCCCCACCTGTACAGCGACATGCGCTCCCTGCTCGACTGGGGCTTCACCCAGAAGGGGCTGCGGCCGATGGTCACCCCACCCCCGGCGCCGCCCCCGCCCCCGCCTGCGCGCCGCCCGCATCGGTAGGGCCCGCAGGCTTCCGGTCCTCCCGAACGTAGATACAGGCGACGCCCCCTGTCGGGCGCGTCCTGGGAAGGGAGAGAGAGACATGCGCCGTATCGGCATCGCCGCCGCCATCCTCGCCGCTGCCGGAATCGGTGGCACCGCGGTGGTCACCACCACCCACGCAGCGGGGCTCCCGCTGCCCATCATCGGCGGTGGCGCCGGGCTGCCGGTCGTCGGCGGGCTCCCCGGCCTCGACGGCACCGACCCCGTCGGCACCGTCATCGGCGCCGTCTCGGGCATGCCGGGGTACGTCCTCAGTTGCGGCGTGATGTCGAACGTCCCGATCCTCCAGCACCCCGCGACCTCGACGAAGAAGTCGCACAGGAAGGTCAAGCACACCGCCCCGTCGATGCCGACCTGCGGCAACGGCCTCCCGGTCGTGAGCCAGCTTCCGGTGGTCGGCGGCATCGCCGGCGGCCTTCCGACCAGCGGACTCGGCGGCCTCCCGATCGGCGGGCTGCCCATCGTCGGCGATGGCAGCGGCCTCGGCGGCCTCCCGATCGGCGGCCTCACCGGCACCATCGGTGGCCTCGCGGGCGGCCTCCCCGGTCTCGCCGGCGGCCTTCCCATCGGCGGCCTCGCCGGCGGCCTCCCCGGCCTCGGCGGCGTCGGCGGCCTCGGAGGCCTCGGACTCGGGGGATAGCCTCACTCGGGGCGGCTCCGTCCTGGAGTCGCTGCGGTGGACGCGGCCATAGAGCGACCTACCCGGCGACCCGCTCCGCCTCCTCGCCCGCGTCCGCGCGCAGCGCCTCCAGCGCCTGGCAATAGCCCAGGCACACGTCGACGTAGGCGGCGTGGCTCCAGGCCAGCGGAGCCACCGAGAGCGGGCCTCCGGTGAACGGGTTGACCTGCTCGGGGAGCAGTCCGGCGGCCGACGCGTGGCGCTCGACCCACTCGAGCAGCGGCAGCACCGTCTCCTCGAGCTCGGCGGCGCTGCCGGCGGTGCGCACCAGCCAGTCGGCGAGCCAGAGGGTGCAGATCACCCACGGGTTGCCGGGCACGTCGTCGGAGAGCTCGACGCAGTGGTAGTAGTCGCGCTGGTAGCGGGCGACGCCGCCGTCGCCGGCGCGCAGCCAGAGGCGGTCGCGCAGCGCGGTCATGGTCGAGACCACCCGGGGATCGCTCGCCGCGTACATCCCGAAGGCGAAGAGGCCCCAGAGGCTGGCGTCGAGGGTGAGGTCGCGGTCGTAGCCGGAGCGGTCCGGGCGGGGGGCGAGCTGGCGGGCGAAGCGACCGGCCTGGCCGTCCCAGAGGTGCTCGTCGGCGCCCCGGCGCACCTCGGCGGCGGCGCCGGCGTAGAGCGTGCCCTTGGTGTCGTCCCCGACCTCGGCGGCCATCCGCGCCGCCGCGTCGAGGGCCGCCCAGACGGCGGCGACGGTGAAGGCGTGGACGCCGCGGCGCTCCTCCCAGAGGTCCCATCCGGGCAGCGGCAGGCCGGTGCGCCAGTCGCGGAAGGAGGCCATGAAGTCGGCGGCGGGCTCGACCACCCGGCGGTACATCTCGCGGAGCAGCTCGCGGTCACCGCCGCGCCGGTGGTGCTCGCCGAGAGCCCAGAGGACGAGGGCGGTCTCGTCCTCCTGGATGGGGACCTGGGCCTCGCCGTCGCTGTACCAGGGATGCCAGGAGGAGCCCAGCGCGCCGTCGGGCACGTACTTGTGGAGGAGGTGGCCCCGGGCGCCGTCGAGGCGGGCGGCGCAGAACTCGAGGAACGCGCGCAGCGGCTGGGGATAGCCGGCGGCGTCGAGGGCGGCGGTGGTGAGGGCGGCGTCCCGCGGCCACACGTAGCAGTAGGTGTCGCGGGCGTGCTCGAGGATGTCCCGGTCGGTGGAGGCGATCACCCCCCCGGCGTGGTCGCAGAGGGTGCGGGCGGTGAGCAGGCTGCGGACGTAGAGCCCGCGCAGCCGCACCGGGAGCGCCGCGGCGGCGGGGGCGGCGGTGGCCGCCCAGCTCCGCCAGTAGCGGCGGGTCCGCTCGAGCAGCCGCTCGGCGCCGGTCTGGCGCACCATCGCGTCGAGGGCGACCACCTCCGCCTGGCCGGAGCCCGCGCAGAGCCAGGCGTGGAGGGTCGCGCTGCGGCCGGCGGGGAGGGTCAGCCGGAATCCGGCGCAGGAGTCGACCGCGCCCTGCTCGATCGGCTGGCCGGAGAGCTCGCCGTCCTCGGCGTCGGCCCAGGTGCCGGCGAAGCCATGGAACCCGGCCCGGCCGCAGGTGAACATGTGGACCCCACTGCGCCCGTCGACCCTGCCGTCGATGAGGAACCAGCGGTTGCCCCGGTACTGGACGATGCAGTGCAGCTCGGGGTCGTAGTAGACGGTGTCGCCGCCCTCGCCACCCCCGCCGATGCTGAGGTCG
>Ga0209577_10006968_pt1 | contig 10429 bp, 10 predicted proteins | sample GraSoiAngelo_109_FD_185874 | JGI IMG/M metagenome (GOLD analysis project Ga0209577, IMG submission 185874) | Grasslands soil microbial communities from the Angelo Coastal Reserve, California, USA - 14_0903_12_20cm (SPAdes) (version 2) | ecosystem: Environmental > Terrestrial > Soil > Grasslands...
AAGCTTCAGCTTGTCGCGATCGGCTTGGTTCATGTTCTTTAACAATTGAAGGCGACAAGCTGAAGCTTATCGGACACAATTGGAGCAAAGAATGCGCTGCGATAAATGTGGATCGTTTCTCGACTCAGACAGTCGGTTCTGCAAAACATGCGGGGCTGCTGTCCGCGATTCCGAAGAAACGCAAATTGCTCGTCCACAGTCTTCCGTTCCGACCCATTCCGCTGAGGGCGACGATGTCGAGAACGTAATCTTTAGGGTGCGTCCGACAATGCTTTTCATAAAGATCGGATACGGAGCCGCGATATTGGGCGCCATTCTACTAACGATCCTGCTGGCGACGATCAAAATCGTGGACATTCCCTGGTACGTTTCGCTTCCCATCGCGATGGGCCTGTTGCTGATTCCCGCTTATTATCATCTTAAGCGCAACATGATTCGCTATACCGTCACCGACGCGAAAATCGAAATCGATTATGGCCTGATTGCGCGGACGACGCGGAATATTCCGATCTCTAAGATTCAGGACGTGACGGTGTCGGCGTCGATTTGGCAGCGCTTACTGGGCTTTGGCGACATCGTAGTCGACAACGCCAGCGAAATCGGCGGGACGACGACTCTGCACAACATCAATAATCCTCGCCACTACGCCGACCTGCTTTTGCGGCAACTACCACGGTGGCATTAGACATCACACAGAACCTCAGGAAACATTTGGAGCTTTTTAGGGTTCTAATTAAAGTTATGGGTGTGCCAGACTTCATCTGTTTCAAGCGAAGGAAGAGCCTTTCCAAGATTCTGGCGCTGATGCTTCTAATCTTATCTGCATCGGCCCTCGCGCAAGCCCATCCGCCATCGGCCGACGTGGTCAAAATGTTTCCGTTAGACCTGCGTGGCTTCCATACCGATCCACTGTCCATGCGACCGTTGGTGACCCTTGCTAAGGAAGGACTCCTTCAAGCAGATTATTTCGCTTCCGACGCTAATCAAACCAACGCGTCACCATTTCTCGGGGCGGAAGCTGAATACTTAACAGAAAATGGCAACAGGTTGCTTGTTGAGATTGTTAGGCTGCGAAGCGATTCTGAGGCTTATTCTTTCCTGACAGTAACCGCGCGAAAGATGAGAGAAGAAGAACGCTCGCAGAATATGCGACTTGGCAACGTAGGAACAGCAAGCTTTATCGGACCACGAAGTATTGTTTTCTTTTGCGATACGACGTTCGCTCGAATAACCAATGAGACCGCGGGAAATTCTGATGAAGTGGTTGCTCTCGGACATCTGCTTGCAGAGACATTCGGGAAGGGTGAGGATGATGTTCCGGTCCTGGTTAAGCATCTTCCTGATTGGCAGGCCACCCAACCCACAGCAATCTATGCCGTGAATGTAGGCCCGCTTCGAGACGCAATTCCAGATCAACCAATTCTCAGCGAACTAAACTTCGAAGGCGGCACCGAAGCAGTCAGTGCGAACTACGGCCAGTCACAGCTCGTGATTGTTGAATTCACCACGCCGCAAATCTCAATCGATAACGATCAGCGAATCTTGGCTAAGATTCAGGAGCTTAAGAATCAGGGGCAATCGGCGCCGTCTGCCTATCGTCGCGTGGGAAACTATTCAGTCTTTGTTTTCAATGCATCGGATGAGAAGACCGCTAACGAGCTAATCGATCAAGTCAAGTACCAACAGGTGGTCCAGTGGTTGGGGGAGGATCCTCATCTTTACGAAAAGTTGCAGCGTTATTTTGCCAACACTTCGGCCGGAGTGCTGCTCGCGGTGATGGAAAGTTCTGGCCTGTCGTTGCTTGTTTGTCTTGGTCTCGGCGCGTTGCTCGGTGGGCTTCTGTTCCGTCATCGCCGTGCTCAGCAATCGGCTTCGTATTCGGACGCCGGCGGAACGGTTCGTCTTAATCTTGACGAATTGACCGGCACAGACTCTCAAAAGCTACTTGACTCGCGTACGAGTCCGGACTCCAATTCGCGTGCGTCGTAATCCTATTTACCGCTGGGGCGTCGTAATGTTGACATTGACGCTCGTTTGCTTTCCGCGAAACAGACCGCCGCGGTAAGCAATGAATGCTGCCACGATCACAATTATGAAAATCACGAGCACTGCTACTACGCCGGTGCGGCCGCCGCCATTGCTACCCATCGTCAAGACCCCTGCTTAATCAAACGGGTAGATTCAATTTGAGATCGCTACGGCGATGCTTGTCTTTGCGGCGACGCCTGAGGCACAGTCACATTAACGTTGATCTGAGTTCTTTTCCCACCGAACAAACCGGCCCGCCAAGCGAGAACCGCCAGCACTATCACAATCACGAAAATTACCAGGACGGCAACTACGCCAGTGCTGCCGCCTCCGCCGCCATTGTCAGCCATCTCAATGCTCCTTTGAAGGAAGCTATGTCGGGTAATTCTATTTCGAGGGGGTGGAAAAAGAGGGGTTACTTAAAGGACATTCTTAGCATATGCCCACAGAGAACGTCAAAGACAAGAAGCAGGTGACAACGAAGGTTGTCACCTGCTGAAGACTTCGATCTCAAGCTTGGGACAATTTACTCACCGCGACGTTTTGGACGACGGGGCCGAGTTCGTTCCTGCTTCGGCTGTGCCTCACCCGGTTGCAAAGTGGGTGTCGGCTGAGGGGGTTTAGCACCTGGCGGACAGATCCAGATTTCAATGAAATCGCTATCACGGTAGCCGCCATTGAGGATGGTGATCCGCCGAGAATCGATTCCGCGCTGCGTCACCAAGTAATCTGTCGTGCGTCGAATCAGCATGTCCGCCTGACCACTACGGCTGGTTCGTCCAGCGTAGACGATGATGTAAGCTTGCGCGTCAGGTGAGTTCTGCAACTCAATCGCCAGATTATCCAGACGAGCCTTCTCATCGTCGAACGAAATTACCGGAAACTGATCGAACTGTTTGCACTCAGGCGGAGGCACGATCTTGAGCGTTACATTAGTTGAAGCCTGTGCGCGTTGACGGCACAAGGGATCGCCGGAGCCATCGTCGGCGACCAGTGTCGCGGTAATCCGTTGGCCACCGAGACCGGTCGAATCCACAGTTATTGTCGGAGTGCCGGCGCCGCTGACAATCCTCGCTTGAGACGGCGTAATGGTCCAAGTGTAATTGAGCGCGCCTGAACCACCGTAAGCCACATCAGATGTGAACGTGATCAAATCGCCATCGTTCACGGTCGCCGGCGCAGATAAATTCACCGGATAAGGGCAAGGAGACTTGGTGACGGTGTATTTCTTTGGATGGTAATTAACATTAACGCAGAGCTTGCGGCCACGTTCAATCTCGAAGTCCCGCACCCAACGTCCGCCGTTCGGCAGCGTGATCTCGACATTGTGATGTCCAGGTTCCAGTTCGATCACGCGCACGTCGGTTGAAGTGTTGCCTTCGGGCTTACCGTCGATACGCAAAGGAAAACCGCCCGGGTTAGTCGTGATCTCTATCTGTCCATACTTGACCTTGCGCTTCTTTTTAGCGTAGGCGGTCGTCGACGTGCAGGCCAGGCCGAATGACAACGCGATCGAGAGTGTGATCGCAACCTTAATCACGCCTGAGTATGAATGAGCGGCACGCATAATGTTTTTGTGGTTCATCGTTACACCTCCGTCGTGGCCGCGGCTTGCTTGCTCGCGCGCATTTTAGCGTAACGACGACGAGCGCCTGCACTCAAAGCAACGATACCTGATCCGAACAAGAACAACGAAGCCGGCTCAGGGATGGGCGGCGTTGGCGTCGGGGTCGGCAATACAGGCGGTGGCGGAACCTTATGATGATGATGACAAACGCCAGTCAGGCAAATCAAAGGAATCAACGCCAGGAAAGGCCACTTCGGAAAACCACCACCCACGGAAGGAATCTCTCCGCAATCGCAAATGGTGCCGTCGACTTGATCCTGCTCGAAGACTTGCACATCGGCTGACGGCTGCTGAGGGGCAACCTCAGTTCCGGACGCGAGCGAAGGCGCGACTGCCTCAGTACTGGTACCGACTGACGCAGCCGTCGATTGACCATCGCCTGCGACAGCAGGAGCGACCGAACCCAGGGACGGCGTTGAAGCCGTGCCCGAAGCGGTCGGCTCCTGCGCTATTGCTCGCAGGCGCAACCGCTGAAACTGGCCGCCATTTTGTAGGTCGCCCATCACATTTACGACATCGGCGAATTTTATCGGGCTGGCTTGTGCCGGCACTGCTATTAACAGCAGCAGGCTAAGCATCGTTCCGATAGGCCGGAAAAAACGAGTCCTCATCTGGTTAGGCAACTCCCTCCTCAAGACGTTGGGGCCGGTGTTCTTGCTGCGCTTTGTCATTGGGCACTCACTGAATTCTGATTTTCGAAGACACAACTCGAAACGACCTGCCGCGAGTACAAGTCTCCAAGAACCCCTTTTAGGGCTTGTTTGACTTGTTAGGAAAACACAGCGAATGAAGAGGGTATTCCAGTTTCAGATAGGGATTTAGCCGGATTTTGCTGCAAGATGAAAGGTGAAGACGCGGGCTCTCTCAGCCAGAGCCCGCCTTCAGTTCAACCTCATTCGTGACTATTGGCAGCGGCGTCGGCCTGCCGATTTTCATCGCGCAGCACGGCCTTGCGAGACAACTTGATCTTGTTGCCGTCTTTGCCTATGCATTTGACCATGATCTGCTGGCCTTCCTTTAACTCGTCGCGCACGTCGCGGATGCGACGGTCTGCGATCTCAGAAATATGCAGCAAGCCGTCAGTGCCGGGAAAGATTTCGACAAAGGCGCCAAAATCCACGATCCGGCTCACCGTTCCCACATAGGTCTGTCCGACCTCGGCTTCGGCGGTGAGGCCGCGAATACGATTGACGGCGGCTTCGGCAGCCGCGCTATCAGCCGTGGCGATTGAAACGGTGCCATCGTCCTCGACGTCAATCTTCGCGCCGGTTTCCTCGACAAGCGCACGAATCACCTTGCCGCCTGGTCCGATGACGTCGCGAATCTTATCCGGACTGATTTTGATCTTGATGATTCGTGGCGCATAGGGCGAGATACCGGCCCGCGGGGCATCCAGCGTTTGCCCCATTATGTCCAGAATATACAGCCGTCCTTTCTTCGCTTGCTCAAGAGCTTCCGCCATGATCTGCGCGTTGACGCCGGCGATCTTAATGTCCATCTGCAGGGCCGTGATTCCATCGCGCGTGCCCGTAACTTTGAAATCCATGTCGCCGTAATGATCCTCTGCGCCGGCAATGTCGCTAAGAATCGCGTACTTGTTTCCCTCCATGACTAATCCCATTGCCACACCCGCGACTGAAGACTTCAAGGGGACGCCCGCGTCCATCAGCGCCAAGGCGCCGCCGCATACGCTGGCCATTGACGAGGAGCCGTTTGACTCGGTGATGTCCGAGACGATGCGGATCGTGTACGGAAAAACTGTATCGTCTGGAAGGACAGCCTCGAGCGCGCGCCGAGCCAGGGCGCCGTGTCCGATCTCTCGACGACCCGGACTGCCGAATCTTCCAACCTCGCCGACTGAGTACGGCGGGAAGTTATAGTTGAGCATGAAGCGGCGCTTTACTTCGCCCTTCTCCAGATCATCCATGAACTGCTCGTCTTCCTTGGTCCCCAGCGTGGTTGTGACCATCGCCTGGGTTTCGCCACGCGTAAACAGCGCTGAACCGTGCGTACGCGGCAGCCAGCCTATTTCGCAATCGATCGAACGAATCTCCGAGAAGCGTCGGCCATCCGGCCGGCGGCGATGATTCAGTATGTCGTCGCGAAAAATCTTTTCCTTCAAGTGATCGAAACATGTTTTGGCCATCGCGCGCCGCTCGGGCTGATCTTCCGGATATGACTCGACAACTTCTTTTTTCAGAGCGTCGACGGCGGCATAACTCGCGCGTTTTTCCTGTTCGGTAGTATCAAGCGCAGCCCGCAGACGTTCCGTATAGTTGCGCTCGATTTCGCCGACGAGTTCTTCATTAAGTGGAGTCGGCTCGACCGGGCGCTTTTCAACTCCAAGCGCTTTGTAGAGTTCTTTCTGCCAGCGACACAGCCGATTGATCTCCTTATGCGCGAGCATTAACGCCTCGACCATAATCGCTTCAGAAACTTCCTGCGCACCGGCTTCGACCATTACGATCGCTTCTTCAGTGCCGGCAACGATCAGATTTAGTTTTGATTCGCGAATTTCGTCGTAGGTCGGATTGACGATATAACGACCATCAATGAGGCCGACCCGTACTCCGGCGATCGGATTGGGAAATGGAATGTCGGAAAGGTAAAGCGCGCAGGACGCACCCGTAATCGCGACGACGTCTGGATTGTTATCCTGATCGGCCGAGACTACGGAAGCCACGACTTGCGTTTCGTTGCGATAGCCGTCGGTGAACAGCGGCCGGCACGGCCGATCAATCAGCCGGCTGGTCAGCACTTCCTTTTCATTCGGCCGGCCTTCGCGCCGAAAATAGTTTCCGGGAATCCGTCCAGCCGCGAAAAATGCTTCCCGGTACTCAACCGTCAGCGGGAAAAAGTCTATGCCTTCACGGGGTGTGAGCGCTCCTACCGCCGCGCATAAAACCATCGTATCGCCATATCGAATCACACACGATCCGTCCGCCTGCTTGGCAACGCGACCAATTTCCACGGTGAGGTCGCGATCACCGACCCTGATTGATTCCTTTAGATATTTCTTAACTGACATTTCTGTACGTCTCCTTTTGACGACGCCGACCGTTTCAGGTCGGCACGCAACGTCTCATCCGCTACGATTTGGTTAGTTGTCGGGACGCGCTGAACCGCTCAACGCTATTAACAGCGAAGGCGGCAGAGCCTAGCCGTGAAGCTCTCGCCGCCTTCGTCATGTTCAAGGCCACACGCGCCGCCTGGTTTCCTGTATCGCCGTCACGTTCGGCTCGGTCACAAGCTCTTCGATAGACGCGGGCTTTTCTACTTGTCAGAGATTCGAAGATTTTCTCTCTCGTTAGTTTCGGTTGTTCTAGTTCCTTCGTTGATTGATTGCCGGTCGTCACCGACGCAACCCGAGTCGACCGACTACTTCGTGATACTGCTGTATATTCGTCCGCTTCAAGTAATCGAGCAAGCTTCGCCGCTGCGAGACCATCTTTAGCAGCCCGCGACGGGAATGATTGTCCTTCTTGTGGGTCTTGAAATGGTCGGTAAGTTCGTTGATGCGCCGGCTCAGCAGCGCAATCTGGACCGGAGCGGAACCCGTATCGGCCTCATGTGAGCGAAAGTCGCTTACAATCGTTTCTTTTACGTCTCTTGTTAACGCCACCGCTAAAAATGGCCCTCCTTGATCGCAGTAAACCATGCGAGGTAAACCACGGAAAGTTCAAATTACGACCCAGAAGTTAACACTTCGGCTACGCCACTGTCCAGCCGCCAAATTTGCGATCCTATAAGCCCTAACTTGTCGAGCTTCATTTAGCCCGTGCGCCCTCAAACTTTGTCTGATAAGATTTTGCGCGCTGTTCCTGCAAAATCAATGAATCAAAGAATTCTAATTCTCGGTGGCGGATTCGGTGGTTTATTCACCGCCCTCGGTCTCGGCGGAAAACAGGACGTCACGCTGGTGAGCGAGGAAGATCACTTCCTCTTCAAGCCGATGCTCTATGAGTATCTGAGTGGCGAGGTAGAAGCTTGGCACATCGCACCTGATTACAGAGAACTGATCGATGAAGGCACAAACTTCATTCGCGGAGAAGTTGCCGCGATAGATCTCGATACGCGCAAAGTTACGCTGGTAAACCGTTCCGAGCCGATTTCGTACGAGGTTTTGGTAATTGCGCTCGGCGCGGTGACGAACTACGCCGGCGTTGAAGGCGCGGAGCAGTTCACTTTGCCGTTTCGTACTCTCAACGATGCGAGTCGTTTGCGGCGACGGATGACGGAAGCGCTTGACCGCGTGCCACCGGCCTCCGCGCCGCAGGACACGCGGGGGAAACTGACTTTCGCGGTAGTCGGCGGAGGCGCGAGCGGCGTCGAGCTGGCGACTAAAATGGCCGATCTTTTGCGCGATGCGGTGAAAAGACGCGCGCTTCACGGTGAACCTCGGGTGCTGGTAATCGAGATGGCCGACCGGTTGGTGCCCGGCATGGGCCAGGAGATTCGCGGCTACGTCGAAGATGCTTTGGAAACCTCGCGCGTCGAGGTCCACACCGAAACGTCCGTCGTCAAAGTAACCGCAGGGGGAATAACGCTTGAGCACCAAAACACGCAGACTGAACTTGAAACTGGGGCCGTCGTCTGGGTCGCCGGCGTGCGCGTGAATCCGTTAATTGAGAAGCTCGCCGTCGAAAAAGATCGCCGCGGATTAATCATTGTCGAGCCGACGCTGCAAGTTCGCGGACGCGAAAATGTCTTTGCACTCGGAGACATTGCCTTTTACCAGGATGTCGTTCCCACGCTGGCAGGAACCGCTCAGCTTGCGTTCCAGCAATCTAGTTTACTTGCGCGCAATATAAAGGCGTCCGTACAGGGGCGAGAATTGAAGTCAAAGCGTTTCGTCGAGCTTGGTGAAGCTGTCAGCCTAGGCACCGAGCGAGCCGCCGTGCTCTCAGCCGGTAAAGTGATCGGTGGACCATTGGCGCGCCAAGCGCGCTTTGCCATGTACACGTCACGCCTGCCTACCTGGCATCATCGCCTGCGCGTGGGCGCCAGTTGGTTCTTCGAAGGAACCGAGCCTCGCCCACTCCAGCCACTAGGATTCTGACTGCCGCTTTTAGATCTCAACAATGAACGAAGCGAAATCTGACTTCATGCCGACATCAACCGGCGACATGTCTACCGAAGAATTTCGCCGTTTCGGTCACGAGATTGTCGATTGGATCGCTGATTACTTTGAGCGTATCGAAGAACTGCCGGTGCTGGCGCAGATAGAACCCGGCGAGCTGAAAACGCAACTACCTACATCACCACCACAAGTCGGCGAGTCCATGGAAGCAATTCTGGCCGACGTCGATCGCCTGATCGTCCCCGCGTTAACCCATTGGAGCCATCCTTCGTTCTTCGCTTACTTCGCCACCTCAACCTCCGCCCCGGGAATTTTTGGTGAATTGCTAAGTGCAGCGTTCGACGTGAAGTCAATGTTGTGGCGCACCTCGCCGGCAGCGACGGAACTGGAAGAAGTCGTGCTCGATTGGCTTCGACAGATGATCGGATTGGACGATGGGATGAGCGGATTCATTTACGATACCGCGTCAGTTTCCAGCATGCACGCGATTGCCGCCGCGCGCGAAGGTGTCGAGATGCGCATTCGCGAGGAGGGCATGAGCGGAAGAAAGGATTTGCCGTTGCTGCGCGTCTACGCGTCAGAGCAAGCGCACTCTTCAATCGACAAAGGAATCATTACGCTTGGTTTGGGCCAGCGCGCGCTGCGAAAGATTCCTGCTGATAGTGAATTTCGCATGGACCCGAGAGCGCTCGCGGAAGCAATCGATGAAGACAAGCGCGATGGCATGCTCCCTTTTTGTGTTGTGGCGACGGTTGGCACGACCTCGACTTCCAGCGTCGATCCGGTGCCGGCGATCGTTGAGGTTTGCGAAAAGCATGCGATGTGGCTGCATGTAGACGCTGCCTATGCGGGCTCAGCCGCCATCGTTCCCGAATTGCGTCACATTCTCGACGGTTGTGAGCGTGCAGACTCGCTCGTGCTCAATCCTCATAAGTGGCTGTTTACCCCCTTCGATCTTTCCGTGCTTTATTGTCGTCACATGGATCTGCTGCGTCGCGCCTTTTCACTCGTCCCTGAATACTTGCGCACGCCGGAACAGGAGAAAGTACGCAGCGGATCGGATTACGGCGTGCAGCTCGGCCGTCGTTTCCGCGCGCTAAAACTTTGGATGATCATTCGCTATTTCGGTCATGAAGGGCTCGCTGCGCGCATTCGTGAGCATTGCCGCCTGGCAAAGTTGTTTGCGTCATGGATCGAAGTATCGGCTGATTGGGAGCTTATGGCGCCAGTGCCCTTTGCCTTGGTTTGTTTTCGAGCATGCCCGAAAGTGGAGGGCAAAACCGAAGAAGTTCAAGCGAAGCGATTGGACGCACTCAACGAAGCAATCATGCATGGTGTGAACGCCACCGGCAAAGCATTTCTGTCGCACACGAAGCTGAACGACAAACTCACTCTACGCCTTTCAATTGGAAACATTCGCACTACCGAGCGCCACGTGCGGCAGGTTTGGGAATTACTTAACGAGCAACTACAACGGCTTCACTGATCTTTGCGCCTTACGTCTTTTTGTTCTCTGCGGCTTTGCGCCAACCGCAAGCTGAGTTTCTCGCAAAGTCGCCAAGAAAAGAAAAGACGTAAGACGCAAAGAAGAAGCTTCAATGACTGAGAACGAAATCGCGACGATCATTGTCGATTCCGCATACAGGGTTCACACGCAACTAGGTCCGGGCCTGTTGGAATCGGTTTATGAAACC
>Ga0209577_10006972_pt1 | contig 10427 bp, 9 predicted proteins | sample GraSoiAngelo_109_FD_185874 | JGI IMG/M metagenome (GOLD analysis project Ga0209577, IMG submission 185874) | Grasslands soil microbial communities from the Angelo Coastal Reserve, California, USA - 14_0903_12_20cm (SPAdes) (version 2) | ecosystem: Environmental > Terrestrial > Soil > Grasslands ...
CGACCTGCTCCAGCGGGCGACTCCCCTCCCCGCCTGGGTCGCGGTCCTGGGCAACGTGGTGGGAGGCCTGATCCTGGCTCTCCTGGCTCTCCTGGCCCTGTTCGCGGTCGCGGCGCTCGGCGGCGTCCGTATGGGCGCCGGCACCTGGTTCACGTTGCTGCTCTGGCTTAACGCCGGCTGCCTGCCCATGCTCGGCCTCGGCCTCGCCATCGGCTACGGCGCCGGTCCCAACATGGCGCCGGCGCTGGCCAGCCTGATCTACCTCCCGATGGCTTTCGCCTCCGGCATCTTCATCCCCCTGCGCCAGCTCCCCACGTTCATCCAGTCCATCTCCCACTACCTGCCTCTCTATCACTACGGGCAGCTGGCCTGGATCACTGTCGGGGCCGGCGACGAGACCCTGGCCCGGGCCCTGCTCTGGGTCGCCCTCTGGTCGGTCGCGCTCCTGGGCCTGGCGTCTCGCGCCTACCGCCTCGACGCCCAGCGCAAGTTCGCCTGAGCCGCCGCTACCATGCGCTCATGGCCGAGCCCCGCGAGCTGAAGCGAGTCCGCAGCGCCCTCTTCACCCCCGGGACCGAGGCGGCCCGCCTGCGCAAGTCGGTCGGGAGCGGAAGCGACGTCTGTATCTTCGACCTCGAGGACTCGGTACCGGCGGATCGCGTTGCCCAGGCCCGGCGGACCGTCACCGACGCCGTGGACGAGCTCGCCTCGAGCGCCCGGATCTGGGTCCGCGTCCACGAGGCATCCGACCCGAGGATGGCCGAAGACGTGCAGGCGCTGCCCCTCGATCGAATCGAGGGCCTGGTCCTGCCCAAGGTGTCGAGCGAGCGGGACGTCGCGGCCTGCTCCTCGGCCGTGGCTGCGGCGCATGGGCGCCAGGGTCTTCCTTACATGGCCATCATCGAGAACGCCGCCGGGGTGCTCAACGCGGACCGGATCGCGCGCTCGCCCGGTGTCGCCCTCCTGGCCCTGGGCCGCTTCGACCTCGCCGCCGAGATCGGGATCGACCCCGACCGCCGCACGCCGGCGCTCTCGGCCGCCCAGGCGCTGGTGGTGCTCGCCTCCGGCGCCGCCCGGTTGCCGCCTCCACTCGATTCGCCCTGGTTGCGCATTCCGGATCTCGACGGCCTGGTCCAGTTCGCTAACGCCGCACGCCACGAGGGCTTCGGGGGCATGCTGCTGATCCATCCCTCACACGTCGCCGCCGTCAACCAGGCCTTCGCGCCCACTCCGCAGGAGATCGCCTGGGCCCGGGAGATCCTGGGCGCATCGGCGGCAGCCGCGGCCGGCGGCCGGGGTGCCTTCGCCCACGACGGACGGATGGTGGACGAGGCGATCGTGCGGCGGGCGAGAGGCATCCTGCGGGAGACGGGCGAGAAAGGAGGATGAGCATGGAGCCCACCGACGCGGCGCCGGGCCGGTACTTCGAGGACTTCCGGGTCGGCGAGGTCTACCGTCACGCCCTCGGGCGCACCCTCAGCGAGGCGGACAACACCTGGTTCACGCTCCTGACCTGCAACCCGAACGAGATCCATTTCAACGCCGACTACGCCCGCCAGACCGAGTTCGGCAAGCCGCTGGTGAACAGCTGCCTCACCCTGGCCCTGGTCACCGGCTTGAGCGTCCCCGACATCAGCCGGCACCTGGTCGCCAACCTGGGCTGGGACCGGGTCCGCCTGCCGGCGCCGGTCTTCGCCGGCGACACGATCTACGCCGAGTCGGAGGTCCTGGAGACCCGGCCCTCCAGCTCGCGTCCCGGCCAGGGGATCGTCAGGGTGCGGACGCGCGGCTACAAGGAGGACGGCACGGTGGTCATCGAGTTCGAGCGTACGGTCCTGGTTCACTCCCGGCGGAGCGAGCCGCCCCGCAAGCGCCCCTCGCCTCGCTAGCTTCGATATCAGTTTTCAACCAACTGGATCTGTGGCCTCCGGCGGTACGGCCATGCGATGATCGGTGTGGTGCGCAACCTGGCGCGAGCCGACTCGGCACTCGAGCGGCTGGAGGGCTTTCGGGCGTTGATCGAGGAGCGTACCGCCCATCAGGCCGGTTATCCCTACAACCTCGACTACGACTACGCACCCCTCCTTCCCTTCCTGCGCTACACCCTGAACAACCTGGGCGACCCGTACATCGACGGCCATTACGGTATCCACACCCGAGAGTTCGAGCGGGAGGTTCTGGCCTGGTTCGCGGACCTCTATCAGCTCGAGGACCACTGGGGCTACGTCACGAGCTGCGGGACGGAGGGCAATCTCTACGCCCTGGCGCTGGCCCACGAGCGCTTCCCCGATGGCATCCTCTATTACTCGGCTGACACCCATTACTCGGTGCGCAAGGCCGCCCGCCTCTTTCGGATGCGGGAGCGGATCGTCCCCTCGCAGCCCAGCGGCGAGGTCGATTACGAGCAGCTGGAGCGGGCGCTCCGGGCCGGCCGCCGCCGTGCCGCGGTCATCACCGTGAACCTGGGCACGACCCTGACCGGCGCGGTCGACCGCATCGACCGGATCTCGGCCATCGTGGATCGCCTGCGGATCTCCGCCCACATCCATTGCGACGGCGCCCTGGGCGGGCTGCTCCTGCCCTTCATGGATGGCGCTCCGCGGATCACCTTCAAGGAGACGCCCATCGACAGCATCGCCGTCAGCGGTCATAAGTTCGTGGGTACGCCGGTGCCCTGCGGCGTGGTCCTGACCCGCCGGCCCCACGTACGCCAGATGGAGACCGCGATCGAGTACATCGGCTCCACCGACACCACCATCATGGGATCGCGCAACGGGCTGGCCGTCCTCTTCCTCTGGTACGCCATCAGCGAACGAGGGCAGGCCTTTCCCCAGGAGGTGGCCGAATGTGTCCAGAACGCGCGCTACCTGCGCGACCAGCTGGAGCAGCTCGGCTACCACCCCTTGCTCAACGACTTCTCCACGACGGTGGTCTTCGATCGCCCGGCCGCGCAGGTCTGCCAGACCTGGCAGCTGGCCTGCCAGGGCGAGCGGGCGCACGTCGTCGTAATGCAGAACCTGGACCGGGAGAGGCTGGACCGGTTCCTGGACGAGCTCCGCCGCAGTCGCGTTACCGACTGGTAGCACGTTACGGATTGCATTACGGTCCGGCGTGCGCTTAAGTGAGGGCAAGGGAAAAGGAGGGTCAGGTGCTGATCGGAGCTGACCTGCGCGATCGGTGGCCGGCGGCCGGCGCCGCCCAGGCGGAGCCGGCCGAGCTGCGCGTACTCCGGGCGGGCAGGCGGATCCTCGAGGGGACGCCGCGGCTGACGGTTACCCGGGCCCTGAACCAGGCCGCCGGCCGGGGCAACTCCCGTCTGGTCCTGCTGGCCCTCGACCGCCTGGACGCGATCACGCTGCGCGCCTACCGGGCCAGCTTCTTCGACTTCGAAGCCCGCCCGACCACGATGCCGCGCCAGCTGCTGGGCGTGATCGACGGCGCGATCGCCGACCTCGAAGCGACTTCGGACCGCCGCCGCGCCGCGGCCGGCGCCGTCCCGGCCTGATGCCCGCAGCCTTCCCCCGGTGACGATCGCGGTCGCCATCGAAGCCGGCTCGAAGCGCACCTTCGCCAGCGCGCTCGACTGGCCCGGCTGGGCCCGCTCGGGAAAGACCGAGGAAGCGGCGCTCGAGGCGCTTGCCGCGTATGCCGGGCGCTACGCCGAGGTCGCTCGGGTGGCTGGTCTGCCCTTCGCCGAAGCCGGCCCGGGCGCCCTGCGGATCGTGGAGCGTGTGCGCGGATCCGCGTCGACCGACTTCGGCGTTCCGGGAGAGGTGCTGAAGGCCGACCGGGCTCCGCTCGAGCGCGATCAGGCTGCCCGCCAGGCCGCCCTGGTCAAGGCAGCCTGGAAGGTCCTCGACCGCGTCCTGGCGCGGGCGCCGGCCGAGCTGCGCAAGGGCCCTCGCGGCGGCGGCCGGGACCGTGATGCGATCGACGAGCACGTGCGAGGGGCTGAGGTCATATACGCCCGGAAGCTGGGCCTTCGCATGCCCATGCCGCCGGCGGCACCGGGGATCGCCTCGCGGAACTCGGCCCGGAGCGCGATCCTCGAGGCCCTGGACGCCGTGAGCCTGGGGCAGGCGGTCGTGCCCAAAGGCTGGCCGGGCCGCTACGCCGCGCGCCGGATCGCCTGGCATGCGCTCGACCACGCCTGGGAGATCGAGGACCGAATCCCTACCGCGTGAGCGACCGGTGCCGCCGGTACCTCCGGCGCACCATCGCCAGGTACCTGGCGGCGTCGCCCTGGGTCTTGATCGCCTGCACCCTGTCCACGATCTGCCCGGCCGCCGCGGAATTCATCCGCTCCACCTGGAGGTGGCGCCGGGCCGCGACGTGGACGAAGGCCTCCGCCAGCGGAGAGATCACCGGGACGCCTGGGCCGCCGCGAACGCCGGGCAGGACTCCTCGGATGGCGTCCAGGATTCGCTGGATCAGGTCCGGTGGCGGCTTCGGCGCCGGCTGCGGCGCCGGCGCCTGGATCGGGGCATCGTCCCGTGCCGACTCGAGGAACAGGTTCGAGAGGGACGGCGACCACCGGTCGCGGGCGGTGAGCGGCTCCAGCTCGAAGATCTCCTCGACCGTGCTCAGCACGCTGGTATGGTCCCGGACCACCTCGTCGGTTGATGCGGCGACCCAGGGCGAGACGATCACGCAGGGCACCCGGACACCGAGCTGCCTGAAGTCGAAGCCGCGCTGGTTGAGAGCGGGGTTGACCGGATGGTCGCCAGGCGGCGCCGCCGCCGGGGGTGGCTGGTGATCGTAGAAGCCGCCGTGCTCGTCGAAGAGGACGATCAGCAGACTCCTGTCCCAGTGCGGCGATTGGCGCACCGAGTCGTAGACCTGCTTGATCAGCAACTCGCAGCTCCTCACGTCCTCCACGGGGTGCATGGAATCGCCGCCACGCGGGTCGGTGCCGAAGAAATTGCCGTAGTGCGGCTCGATGAAGTTGTAGGCCACGTCGAAGTCCGGGGCCTTGACCGCGGCCGCGAACTCCGAGTAGTCACGGAACAGCCGCTCGCCTCCGAACTCCGACTCCAGGTTCTCGCCGATCATCCCGGCGAGGAGGATCGACTGCGGCGTCTCGTCCCCTTCCCAGACCGTCCATTTTTTGCCCGCCCTGGTCAGTCGGTCGAAGATCGTCCGGTTCTCAAAGCGGTAGCCGATGACCACGCTTTCCAGGGTCAGCAGCCCGCGTGAGGGCATCTCGTCCATGCCCCCCGAGCTGGCGGCGTGGAGAAAGAAGCGATTGGGCCAGGTGGGCCCGGGCATGGAGGAGAACCAGCGACGGCAGACGCAGTAGTTCCGGGCCAGGAAATCGAGGACCGGAAGCTGCTGGGGGGTGAAGCCCTTGAAGAACGAAGGCACCGACCCCGGCTCGTAGCGGCCGAAATTGGAGGCAAAACCGCTCATGGTGATCGGCGGGTAGCGTCCGGGCGCGTACGCGGCTCCCGGCCCGGCCAGCTGCTCGACCACGTCGGTGAAGCTGTGGCCGGGATCCCGAGGCATCACGAAATCGGCGCCCGGGGTGAAGCGGAGCGTCTTCCCGTTCCAGACGTTGGCTTCGTCTCCGGTCAGATCGCCCGCCACGCCGAAGCCGAGGATGTGGTCGTATGACCTGTTTTCCAGCATCAGGACGAAGACGTGCTTGATCCGGTCCTGCAGCTTCAAGTCAACCCGGCTAAAGGAGAGTACAACTAGGGTACGCCTGCCAGCCTGATCGTTCGCAACGGCCGTCTCTTCACCTCGGGCGGGACCGCCATCGCGGTGGACGGCGACCGTATCCTGGCGCTTGGGTCGGAGTCAGACATCGCCGGACTGGCAGGTCCGGCGACTCAGATCGTCGATGCCCAGGGCGGGCTGGTCACGCCGGGCTTCAACGACGCCCACCAGCACATCCGGACCGGTGCCCGGCATCTTGGAAACCTCGACCTCTCGGGGGCGACTTCCATCGAGGGAGTCAGGCGCCAGATCCTCGAGTTCGCCCGCCTCAACCCAACCCGCGACTGGGTCCTCGGCCGGGGCTGGGTCTACTCGGTCTTTGCCGGCGGCTTTCCCGACCGCGCGCTCCTCGATCAGCTGGTCCCCGACCGGCCGGCGGCCCTCGAGGCGTATGACCTGCACAGCGTGTGGGTCAACTCGCAGGCGCTGGCCCGGATCGGGGTGAGCCGCCAGACTGTAGACCCGCCCGGCGGGCGGATCATGCGCGACTCCGAAGGCGAGGCCACCGGGATCCTCAAGGAGACCGCCATGGCCCTGGTCGCCCGCGCCAGGCCGGCGCCGACCAGGGAAGCGGAGCTGGACCTGCTCGGCCAGGCCATGGAGCTTGCCCTCCGGCACGGGCTGACCAGCCTCCAGGACGCCGGGGCCGAGCCCGAGGAGTTCGCGCTCTATGACGCGCTCCGGGAACGCGGCCGGCCCGTGGTCCGGATTCGCCTGGCTCACCGGATCGAGGCGGGCTGGTCGATGACCGCCCTGGAGCGGCGCCTGCGCGAGTGGGAGGAGGTGACCCTCTCCCGGCGCGATGACGTCTGGCTGCGGGGCGGGATCCTGAAGGCCTTCCTCGACGGCGTGGTCGAATCGCGCACCGCCGCCATGCTCGCCCCCTATGAGGGAGCGGCTGCGGATGACCCGGAGGCATACGGCCGGCCCCGGTGGGAACCCGGCGAATTCGCGGCCGCGGTGCTCCTGGCAGGCGAGCGCGGCTGGCAGGTCCAGGCCCACGCCATCGGCGATCGCGCGGTCCGCATGGCGCTGGACGCCTACGAGGACGCGGCCGGTCAGCGCGGCTGGAGCGACCGCCGGTTCCGGGTCGAGCACATCGAGACCATCGATCCCGCGGACGTCCCGCGCTTCGGCCGGCTGGGGGTCATCGCCAGCATGCAGCCCTACCATGCCGACCCGACACCTTCCGCGCTGGAGGTGTGGACCCGTCAGATCGGCGCCGACCGGGCATCGCGGGGATGGGTCTGGGGCTCGATCCTCCGGGCAGGCGGCCGCCTGGCCTTCGGCTCGGACTGGCCCGTGGTCTCCCTCGACCCCAGGCTGGGCCTGAACATGGCCGCGAGCCGGACCACTCCCGAGGGCGTTCCCCCGGGCGGCTGGCTGGCGGACCAGCGCCTGCCGCTGGCGGAGGCGATCGCCGCCTACACGCGGGGAGGCGCCTTCGCCGAGTTCGGCGAGAACCTGAAAGGGGCCTTGCGGCCCGGCATGCTCGCTGATCTGACCGTCTTCGACCGCGACCTGCTGGCCCGGCCGGCGGCGGAGATCCTTTCAGCCTGCGTCCGGACGACCATCGTCGGCGGAGTCGTCGCCTACGGCGGCTAGGTCCCGAGCGCGCCGGAGATATTGCAAAACACGTTTTGAACCTGGCAAACGGAGCCCGGCCCGCCGGCATTCGCACCAGGGACACGCCCGGGTAACACCCAATGTGACAGTCTCGTGACGGGCGACCGGTGCCTACCGGGCCCATTGCCCGGCTGAGGACCCAGAAAACCCGACAGTGGGATCGCTTGCCGTGGCCCAGGCCGGATTGATAAACCGGAGCCAATGGTCCAGCCCCGCCGGCTCCTACCCCGTCTCCTGGCAGGCTTCGCGATCACGATCGCCGGGGCGCAGGTCGCGCTGGCCCACCCGGCCCGGCCCGAACTGGCCAGCGCTGCGGTCCTGCCGATCCACCCGCCCCTGCACCACGTCATCGATGCCACTCCCACACCGGCTCCGCCTCCCGCACCTGCGCGGCCGGCTCCGGGGGTTGGGGTGGCGCGGTCCAGCGTGGGCGGCTCCTCGGGATCAGCGCCGTCCCGCCGCGCGCCCGTGGCGGCCATGGCGCAGCAGGCTCTGATCAACGCGGATCGGGCCGCGGCGGGCTTGCCGCCCCTGGCCTGGAGTCCCTGCCTGGCGGCGGTGGCCGCCCAGAACGCGGCTCGGATGGCCGCCCAGGGATTCATCTCGCACGCCAACGGGCCGAGCCTCGACCTGGCCTGTCACGTCGGTTTGAGCGCCGGTGAGAACGTCGGCTACACCTCGGCCGGAGCTGACGATGGCCAGCTCAACCAGCTGTTCATGAACAGCCCCGAGCACCGGGCCAACATCCTGGGCGCCTATCACTTCGTCGGAGCCGCGTGGGCGATCGCTCCGAGCGGATACGGTTACGTCGCAGTCGAATTCGGCTAGGCAGTCGACGGACGGGAGCCGGCCTCGCCTCCAGGCGCTCTGGGCAGCCCGACGGCCGGCACGACCACGCGCAGGACCCTGGGCAGCACCTCGAAGGTTCCAGGCAGCTGTCCGGACACCTCGCCGTCGAGGCTGACCTCGATCGACGGCTCTGCGCTGACAGCCAGCCGCTCGACCTTCAGGGCGCGAATCCCCCGGATCCTCCGCCTGACCCCGAGGACCGGATAGAAGAGGGACCGAAGGAAGCGCCGGAGCGGCAGGTCCTCCACCAGGAGCACGTCCAGCGCTGCGTCCGACGGGTCGACGCCGGGCATCTGCAGGTCGAGGATCCCGCCGAAGACCGGCGCGTTGATGATCGAGAGCTGGATCAGGCGTAGCCGCTCCACCCCACCCCCGTGCTCGATCGTGCAGCTGAAGGGGGCTCGCCGCCGGAACGCGCCCATCGCCGCGACCGCGTAGCTGAAGCGGCCGAGCCGGCGGCGGAGGTCCGCCCTGGTCGCGAGCCGGGCGAAGTTCACGTTGAGGCCGGCCGTCGCCGCATGGACGAAGGTGCGCGCTTCGATCCCGTCCCGGTTCAGCCGCCCGGCATCGACCGCCAGGACACGACCTCGCGCCAGCAGCCGGGCCGCATGCTTGGGGCGCATCGGGATCCCCAGCGAACGCGCGAAGTCGTTCGAGGTGCCAAGCGGCAGGATCCCGAGGACCACGCCGGTGCCGGCCAGCAGGTTGGCCAGCGCGCCCACCGTGCCGTCGCCGCCCGCTGCAACCACGATCGGCGGCGGGAGGCCGCGTGCCTTCAGGATCTCACTGAGCTTGGACAGTTCGCCCACTTCCAGGCTCTCCACGACGCTGAGTCCGGCTTCTCCCATCGCGCTGAGCGCCGCCGCCAGGCCGCCGGCCCGGCCCGCCCGCCGGTTGACCACGAGCATCACCTCCCGCGACTGGGGCCGTTCCGACGGCTGGGCCTCGGCATGCGAGTCGCGCCATTCCCGTCCCATCCGCAGCAGCCCCCCGGCGGCGACGGCGGCTCCAGCCCCGATCGCGGCACCGGCGAGGACGTCGAACGGATAGTGCACGCGAAGATGCACGCGCGAGTAGGCCACCCCCGCCGCCAGCGGAAGCAGGAGAGGGATCAGACGCGGCTCCTCGAAGCCTGCGCCCACGGTGAAAGCGAAGGCGGAAGCCGCGTGGCCGGAGGGAAAGGAGAAGCTGGCCGGCGCCCGCAGCGGTGGCGGCCGGTCGTGCAAGCGTGGGTCAGGACGCTGCCGCCGGGCAACGAGCTTGAGGGGACCGTTGACGAAGGCGGACGAAAGCCCGATCGCGACCGCGCCGTGGAGGGCGGCTCGGCGCCCGGCGCGCCCGCCGGCGACCGCCATGATCTCAGCCAGGACCAGCCAGAGCAGGCTCCGGTTGGCGCCGTGAGTCAAGCGGGTCAGGAGCCGCTCCAGCGAGCGCCGCTCGCGTCGAGTCAGCAGCCGGAGCAGGCGGCGGTCAACCGCATCCAGCGCCCTCCAGGGGCGAAAGCGCATCGTCTCAGGCTAGTGGAGAATAAGGAGGATGCCGCAGGCCATCTGGACGGGCGCCATCAGCTTCGGCCTGGTCAGCGTCCCGGTTCGCCTCTACCCCGCCACCCGCAGGAAGGACGTGCGCTTCCACGAGCTCGACCGCGCCACCGGCAGGCGTATCCGGCACCAGCGGATACGGGACGAAGCGCCGTTCCAGCTCGAGCGGCCGTCCTTGGAGCCGCCGTCCTTCGAGCTCCCGTCGGTCGAGCCGTCGCCTGGACCCCGGGTCGCCTACGAGGACGTGGTCAAGGGGTTCGAGGTCGCACCGCGGCAGTACGTAGCCGTCTCACGCGAGGAGCTGGAGGCGATCGCGCCCGAACGCAGCCGCACCATCGACATCGAGCAGTTCGTCGACGCCGCCGCGATCGACCCCATAGCCTTCCAGACGAGCTACTACGTGGTGCCCGACCGCGATGCCGCGCGATCGTTCGCTCTGCTCGTGGAGGCCATGGCGGGGTCGAGGCGCGCCGGGGTCTGCTGGATCGTGCTCCGCCGCCGCCGTCACCTGGCCGTTCTTCGTCCCTTCCAGGGCCTGATGCTCCTGACCACCATGTTCCACGCCGACGAGGTCCTGCCGCTGAGCCAGCTTCCACCCGCGCCGGCGGTGGATCTCTCAAGGAAGGAGAGGAAGATGGCCTCGCTGCTGGTCAGGACGCTCTCGGGACCCTTCGAGGCCGAGCGCTACGGCGA
>Ga0209577_10006974_pt1 | contig 10420 bp, 14 predicted proteins | sample GraSoiAngelo_109_FD_185874 | JGI IMG/M metagenome (GOLD analysis project Ga0209577, IMG submission 185874) | Grasslands soil microbial communities from the Angelo Coastal Reserve, California, USA - 14_0903_12_20cm (SPAdes) (version 2) | ecosystem: Environmental > Terrestrial > Soil > Grasslands...
ATGCTTCGCCGCGACGCTCGCGTCACCACCGCGTGTGCCTGCTGCGACTCCGCCATGGAGCTTATCGTCCACAAAGGAGGTCTCCTCGGAACGAAAGGCGTCATTCATTTCGCTGTGCCAGCATCCACTGGTACGAGAACATCGTCTTCACCTGAAAGACCATGCTGCTCTTCCGGTCGGAAGAGCATGTCGCCCGCTGGTGCCGCATCTGGAAGCTTCGGCGCGGGGCTGTCTTCTCACTCCAGCAAGGTCTGCGTCTGGCCAAAGCTTGGTACGGCGACCGCCTTTCGCCCAAGTGGCGTCCCTTCTCGCCGCAACAAGCCCAGGCCACATTGAACAACGTCGGACTCCGCTCCCGCCGCTACGCCCCAGCTAGCCAAAGCCCGACATTGGGAAACTAGGAGCAATCCTAGCTGAAGGCGTAAAGACCAGCGTAAGGGAAAAGTTTCATGGATCGGCGGAGTCCGGGCGCGGCTTGTCCAACTCGGCACGCCCGAGCGCCTGGCGGAATTTGGAGACCCATGCCCAATACAAACGAAACCCCGCTCGATGCCTGTGCCTCTTGAAAACCTCGAACTGTCTGAGCCGATGAGAATTATAGCCGCCCTGCATTATTCCATTATTCTCCTCTGATGCTCATTTCTCTCGCGAGACTCCTCGCAACTCTGAATGGCCACTATGATGGGGTTGCTCCTAGACACCGTCGCGTTTAGCTGGGCCGCGGCTTCTTCAGGGAAAAGCGAAAACGGTTCAACCGGTGTTGAAGAGATGAGACTTTGGACGACCCCTCACCTCACACGGCAAGGGTCCGCTTAAAAGCCCTCCGGCCAATGCTGCGCGCCGTGGTAGACCGCGAGGACCACGATATCGGTTTCTTCGATGGCATACGCAATGATGAACGGCGAATTCGAAATGACCAACCCACGGGTCCCAGGAACCCGGCCTGCTCTTCCCGACATAGGGTGGACGGCAAGTTGTTGAACGCTGTTAACGATCTGCATTGTGATCCGGGAGGCAACCTCCTCGCTGTTGGATAGGGCGATGTAATCGTGAGCCTGATCTAGTTGCCGAGTCGCCTGCTCGGTCCATTCGATCATTGACTAGCGCGTCCCGTCCTCTTGAGCCCTTTTACGACCTCCTCATGGCTTAGGACCCGGCCTTTTCGCTTCTCTTCCAGCCCTTTGCGAACCAACGCGTCCTGATAGGCGTGCAGTTCGATGTAGTTGGTGATCGCCTCGTTAATGAGATAACTGCGCGAACGGTCCTGCGCGGCGGCCAACGAATCAAGAGCGTCGATCTTTTCAGTGACGGCACGGAAACTGATGGTCTTTTCATTGTTTCCCATAATGCCAGAAGAATAACGCATATTACCCCGTATTACCATCGACAGTTTGGCGAGTAAGCGGGATAGGGAATATCCAGAACGGACCAGGCCACGACGTGTCACAATAGCGACTGCAGAGTTCCCAGGCTCGCAATTTCGCCTGTGCTGCACAAAAATCTCGCCCTAGTTCGAAGTCTGACCGGCCCAAGAGATAAACCATCCGCTTAACCTCTATATATACATTATATATACATCGTTGCCTGATAGGAGCGGTCGTAATCGTGGAATTCGAGTTCGTGGTGGAGATGAACTTGGTACAGATAGGAACCAACGAGTTCTTCCCCCAACTTATTCGTCTCGCTGCAAACGAAAGGCACCTACAGTCCCGCACCTACAGCAACCAGAAATTGGGGAGACGCGATCAAAGTGCACTCATCTCAGAAACATGTCCTTCACGCGGCGATCCTCTCCCACTGGTATTCGTGATGGAGGCCGCCGAGAACCATGCGAGCCACACTTTCTGAAACCTCAGAAGCATGTACAATCTTGGTTCGACGATCAGGTTTAGGGAGCTCTGGAATGAGTAAGATTTGCGTGCTCGCTGCAAAGCAATCGGAGCACGCACAATTGACGTTTACGAGCGCGAGAAAAGAATGGCTGGGACCTGGACTCGAACCAGGATAGCCAGATCCAGAGTCAGGAAACTGAGTCTACGCGGTCCCCAAATGGAAGTTCCGGAAATTCTGGCACGGTCTGTACTCATCGACACGGGGCACGACCCGTTGCAAGTTGAGATGCCGCCTTCTCGCAGGGGTCCGTGAGGCGTCCTCGTTTTAGGACCCGGTTGAGGATGACTGCTGCTACGCACAGTTGGCTTATCTTAAAGGACTCAAAGTCGCGCCCCGTGCAGGGGCGTGGATTGAAACGGCACTTACGTTCAAGACCGTACTTGCCCACTACTCACGGTCGATGCGGATATAGGGTGTGGTGGCTCGGGCTCAGCGAGGACTCGAAACGACATTCAATATGTAGTAGTATAGGAGTGGATTTGGAGTAGAAAAGGATAGTCCAATGATGGCGTTAAAAACCAAGCAGATTAGGAAGCAGCCGCAAACTGAACGGGCTGCGCGCAAGTCAAAGTTTCAAGCTGATTTGGCTCCTGCTGAAGACCGCATGGTTCGCGGTTTGAAGCAAGAGTTGCAGCTTACTAGCAACACGGATTTTCTTTCTGATGCCGTGGCGTTGTTCCGCTGGGCAGTATGGGAAAGAAAGCGCGGTCACCGCATTTTTAGTGAAGCTGAAACGGGTGAGCGGAAGGAATTGCTGTTTCCGCGCCTTGAACGCGTCGCCCCTGAACTCGCACTCCCACGCGTGGAGATCCCTTGGACACCGCGCGAGTTAGAGAGTCTCGCAGATCTTGCATCGAGAGAACCGGCTAATCCAACGGAAACTCTTATCCGGGCAATGAGAGGCTGAGTGGCCGTTCTCATACGTCGGCTCGAAGAGCGGGACGAGGTCGCGGCCTTCGACTGCGGTGATGAGGCGCTCAACAACTATCTGAAGCGCCATGCCTGGGCTAATCAGCAGAAAAGCTCCATCGGAGTGACTTATGTTGCCCTTGATGAGGGAGCTCCGCTCAGCGCGATTGGGTATTTCACTCTTGCGACAGCAAGTGTGCCACGAGACGCTTTCCCAAAGAAATATGTGCGCGGGCTTCCGCCATACGACTTGCCGCTAGTCTTACTTGCACGCCTTGCGGTAGACCGGCGATTCTCAGGAAAGGGTCTTGGGCATGCTCTCATTTCCGAAGCCTTCAAAATCGCACTTCGAGTTGCAGACGCTGTGGGATGCCGCTGCATCATTACGGACGCATATCGGGACCGGGTCGATTGGTATGCGCGCTATGGTTTCATCGCCCTGGAGGGTACCGCCGAGAGCGGTCCCCAAAGAATGTTTCTCGACATAAGAACAGTCCGTATGGCACTGAAGGGCTCGCAGTAGGCGTATCCTTGCTCGAAGCAAATGCGGCCACCTTACTTATCTTGTAACTATTTCGAGCGCAATGCGGCACGCGTGCGCTACCCGAAGTTACGCAAGCAAGACCTGTTTGTCGGTTCAGGGGTGATTGGAGCGGGTTGCAGAACCCTCACCGCTACCCGACTCAGCCCTGGAATGTTCTGGACCGTCCGTGGTGCCAATGCGGTCATCGCCATCCGGTTTGTTGATTCTGGCATGTCAATTCGACAACCGAAGCAATCTGGCTCTCAGTGAGTGTGGGCATGGGGATGACCACTCGCACTGCTCGGAATAGCCATCGGCATTCCCTCCGCCCTCTCCGCCACCCACCTCATCGCCAACATGCTCTTCGGCCTTTCCCCAAGCGATGTCCCAACGATAACAGCCGTCTCTTTGTTACCCCTTCTCGTCGCATCGTTCGCGGGCTATCTACCAGCCCACCGAGCCTCCGCCATCGACCCAATCGTCGCGCTCCGTGCAGAATGAGAGCGGTTAAACGGCTGTCCCTGCCGAAAACCTTATACGGCGCGAACGCCCTTTGAAATCAACGACATTCAAGAACAGGAAACTGAGACCTCGCGAGTCAGGCCATTGCAATGTAATAATGTAATGTTACATTGCGTTGAAACTTGGCACCGTATCAATTCGCCAGGGACAGCACCTGAAGTCTGGACTCATGCCCAGGCAATTAGCAGAACTGTGCAATAGTGTGACCAACCAACACTGCCCGGAGCAAGGTGCCGGTGGGCGACGATTCCTAGAACTTATACTTCAAACCAAACTGTAGCTCACGATTGGGCAAGGCGGTGCTTTGAATCTGGCCGAATGCCCCATCGCCGAGGAATTGGTCCGGGGTCGCAAACTGCGGCGTGTTAAACGCATTGAAGAACTCCGCACGGAATTGCAGAGAGTGGTTTTCGCTGTAGGGCATGCGAAGAGTCTTGCCGAGCGAGAGGTCGAAAGTGTGCCTTCCGGGGCCCACGACAGGATTGCGCGGCGAATTGCCGTACACCAGTATGCTCGGAGCGAAGGCGTTGACGTTAAACCAATTGTTAGGGCCCTGATTGGCGACGCCGATTTTCTGCCCGGGGACGAGCAGTGGACGTTCATATATACCGTCATTGTTCTGTGTGTCAGAGCTTTCCCGTATGTCGAACGGATTGCCGCTGGCCATGGTAACGATGCCTTGGAACGACCAGCCGGACGCGAGCGCACCCGCGGGCCCCTTCCAACGCTCGGCGAAAGAAATATTCCAGACGTAGCCAACCACCAAAAGATGCCGTTGGTCAAACAGACTGCTGGCGCGTTCGGCCTTGACGTTTCTGGGGTTTTGACACTGGCAACCACCGTCGTTCGTGGTATTGGCGGAATCATCGATGAGGTGTGAATAGGTGTAGGCGGTCGTCAGGCTGAGCTGTTTCGACAGGCGATGCTCGAAGCGCGCCTGCAACGAGTGGTAGAGGGTGTTAGATCCGTAGCTCTGCATGCGAATGCGAGACAACGTCGGATATGGCCGGCGCGACTGAATGTCGCCAGGACCAGGATCGGGCTGGTTCCAGTTGTACCTGAAGCTGGTATCCACGTGAGTGCCCTTGCTGCCCACGTAGCCCACTTCCAGGACATCGTGATTCCCAAACTGCCGCGACACTTGGAGATTCCAATTCTGTACGTAGGTGTCTGGATGCTTGCCATCGGACGCCAGCGTCACAGCATTGATCGGGGTCAACGGATTCGCTGAAGGCGGCATGGGATTTTCAATCGTCACGAGACTTCCCACCCCTAACTGGTTGGTGATGGTTACGCTTCCCGCCGTCGGAGGATTGAGCTGCAGAATGTTGATGTGGTCGAATTGTCCGCCGAAGTAGAAGATACCGTATCCGCCGCGAACGACCATACGCGGCGTTACGGAATACGCGAAACCTAGCCGAGGACTGAAATCGCGGTGGCTGATGCTCCAGATAGGATCAGTGACAGGAATAAACGTAGGCGCCTTGGGGTTGGTTATGAAGTCCAGAGTGTAGATCGAGTGGTTGATGTCTTTCGGCGGGTTGAAGAGGTCATAACGGAGGCCGAGGTTCAGAGTCAGCTTGGGCGTCACTTTCCAATCGTCTTGTCCATAGAAGGCAATCCGCCACTGCCGCGCCGCGGTCATAGGCACCCCTTCAGGCGTCAACACCGTCCTGGGAAGCCCCAGCACGTAGTCGGCGGCCGGGTCGCCGCTAAGGGAGCCGTCAAAGCTGAGGCTGCCAAAGGGCGTGTTGTTGGTTGTAGCATCGTCCAGCAGCTTGCGAATATCGCCTCCGACTTTGAGCGCGTGTTTTCCCTTGAGGAACGAAACATTGTCTACAAACTGATAGGTGCGGCTGTTGTCTAGGTTGGATGCGGCAAAATCGTCGCCCATTCCGATGTAACCGGAGACCCCGAGAAGCGGGAAGCCTTCTTCGTCTTTGCGGAGTGGCCGGCCGTTGGGCCCGTTTCCGTTTACCTTCATGCCCATGATCCCCAGCGATTCGATCGTGAAGCTGGTATTCGTATGGGTTCCGAGCTGCGCAACATTTTCTAAGTCAAAGCCGGTCCGAAATTCGTTTATCAACGAGGGGCTGAAGGTGTGGACATACTGGGCCTCGAAATTGTGAGTAGGGTACGTGCCTGTGAACTTGAAATTGGGATTAATTTCCGTGAGGGGAAAGTCTCTGTTGGCATAGATGTAATGAACGAAAAGCTGGTCCTTGGCACTGAAATAGTGATCTATGCGAATGATGCCCTGATGAACCGTGAGGTCGCCCCGCGATGATCCTGCGTAGTTCGTGGTGTTCGGCGTGGTGGCACCGGGAATGTTCGGGAGCGGCATGTATTTATTGATGATGTTCTGCGCGACTGTGTCGATCCGGTTCTGCGGAATGATATTTCCTTGAATGGGAGCTCCGGTTACTGGATCGATGAGCTGCACGGCTGGCAGCAGATAGGAAAAGTCGCCATTCCTCTGTCCCTGGGTCAGCACGATACCCTGGCTTGGCGCGTCCGCAATCGAATGGATCCCTTCATAGCTGGCGAAGAAAAATGTCTTGTCTTTCCAAACAGGGCCCCCGAGCGTCCCGCCAAATTGGTTTTGTCTCAGTTCGTTCTTGGGCTGCGGCGCTGGTGCAAAATAATTGCGGGCGTCGAGAGCCTCGTTGCGGAAGAACTCGAAAAGATTGCCATGGAACTGTTTGGTTCCGGACTTGATCTGAATGTTGACGTTCGTGCCGGCGTTTCCGCCATATTCCGCAGAGTAATTGCCGGTCTGCACTTTGAACTCCTCGATAGCGTCGAGGGAAGGATAGATATTCACGTAGTTATGACGATTATTCACCATCGTGATGCCATCCACGTTCACCTGGCCCCAGATCAAACGTCCCCCGTTTCCACCAATCTCTGATCCGTCGGTGCTGGAGGAATGGAGATCAGGGTTGTAGACAGAAACACCTGGGGTGAGCACCGCCAGATCATCGAAGCGGCGGCCGTTGATTGGCAGACTCTCGATGCGCTCCTGGCCGACTACTCCAGCGATGGTGGCGTTCTCCGTTTGCAGAAGAGGAACTCCGGCGTTTACTTCCACCGTTTCCTGAACCCCGCCAACCTGCAGCGTGAAATCGATTCGGGCTTGCTGACCCAGTTGGATCACAACTCCGGTGCGGCGTTCTCCGCGGAATCCGGCGAAACGAACTTCCGCAACATATTCGCCAGGGACAAGGTAGCGAATCTCGTAGGCACCGTCCGGCGAAGTCGTCGCTGTGCGGGACAATCCCGTGGACGGCTGGAGGATCTTCAGAACCGCTCCGGAAACGGGAGCGCCACTGTCGTCCAAGACTGTTCCTAGAATCGCAGTATCCACCGTCTGGGCATGCACTGGCGAGACACAGGTTGCCGCCAAAAGGAACAAACAAAGCAAATAACGCATATGAGTCTCCTTTTCGAGCATATGGACGGATCTCCGGTTGTCGTTTTCTGTGCTTGGCCTTGGCGCTCGGATGCGTTCGTATGAATTTTCATCAGGCGAAGAGTCTGCATAGCGCCATCGAAATACCAATCTGAGTATTGATCCCTGGCTGGAATCCTTTGGGTCTAATTAAATGCCAATAGCTCTGTTCAGGACTATAGGAATCAGGTTCAAATCTGCCCGTTCCTTGGCGAAGATAGCATTCAACAAACTGAGGACTAGTTCCATCAATTGCAATAAAAGTCGCGTCTGGACGGAACGACCGCGCGGATGGAACGTAGCGAGAGTCGATTTCAAAAGGTGCCGTCTTACCCTTTGTTCGCAATGCGCAAAGCTTCTCTTTGGCCGGATCTTTGCCGATGGAGTCGTTTAGCAGCATTTGGGCTCCGGCAATGCCTGTAGAAAACAATAGGCAGCTTACAATAAGTAGCAAACGCATTCGAATTCTCCGTGAGGAGGAGCGCGACGGACCGACCGGGATGTTTCAATCCTTGGGTACGCTGAAAACACCAACGCGGCTATGACCCAAGTTAAAAGTCGTAAGCAAAGTACCGGCGAAGACACGCTTTCTTCCGGCCTGCGCCACGAGCCGCCAACGCGAACCCTTCGTCATTTTTATTCCTTTCCTGATAGCCTGCCCCAGAACCCTTGTCTTGTTTGCCATGCTGGAATGGCCTCCTCGTGTGGATTTTGTGCGACGAGTTTATCATGACGCGAGCCGCACGCTTTCTTCTGAGCGCGTTTTGACAACCAGAGTCATGATTGCCTGCTCGCCTCTTGGCGTGACTACCTAGCAAGTGCCGCCGGACGCCGTGCATGACTGGATTGGAAGAGGCAGGCGTGATAGAAAATCACGTGCAAGATGGTCACCCAATAAAATACATTAGCTGATAGTCTGTATGACAAATGCTCGCTTACAGATACTTAGACAGCAGCAAGACTGGGCGGCCAACCGGAAGATCACGGACGGAACGGTCACAACCATGATAGGCGAGAATGAACGAAGAGGATAGTTCGTGCACCTAGATTCAGGACTTGGCAGCGCGGTAGCGAAGCGTCAGCTTGCCAGACGAGGTTAGAACCCCCTCTTCGCGAAGAAACTTGCGCGCCGCTTTGCGGTTGACAGCGTGTTGCTTTCTGACGCGTTCCATCGATCTGAGGAACTGTTTGAGTTGTTTTTCGCTCACGCTTGATATCCTAACTTACCGCCTAAGTTTATCGGAAGATTCTGACTGTCACAAGTACTGGTTGCGTTAAGCGCATGATCCTCGGTTTTTATGATGTGCAGCTTGTACTTGAGCGTGAAGGGATATTTGAACTGCCTGTAGATTAGCTTCGACCGTTGCTTCCACCCATCGCTGACGCAAAATCCATCTCCCCAGCCCGGACACCTCTTGCCGGCGAAGTGCCCCGAATTGCTCATTCACGATCTGCGTCGTTCTGGTGCCCGTAATTTGGTTAACGCCGGGGTCCAGAGACGGTCGCTATGAAGACCCGTTCGGTCTTCATACGCTACGCAATCGTCGCAACCAAAGACATCCAGAACGCCATGAATGCCCTCGAAAAGAACGATGGAACTTTGATGGAACCTGACGCCAGGTTAGCTCAACGGTAGGTCACTGGCTTCAGGAACTCGTTTTTTTTCTTAGAGTTGGAGCCGAGGGCGAGAGTTGAACTCGCGACCTGCCGATTACGAAAAGACCCAACCTTGCGTATGTTGTTGTGAAGTATAGGTGTGATGCATCCGTTTTGGTGCATTTCAGGGGGTTCAGGGAAGCGTCTGTGCAGCAGTTTGTGCAGCAACCCAGAGGTGACGTCTCACGTGATTACCTAGCATCGCTACGCAGGAGTAGGACGGCCTCTACGAGAATAAACATGAGACGAGTACCTCGCTCTGCGTGTTCCGCGCTCCGAACTAGAACCTGCGGGTATCAATCCACCTCTGAACCTCGTCCGCAACGGAAAAAGCCTTCGTCGTTGCCGCCGCGCACCGGTCGTCCAGTTCATGGGCATTCATTTCCAGCGGAATCGCTTCGTAGGAGCCGCCGCTCAAGAAACCTGTAACGTACTTGGCGGCGAATTCTTTCAATCCCAGCTTTTCGTACTGGACGACGTGGACGAGTTCACGGAGCAGGAGCCTGTCCGTGAATGCCTCGTGGGAAACCACTGCGTCCAAGAACGTGAGTATTGTGCTGTTGCCGCGCCGAAACCCTTCCCCTCGGACTTTGGCATTGATGATGCTGAAGAACGGTCCCACGTCCCCGGTGATTGGCTCGATACCCGGGCAGCCTGTTGGGAGCTCATCTAACCGAGTATTTGCCTTCTCATCGCCTTAAACAGGTGCTTTGCACGACGCTGGTCGTGGTGGGTGCAAGATGGATGCCCTGGCTGTCCATCGTACATGTTAACTAGCTCAAAGAGTTCAGCTTGCGTTGTTTTTGCGTTGTAAGACAGATGGTTTTGTCGACATTGCCGGGCGCCAGAACTGCCTTAAGGCGCGCTTTGGCGCCTGGAGTAGTTAGAAAAACGAATTTGTCAGGCGAACCGTTAGCACTCGTCGGCCCAAGACGCGCCAATTCGTAAGCCTTGCGGAGGAGTTCCACTGGCACGGGTTCGGGAAGCCACGTGGAATGGGTCCGTGCTTCGCGGAATAGTTGATCGAAGGCTTCCTGTGAGATCGGTGTTTTGGTGGCAGCAACATTCGGGGGTTCAGATTGATTGAGCATTTTCATTCTCTCTTTCTGGCATGTTCAGCGCGAGCGGCGAGCGTCGAGGCTGAAAGGCCCCGCTCCGAACTGAGAAATCAGCAAGGCGCCGCCGAGCATGGAGACGTTCTTCATGAACAGAATCATTTGTATCTGCGCCATCATCAGGTCCTGAACCGTCCAGAACTTGTGCAACATCAAGGTGACCGGAATCAGGAAGAGCACAAGGAGCCAGGCGCCAAGTTTTGCGCGATAGCCCAGCAAAATGCTGAGGCCGCCGGCGATGGCCAGCACGCCAGAAAGCGGAACTGCAATCGAAGCCAAAGGCACGCCTTGAGAAGCCGAAAAGGCAATGGTTTGCCTGGTAAAGTGATTAGGGGCTGCGATCAGGAAAAT
>Ga0209577_10006975_pt1 | contig 10419 bp, 10 predicted proteins | sample GraSoiAngelo_109_FD_185874 | JGI IMG/M metagenome (GOLD analysis project Ga0209577, IMG submission 185874) | Grasslands soil microbial communities from the Angelo Coastal Reserve, California, USA - 14_0903_12_20cm (SPAdes) (version 2) | ecosystem: Environmental > Terrestrial > Soil > Grasslands...
GGGCGCTCGACGTCCGGCGGTCCTGGCGCGGCCCTGGCGGCGGGCTGATCCTTCCCTACCACCCGTACACGCGCGCCGCGCGGCGCGACCTGGTGCCGGGCAGGTGGGCGCGGCTCGACGTGGAGGTGCTGCCCACCTTCGCGCGGATCGGGCCCGGCCACAGATTGCGGGTGACCGTCGCCACGGGCGCGACGCATCTCCAGCCGAGCGCGGTGCAGCTCGGCGGGCTCGCCGGCGGGCGCTACGAGGTGGATCGTGCGGGATCGTACGTCCAGCTCCCGCTCGCCGACCCGCACGCACTCGCAACGAGCCCGGTCGCCTGGTGAGAGATGCGAGAGCTCGAGTTCGGCATCTCGATCCTTCCCGCCGCCGACGAGCTCGCGCACTCGCGGGCGATGGTGCGCGCCGCCGAGGCCGGCGGTCTCGACCTCGTCGGCATCCAGGACCACCCCTACCAGCGGCGCTTCGTCGACACGTTCGCCCTGATCGGCACGCTCCTCGCCGAGACGGAGCGGCTGCGCTTCTTCTCCGACGTCGCGAACCTGCCGCTGCGGCCGCCGGCGATGCTGGCGAAGCAGGCCGCCACGCTCGACCTGCTGAGCGGCGGCCGCTTCGAGCTCGGTCTCGGGGCGGGCGCGCTGTTCGACCGGGTGGCGACGATGGGCGGGCCCGTCCGCAGCCCGAGTGAGTCCGTCGATGCCCTGGAGGAAGCGATCGAGGTGATCAGGCTGGCCTGGCGCGGCGACGACAAGGTCTCGTTCGACGGCACGTACTACAGGCTCGACGGTTACGAGCCCGGACCGCCACCGGCGCACCCGATCGAGATCTGGCTCGGCGCGTACAGGCCGCGCATGCTGCGGCTCACCGGGCGGCTCGCCGACGGCTGGATTCCGTCGTTTGGATACCTCAAGCCCGACCGGTTGCCGGAGGCTCAGGCGCGAGTCGACGAGGCCGCGGCTTCGGCCGGGCGCGATCCCGAGTCGGTGCGGCGCGCCTACAACTTCGGACCGCCGGAGGGATCGTGGACGGAAACGCTCGCGGCCTGGGCGATCGAGCTCCGCGTCGACACCTTCGTGCTGTGGGCGAAGGACGAAGCGCAGGTCGAGCACTTCGCGGCCGAGGTCGTACCCGCGGTCCGCGAGGCCGCCGCGGGGTAGATGACGCCGCCCTTCGAGGCGCTGGACTTCGTCTACATGCCCAGCCGGGACGTGGCGGCGGACGTGCGTCATTTCACCGAGGCGCTCGGCGGGGAGCTGGTCTTCGCGATCGAGGCGTTCGGCACCCGCGTGGCGATGGTCCAGCTGACTCCAGCGCCGCCCGCCGTGCTGCTTGCCGGGCACCTCGAGGGCGATCGTCCGATCCTGGTCTTCCGCGTTGCGGATCTGGACGAGTCGGTCGCCGCGGTCGGGGCGCGCGGTTACGAGGCCGGCGAGCGCTTCGGCATCCCGCACGGCCCGGGGTGCATGCTCGAGGCGCCCGGCGGCCAGCGTCTCGCGATCTACCAGCTGACACGCCCGGAGGTGGCGAAGCGGCTGGTCGGGCGTAGGGATTTCTGAGGAGCGGGGGGCGAGGTGCCGCCCCCTGAGCCTTCTCCGAATATGGATCCGCTCGAGGAGCTCGCCGAGGCGCTCCGCATGCGCCTGATCGAGCGCGCCCGCGATGGCGGTCCGCCGGAGGGGGCTCCGCTCGACGCGGAGGTGCGCGAGCTGGTGGACCGCGAGGCGGCCGCGTTGCCGGAGGACGAGCGAGCAGCGCTGGCGGTGCGCGTGATTCGGCTCGCCACCGGGCTGGGTCCGCTCGAGCCGCTGCTCGGCGACAGCTCGGTGGACGAGGTGATGGTGAACGGCCCGGGCGAGGTCTGGGTCGAGCGGCGCGGCGAGCTGGAGGCGACGGGCGTGTCGTTCGGCTCCGAGTCGGAGCTTCGCCACGCGATCGAGCGGATACTCGCGCCGCTGGGCCGGCGGGTCGACGAAGCGTCGCCGCTCTGCGACGCGCGCCTTCCCGACGGCTCGCGGGTGAACGTCGTGATCCCGCCGCTCGCGCTGTCGGGGCCCTGCCTCACGATCAGGAAGTTCCGCACGCGCGGGTTCTCGCTCGACGACCTCGTCGCGGGCGGAACCCTCCCGCAGGGGCTGGCCGACTTCCTCGCCGGCTGCGTGGCGGGCCGGGCCGCGATCCTCGTGAGCGGCGGGACCGGATCGGGCAAGACGACCACGCTCGGGGCGCTGTCCGGCGCCATCCCCGACGGCGAGCGGATCGTGACGATCGAGGACGCCGCCGAGCTGCGGCTCCGGCAGCGGCACGTGGTGCGGCTCGAATCGCGCCCCGCGAACGTGGAGGGGAGGGGGGAGGTGACGATCAGGCAGCTCGTCCGGAACGCGCTGCGGATGCGGCCCGACCGGATCGTCGTCGGCGAGGTGCGCGGACCGGAGGCACTGGACATGCTGATGGCGCTCAACACCGGCCACGAGGGCTCGCTCTCCACCGTCCACGCGAACTCGCCCGAGGACGCCCTTCGACGGATCGAGACGCTGGCCCTCATGGCCGGCATCGGCCTGCCGCACGCGGCCGTGCGCGAGCAGGTCGCGAGTGCGCTCGACCTGGTCGTGCACCAGTCGCGCGGCGCCGACGGCTCGCGCCGGGTGGAGGCGGTCGCCGAGGTCGTGCGGGCGCCCGGCGGCGCGGGGATCCGGGAGCTGTACCGCGTGCGTGCCGGGCGCCCCTTCTGGCGGCCTCCGAGCGGCGGCGGGCTGGCCCGGCGGCCCCCGCACGTGAGCGGCGCGGCGGCCCGGAGCAGGGCCGCGTGACGATGCCGGACCGGGTCGCGATGCTCGCGTTCGCGGGCGGCTGCGCCTCAGTCTTTGGCATCGCCGCGGTTTACCCGGAGATCGTCTCCGCGGCGAGCCGGCGGGCGCCGCGCATCGTGGCTGCGATCGCGGGGCCGCTGCGGGCGGGACGCGAGGGCCGCGACCCCGGTGCAGCGGGTCGCCGGAGGCTGCTCATCGCGTCCGCGGGGGCGGCGCTCGTGTGCGGCTGGTTCGTGGGAGGGCCGCTGATTGCGCTGGCCTGCGCGGCCGCGGCGCCGATCGCCGGCGTCCGTGCTCTCCGCGCCGCCCGCGCGCGGCGTGGCAAGGCCGTCGATGCGGGTGCGGCGGCGATGGCCAGGGCGCTGGCCGATGCGCTGACCGGCGGGCACTCGGTGCGCGGGGCGATCACCGAGGCGGCCGGCGGGCTGGGCGGTGCGGCCGGGGCAGAGCTGCGCCGCGTGGCTCACGAGCTGGCGCTCGGCGCGAGGACCGACACGGCGCTGGAGGCGATGCGCGAGAGGGTGCCCGGCCACGGGATCGAGACGATTGTGGCCGCGGCGCTGTTGCAGCGCGGCGCCGGGGGCGATCTGGCCCGGCTGCTGCGGGACGTCGCGCTCGCGCTGGAGGACCACGCGCGGGTGGAGCACGACGCGCGCGCCGCGACCGCGCAGGCGCGGTTCACGGGCCTGATCGTGGTCCTGCTGCCGCTCGGCGGCGGGTTGCTGGCCGAGCTGGCAAGCCCCGGCTATCTGATGCGGCTGGGAGGTTCGTTCCTCACAGCGTGGCTCGCGGGCCTGGCGCTCGTCATGCAGCTCGTGGCGGCTGTGCTGATCAGGCGGCTCGGGCGGGTCCGAACGTGAGTGCGCCGCTCCTCGCCGCTCTCGCGGCGGCCCTCGCGGTGCTTGCCGCGCGCGACCTCGCGCCGGCCAGGCGCGCGGCGCGACGTCCTCAGGGCGAGGGCCGGATGGGCGTGGCGATCAGGCTGGCCGCGGCCGCCGGACACGGGGCGCGGCGACGGCTTGGCGCGAGGGCGCCGGCGGGCCTCGCCGAGCGGATCGCGGCGGCGGGCTCGCCCGCGGGCCTCGGGGTCCGGGAGCTCATGGCCGCGAAGCTCGCGGCAGGCGCGGCGGGCGGCGCCGCTGCGCTGCCGCTCGCGGCGCTCGCCCCGGGTCGTCTCGGCCTCGTAACCGCGCTCGCCGGCCCTCTGGGCGCCTTCTTCGCCCCTGACTGGTGGCTCGCCCGCCGGGCGGCGGCTCGCGCCCGGCTGGTCCGCCGCCAGCTGCCGGCGGTCCTCGACCTGCTCAGGGTGTCGATCGAGGCCGGGCTCTCACCCGTGGCGGCGCTTGCCGCGGTGGGCGCCCGCTCGAGCGGCCCGCTCGCCGCCGAGTGGCGCAGGGCGGGACGCGAGGTGGCGCTCGGCGTCCCGACCCACGAGGCGATCGACCACGTGGAGCGCAGCCTGCCGCTCCCCGAGGTGCGCGCCCTGGCCGGGGCGCTGAGGCGCGCGCACCGTCACGGGGCGCCGCTCGGCGAGACGCTCGCCGCCCAGGCCCGCGAGGCGCGACAGGCACACCGGCGCCGCATCGAGGAGGAGGCCGCGAAGGCGGGGCCCAAGATCCAGCTGGTCGTGGCGCTGCTCCTCGTCCCGTCGGTGCTGCTGCTGGTGGCCGCGGCCCTCGCGTCGGCGATGCTCAGCGGCGGGGGCCTGCCGGGCGTTCCATGAATTGGGCCGGGTAAGGGGGAGGGGCGGGGCCGCCGCGCATCGACTGAACGTTTTGATGGGCTATGGCACCCACAACTGTTCAGCCGTTCCCTGGCCTTCGGCCGCAATCGCCCGTGCACCGCGGCGACTTGCAACGCCAATCCCGCTCCGGATTGGGACGCCGTCCCACGCCCTTAAGTGCCCGCTTTCCGCATAACCGCAGGGTTTGCGGACGATCGACGCCCTCCCGGCCCGCCACCGAAACCACCGAGTGGCGAAATGTGTTGCAGAGTGGGGAACTGTGGGTTATAGTGGCGCTGCCTTCAACGGACCGGGGTGGCGGAGCTCCTCCCACTCCGGCACCTCGGTCCTGAAGACTTCTTCCGCCCCCAATGACCAGGGACCTCGGAGAGAGTGGCGTTCCGCGGGCACTTCGAACACGCACTCGATGCGAAGAACAGGCTCAACGTGCCGGCACGCATCCGGGCAGCCTTCTCAGGAGGACTGGTTCTCGCTCAGGGCCTCGAGCCCTGCGTGACGATCTGGACCCCCGACGAGTTCGAGCGCTGGACGCAGAGCTTCCTGGCCGACCTCAATCCGCTCAGCCCGGAGCGCCGGAAGCTCACCCGCTACTTCGCCGGGACGTCGTTCGACGCGGAGCTCGACTCTGCCGGCCGCGTGATCCTCAACCAGGCGCTGCTCGAGCACGCCGGGATCGAGCGTGAGCTTGTGATCGTGGGCAACCTCGATCACCTCGAGGTCTGGGACCGCCGCCGATGGGGTGAGGAGCGCACCGCGCTCGGCAACGAGATATCGGGGATCGCTGAGAGCCTTGGCCATCCTTCTTGACATGACCCGTACGCACGTACCGGTGCTCGCCGGCGAGCTGATCGAGCTCCTCGATCCTCGCCCGGGGGAGACCGCGGTCGATTGCACATTCGGCGATGGCGGTCACGCCCGGTTGGTGGCAGGCCGCATCGGCGCAAGCGGGACGCTCATCTGCGTGGACCGCGACCCGGCCGCGGAGGAGCGGTTCGAGAGCTTCGCGCGCGAGGTGGAGTGCGACACCCGCTTCCTGCGGATGGACTACGCGGACGCGCTCGAGCTCCTGGCGGAGGAGGGCGTCTCCGCGGACATGGCGTACCTCGACCTCGGCGTGTCGTCCATGCAGATCGACACCTGGGAGCGCGGCTTCTCGTACTCCTACGACGCGCCGCTCGACATGCGGATGGACCCCGGTCAGGAGCTCGATGCCCGCACCGTGGTCAATGACTGGGACGAGCGGCGCCTGGCCCAGCTCTTCCGCAGCTACGGCGAGGAGCGGTTCGCCCGGCAGATCGCGCGCGCGATCGCGCGCCGCCGCGAGCGTGCGGCCGTCGAGACGACAAACGAGCTCGTGGAGACGATCAAGTCCGCCGTGCCCGCTCCTGCGAGGTTCGGCGGGGGCCACCCCGCGAAGCGGGTCTTCCAGGCGATCCGGATCGCCGTGAACGACGAGCTCGCCTCGCTCGATCGCGCGCTTCCGTCGGCGTGGACCCTGCTGCGCCCGGGCGGGCGGCTGGCCGCGATCTCCTTCCACTCGCTCGAGGACAGGCGGGTCAAGCGCTTCCTCGCGGCAAGGGCGCGGGGGTGTATCTGCCCGCCGGACCTACCCGTGTGCGCCTGCGGCCGCACGCCCGAGGCCGAGCTGACCACCCAGCGGGCGGTCGCGCCGACCGCCGGCGAGGTGGCGCACAACCCGCGCGCGGGGGCCGGCCGCCTCCGCGCGGCGCGCAAGCTCGAGGCCGGGACGCGCTGATGGCTCGCTCCCAGGCAGCGACCGCACGCGCGGCCGCCGGGGCAGCGCCGGCGCACGCTCCCGCCCGCCGCCCGGCGGCCCCGGCCCGACGCCGGTCCGGCCGGACCGCCCAGCCGGCGCGCCGGGCGCCCGCCGTCGCCGCACCGCGGCCCGGGCTCGCGCCGGCGCTCGGCCGCTTCGTGGAGGCTCGCACGGCTGGCCTCCTCGACCGCCTGCTGCGCGGGCGCCTGTGGGTGGGCTTCGTCGGCGTCCTGCTCGCGGGGATCGTGTTCCTCAACGTGAGCCTGCTGCAGCTCAACCAGGACATCGCGCGCACGGGCGTGCACGCCGCGGCGCTCGAGCGGCAGAACTCGGGCCTGCGGGAGCGCCTCGCCGCGATGGACTCGGTCGATCGGACCATCCGGGTGGCCCAGACGCGCGGGATGGTCATGCCGCCGCCCGGCGAGTACCGGTACCTGCGCGCGCATCCATGGCTCGACGCCGCGGTGGCCGCCCGGCGGCCGAAGCCGGCGAGCCCGTCCATCGTTCCGGCACCGCCGGCACCGCCGGCGACCCAGGGACCGGCCACCCAGGGCACATCCACCCCCACCAGCCAGGGCACAGCCACCACGACCGCCTCGGCCGCGGGCACCCCGGCAACCACGGCGGGCACTCCGTAGATGGTCCTGCTCGAACGGCGGATCGGGCTGCTGTTCGGGCTGTTCCTGGGGCTTCTCCTCCTCGCCGGGGCGCGGGCTCTATGGATCGGCGGCGTGCGCGGCCAAGAGCTGAGCGGCCGGGCCGCCGCCCAGCAGGTGCAGGAGATCACGGTCCCGGCCCGGCGCGGGGCGATAACCGACCGAAACGGGGTCGAGCTGGCGGTCTCCGAGGATTCCGCGACGGTCTTCGCCAACCCGCGGCAGGTCCGCGACCCGATCGCGATGGCGCACCGCCTGGCACCGATCATCCAGCGCCCCTACGAGCGGGTGCTTCAGGACCTCAGCGAGAGGCGCCGCGGCTTCGTGTACCTCGCCCGCCAGATCGACGCCGTCCGCGGCTCCGCCATCGAGCAGCTCAAGCTGCCGGGCATCGGGGTCACGACGGAGCCGCGCCGCCGCTACCCGCGCGGGTCGCTCGCGGCGCAGCTGATCGGCGCGGTCGGCACAGACGGTTACGGGCTGGCCGGCATCGAGCAGCTCCGCGAGCGCGAGCTGCGCGGCGAGGACGGGCGGCGCCGAATCGTGAGCGACGCGGTGGGCCAGCCGGTGAGCATCGTGGATCAGAAGGTCGGCCGCCCCGGCCACGACATCACGCTGACCATCGACGCCGCCATCCAGGAGCGCACCGAGGCCGTGCTCAAGGACGTCGGGCAGACGTTCCAGCCGAGGGGGGCCATGGCGATGGTGCTCGACCCGCGTACCGGGGAGATCCTCGCCCTCGCCAACTGGCCGGCGGTGAACGCTGAGCAGTTCGGCCGGGCTCCGGTGCAGAACCGGCTGGACCGCGCGGTCGGGTTCAGCTACGAGCCGGGGTCCACGTTCAAGCCTGTCACCGTCTCGGGTGCGCTCGAGGAGCGGCTGATCACGCCCGGCACCGTGTTCCAGGTGCCGTCCCAGCTGCAGGTGTCAGACCGCACCATCCACGACGCCGAGCCGCACGGGCCGGAGGCGCTCACCGTCGCGCGGATCCTCGCGCAGTCGTCGAACATCGGGACGGTGGAGGTCGGGCTGCGGCTCGGCGCCGCCCGCTTCGACAGGTGGGTTCGCGCGTTCGGGTTCGGCTCGGCCACCGGGGCCGACATCCCCGGCGAGGCGCCCGGGATCGTCCCGCACCCGAACCATTACTCCGGCTCGTCGATGGGCAACCTCCCGATCGGTCAGGGGCTGGCGGTCACGCCGATGCAGATGGCGGCGGCGTACCAGGCGTTCGCCAACGGCGGCCTCGTCCGGCGGCCGCACGTGATCAGCGGCGACCCGGCGCCCGCGCACCGGGTGATCGACACGTCCACGGCGCACAGGGTCGAGCGGATGCTCGAGGGCGTGATCGGGCCGCTCGGGACGGGAGCCGAGGCGACCATCCCCGGCTACATCCTGGCTGGGAAGACGGGGACTGCGCAGAAGGCCGACGCGGGCGGTTACTCGAGCACCAGGTACGTGGCGTCGTTCATCGGGTTCGCGCCCGCGCGCAGGCCGCGGCTCGAGGTCGCGGTGATGGTCGACGAGCCGCACGGGGCGATCTACGGCGGCGTCGTCGCGGCGCCGGCGTTCCAGAAGATCGCCTCCTTTGCGCTGCCGTACCTGAAGATTCCGCCGGGGTAGCCGGGGTCAAGGGCCCTTAGACTCGGGTCGCTCGTGGATCTCCAGAGCCTGATCGGGACCGGCGAGCTGAGCGAGGGCGCCGGGGGAGTGGATGTCTCGGGACTTGCCTATTCGTCGCAGGCGGTGAAGCCCGGCGACCTGTTCTTCTGCGTGCGCGGGTTCAAGAGCGACGGTCACGACTTCGCTCCGGAGGCCGTCGAGCGCGGCGCCGTGGCGCTCGTCTGCGAGCGGCCCCTCGGGCTCGGCGTCCCCGAGGTGGTCGTCGAGGACTCGCGGTCGGCCATGGCGTCCGTCGCCGCGCGCTTCTATGGCGATCCCACGCGCACCCTTCGGGTCGTGGGCATCACCGGGACGAACGGGAAGACGACCACGGCGTTCCTGGTCAGGTCGATCCTCGAGGCGGCCGGCTGGAAGTGCGGATTGCTCGGCACGGTCACGTCGATCGTGGGCGGCCAGGAGGAGGCCGTTCAGCGCACGACCCCGGAGGCGATCGACCTCCAGTCGACCTTTCGCCGCATGCTCGACGCCGGCGACAGCGCATGCGCGATGGAGGTCTCCTCGCACGCGCTCGAGCTCCGCCGTACGGACGGTGTCCACTTCGCGGCGCGCGTCTTCACGAACCTGACCCAGGACCACCTCGACTTCCACTCGGACATGGAGCACTACTTCCTGGCCAAGCGACGGCTGTTCGAGGAGCCCGGCGGACCCCCGATCGTGAACATCGACGACCCCTACGGCCGCCGGCTGCCCGCCGAGCTCGGCGAGGTCACCACCTACGCCATCGAGCGGGACGCCGACTTCCGCGCGCGGGACGTGGAGTTCGACCCCCACGGCTCGCGCTTCACGTGCGTGAGCCCTGACGGCGAGCTCCGGATGACCACGCGCCTGCCCGGCCTCTTCAACGTGTCGAACGCGCTGGCCGCGACCGCGGCGACCCGCGCGCTCGGCGTGCCGCTCGAGACCATCGGCGCCGCGCTTGCGGACGCGGCGCGCGTGCCCGGGCGGTTCGAGCCCGTCGACGAGGGCCAGCCGTTCGCCGTCCTGGTCGACTACGCCCATACCCCGGACTCGCTCGAGAACGTCCTGCGCGCCGCGCGCGAGATCACGACCGGACGGTTGCACGTGGTCTTCGGCGCGGGCGGTGACCGCGACCGGACGAAGCGGCCGCTCATGGGCAGGGTGGCGGCGGCGCTGGCGGACCGGGTGATCGTCACCTCCGACAACCCCCGGTCGGAGAACCCCGAGGCGATCGTCGACCAGATCATGGACGGCGCTGGCCCGGATGCCGAGCGCGACGTGGACCGGCGCCATGCCATCCGGCACGCGATCGAGACCGCCGCGGAGGGCGATGTGGTGGTGATCGCGGGCAAGGGTCACGAGCAGGGGCAGGAGTTCGAGGGGGGTCGCAAGGAGCCGTTCGACGACGTGACGGTCGCGCGCGAGGCGCTGCGCGCTGCGCTCGGGGCGCCGTCGTGATCGACCGGACCGCCGAGTGGGTGGCCGCGGCGGCCGGCGGTCGCCTGGTCGCAGGCCAGCCCGACGTCGCAGGACCGCACCGCGCGGTCGTCGACTCGCGCGAGGCCGCCGCGGGGGACCTGTTCGTGGGACTGGCGGGGACGCGCACGGACGGTGGCGCCTTCGCGTCCGCCGCGCTCGACGCCGGCGCCTGGGGCGTGCTGGTGGAGCCCACCCGCGCCGACGAGCTCGGCGCGCCGGACGGCGGGCGCGCGGTGATCGCCGCGCCCGACCCGCTCCAGGCGCTGCAGTCGCTCGCCCTGGAGTGGCGGCGCGAGCTCCGCTGCCCGGTGGTGGGCG
>Ga0209577_10006977_pt1 | contig 10417 bp, 8 predicted proteins | sample GraSoiAngelo_109_FD_185874 | JGI IMG/M metagenome (GOLD analysis project Ga0209577, IMG submission 185874) | Grasslands soil microbial communities from the Angelo Coastal Reserve, California, USA - 14_0903_12_20cm (SPAdes) (version 2) | ecosystem: Environmental > Terrestrial > Soil > Grasslands ...
CCTTTGACGGTCAGCAGCGGCCTCAGGTGGCGCGTGCCGCGGTGGTGCGGGAAGCGCTCGACGACATCGCCGATTGATTCCGGCTTGAGGAGTCGAGCGCGCCACGCGTCGTTGAAGGCTCTGGTCAGCGCCTTGTCGGTGAGGCTCGGCGCGCAGTCCAGGAGCGTGCGGGCCGGGCTGGTGACGCGGATGCCCTGATGGGTTCGGCCGTCGCGGCCGATGAGCCCCTTGACGCGGTGGACTGTGATGCCCTGGGGGCGACGGTCGGTCGGAACCGTGACGTCGATGGCACGTGGCCACGGTGCCAAGCCCCATAGCGCGAGCGCCGAGTGGTGGCTCAGTAGGGCATTGGGGCCGCAGGCGAGTACCGCTGCCGAGGCCCATTCAAGGGCCGCCTTGGGCGGCCGGCCGACCGAGTAGACACCCCGAAAGACGAGGTGAAGCCAAGCGCGACGGGCAATCGCGTGGTCGTCTAGCCCGACGCGCAGCAGCTGCGCGCGGCTGACGTTGCCGTGTCGGCGGTCCGCGAGTCGCGCGATGGCCGCCTCGGTGGATGTTTCTGTCGTCTGACGACAGTTTCGTCCCACGCCCCTCCAGAGCACCGAGCAGGCCCCTTTCGCCCCCCTGTGGCAAAGTTGTGACATGGCCACCACGACGACCCCCTACATCGAAAAGACCGACGAGCAGAGGGCGATCAGCGAGATGGTCCGCCAGTTCGCGGACGAGCAGATCATTCCCAACGCCGAGCACTACGACGGAGAGGACAGCTTCCCGGAGCCGATCGTCGAGCAGATGAAGGAGCTCGGCCTGTTCGGCGTGACGATCCCGGAGGAGTACGGCGGGATGGGGCTTGACTTGACGACCTACGCGATGATCGTCGAGGAGCTGAGCAGGGGCTGGATCAGCATCAGCGGGATCGTCAACACCCACTTCATCGGCTCGTATCTGCTGATGAAGTTCGGGAGTGAAGAGCAGAAGCAGAAGTACCTGCCCCGGATGGCAAGCGGAGAAATTCGCGCCGCCTTCAGCCTCTCGGAGCCCGAGCTGGGATCGGACGTCCAGGCCATCAAGTCCACCGCAAAGAAGGTCGACGACAACACGTACGAGATCAACGGCCAGAAGATGTGGGTCACCAACGGCCTTCTGTCTGGCCTGGTATTCGTGCTCGTCAAGACCGACCCGCAGGCGGAGCCGAGGTACAGGGGCATGACCTGCTTCATCTGCGAGAAGGAGCCCGGGGCGAGCGAGATCGACGGACTAACCATCCCCCCGAAGATCAAGAAGCTCGGCTACAAGGGCGTCGAGTCGACCGAGCTCGTGTTCGACGGCTTCAGGGTGCCGGCGCAGAACATCCTCGGCGGCGAGGACGAAGGGCTCGGCCAGGGATTCGTGCAGATGATGGATGCGCTCGAGGTCGGGCGGGTCAACGTCGCCGCAAGAGGAGTGGGGATCGCGCAGCGGGCGTTGGAGCTGGCGCTCAGGTACTCACAGGAGCGCAAGACGTTCGGCAAGCCGATCGCCGAGCACCAGGCGATCCAGTTCAAGCTGGCCGACATGGCCACTCAGGTCGACGCCTCGCGCCTGCTGACGATGCGGGCGGCGCGCCTGAAGGATGCGGGGGAGCGAAGCGATCTGGAGGCGGGCATGGCCAAGCTGTTCGCGTCCGAGGCCGGTCGCTTCTGCGTCGAGGAGTCTCTGCGCATCCACGGCGGCTACGGCTACTCCAAGGAATATGAGATCGAGCGCCTATATCGAGACGCTCCGCTGCTCTTGATCGGCGAGGGCACGTCCGAGATCCAGAAGATGGTTATCGGGCGAACGCTGCTCAAGCGGCACAAGATCTAGCGCGTAGACTCAGCGCCCTGACCTCTCCCACCGACACGAAGTCGCTGATCGAGACCGCGGTCACGCGGTTCTTGGCAGAGGTTCCGGCGCTGCAACAGCTGAAGCTGGTCGTGGGGCTCGAGCTTCGCGCCCGGGGCGACGTTCAGATGTACAGGATCGAGATGCCGGGGCCGAAGGTCTCCAAAGACATCGCGGCGGACGCCAAGGTGCGGCTGTCCCTGCCGCGCTCGCACTTCAATTCCCTGGCGACAAAGGGCCAAGTCAAGGATTGGCGCGAGGCGTTCGCGCACGGGGACGCGCAGGCGACCGGCATCGATCAGGTCATGAAGCTGATCGTCAATGTCGTCGATCGCCAGGAGGAGCGCGCCAGGACACGCAAGGCGAAGCTCTAAAAACGAAGTACGCCGAGGCTCGAAAGCGAAGCTCCAAAAGCAGAGCGCGTGGCGTGGCTAAGGGCGAAGCTCCCCGAGCTACTCGGCTTCAAGAACACAAAGACCGTGGCCGTGAAGCGGTTGGTGTCCGTCGGGTTCAACGTCACTCCCAACTGATGAACCTTCTTTTGCTTGACCTGGCTCTTCAGGGCTGAGGTGACCGCGATCGCGGGCGCCGCAATCGTTACCCGCACACTTCTCGCACCCTTGGGCAGCGTGATCGTCAAACGACCCTTGGACAGCGAGAGCGTGTAGCCCCGGATGCGCTTGCCGTCGGAACCAACAACGGACGTCCGCCCGGCGAGGCTGGATCCACCGCGGAATCTGAGCCCGCTCGGCAGGGTGATCCGGAGGCTCTTGACCGCGGGCGAGCCCGGACCGGCGTTCAGTGTAAACGCGAGCCTTGGCCTGCCCGTCGCGATGCCCGTCAGCGACGCCCGAGCGACGTTCGGCCCGGTGATCGTCCACCTGAAGGGAACGCTTGCTGACACCGCTCCGACCTTCGCCGTGACGACGACCGAGTAGCTGCCAGCCATGGACGGCCTGCCGGTGATCAGACCCGTCGTGGATCTGATCGACAAGCCTCGAGGGAGCCCGGACGCGCCGTAGCTGAGCGGTCCGCTGTTGTTGTCGTTGGCGGAGACCTGAAGCTTGATCGCCTTGCCCACGCGAGCGTGACGGTTGCCGGGGTACGTGATCGCCGGGACGACGTTCCAGGTGAAGCCGGAGCTTCCGGAGCGGTTGCGACTGTCGGTTGCGCCAACCGTGACGGCGTACCTTCCGGTGGTGCGCGGCGCGCCAGAGATCACGCCAGTGCTCGAGTTGATCGAGAGACCGGGTGGAAGCCCGCTGGCGCCGTAGGTCAACGGATAGCCGGCGCTGTCGCTGCCGCCAACCGCCAGGTTCACACCGGCCCCGACGGTGGAGGTCTGCGTGCCGGGATTACCCGCCGCGACCTGGGGAGCGCATATGTTGGTTGCGAGCTGTGCGCCCTGTGGGCTGCCCAGGCCGGAGGCCATGTCGTACCCCGGGCCGGCGGGGTAAAGACCTCCGCCGAAAATGCTGTTGTTGCCAGAGGTGACGTCGTTGAAGACGCTCGAGTAGACGTGCGATGCCGAACCGTAGAGCACCGGGTTCGCAAACCCGATTGGCGAACCAGCACACGCGCTCGACGCATTGGCCAACGCCGTCAGGGCTGCAAACAATGGCCCGCCAGCGCTGGTGCCGCCGACGCCACCCCAGCCTCCGTTGTAGAAGACCGCGAGCCCCGTGGCCGGATCGGCGTCCGATGACACGTCCGGCACCTCTCGACAGTCGCCGCCCGCGGGCTGACTGATACAAGGGCATCGTCCAGAAAGAAGAGATCCCGCCGCCGCCCCCGCAAGGAGCGCCCTGGCAAGTGCCATTCCAGACGCTCTCGGTCGGCGGGGGCCCGAGCGCGGACAGCCGGGTGCCGCCGACGCCGGTCACGAACGGCTGACTGGCTGGATCATCCACCGCGAGCGCGTTGGAGCCCGTGCAATCGGTCGAGCCGCTGTCGCCGGTCGCTGAAAAGGTCGACTGTCCCTGCACGGCGGCCTCTTGAAAGAGAGCGTTCTCGGCCTGAGCTGCGCCTGGACCCAATTGGGCCTCGCATGTGCCCCAGGAGGTAGTGATCACCCGCGCGGCCCTCTGGCTGACCATCGCGCTGTAGGTGTCATAGCCGCCCTGCAGGTTGTTTGGCCCCTGGTACACGATGACGTTCGCCCTGGGGACGAGGTTGATCACGGTCTCGACGTCGAGCGAGGTCTCGATCCCGTCTCCCGCGCTGGCATTGGGTGGCGGCGGGCCGCCATCCACCGTGGCGTAGGAGACCGAGGGGCTGATCCCGTAGCAACCCTCGTCTGCGGTGATATCCGAGCGGAAGCTGCCCTCGAGCTCGTATATCCCCACCGTCTGACCCGATCCCTGGTCACCGGCGCCGTAGAGGCCAGAGAATCGGTATGCGGATGCCAGCTGGTCCGCCGTGTAGAAGCCCGAGGCGGAGGCGGCACCGCACGGCTGCGGTCCGCCCGTGACGACATGGGGCACCGCCCGCGGCAGTGCGCGAGCCGCCGGTACGGCCAGCGGATGGGGCACGACCAGGTTGTCGAGTCCGAGCACGCTCTGGACGAGGCCCGCAACCGAGGCATCTAGCTGGGGCGCCTGGTCGGGCGCGAATGCAGTTCGACCGCTGTGGAGTCTGAGGCGTCGCAACGAGAGGCCAAATGCCCGGCTCAGCCCACCTGCGTTGGAGCGCACCGGAATCGCGAGGCCGTTCGCGCTAACCGTCCCTGTGGTGAGCCCGTGTCTGCGCAACGAAGCCGCCACGCCGGCGATCTGCGAGTCGGTGGGCCCGAACTGCTGACGGAACTCGGACACGGACAGATAGTGGTGGTAGAGGTTCGAGCCGGGGGTCGAGACGGCGGTGGCGTAGGCCTCTAGGGCGGCCGGATCGCGCGGCTTGAGCACCACCGTGGTGCTGATCGGGGTCGTCGGGGCCAACCCGCCGAGCACCGCCGCGCCCGTCGGGACCGGGGGGGCCCGACCCACCCGTAGCTGACGCGGGGCGGCGGCGGACACCGCCGAGGCCGCAAGCAGCATGCTTACGGCGACTAGGGCGGGGATCCCCTTCCACCAGCGCGACAGTGAAACCACCCCCGTATTCGTACCAGCCGTCCGCGGCGGGAGCGTCAGTCGCCGGGGGCCAGCTCTTCGGCCGCCTGCAGCTGCTGCTCGACCAGCTGAAGACCGGAATCCCAGAAGCCGGGATCGGCGAGGTCGATCCCGACGATCGCCCCTAGCTCCTCCGGACCGCGCGAGCCGCCCGCGGCCAACAGCTCGAGGTATCGGGGCGCAAACGACGGACCCTCCTCGAGGTAGCGTCCGTAGACCGACAGGGCGAGCAGCTGCCCGTAGGCATACGCGTACACGTACCCCGGGACGTTGATGAAGTGGGGTATGTACGACCACCACATGCGGTAGCCGTCGGTCATCTCCACCGCGTCCCCGAACATCTCGGCCTGGCTGTCCGTCCACAGGTGAGCGATCCGATCCACTGAGAGCTCTCCCTCCGTGCGACGGCGGGTGTGCATCAGGTGCTCGAAGCGGTTCATTGCCATCTGGCGAAAGACGGTCGCGACCGCACCGTCGATCCGCTCCGCCAGAAGACCAAGTCGAGCCTGATCGTCTGCTGCCTGGTCGAGCAGCCGCCCGAACACCAGCGCCTCGCCGAACACCGACGCGGTTTCCGCGAGCGTCAACGGCGTCGTGAACTGGAACACCCCCTGGGGTTGGGCGAGGGCAGCATGAAGGCCATGGCCGAGCTCGTGGGCCATCGTCAGGACGTCGCGCTGGCGGGCGGTGAAGTTCAGCAGCACGTAGGGGTGAACGCTCGGCACCGTGTAAGAGCAGAACGCGCCTCCGCGCTTGTTCGGCCGAACGGGAGCATCGATCCACCGCTCATCGAAGAACCGCCGCGTTATGCGCCCGGCCTCTGGAGCAAATGACTGGTAGGTGTCGAGCACCAGCGCCCGCGCGTCGGAGAATGAGTAAGTCACATCCTCGCGCGACACCGGTGCCATGCGGTCGTAGTCGGTCACCTTCGGGATACCGAGCAGCTTCGCCTTCAGGCGGTACCAGCGCTGGGGGATGTCGTAGCGGCCACGGACCGCCTCGATCAACGCCAGCACGGACTCGTCGGATGCTTCGTTCGCCAGGTTTCGGCTCGCGAGCCAGTGCGGGTAGGAGCGCAGGCGATCCTCGACCGCCTTGTCGTAGATCAGCGTGTTGTAGATGAAGGCCCGCGTCCGTAGTCCCGGCTCGAGGGTGTGAGTGACCGCTACCGCGGCCGCACGCCGTTCCTCGCGATCCGGAGCCTGAAGGCGACTGAGGGCCACCTCGAGCGGGATTTGATCGCCATCCAGCTCGACCCGCAGTGCCGATACGAGCTCGCCGAACAGCCGTCCCCACGCGCTCTCGGAGGAGATCGACTTCTCGGACAGGATCTTCTCCTCCGGCTCGGTCAGGAGGTGGGGCCGGTAGCGCCGGGCGCTGCGCAGATGGTGCCGGCAGAATTCGAGGCCTTCGTCTGCAAGCAGCTCTTCCGCCCGGGCGTCGTCCAGCGCCGCCCACTCGAGGTCGAAGAACAAGAGCTTGGTCTCGATCTCGGTCGCGCGCTCCTGCGTGCGCTGGAGCAACGCACCGCGGGCTGGATCGGCGGTATCTGTCGAGAACAGCAGCCCGGCGTAGGAGGCGGCTCTTCCCAGCATGTCCTGGATCTCGGCCAACTCCAGCATGGCCCGCTCGAGCTCCGCTGATTCGATCTTCTCGAGCTTGCCCGCGTATCGCTCGGCGAAGGCGCTGGCGCGCTCGGTGGTCTCGCTCAGCAGCCGGTCAACCCCGGCCTCGCCCTCCCCGTATACGAGCGGCTCGAGGTCCCACTCGGTCTGGAGCAGCTTGGGATCAGCCAGGTTCTCGGCGGTCGTGGCCATCCATCGGAGCTTAGCCTGGGCACTTCATTTGGCGCGGACGGCGCATGTGGTAGAACTTCGCTCTAGAACAATATTCTAGGAAGCCAGGTCACGCGGAGGTGCAAGCCATGACGATGAGTTACGAGGCGGCGGTGTCGGCGGCGGAGAAAAACGGCGGCCGGCCTTTCGTGACGGTGGAGCGCAGCGGCGCGCACGCGGTGGTCACGCTCGATGATCCGGAGAAGCTGAATCCGCTGAGCGCCGCCCTGACCGTTCATCTGCATCGGGAGCTCGGTGCTCTGGCCCGAGATCCGGCCGTCCGGGCGATCGTCCTAACCGGCCGCGCCCCGGCGTTCAGCGCGGGCGGTGACCTACGGCTGATGCGGGAGGTGGCGCAGCCGATGATCGAGGAGAGCCCCGGCGGCGCGACCGACATCTGGCGTTGGATCCGCAATCAGTTCGGCGGCATCGTGCGGCTGATCACGCGCACGGACAAGGCCTTCGTCGCGGCGGTCAACGGCCCTGCGGCCGGTGTCGGACTGGCCTTTGCCCTGGCGTGCGACGTCCTGTTGCTCTCTGATCGGGCGCAGATCGTGCCTGCGTTCGGGCGCATCGGCCTCGTGCCGGAGGTTGGAACCAGCTGGCAGCTGACGCGCAGACTTGGTTACCAGCGGACCTTCGGGATGTTCGCCTCCGGTCGCCACCTGTCGGGGGCGGAGGCTTTCGAGCTCGGCCTCGGCAACGAGCTTGTGGCGCACGACCAGCTGCTCCCGGCAGCACTGAAGTGGTGCGAGCGGATCGAGCGGATGCCGGCCCACGTGCTCGAGATGAGCAAGCCGCTTCTGCGCCAGTGCGCCGACATGACGTGGGAGCAGGCGGTCACGATGGAGGAGTTCACCGAACCAATGTGCTTCACGACCAGCGCGCACAAGGACGCGGTGCGCGAGCTTTTGAGCAGCTAGCTCAGACGCAGTGCCCAGGGTCACTACGGCGGCAGAGGCTCGGCTACGCTTGCGCTCGATCCCATGGCGGCGCGAAGCGTAGTGACGGGACTGGTTCTGACGGCTGCCATCACCGTCGCGATTGCGGGCTGCGGCGGCGGAGGCGCCGCGCGCACGCCGCAGCTGTCCTCGCTCCCACTGCCACCGGGCGCCCGGGTGATGACCAACGTGCGCCAGTGCAACGGCGGATCGAACTCCTACTGTGCGATCGAGCTGGTCGTCCAGGGGCCCGGCTTCCGTTCGTCGCGGGCGCTGGTGCTGGCGGAGCGCGACCGGCTGCGGGCCGAAGGTTGGGTCGGCGCCAGCCCCACCACCGGCGACCAGCTCGCCAACGAGTCGCCCCACAACAAACTCCGGGTCACATACTCCACCGCGTTCGAAGACCTCAAAGGAGCCGACCTCGGGTGGATACAGCGCTCCTGGCCGACCGTCAGCGCGCTCGACGGGACGCTGTTCAACCGCGGCGTGGCGATGTCGGTCTTGCTCGAAACCGGCTCACGCTGAACGCGCCGACTCAGCGTCGGTCGTCCGCCCCACCACTCGCCGGCTTCAGCGTCAGTCGTCTGCCCTGGCCCACACTCAGCGTGCTCCGTCCGGCCAGAAGGTCGCGAAGGTCACGACCGACTAGCTGCTCTCGCCAGCCGGTTAGCGTCCGCACCTGAGGCTCAGGGTCGCTGCGCCGCGCCGCGCCGACGATCAACTCGAGCTCGGCACGCGATGCGATCAGCTCATAGGCCAGTCCGGCCTCGAGCGCGCGGGCGCGCAGGAGCGCCTCGGCCAGCACGATCAAGGGCACATCCGCTGACTCGGCGTGCTCTCGGGCCCGCTCCCGCGGGATCGGCGGGTCGGCGAGTCCCAGCTTGATCGACTCGAGGATCGAGGGGCCTCGGCGCTTGATCACCGACCGATGCATGCCGCGAATCTGCGCCAAGCGCTCCAGGTCGGCGGGGTGGCGTTTCGCTATCTCGACCAGCGTGGGATCGGCGAGGACCGATCCCACAGGCCGGTCCTCGCTGGCGGCGGTGCGCTCGCGCCAGGCGGCAACGGCGCGAGCGACGGCACGCGATCGGGGATCGAGCTGCCGCACCCGCGGCAGCCGCTCCCAGGCGCTCTCAGGGTCCCGCTCCTCGGTTGCCGATTCAAGTCGGCGGCACTCCTCTCGCGCCCACTCCAGGCGGCTCGATTCCGACAGGCGGCGCTGGATCTCATCGGCGAGCTCCAGCAGGTGTGCGACGTCCTCGGCCGCGTAGTGCAGCTGCTCGGGCGTCAATGGTCGGGCGTCCCACCGCGTGTACGAGGCGGTCTTGCCGACCCGCCGCCCGAGCATCGCCCCCAGCAGATTGCCGTAGCCAGCCTGGGCGCTGGCGCCTGCGAATCCGGCGGCGATCTGGGTGTCGAACACGTTCCGCACGTCGCTTGCCCACGCCCGTCGAAGGATCGCGACGTCCTGGCGGCCGGCGTGGACGATCACCTCGACGTAGGGGTCGGCGAGCAGTGCAGCCAGCGGCCTCGGGTCGGGATCACCTCGGAGCGTGTCGATCAGGGCTATCTGCGGATCGTCGGTGTCGGTGTCGGTGCCGTCGACGACGACCTGCGCCAGGCACAGCAGCGGGCGGTACCGCCCCTCTGACATGAACTCCGTGTCGATCCCTAAGCGACCGGTCGCCGCGGCCCGTTCGGCTACGACTGCGATCTCCTCGTCGGTCGCTAGCGTCGGAACGGTGGCCTGCTCCATGGGCGCAGCGTATCCGCCGATGACGCACGGGTAAACCGACCCTCCTGGTAGGATTTCCCAAGATGATCTTCTCGTCGAAGGCCGAGTACGGAGTGCGGTTGATGGTCGAGCTGGGGCGTCAATCGCCCGTGCATCCGACCAGCCTGAAGGCGATCGCCGATGCCGAAGGGCTGCCGCTTGCCTACCTCGAGCAGGTAGTGGCCCGTCTGCGCAAGGCGGGACTTGTGATGAGCGCCCGCGGGGCGCATGGCGGCTATTGGCTCGCGCGTCCCGCGGAGGAGATCGCGATGGACGAGGTCGTGCAGTCGCTCGAGGGCGCGATCGCCCCCATGGAGTGCTTCGTGCACGACCACACCGAGCGCGTGCTGTGCTCGCACGAGCCCGACGCCGGCCGCGGTTGCGCGACGAAGCTCCTTTGGATGCGTGTTCAAGGCGGGATCATCCGCTCGCTTCAGACGACCACGCTCGCGGACCTCGTCGAGTTCTCGCGTCGGCACGACGGCGAGCAGAGCATTGGGGCCGATGCACAGCGCGAGCGGGCGACGGGCGGCCCTGAGCGCGAGCCGGCCTCCGTCGCGTGAACTAGACAAGAAAGCTTCAGATGGCAGAACTCGAGATTCGAAACCTCTACGTCCGCGCAGGTGAAAAGGAGATCCTGCGGGGACTCGACCTGAGCGTCGGCCTGAAAGAGATCCACGCTCTGATGGGCCCGAACGGGTCCGGCAAGTCAACGCTGGCCAACGCAATCATGGGACATCCCGGCTTCGAGGTGACCGAGGGCCAGATCATCTTCAAGGGCCAGGACATAACCGACGCCGATCCCGACGAGCGCGCCCGCATGGGGCTGTTCCTGGCGTTCCAGTACCCGGTCGCCGTGCCAGGGGTGACCGTCACCAAGTACCTCCGCACGGTGCT
>Ga0209577_10006979_pt1 | contig 10415 bp, 11 predicted proteins | sample GraSoiAngelo_109_FD_185874 | JGI IMG/M metagenome (GOLD analysis project Ga0209577, IMG submission 185874) | Grasslands soil microbial communities from the Angelo Coastal Reserve, California, USA - 14_0903_12_20cm (SPAdes) (version 2) | ecosystem: Environmental > Terrestrial > Soil > Grasslands...
GGTCACCTGCTGGAGCACCTCTACCGCGAGGTGCGGGCGCCGCGGATCTACGAGGGCACCTCCGAGATCCAGCGCGAGATCATCGCCCGCGACCTGTTTCGGGAATGACGGAGGCCTCATGGCAGAGATGGCAAGCTGCGTAGAGGGGCGCTTGCTGCTACATGATTCGTGCCTCCTGCGGTCACAAGTGAACGATGTCCACGTTTCCCCACTCTGACGCCAAATATTCAGCGACAAGACGTCGGTGGCATCTGTCGGCACTCGCCTCACTGCAAAGTAGGCACGAACCATCGATAAGCGACCGTGGTATCAAGGTCTGAATCCTGCGCTCCTTCATGAGTTCTAGAAATGCATTCTCGTAGTCGGTCCAAGTGATTAGGCGCCGTCTATAGGCATCCAGGAGCTCAGGCTTAGGTGCGAGCTCCGGCCGGTGCTCATAGCTAATCGAGCAAATAATCCGAAGGAAGTACTTGAGGTCGTCCTTTTTTGTGAAGCCGGCAAGCTGTGAAACATTGTTCAGCCTCACGTCAACGAGACTCTTGATAGGCGCAGACTGAAGGCGAGTGAAAAACGCCTCGGCGGACGTCTTCGTGAATCCAATCGTGTATATGGTCACCTTGTTGCTCGGGCATTGGACGTTTCCATATCTACATGACCGTCGCCGAAGGCTATTTGCTGTCCCCGGCGCTCATACGCTTCCGCGATCCGCTCTGCGTTGCTGCTGAATAAGTCCGGATGGTCTATTCCGACCTCTCTCAGTAAGCGGCTCTCAGAGTCGGCATGGGTCTCCAAACGGCCGTCTCCCAAGATGTGCGTGACTGTGATGGCCCGATCAACGAGATGTCTGGAAATCAGAACTCCACGATGGCACGCAAGAGGGTCTTTCTCTGCGCACATGAGAGCAATGCGTTCGATCCGGGCCCCTTTGATCACACGATCCAGCCCGGCTAGGAATTCAGGGGTTCTTGCAAGAAGGTCGTAGTTAAGTTTGCCGTCAATGTACAGTTGTCGGTCAGTGGGGCGGCCTCCGAGCTGATGACCCATGAAGACGTAAGCGAGGCCGACTGCTCGGAGGCTTCTTTGCGCGTCCTCCTTATTGAACTGTGGATTCGAGCGACTATACGGCTTAGACCGCACGTCGGCCACGGCAGTTATCCGGTGCCGCGCCAAGAGGTCGATGAGTCTCTTGAGGCTGTGGGACGAGTGGCCGACTGTGAATACTGTGCAGCCCCGGGTCACTGTTCTGGCTCAGCGTTCGTAATAACCGCCGCCGCGAGTTTGTAAGCATGGCCATGGAAGGCTTCGCCCAGGCTTACGCATAGTAGGGCGTTTGCGACTGAATAGTTGCCATCGCCTCGGTGGAAATAGACTTGCTCCACCACAGGGTCGGTCATGGAAAGAGAATATGAATGCCCGGAAAGGTCGAAATCAGCACGAACGCGCCGCCGCGTACCAAAGGGATTCGTTTCGGTGCCGACCACCAATGTAAGTTGCGCTGGAGCGACAAGGTATAGGGAGCGCTTAAATTGATCGCATTGGTCTTCAGGGACTCGGTCATTGAGGCCATTGGAACTGGAGTGCCCATTGACCCAGAGCGGTCCATTCGCATGTTCTATCGCCCCCTGCACGTTAGTCCACTCCATTGTGCCCGTCTTTGTCCAGTAGTATGTTGGATCAATAACGTGATTCTCCTGCTGGTGTTGGTGCGGTTCGGCTCTAGCCAGAGGAACGACCACGATGTCTAAGATTTGAGGAACTGTCCCATCCTCATACCTCATTTCCCGTATCCGAACCTCCTGAGTGGGCCGGTCGCTCACTGGTCGAATCCATGAACCGAATTTAGGGCCCAATACTTGACGACCGGCGACACATCTGCCTGACGGTCTTCGCGAGTTAGCAAGACAGACGATAGTCTCTATGTACACGCTCGGCTGAGGGCCTGATCGGCCCCGGATTCTGGCGTGATTACATGGTTAGAGGACAATCCGTTTACCATCGGGGTCCGACGGTGTGGATACCGCAGGGCTCGTTCTGGGTTATGCGGTCGGGGGATGGCGCTTCTGTCAAAAAAGTGAGGCGCCATGACGATTGAAATATACGCCACGCGACGCTAACGAAGGCTGCCTCCTTGACGGCGCTGCTCCGAGCTGACGATCCAGACCAAGCGGCGGGGTCAGTCCCGACCGAGATATTTGTTAAGCGTTTGCACTAAGCTCCTATAATTGACGAGCTCAAGGCGCGGCTTGTCTGAGGCCAGTTCGGTGGCAGACGCCGGGCCCCTTGTGAATCCCGACGTTCTATTGGATGAGGCGTGCAGTCTCGACTGTCTCGTTCAGCCGTGCGCCGGAACGGTGGCCAGGGCACGCCGGACCCGCTCGCCGAGCTGCTTCAGCCGCTCGACGGGCTCGTTGCTGAAGACGAAGCGAACGTGCCGTTCGGCAACAGCATCGCCCCAGCCACGCATCGGGGTGGCGGCCACCTTCTGCTCGAGCAGCCGGGTGGAGACGTCCATGCAGTCGAGTCCCAGAGCTGCGACATCGAGGAGGAGTGACCAGCCGCCGGCGGGCTTGACGGTCGGGAGGCCGTCGAGCTGGCGCAGAGTCTCATCCCGTCGCCGCTGCCATTCGGCGTTGGCGGCGGCGAGGCCGTCGTCTTCCAATTCCAGCGCCACTTGCGTGCCGACCTGGTTGAACCCGCTGGGCACGAGGCCGTTGTAGATGTGGACCCGCGAGACGTCATTGACGAGGTCGCCCGGTGCCACCACCCAGCCGATCCGCCAGGCGATCATGCGTTGCTCCAGGGTCGGCGACCCGACGATCACCGTTCGATCCCGCATGCCCCGCAGCGCCGCCGGATGCTGAATCGTCCGGCCATCGTACAGGACCCCTTCGAATCCGCCCCAGTAGAGGAGCCAGAGGTTGCGCTCGCGACAGATGGACGCGATCACGTCCCATTCCTCCTCGCTGGCGACCCAGCCGGACGGAAAGGACGCGTTGTTGATGAACACGACGCGCGTCCGGTCCGTCACCGAGGCGTGCATTGCCCGCAGGTCGAGCCGCCACTCCCCATCGACGACCCGAAGCGGGGCGAAGGTCGGGACGGCGCCAACCAGGCGTACCCGGTTGGCCATGCCTGCGTAGGTCGGGTCGGTGAGGATGACCTCGTCACCCGGATCGGTCAGGCAGAAGAGCGCGTCGAGCATCGCATCTCCCTCGCCGCAGGTGATCACCACCTCGCGACGCCCGTCGTAGCGCGGGCCGCCCCGCCGCTGAATGAAGGCCGCCACCGCCTCCTTCAGGTCGTCGCGGCCCGTGAAGGGCAGCCAGCTGTTGGCCTCGTCCTCTCCGATCGCGGCGCGCGTCGCCTCCATCGCGGCGCTCGGCGGCGGGACGTCGGTGTCGAGGTTCTCCATTCGAAGGACCTGCGGGTCGTTGCCGGCTGCGGCCGCAACTCGATCGATGTTGAATCCCGGGATCGATGCCAGGCGCCGGACGCTCATTCCGTTCCGTCCTCCCGAATTGATGCCAACGGCCTCATCATGGTCTCACGGATGAGCCGAACGGCTGTCATCGTCGAGGGTCGCAGTGATCAGATCGCCCTGGAGGCGCTGGCTCGCCGCCAGGGCCGCCACCTCGACGGCCACGACATTTCCATCGTCCCCCTCGGCGGAGCCCAGGCGATCGGGAGGTTCCTTCGCCAACATTCCGCCTCTGGTTCCGGCGTCAGGCTCGGGGGCATCTGCGACGTCAACGAAGAGGGCTACTTCATCCGTGCCCTGGAGGCGGCCGGCCTGGGCGTCGACCTGACGCGCCCCGACCTGGAACGCCTCGGCTTCTATGTCTGCGTCGTCGATCTCGAGGACGAGCTGATCCGCGCCCTCGGACCCGCCACGGTGGAGAAGGTCATCGAAGGTGAGGGCGAGCTGCGATCGTTCCGTTTGCTTCAGCGGCAGCCCGTCCAGCAGGGCTGGACTATCGAGCGCCAGCTTCGGCGCTTTATCAGCAGCCACTCCGGTCGCAAGGCCAGGTACGCGCGCCTCCTGGTCGAGGCTCTCGACCTCGCCGCTGTCCCGCGACCGCTGGCGAGTCTGGTGGACTACGTCTTCGGCTGAGCCGGGATGACGGCGACGGCCTGGACCTCGACCATCGCGTCGGGATCGAAGAGGCCCTTGACCTCGAGCAGGGCCATCGCCGGGTAGTGGCGCCCGAAGTGGCGCCGGTAGGCCGCGCCGATGGCCTTCAGATCCGCTTTGTAAGCCTTGAGGTCGGTGGTGAAGATCTGCATCGAGACCAGGTGCTCAGGGCGGCCGCCGGCGGCTGCTAGCGCCGTGAGCAGGTTGCGCGCCGCGGAGTCGAACTGCTCGGCGATGGTGCTCCCCCGCATGACACCGTCCGGACCCGTGGCCGTCTGCCCCGCGAGGTAGACGGTGCGCCCCGGCGCGGCCACGATCGCGTGCGAGAATCCCGACGGCCTGGGCAGCGACGGAGGGTTGACCGCCCGGTGCGGCGTCCCTACTTCCCGCTCCACCGCGGCTCCCGGCCCTCTTTGAACGCGGCGTAGAACTCCGCGTGATCGCGGCTTCGCATCAGCATCGCCTGGGTCATGGTGTCCAGCTCCAGCGAGCTGGCCAGGTTCATGTCCAGCTCGCGCGTCACCAGCAGCTTGGTCGCGGCGTAGGCCAGCGCCGGACCCTCGGCCAGGCGCCGGGCCAGGGACTTCGCGGTCGACGCCAGCGCGGCGTCCTCGACCACCTGCGAGGCCAGTCCCAGGGCGACCGCCTGCTCGGCGTCGACCCGGTCGCCCAGCAGGAGCAGCTCCATCGCGCGTCCGGCGCCGATCAACCGCGGCAAAAGGTACGCCGATCCCATGTCGGCGCCCGAGAGGCCGACCTTGGTGAAGAGGAAGGCGAAGGAGGCCGAACGGGCCAGCAGCCGCAGGTCGGCCGCCAGCGCGATCACAGCGCCGGCGCCGGCCGCGACGCCGTTGACCGCGGCGATGATCGGCAGCGGGCACTCGCGCATGCGCTGGGTGACGGTGCCGGTCATGCGGGTGAACTCGATCAGCTCGCCCGGCTCCATCTCCAGCAGCCTGCCGATGATCTCGTGCACGTCGCCGCCCGAGGAGAAGCCGCGGCCTGTTCCCGTGATCAGCAGCACGCGAGCCTGCGGCAGCGCCGCCAGCTCCCCGAGCAGGTCACGCAGGTCGGCGTAGACCTCGAAGGTCAGCGCGTTGAGCTTCGAGGGCCGGTCGAATGTCAGCGTCGCGACCCCGTCCGCGACCTCGAACCGGAAGTGCTCCCACGATCGCGTGGGCGCCGCCGAGGCCTTGAACGGGCTCATCCCGGGAGCAGTGTATATTTCCCCACGCGCATGCGGGTCGGAGTCGGCCTTCCCACGTCGACGGCGAATGCCACGGGAGAGCTGCTCGTGGAGTGGGCGCGGCGGGCGGACGGCGGACCCTTCAACAGCCTCGGGGTCGTCGACCGCGTCGCCTATCGCAACCTCGAGCCTCTGGTCGCGCTGGCGGCTGCCGCCGCCGTGACCCGGCGCATCGAGCTCCTGACCATGGTCCTGATCGGACCGCTGCGCAACCCGACGCTCCTCGCCAAACAGCTGGCGTCGATCGAGGTCCTCGCCCCCGGCCGGCTCACGGTCGGCCTCGGTGTCGGCGCACGCGACGACGACTACACCGTGGCGGAGCTGGATCCACGGCGCCGTGGAGCACGGCTAGCCGACCAGCTCGAGCTTTTGAGGACGGTCTGGGAGGCGGGCCGGGTCGGGCCGCGGCCGTCGTCGCCGGCCGGTCCTCGCATCCTGGTTGGAGGCGGAAGCGGGCAGGCCTTCGCCCGCATGGCCCGCTACGCCGACGGCTACGCCCACGGTGGAGGGCCGCCGCGGGCCTTCGCGAGCGCGGTCTCGAAGGCCCGCGCCGCCTGGACCGAGGCCGGCCGCCCCGGGACTCCGCTGTTCTACGGCATGGCTTACTTCGCCCTGGGCGAGGAGGCGGCGAACACCGGAGCCGCCTACCTGCGGCATTACTACGCCTTCACCGGTCCCTTCGCCGAGAAGGTGGCCGCGGCCAACCTGACCTCGCCCGGTTCCATCGTCGACATGCTGCGCGGCTACGAGGAGGCAGGCTGCGATCAGCTGGTCCTCTTCCCGACGGTCTCGGAACTGGAGCAGCTCGACCGCCTGGGCGAGGTGCTGGCAGGCCGGTGAAGTACGGCGTCGTGGGCGGTGGCCCCGCCGGCCTCTACTTCGCCCTCCTGTCGAGGAAGGCCGACCCCAGCGCCGAGGTGCGAGTGGTGGAGCGCAACGCACCCGACGCCACCTTCGGCTGGGGCGTCGTCTTTTCGGAGGAGACACTGGGCGCTCTCCGCGACGCCGACTTCGAGAGCTACACCCAGATCCAGGACAGCTTCGCGCGCTGGAGCGCGATCGACATCCACTACGCGGGCGCCTTGATCCGTTCGCGGGGCCATGTCTTCACCGGGATCTCGCGCCGGGTGCTGCTCGGGATCCTGCAGCGGCGCTGCCTCGAGGTCGGCGTCGAGCTGCGCTTCGACACCGAGCTCCACGACCTGGCGGCCTTCGACGACTGCGACCTGGTGGTGGGCGCCGACGGCGTCAACGGATTCGTCCGGGGCCTCTCTCCCGAGACCTTCAAGCCGGCGCTGCACGTCCACGACACGAAGTACGCCTGGTTCGGGACCGACCTGCCGCTCGATGCCTTCACCTTCATCTTCCGGCGCAACGAGCATGGCCTGTTCCAGGTCCACGCCTATCCATTCGACGCGCGCACCAGCACCTTCATCGTCGAATGCCCCCAGGACGCCTTCAGGCGGGCCGGCCTCGACCAGGCAGGCGAGGCGGCCAGCATCGCCTATTGCGAGCGGCTTTTCGAGCCCGAGCTCCGGGGACATCGCCTGCTCTCCAACCGGTCGCTGTGGGTCAGCTTCGCAACCCTGCGCAGCGCGGCCTGGCACCACGACCGTGTGGTCCTCCTCGGCGACGCGGCTCACACCGCCCACTTCTCGATCGGCTCCGGGACCAAGCTGGCGATGGAGGACGCGATCGCGCTGGTGGACTCGCTGCGCCGGCATCGCGACCTGGAAGCCGCGCTGACCGACTACGAACTGGAGCGGCAGCCGGTGGTGGAGCGTTTCCAGGAGGCGGCGCTGGAGAGCGCCGCCTATTTCGAGCACGTGTCGCGCTACGAGGGCTTCGCGCCGATCCAGTTCGCCTTCAACCTGCTGACCCGCAGCCGCCGGATCACCTACGTGAACCTCAGCGTGCGCGATCCGGTCCTGACCAGGTCGGTCGACGCTTTTCTGGCTGACGGCCGGCGGCCCGATCGGGAGCCGCCGTTGGTGGCTGTGCCGCCTCTGTTCGCCCCTTTCAGCATCCGCTCGGCTCACCTGGTCAACCGGGTGGCGGCGGCGATGCCCGCGACGGAGGACGGCGTCGACGGACTCCCCGCCACGCCGCTGGCGCCGTTGTCGGCGTCCGCTGCCGCCTCGGGCGCCGGCCTGGTCGTGACCGAGATGGTCGCCGTCGCGGCGGAGGGCCGGATCGGCGCCGGCTCGCCGGGCCTCTACCGGCCGGAGCACCTATACACGTGGAAGGAGGCGGTGGCAGCGGTCCACGACTCGAGCCCGGCCAGGATCGGGCTCCTCCTCGGGCACGCCGGCCGCCGAGGGTCGACGCGCCCCCGCCACCAGGGGATCGACCGGCCGCTGCGCCAGGGAGGATGGACGACGCTTGCCGCCTCCGCGGTTTCCTACACGCCGCGCGGCGTCGCGCCGCGGGCGATGGACGGTGACGACTTCACCAGGATCAAGGCCGCGTTCGTCACTGCCGCGGAGATGGCCGTCGAGTGCGGCTTCGACCTGCTGGCGCTCGACGCCGGACTCGGCTACCTCCTGGCCGGATTCCTCTCACCGCTCGCCAACCGGCGCGCCGACGTCTATGGCGGCAGCCTGGAGAACCGGCTCCGCTTTCCGCTGGAGGTGGCCGCGGCGGTGCGCGGCGCCTGGCCTTCGGACCGCCCGATGGCGCTGCGGCTCAACGCGGCGGACGGGACCGTAGGAGGTGTGACGCTCGACGATGCCGTCCTGATGGCGGCCGCCTTCCGCGAGCGCGGCTGCGACCTGGTCCATCCCGTGCTCGGGCAGACCACGCCGGACGGCTGGTCGGACTACGGGCGCGCCTTCGGCGTCCCGGCCGCGGACCGGGTCCGCAACGAGGCTCACGTCCCCGCGCTCGCCTCGGGCAACATCACGTCCGCGGACGAGGTCAACACCGTCGTCGCCGCGGGCCGCGCCGACCTCTGCCTCCTGGCGCTATAGTCGGAAAGCCTTCGGCGAGGTCAAGGGCGCAGGCGATCAAGGCCGCGCAGCGGCGCCAGGGGGAGATGTTCGACAGCCTTCACCTGGACGTCCACGACATCCTGGTCAGCGACGCGCACGTCGTCTCCCTGATGACGCTGAAGACGAGCAAGGGCGGCCAGCCGGCCGAGCAGAAGCTGGTCCAGGTCGCCCATGTCACCGACGACGGCAAGGTAAAGGAGCTCTGGACCCTGGGCGGCTAGCCCTGGAAGTGCTTTCGGAAAGCCTCCGGGGTCTCGATGACACTGGCCCAGCCGCCCTGTCCATGAACCAGGCCGTCGATGGCGCTGACTACGAATACGTCAGTGCCGTCTGACGCGACCAGGATGCGGCCGGTATTCCCTCCCGCGACCGTACCCTGGTCGCGAACAAACACGAAGAGGTGCTGGCCGGCTGCAACCGACGGTCCGGAATCCGTCGACATGGAAAGCCTCTTGCTAGGACCAGCTACGGCCTCCGTCCCGCCGGGTACGCGGAGGGTGATGAAGGAGCCAATCGAATACGGCGACGACCTGGAGCCGAAGAATCGATCAACTCGTAAGGGGAAATCGGTCACGATCATGCCGTAAGGCGAACCCGCCTGCGCCGGCAGCATGTGGCTTTGCCCGGTACCAGTGACGCCCTCGATCAATCCCCTCACGCCTGGAACCGACAGGCTGTGATCTAGCTGTGTCGCCGAGCCCAGCATCTGGCCGGCGGGTCCGCCCAGCGTGGCTGACCCGGCCGTCGATGAGGAATGCTGTCCGAAAGCATGCTGCGACAGTTGCCATAGAGCCAGAAGCAGTGCAAGGCCAAACGCGCATTGAACGAGCAGGCCTCTTCTCAGCATGGCACCATTCCCCCCGGGCTGGCAGAGCCCTAAGCCCCGATGTGGTAGAGCTGGCCGGGGTCGAGGTCGAGGCCGTTGGCGATCTGCCAGAGCGCGGCCACGGCCTTGAGCGCGTTGCGCCGTTCGAAGGGCGCCAGGTCGTCTTGCTTGAGCACCTTGACCAGGTTCTGGTAGCACTCCATCAGGACCCGTTCGGATTCGGTCAGCTCCACGCCCATCGAGTTCTTCATCCCTGCACCCTCCGCTCGCCCGCGGTCCCGATCACGATCCGGTCGTCCTGCAGGCGCTTGGCCTTGAGCTCGAAGCGGGGCAGGCTGCCCGACTCCACCTTCTTGACCCCGAAGCGCAGGCCCTCGTGGGCCTCTGAGAGCGAGGTGCGCAGCCGGTTGACGATGGCGTTGGCGTCTGCCGAGGCGTCAGGGATCTCGACCAGGACCTCGATCTCGTCCTGGATCCCGTCGGCCGTGAAGAGATGGATGCGGAACTCGTCGACCTCCCTGAACTCGCGCACGATCGCTTCCACCGCTCGCGGATAGACGTTGGTTCCGCGGACGAGCTTCATGTCGTCGACCCGGCCGCGGATGCCGCCCTCGTAGAGGTCGAACGTGCGGCCGCAGCTGCAGGCGCTGGCGGGCATGCGCACGACCAGGTCGCGGGTACGGTAGCGGAGGACGGGGATGAAGCCGCGCCCGAAGGAGGTGATCAGCCGCTCGCCCAGCTCACCGTAGGGGACCGGGGCGCCGGTCGCCGGATCCACCACCTCCTCGATGTAGTGGTCCTCGATGATGTGAGTCCCGCCGGGCTGCTTCTCACATTCGAAGATCATGATCGTGCCCACCTCGGTCATCCCGGCGGTGTCGGCGGCTTTCGCGCCCCACTGGTCCTCGATCAGCTTCTTGGTGGCCGGGATCGACCCCGCCGGCTCGCCGGAGAGGATCAGGCGCTTGACCGGTGAGGAGGCCAGGTCGACGCCCAGGGCCTTCGCCTCCTGGGCCATGCGCAGGGCGTAGGTCGGCGTGGAGCAGACCACGGTGGCCTTCATGCCCAGGATCTGCTTCACGCGCGCCTCGGTGCTCATGTTCCCTCCCGGCAGGACCAGGCAGCCGATCTTCTCGCAGGCGTAGTGCGCGCCCCAGAAGCCGACGAAGGTGCCGTAGCTGAAGGCGAAGAAGACGACGTCCTGGGGACGGACGCCGAATC
>Ga0209577_10006980_pt1 | contig 10414 bp, 9 predicted proteins | sample GraSoiAngelo_109_FD_185874 | JGI IMG/M metagenome (GOLD analysis project Ga0209577, IMG submission 185874) | Grasslands soil microbial communities from the Angelo Coastal Reserve, California, USA - 14_0903_12_20cm (SPAdes) (version 2) | ecosystem: Environmental > Terrestrial > Soil > Grasslands ...
GATGCACCCCGCGCGATGGAGTGAACCTCCTGTAAGCGGCGAGTGAAAATTGTACGCCGTCTGGCGGGGAGCGGTGCTGTTCACTCGTCTCGCTTCGTTTCGCGCGGTACGGTTCGGGGACGGTTGGTCAGGTGCGATTCGGGCCCGTTTCGGGGTTTTCGTCTGGATTTCCTGCTCGCCAACTGTTTACTTTTCTGCTCCTGAGCACGAGGCCGTCCCCGTTTCGTTTCAACGGGTCGCAGGTTCGAGTCCTGCCTCGGGAGTTGCCCCCGCCCCACGCCTTGCGCACATAACGCCAGTCGTACGAAGCACGGAGAAGGCCAGAGTCTGGAGGCACGTGGGACAGCGAGCCAGGCCGCGCTCGCGTTCTAGCCCCGACCCTCCTATCTTGCGTCTCCAAAGAGGTCACTCCCCGCGGATCCTCACGCCTGTCCTACTTTCTCGCGCTCCTCTCCGCCGGCTGCTACGGCGCGGCTGACTTCACCGGCGGCCTCGCTACACGGCGCGCGGCCGCGATTCCGGTCGTCTTGCTGTCGCAAGCCTGCGGACTGGTGCTCGTGGCGCTCGCGCTGCCGCTGCTTCCGGCCGCCGCGCCGCGGACCGCCGATCTCTGGTGGGGCGCCGCTGCGGGCCTCGCGGGCGGCATCGGCGTCGCGCTGCTGTATCGTGCGCTGGCCATCGGCACCATGTCCGTGGTTGCGCCGATCACCGCCGTCGCTGCCGTCGCGCTTCCCGTACTGGCATCGATCGCACTCGGCGAGCGTCCCGAATGGCTCGCGATCGTCGGCATCGTGTTGGCAGTCGCATCGATCGTGCTGGTGAGCCGGCAGAATGGGACGGCGCGTCCCCACTCCCCCTCCCCCGAAGAGCCTGCCTTGAGCGTAGCGAAGGGGAGAGGGGGACGGAGGGTGAGGACAACCGGTGTCGGTCGCGCGCTCGTCGCCGGCATCGGGATCGGCGTGTTCCTGCTCGCCCTGGCGCAAACGCGTCGGGAGGCCGGCATGTGGCCACTCATGACAGACCGGATCGCATCCGTGGCGTTCTTCGGCATGGCGGCCGCGGTGGGGCGGCGATCGCTGCGCATGCCGGTGAACCTCGCGACGCTCGCGATCGGTGGCGGCGCGCTCGACATGAGCGCCAACGCGCTGTACCTGCTCGCCGTGCGCATCGGCCCACTGAGTCCGGTGGTCACGCTCTCGTCGCTCTATCCCGCCAGCACGGCGCTTCTGGCTCGCGCGATCTTGGGCGAGCGCCTCAGCCCGTGGCAGACCGCGGGTGTCGTGACGGCGCTCGTCGCGGTGGTGCTGATTGTGAGCGGTTAGATAGCCTCGTGTTCTTCTCGCTGCGACGCAATCCACGCCGCTCGGGCCGGTGCCGGTCGCTGTGTACCACGACGTTACGCCGATTGACCGGGCGCGACGAGCAACGGGAGGGCCCTCGGAGTCAATCACTTGAAGCGGAGGCAGTTAGGGATGCGACGGTCACTCGTAATGCTCCTCGTAGTCGCCGCCGGACGCCTTCCGGGCCAGGGACCATATCCGCCGCCCGGACGCCTGGTCGACATCGGCGGCCGGCGGTTCCACCTGAACTGTTCAGGCCGTGGCACTCCGGTCGTGATTCTGCTGGCGGGAGGCGGAGCATTTTCCATCGACTGGGCGTTGGTGCAGCCGCACCTGGCGGGCACTACCCGGGTCTGTTCCTACGATCGGGCCGGTCTCGGCTGGAGCGACCCTGGGCCGGCGGAAGAAACCGTCGAACAGACGGTCGCTGATCTCCACCGTCTTCTACAGGCCGCTCACGAGCGAGGGCCGTACGTGCTGGTCGGGGCGTCAATCGGTGGGATCTACATTCGAGGCTACCAGCATGCCTTTCCCCACGACGTCGCTGGCCTCGTCTTCGCCAACAGCAGCCATCACGTTGGCATCCTGGTGAGGGGCAACCCGGACCTCATCTGGAACTTGTCAGAAGACGATGTCCGATCGGCCTTCCCACTTCACGCTTCGGCCAAAGGTCCGGCTCCAACTCATGAAGGCGATCCCTTCGACCGGCTGTCACCTCACCTACGGGCGGTGCGCCTGTGGCTCGACCGCCGCCTGTGGGAGAAGTGGGACCCGGCCAAGACCGGGCCCCAATCGATGTTGTCGTGGCGCAAGGAGTTCCTCCGGGAGCTCGAAGAGCAGTGCTCCGGGCTGGAACACCCGCTCGGTCGCCTGCCCGTAGTTGTGCTATCGAGTGACGAGAGCGCGAGCGAGCTCGCTCGCCAGCACAAGCTGAAGCATCCGTTCTGCGATCGCTCGGACGCAGGCGATGGTCTGGAGCTCCTCTCAAGCAATACGCTGTACGTCGTCGCCGCGGGGAGCGGACACGAGATTCACTTATATCAGCCCTACCTCGTGACGCGGACCTTGGAACGAATCGTGCTTGCGGTAAGGAACCGCATCCCGCTGGGTCAATCGGTTGGAGCCATCGCCGACTCCGCTTGGGTCGGACAGCGAGTCTTAATGCTGAAGGGCCTGGGTGAGGTTCATAGTCCGTCGGACAGTACCCGTCTTGCCACTGCGGTCGGCATCAACCTGGTCGCGCCCATCTCGCGTCGGGAGGGGCGGCGACTGTGGATCATGTCGACGAGCGGTGGTGATTCGGGCTGGGTCGACAGCGTGGACGTGCTGCGCCTAGCTGACGCCATTCCCTACTTCACACGGCTGATCGAACGACAGGCAGACAATTGGGACGCTTACTTGCGCCGGGCAGAGGCTGAGCATGCCCTGAATCGGCGAGACGCAGCCACGGCGGACTACAGCAAAGCGATCGAGCTTCATCCGGCCGAGGCGTTTCTCTATCTGCGGCGTGGACGGCACTACAACAGCCTGCGTGCCTGCGACCGGGCGCTGAGCGACTTCGGTAAGGCCATCACGCTCGCGCCGACGTCGGCGCCCCACGGCTACAATCTCGTGGCCGAGCTGTACAGCCTCGAATCCACTGTTTATTCCGGGTGTCCGGACTCCACGCGTCGCGACCCGCGCAAAGCCATCGAGGCGATTCGGCACGCGATCGCGCTGGACTCGTCGCGCGGCGGCGCGCGTGGGTTCGTGATTCTAGCCGGGGCCTATGCCAGCAGCGGAGATCTTGCAGAGGCGATCAAGTTGATGAAGCAAGCACTGACGGTGCCTGGGGCGGCGCCATCGTATCGAAAGGACTGGCAGCGTCAGCTGGAGGAGTACGACGGGCCCTCGCTACTCACGAGGCCGAGCGGCCTTGAACGAGGCCTACCCCGAGCTTCGCAACCGGACATGTCCGTGGTCCAATCAGCGAGCGTGCAGAGTGAACTACTGTTTGACGAGGAGAAGCGTTTCTATACAGGAGAAGGGATGGGGTGCTGATCCGAGGCGCGTAAAGAGGGAGACGGCGCGGCCACATCCCATTGCGCTCGGGTCGGTCGCGGCAGGGTCGACCCGCGACTCCTCGAGCGAGATCTCCGTCGAGGAGATCGTCGCTGGCGGAGCAACGATCGGGTCCGGAGTGAGTCCGAAGATCGAGTCTCGGCGCACGACGACGGTGTCTTGTACCAGCCCGGCACTGTTAGATTCGTAATTCGTGAGCCGCGCCGTGGAGTCGATGAGCGTGAAGTGTAGCGGGAACGCCTCGCTCATCGTATACGTGCCCGCCCCGAGCGCAGCGAGGACGACCGTGCCGCGGGCCACCACTGTGGCATAAACAACGTCGGTGTCCACTTGGCGCGCCGTCGCGGAATCAAGGAGGCTCCACCTCCCACTCAGGTCGAGCGCACTCAGGTCGAGAGGGGTCGACGAGTTGGAGCAGGCAACGAGCGCCGCGATACCCAGGAGTGCAAGTCGTTTTGTTGTCACCGTTATCGAAACTTAGAGCAAAATCCGAGTCAAAGCCACACGAGAGAAAGCGAGCGTCGTAGCGCGGCCGGAGCGCATCCGCTCCGCGCGACCACCGTGCTGCTACTCACAGTATAGGTGACAAGCCATCATACGGGCCCGTCTTTGGAGGCCGGTGCCGAAGATCTGCGAGCCTGGCTATCTTCGAGCGAAGTCACCCCACCACGAGCATGCGATGCCAATCCAATTTCGCCGTGACGTTGACCAAGTGCTGAAAGACGCGAAGGCCCAGCAGAAACCCCTACTCCTCGACTTCAGCGCCGCTCCGATGTGAAGCGGCTGTGCTCGGCTGGATGCCGAGGTGTGGCCGGATGAACGCGTGGTGCGCTTGGTGAGTCAGCAGTTCCTACCCGCCCGCGTGCACGTGAAGCAGAACCCGGAGGAGTTCAAGCGCTACGGCGCGCGCTACAGCGCCCAGTGGACGCCGACGATTCTCGAGCTCGACCCCGACGGCGCGGAGCGTCACCGCATCGAGGGATTTCTTCCCGCGGACGACTTCCTCGCGCAACTGATGCTCGGCCTGGCGCACATGGCCTTCAAGCAGGAGCGGTGGGCGGACGCAGAGCGGCGCTACCGAGAGATTGTGGAGCGGCTACCGGATACCGATGCGGCGCCGGAGGCGCTCTACTGGGCGGGCGTCGCGCCCTACAAAGCGACAGGTGACGCAGCGTCGCTGAAGGACACAGCGCGCGCCTTCACCCAGCGGTATCAGGACAGCACATGGGCCAAGAAGGCGTCGGTGTGGCGGTGATTAGCCGGTGGCCGCCGCTACAGGCCCTTCACCGCCTCCGTGAATCCGTGCTCCCTCAATGACTCGTGGGGCCTGCGCTTGACGAGCGCCATCCCCACACGAATTCCTTTCAACCGCGCTGCATGACCGCGCTCGACGAAGGTTAGGCCCTACTTGTTGAGGAACGCCACCAGGGCAGGAATCACCTGATCGGGCGCTTCCTCCATCAGCCAGTGGCCAGACCCCTTCACCACCACACCCTCGACGTTGTTGTCGACGAGTCGGCCCTGCTCGATGAGGAACTCCCCGCCCGCCTTCTCGCCGCTCAGCACTAGCATCGGCATGGTGAGCGGCGTCTTGGCCAGCTCCGCGAGCTCCTTCCCGTCCCGCTCGAACGCGCGAAACCACTCCATGCCGGCCCAGACGTGCCCAGGTCGAGCGTATGTCGCCGTGTAGAGCCGGCGATCCCGCTCCGGGATCGAATGCGCCGGATCGGCAGCGAAGTCGTTCCAAAAGTGCTCGAGATAAATACGCTCTCGACCCCGGACCAGGGCCAGCGGCGTCTTGCCATAGAAATGGAAGTGCCAAAGATCCCGGAGCAGCCACACGCTCTGCCAGTTACCCACGCCCGGAATGAAGGCGTCCATGAGCACCACTCGCTCGGTTTCGCGCGGATACATCGCCGCGTAGGCATACGCCGCCATCAAGCCGATGTCATGCCCGACGATTTGGACCGACGTCCAGCCGTGACTCTGGGCCAGATCGTGGATGTCCCGCGCCATGGTGACCTTGTCGTAGCCCGAGTCCGGCACCCCAGACTGTCCTGAGCCTCGCAGGTCAGGCGCGATCAGTCTATGGTTGACCGCGAGCTTGGGGATCAGAGGCAGCCACATGTGGCTCGTCTCGCCGAATCCGTGGAGCAAGATGATCGGCGAACCGGTGCCGGCCTCGAGGTAGTGCAGTCGTACACCGTTGACCGTGGCGAAGCGGCTATGCACCGCCTGGGCCAATAGAGGGGCCGTTGAGACGCCGGCAAGCGCGAATAGGAGAATCACCCAGCGGGTGGTTCGGAGCATGAGCAATACCTCGATATGAGGGCCGGGTGCCTGAGAGAGGCTAGGCCGCGCGGGGCTGCGGTGAGCGCCCCAGAGCGGACTGAATGAGCAGGAACTCACCCACGTTTTCCATGGTGAGGAACCCCACCAAGGCACCGCGACTTGTCACCGGCAGCGTGTGACAGTTGCAGGACTGCAGCCGCGCCAAGGCTGTGTCCAGCATATCGGCCGCGTCCACGACCTCGAACTCGCGGCGCATGATGTCGCGCACTCGCCAATCAGCTCGCTGGGCCAGCGTCTTGAGCACGTCGCTACGCAGCAGCACGCCCGCAAGACGGCCTCCCTGGCTCCCATCGACCACTGGGAAGTCCTGCTGCGACCCCGCGAGGATCAGCTCCAGCACACGTTTCGCCGGGTCCTCCGGCGCGAGCGTGTGGAAGTCGGTGAGCATGGCGCGACTCACCGGAATGCCGCTCAAGGCCGAGCGCATTTGTACCATGCTCGCCTCCTGGGCCGCGCCGATCCAGACGAAGAAGGCGATGAAGACGAGGAACGGATTCGTGAACAGACCGAGCAGGCCGAACACGAGGGCCATCGCCTGACCGACATGCGCGGAGACTTGCGTGGCCCGGACGTAATCCATGCGCATCGCCAGCAGGGCTCGCAGCACCCGACCGCCGTCCATGGGAAAGGCGGGGAGCAGGTTGAAGACCGCCAGTGAGACGTTCACGAGCAGCAGTCGCTCGAAGAACGGACCGCCGGCCATGGTGAGCGCGGACAGCGGGCGCCAGGTCTGCGAGAGGAGGAGCCAGGCGTACAGTGCCGCCGCGATGACCACATTCACGGCGGGGCCCGCCAGCGACACCCACACCTCCTGCCGCGGATCGTCCGGTATCCGCTCCAGGCGGGACACGCCACCGATCGGCAGCAGGGTGATATCGCGGGTGAGGATGCCGTACCGCCGGGCGGTGAGCGCGTGGCCGAGCTCGTGCAACAGCACGCAGGCGAACAAGGCGAGGATGAATGCGATGCCGTCGAGCGCCGCGGCGCTGCCGCCCGCGAGCCAGTACGTGATGCCGACCCACACGATGAGCAGGAGAAACGTGGCGTGCACATAGAGGCCGATGCCCGCCACCGATCCGAGCTTCCAGGACCATTTCATCGAGCAGCCGAGCCTCCACGCGCTTCCGTTGTGTCGGGGTGAGCGCCATACTCTCTCCCCCTGGGAGATAGCCGTGCGTCGTACGAGTCGCAAGCAGTTGAGGGGTGAGAGCCTCTCGTGACCGACAGGCGTGGAACGCTGTGGGCGGCGATTCTCGGGTCCGGCATTGTCTTTCTGGACTCGAGCGTCCTGACCGTTGCGCTGCCGCGGATTGCGCGGGATTTGCCCGCGCACGTCGTAGGGACCCTGGAGGGAGAAAGCTACGTCTACAACGGATATCTCCTCGGCGAAAGCGCCTTTCTCATTCTCGCCGGCTGGCTGACTGATGTCCACGGACGTCGCCGCATATTCACGCTGGGACTCACCGCATTCGGCGTCAGCTCGCTGCTGAGCGGCTTCGCGCCGAGTCTCGAATGGCTGATCGTGCTGCGCGTCTTGCAGGGGATCTCGGGCGCTCTCATCGTTCCAGGATCGCTGGCGCTGGTGACAGCCTCATTCTCCGGGGAGGAGCAAGGACGCGCATTCGGCGTGTGGTCCGGGGCGTCGGCGGGTGTCGCCGTCCTCGGTCCCATGGTAGGTGGCATGCTCGTCGACGCCCTGTCGTGGCGGGCCGTCTTCCTGATCAATGTGCCGCTCGTCCTCGTCGCCTTCTGGCTGACGCGACGCTACGTACGCGAAGGGCGGGTCGCCGCTCCGAGCGGAAGCCTGGATTTGCCCGGCACGGTGCTCACGGCCTTGGCATTGGCTGGACTGTCCGTGGGCGCGATTTCGGGCCAGCAGCGCGGCTGGTCCAGCCCCTCCGCCTTCGTTGCGCTCGGCATCGGCGCCATCGCGACGGCCTTGTTGCCCTGGTGGATGCTGCGCGCACGCGATCCCCTCGTTCCGCCCGCGCTGTTCCGATCGCGCAATTTCACCGTGACGAATCTCTCGACGCTCGTCATCTACGCCGCCCTCGCGGTCACGTTCTACTACTTAACCTTGTTTCTCCAGGGGACGCTCAGGTATTCCGCGGCGGCGGCTGGGGTGGCCACGATGCCGGGCGTGCTTCTCCTGGCGTTGTTTTCGTCGCGATTGGGCGCGCTGTCCGCCCGCTACGGCGCGCGCTGGCTCCTGACGCTAGGGCCGATCCTCATGGCCGTCGGCGTCCTGTGCCTTTCCGGGATTCCCTCCACGAGTCCGGCGTGGGACCTGAGCGCGGCTGCTCAGACGTTCACACCACCGTCCGGCTACGTGACGAGCGTGCTGCCCGGGCTCCTGGTGTTCGGTCTCGGAGCGACGCTCATGGTCGCCCCGCTGACGGCAACGGTCATGAGGTCCGCTCCGGTCGAGCGTGCGGGTGTGGCCTCGGCCGTCAACACGGCGATTTCAGATGTGGGCCCGCAGCTGGCTGTGGCGCTGCTGTTCGTCGCGATGACGCAGAATTTCTACGGTGCGCTGGCGCGGGACGCGCCTGGCCTGGACGTCGCGTCTGCGGCGGTGCGCCATGCGGTCGCGCCACTCAACGTGCCGGGCCCCGGGGTGTCGGAGCAGGTCCGCAGGGCGGCGCGCGACGCGTCCACGGGCGCGTTCCGCCTCGCCATGGTCGTGGCTGCCGTCCTGCTGTTCGCGGGAGCCGTCATCAATGGCGCGGGGTTGCGAATACCCTCCGATGCGCCCTTGGTACGGGTCGCGTCTCCTGACCCGTTGTGGCGACGCTGCCGTCACATCGCCCAGGAGATGCGTGGTGAATCATAAGGCTTCACGACGCTCTCACTCAGCGCGTCGTGCCTCCTCCGGATGTTTCTCGATGTACGCCTGCACGAACGGACACTCGGGAATCACGCGCTCCCCCCGTCCGCGCGCGTCGGCCAGGGCGAACGCCACGAGTCGCTTAGCCAACCCCCGGGCGCGCAGCGGGGGAGGCACGAATGTGTGCACCAACGCGATCGCACCCGGCTCGCGCCGATACGCAAGTATCGCCGTCCGTCCCTCACGCGTGATCTCGTAACGGCCGGCTTCAGGATTGTCCCGGACGTTCGGTTCGGCGGTCGTGTCGTTGATGTCCATTCGATCCGGTCCCACGGGCGCTAGTCGTCCGCTAGTCGGTTAAAGACGCTGCATTCACTTGAAAACTGATGCGAGAGATGCCGCGACGCGCCCCGGCGCCACGGCATTCGTCGCGCGTGTGCCCCCCGGATGGATCACGTATTGTACGTCGGGCTGCACGGTCAGCCACGAGCCGAGCTGCGCCAGGTAGGTGAGCTCCACGCTGGTCTCCCCGGCGGCGGGGCCTCCTGCCGCCGTCTGCGTGCGCTCGTAGTGCGATCCATTCCGCGCGGCCGCCACCGCCAGCCCCGGTGGAACCTCCGGTCCCGTTGTAGCCTCTGCTGCACCGTCTGAGGTAGGCGCGCCCGGCTCGCTCAGGCTACGCAGCTCAAGACGATGTACCCCTGATAGAACCGATTCGCGTACCGGTCGGGATCGTCCAGGATCTGTTGACCCCACGCGCAGATCGTCGCCCGGATCTCCTGACGCAGCGCGTCAACGGGTATGGGATCGAGCAGTGACGAGCTCTTCAAGCACCTCGTTCAGTTCCGGGTAGGGAGTTGGATCGACCACTGGTGCGCCTCCGCCTCAATGTGTCAGAGATGGCGGAATGTTAGCCATATAACTGACGTTCGTTGTCTCCCCAAGCAGCGTAATGGCACTCGATCCAAGCATTCACCAGAAGAACCGCCTCCGTGCGATTCCGCTGGGGCGGCAGGAGGTAGTCATGCGAATCGCGCCGAGATTGTTCGCGGCCGTCGGCTTTCTCTCCCTGGCCTGCACCGAACGCCCCGCCATCACCGCGCCCCGCAACGCGTCGGTCGCCCCGTCCTTCGACCACCGACTCACCGGTCGGTCTCGCGAACGTCCCGCGAACGGCCGCTCGATCTTTCGCCACTGGACGTTCGGCGACGAGCCCTTCTGGACGGACACGCTACATCTGAACGAAGTGGTGGAGACCGCGGTCTCGCCGGCCACGGCCCTTGCGGTGGGACTGAAAGTGGATGCCGAGCGCCTGCCGCCGGGCTTCTTGGGGAGCGCGGATCTCAAGAGCCCCGCGACGACCGTGGACCTGCTGCGGCGCGACGCGGTCGTTGGGATCGAGGCCGATGTCACCGCCGACCACCATATCAAACGCCTCGGCATCACGTGTGCCTTGTGTCACTCCACGGTCGACAACTCCGTCGCGCCCGGCATTGGCCGCCGGCTCGACGGCCTCCCGAACCGCGATCTCAACGTGGGCGCGATCGTCGCACTCTCACCCGCGGTCCCAGCGAGCGCCAAAGCCGTCTACAACTCTTGGGGTCCCGGCAAGTACGACGCGGAATTCAACCGGGATGGGATCAACAGTCCCGTCGTGATCCCGCCCGCCCTCGGCCTCAAGGGCGTCGCGCGCGAGACCTACACGGCGGAGGGCCCGGTGTCGTACTGGAACGCCTACGTCGCCGTGACCCAAATGCATGGGCACGGCGACTTCTCCGACCCGGCGCTCGGGATCGATATCGACCAGTCACCGGATCTCGTGACACCCGAGCTG
>Ga0209577_10006981_pt1 | contig 10413 bp, 8 predicted proteins | sample GraSoiAngelo_109_FD_185874 | JGI IMG/M metagenome (GOLD analysis project Ga0209577, IMG submission 185874) | Grasslands soil microbial communities from the Angelo Coastal Reserve, California, USA - 14_0903_12_20cm (SPAdes) (version 2) | ecosystem: Environmental > Terrestrial > Soil > Grasslands ...
GGGGCTGCGCGCGACCACGTCGCGTGCTCGGGCCAGCATCTGGGGGCTCTGGTCCAGCCCCACCACCGTGCATCCACTCGCCTCGAGCAGCGCGCGGGCCACCAGGCCCGTCCCGGTGGCCACGTCGAGGATCCGCTGGCCCGTGGACGGGGCGACCGCCTGTACCAGGGCGCGCCGCCAGCGCGGATCCTGGCCGAAGCTCATCACCGCTCCCAGCGCGTCGTAGTGCGACGGCAGCCCGGCGAACAGGTTCAGGGCATGACTGGTGCGGGACGAGGGCGCGCCGGACCCGGCCCGCCGGCTGGGATCCGGCGCGAGCTGCGGCGGTTCGGCTCTGGGCACCCCGAGCCCGGCCTCAGCGCCCCGACAACGCCATGCGGCGCGCCATGCCCAGCCCGAGTCCGGCCATTCCCCGGGCCAGGTGCGACGCCCGCCCGAGTACGTCATCCAGGGCGCCGGCAAAGCGCGCCAGGTCGTCCTCGCCGATGACCAGGGGCGGGATCGCCTTGATGACGTTCATGTGGTGTCCGGCTACCTGGGTGAGGATGCGGTGGTCGCGGAACAGCGGGACGGCCACCAGCTGCGCGAACATGCCCGGCTGGCGGCGGTCGACAGCATCCCAGACCCTGCGGCCCATGGCGCCCCCCGGCGGACCGAACTCGATCGCCCACATCAGGCCCAGCCCCCGGACGTCGGCTACCACCTCGTGGCGCTCGATCAGCGGGGTGGTCAACTCCAGCAGCCGTTCTCCCAGGCGCCGCGAGCGCTCGATCAGGCCCGCGTCGTCGATCTCCGCCAGCGTGGCGATGCCGGCGGCGGCCGCGAGGTCGTTGTTGCCGAAGGTGGAGCCGTGGACGACCGCGCGCTCCATCGTGTCGAACACGCCCTCGAACACCCTGCGGCTGCTCAGCACGGCGCCCACCGGGACGTAGCCGCCGGACAGGGCCTTGGACAGGGTCACGATGTCCGGTTCCAGACCCCAGTGCTCGAGGCCCAGGAAGCGTCCTGTTCGCCCCAGGCCGGTCTGGACCTCGTCCACTGCGAACAGGGCGCCGTGGCCCCGGCACAGCGCCTGGGCCTCGGGCAGGTACTCGGGCGGGGGTATGCGCACCCCCTTGCCCTGGACGGGCTCGACCAGGAACGCCGCTACGTCGCCGCCCTTGAGCTCGCGGCGCAGGGCATCGAGGTCGCCGAACGGGACGGGCACGCAGCCCGGGAGCAGGGGTCCGGCGCGCTCGCGGAACTCGTCGCTGCCGCTGACCGAGAGGGCGCCCAGGGTCAGGCCGTGGAAGGCGCCCTCGCAGAAGAGGACGCGCTCTCGCCCTGTGGCCATGCGGGCGAGCTTGATCGCCGCCTCCACCGCCTCGGCGCCCGAGTTGCACAGGATCGCCGCGCCGAGCCGCTCGGGGGCGCGCTGGAGCAGCTGCTCGGCCAGGACTGTGGCCAGCAGCGACACGCCCATCTGGGGAAGATTGGCCGTCCCTGCCCGGAGCGCCGCCTCGAGCTGCTCGCGCACGGCTGGGTTGTTGCGGCCCACCGCGAACACCCCGTAGCCCCCGAGGAGGTCGAGATAGCGCTGCCCGTGCTCGTCGATCAGGTGCGCGCCGTCGGCTCCGATCCACGTTCGCTCGAAGCCGATCGCCCGCAGCACCCGGCCGAAGCGGGGATTCATGTGCAGGTCGTTGAGGCGGTGCTCCTCGCCACGACGCTCGACGAGAATCCGCTCGACATCCAGGCTCGGGTTCCGCGCCATTAGGCTGTCCGCGTGCGAGCAAGCATGGTAGAGGCTGGCCGGGGGGCCCGCACCGCGTTGGACCTGGCGTGCGAGCACCTTCTTGGCCTTCAGAACTCGGCCGGATGGTGGAAGGGCGAGCTTCAAACCAACGTCACCATGGACGCCGAGGATCTGCTGCTGCGCGAGTTCCTGGGCATCCGCGAGCCCGAGGCGACCGCGCGCAGCGCGGCCTGGATTCGCTCCCAGCAGCGCTCGGACGGCAGCTGGGCGAACTTCGACGGCGGGCCGGGCGACCTGTCGACCACGATCGAGGCCTACGTCGCCCTGCGCCTGGCCGGCGACCTGCCCGAGGCCGAGCCCATGCGGGACGCGGCGACGTTCATCCGCGAGGCGGGCGGGCTCGAGCAGGCGCGCGTGTTCACGCACATCTGGCTGGCCCTGTTCGGCGCCTGGCCCTGGGACGACCTGCCCGCGCTCCCGGTGGAGCTCGTACTTCTGCCGCGGTGGATCCCGCTCAACGTCTATGACTTCGCCTGCTGGGCGCGCCAGACGGTGGTCGCGCTGGCGCTGGTCCTCGCCTACCGGCCGCAGCGCCCGCTTCCGTTCTCGATCGGGGAACTGAGCAGCGGAGCGCCGCCCGCTCCCGCCCCGCCCCGCTCGCGCAGCGAGCGCTGGCTCGTTCGACTCGATCGCCTGCTGCGCGCCTACCAGCGCCGGCCCTGGCAGCCGGTGCGCCGGCTGGCGTGCGCCCGCGCGGAGCGCTGGATCGTCCGGCGCCAGGAGGCCGACGGCTCGTGGGGGGGAATCCAGCCGCCGTGGGTCTACTCGCTGATCGGGCTGCACCTGCGGGGCTACCCGCTGGACCATCCCGTCCTGCGCGCCGGCCTCGACGGAATCGAGGGCTTCATGATCGATGACGGGGTGGTCAGGCGGCTGGAAGCGTGCCAGTCGCCGGTGTGGGACACCGCCCTGGCCGTGATCGCGCTGGCCGACGCCGGCCTGCCGGGCGATCACCCCGCGCTCCTCGCGGCCGGCGACTGGCTGCTGCGCGAGCAGGTGCTCGTCCCGGGCGACTGGTCGCTTCGCCGCCCCGGCCTGGCCCCCGGCGGCTGGGCCTTCGAGTTCGCCAACTCGAACTATCCCGACGTCGACGACACCGCCGAGGTCGTGCTGGCGCTGCGCCGGATCGCCCATCCCGACTCCGAGGGTCTGGCGTGGGCGCTGGACCGTGGCGTGCAGTGGCTGATCGGCATGCAGACCTCCGACGGGGGCTGGGGGGCGTTCGACGCCGACAACACCCAGCGGCTGGCGCGCGCGCTTCCCTTCTGCGACTTCGGCGAGGTGATCGACCCGCCCAGCTCCGACGTGACCGCCCACGCGCTCGAGATGCTCGCGCTGGTGGGGCGCGGCGACACCGAGGTGGCGCAGCGGGGCCTGCGCTGGCTATGCGCGGCCCAGGAGCCCGATGGATCCTGGTTCGGACGCTGGGGGGTCAACTACGTGTACGGGACCGGCGCGGTGGTGCCAGCGCTGGCGGCCGCGGGACTCCCTCAGTCACACCCGGCCATCCGCCGGGCGGTTCGCTGGCTGGAAGAGCATCAGAATCCCGACGGGGGCTGGGGCGAGGATCCCCGCTCATACGACGACCGGGCGTGGGCGGGCCGCGGCGAGAGCACCGCCTCGCAGACGGCCTGGGCCCTGCTCGCCCTGCACGCCGCCGGCGAACGGTCGGAGGCGATGGAGCACGGCGTGGCCTGGCTGGCCCAGACGCAGCGAGAGGACGGCACCTGGGACGAGCCCCAGTACACGGGCACCGGCTTCCCCTCCGACTACTACATCAACTACCACCTCTACCGGCTCATCTTCCCGGTGATGGCTCTGGGGCGCTGCGTGGAGCGTTTGGAGATATCGTCTCTCTCGGGATAGAACCGTGCCGGTACCTATGAGACAGAGTGCGCGCATGGGCTGGTACCTCGCCCGCCAGCGACTGGCCCGGCGCGAGCGCTACCCCCTGCTGGTGGAGCTCGAGCCGCTTTACCAGTGCAATCTGGCCTGCCCGGGGTGCGGGAAGATCCAGCATCCCGAGCACGTGCTCAAGCGCCGAATGCCGGTCTCCCAGGCGCTCGACGCCATCCAGGAGAGCGGCGCGCCGATGGTTTCGATCGCCGGCGGCGAGCCTCTGATCCATCCCGAGGTCCACCTGATCGCCGAGGAGCTGATCAAGCGCAAGCGCTTCGTCTACCTGTGCTCCAACGCCCTGCTGATGCGCAAGCGCATGGCCGACTTCGAGCCCTCACCGTACTTCTCGTGGGCGGTCCACATCGACGGGCTGCGCGAGCGCCACGACGCCGCGGTGGCGCGCGACGGCGTGTTCGACAAGGCCGTGGCCGCGATCCGGGAGGCCAAGCAGCGCGGCTTCCGGGTCACCACGAACACCACGGTCTTCAGCAACGACTCGCCGCAGGGCGTCCGGCGCGTGCTCGACTTTCTCAACGACGAGCTGGGCGTGGATCAGATGATGATCGCGCCCGCCTACGCGTACGAGAGGGCACCCGATCAGGAGCACTTCCTGGGCGTCGAGGAGACCCGGCGCCTGTTCCGCGAGGCCTTCGCCGACGGGCGCCGCAGGCGCTGGCGACTGAACCATACGCCGCTTTACCTGGACTTCCTGGAGGGAAAGGTCGACTTTCAGTGCACCGCGTGGGGTATTCCAAGCTACTCGATCTTTGGCTGGCAGCGTCCCTGTTATCTGATGGCGGACGGCTACGCGAGCACCTACAAGGAATTGCTGGAGACGACCGAGTGGGAGCGCTACGGGCGTGGGCGCGACCCGCGCTGTGCCAACTGCATGGCTCACTGCGGGTACGAGCCGACGGCGGTGCTCGCCACCACCCGCTCGCTTCGCCACTCGCTGCGGGCGGCGCTCTCGCGCTGACGAGCTGGCCGACTGACGGGCTAGCGGAGTGACGGGCCGACGCGCTAGCCGGCGCTGCCGGCCGCGCCGCGGCGCAACTCGGGCGGGAGCTTGAACTGCAGCGTCTCGCTGGTCACGCGCCGCTCGACGACCTCGGCCGGGCCGAGCGCGGTGAGCGCCGCCAGCACGCGCTGGACGACCGACTCGGGCGCCGACGCGCCCGCGGTCAGACCGATGGTTTCCGCCCTCGCCAGCCAATCCAGCTGGATCGCCGATTCGTCCTCGATGAGGCGCGCGTCGGCTCCCTGGCGCTCGGCCACTTCGACCAGCCGGCGTGAGTTCGACGAGTTCTCCGAGCCCACCACGAGGACGAGGTCGCACTGAGGGGCCAGCAGCCTGACCGCGTCCTGGCGGTTCTGGGTCGCGTAGCAGATGTCGCTCGACGGTGGACCGGCAAGCGCCGGGAAGCGAGCGTGGAGGGCGTCGACGACGGCCTGGGTGTCGTCGACGGCCAGCGTGGTCTGGGTCAGGTAGGCCACGCGCTCGGGATCCTCGACCTCCACGTCTGCGACCTCGTCCGGGCTGCGCACGATGCGGATCCGGCCGGGCGCCTCCCCCACCGTACCTTCGATCTCGTCGTGGCCCTCGTGTCCCACGAGCACGATCGTCTGCCCGGCGGCGGCAAAGCGGCGCGCTTCGGCATGGACCTTGCTCACCAGCGGGCAGGTCGCGTCGACGACGTTGAGCCCACGCTCCGCGGCCGCCACGCGAACCGCGGGCGCCACTCCGTGGGCCGAGAACACAACCGTGGCGCCCGCCGGCACCTCCTCGACCTCCTCGACGAAGACCGCCCCTCGGCGCTCGAGCTCGGCGACCACGTGGCTGTTGTGGACGATCTGCCTGCGTACGTACACCGGCGGCCCGAAGCGCTCGAGCGCGAGCTCGACGACCTCGATCGCGCGCTCGACGCCGGCGCACGATGCCCGCGGCCCGGCGAGCAGGATCGTGCGCGCCCGCACCGCCACCGCCCACTCCGACAGCACGGCGGCAGCCTGGCGCAGCGCCCAGTACGCGCGGCCGGCGCCGTTGACCATGGCCAGCGGCCTGGTCAGCTCCTGGGCCGGAGTGTCGACGACTGCGCGCACCACGGCGAGGGGCCGTCCCGCCGCGGCGCCGGCGAGCCAGGCCGACTCCATGTCCACCGCCAGCGCTCCGGTGGCCCGCAGCTCATCCCGGCGCTGACCCCGCACCAGCCGCTGGGCCGACGCGATGGGACCGAGGCGAACGCGCAGGCGGCGCCGCCGCAGGGCTCCGGCCAGCACGGGCGCGGCGGGGCAGGGTATGACGCCGTTGGGGCCCCGGACCTCGGTGGCCACCACCAGCTCGCCCGGCACGAGCGTCTCGTCGAGGGCGCCGCAGAAGCCGCTGACCACCACGGCGGCCCCGGGCAGATGGCCGGCGGCCGCGCTCAGCGAGTGGCGCGGGCCCATGCCGGTGGGAACGACGTGGGCTCCGGGGCCGAGGCCGCGCCGAACCGCGCGAGCCTCGATGCGCAGCGGCGCAAACACCAGGAGCCGGCGAGCGAGCCGGTCCTTGTCGACCGACGGCTCCAGGAGCGCCTTGGCGTCGGCGGCTGGAGTCATGTCAGGCGGCGATCGCGGGTCGGATGTCGACGAGCGCGGTCAGCACCTCGCGGGCCGCGGCATGACCGCTGCGGACCGCGCCTTCCATGGTCGCCGGCCAGCCGGTATCGGTGAAGCTGCCGGCCACCGCGAGCCCCCGCAGGCGGGTACCGGGCTGCGGCCGCAATGCCCTCGTGCCCGGGGCGGCACGAAACGTCGCGGCGTGCTCGCGGCTGACCAGGAAGTGCAGCACGCGCGCCTCCCGGGCGCGCGGAAACAGCTCGCCCAGCGCGGGCAGGTAGCGCGCGCGAAGGCCCTCGGGGGACATCGCCATCTCCTCCTCGGCCGCCGACAGCGACAGCGCCAGGTACTGCCCGCTCTCGAGCTCGGCGCTGCGGGTCCGGTCGAACACCCACTGCACGGGACTGTCCACCGCCGCCGCGAACTCGAAGTCGGTGACCCGGCGGTCGTAGACGACATGCAGGTTGACGATCGGAGAGTTGCCCAGCGCGTCGAGATTGTGCGATCCCGCGAGGGCGCCTGGAGGCAGCAATGCCGCGAGGCGCTGGTGGGGAACGGCGACGATGGCGCCGTCGGCGCTGACCTGGTCGTCCGGGCCCTCCACCGCCCATTCGCTCCCATTCTCGTGTGAGATCCGGCTCGCCCGCCAGCCCATCCGCACCTCCACGCCGGCGGCGGCCAGCGTCCGCCGCGCGGGCGCGTCGTGAAGCTGCGAGAGCGGCGCGCAGGCCCATCCGACGTCACCTGCGGCGGCGTCGCTGAGCAGGCCAACCTGAAACACGTACGCTGCCGAGGCCAGCGATGCCTGGGCGGCGGTCAGGTTGAGCGTCGGCCTGGCGATGAGATCCCACAGCCGCTCGACGGCTCGGCGGCTCTGATGGTGCTCGTCCAGCCATTCGCCGAACGTTCGCGAATCCGCGCGCGGATCCTCCGTGTCCACGCGCGCCAGCGCCGAGGCGGCGAGCGCGGCGCGGGCGCGCTCGACGGGTGACAGATGGGCGTATCGGGCGAGCGCACCGGCGAGATGCGCGGGCGCGCGAAGGCCGGAGCGCCTCAGCCATGCCACCCTGGCGCCCGGGGCGACCACCGGAATGGCCAGCCTGGGCTGAAGCGTCGTGAGCGAGCGCGAGCCCAACCGCTCGAGCAGGCCCAGGTAATCCGTGCAGCAGCGCAGGAACACGTGCTGGCCATTGTCGATCCGCAGGCCGTCCCGGGTGAACGAGTAGGCCGCGCCCCCGAGCTGCCGGCGAACCTCGACCAGCGTCACATCGCACCCGGCGTCTGCGCAGTCCAGGGCCGCCGTGATCCCGGCCAGACCGCCGCCCACCACTACGACACGGCGGCTCACGCGACGCGGTCCTCGGAGCTGGGGGCATCATGGTCGAGCTGCCGCCGGGCGCCGTTGCGTGCCGCGCGAGATCCGAAGCTCCGCCGGCCTCCCGCCGCGCCGTTGGCCAGCGCGACCGCGGCTACCCACGCCTTCTCCCACACCGGCAGCGAGATCCGGCGCAGGATGACCTGCTCGGGATCGCGCTCGATGCAGTCGAGGATGCGCCGGTAGATCCCGGTCATGGCTCCCACACACGCGGCGCTGCGCCCGTCGAGATACGGGAGCAGCTCGAGTCCGCGCGCGAACCACTCGCGGTTACGCGCGGCTTCGAAGCGGATCACCTCGCTCAGCGGCTGTAGCGGCCCGGTCAGTGGGTCCGGCGGAGCGCCGAAGCGGGCGAAGTCCTCCCGGGGCAGGTACAGCCGGCCATGTTCGAAGTCCTCGCGCACATCGCGCAGGATGTTCGTGAGCTGCATGGCGACGCCTAGATCGTCGGCCAGGGGCGACGCCTTGTCCCGATTGGTGGCGCCGAAGATGGCCAGCGACAAGCGTCCGATCGAGCCGGCTACCTGGCGGCAGTAGACCACCAGCTCCGAGAACGATTCGTACGTGGTACCCCGGGCGTCGGCCTCGACTCCGTCGATCAGCGTGTGGAGGGCGTCCCACGGCAGCCCGAAGCGCTCGCGCGTGTCGCGCAGCGCGACCAGGAGCGGGTCCTCCACCGTCGCGGGAGCCTCGAGCTGTTCGCGCTCACCCTCCAGCCGGCGCAGCTTCTCGGCCTGCGGAAGGTTCCCGTCGCCGATGTCATCGATGCGCCGGGCGAAGGCGTACACCGCGCACATCCCTCGCTGTTTCGGGGCGGGGAGCAGCCGGATCCCGTAGTAGAAGTTGGCCGCTTCGACCCGGGTGATCGCTTCGCAGAGCCTGTAGGCGGCGTCGACCGAGGTCATCGCCATCCCAATCCAGCCCTGATCGTGCCCGCCAGCCGAGCCGGACGCGACGCCCGGGGGGCACCGGCGCTGACGTCGTAGCCGTGCCGTTGGATCGCCGTCAGCGCCGCGCCCCCACCGGCGACGAAGGCCGCGACCGCCCAGCGGGCCCGGCCGCGCAGCAGGCCGACGAGCGGCGCGCCCTCGGCCAGCACCCGGCGGGCACGCTCGACCTCGAAGCGCAACAGGAGGCGAACCGGTTCCGGCGCCGGAGACGTCACCAGGTCACCCCGCGAGCAGCCGAAGCGCTCCAGGTCCTCGGTCGGCACGTAGACCCGGCCACGCCGGAAATCCTCGACGACGTCCTGCCAGTGCTCGGCGAGCTGCAGGGCGGTGCAGATCCGGTTCGAGAGCCGCAGCCGCTCGGGAGTGGCGGCCTCGAACACGTGAAGCACGAGATGCCCGACGGGATTGGCCGACAGCTCGCAGTAGCTCTCCAGCGCCGCGAAGGTCGGGTAGGCATGGATGCTCTGGTCCTGACGGTTGGCGGCGATCAGCGCCTCGAGCGGCGCGCGCGGAATGCGGCATGCCCTCACGGTGGTGGCGAGCGCGCGCATCACGGGATGCTCGGGCTGTCCGCCGCCGTCGTAGATCCGGTCGATCTCGCCTTGCACCAAGTCGAGGAGCGCCCCCGCTGCGGCGCCCCGCCCGTCGCGCCCGCCCCACCCGTCGGGCCCGCCCCGCCCGGGCCCTCCCGCCCGGTCACGCTGGTGAGGGCCGCCGGGGGTAGCGTCACCGATCTCGTCGACCAGGCGCGCATAGCCGTACACGGCCAGCAGGTGCTGGCGCTGGCGACGGGGCAGCAGGCGACTGGCGACCGGGAAGTTCTCGCTCCCGGCCCGGTCCATGATCGAGCGGACGTCTGGGAACGCGGTACCGGGTCCGCCGTCAGGCTCGGGCTCACGCTGGCCACCCTCCCGGGAGCCGACGACGGGCCGACCCGCGCCGCCGTGGGCGACAGCGCTCATAGGGCCCCGCCCGGGGATCCACCCAGCGGCATCGGCGAAACGATATCCGGTTCCCGCCCGGCACCGGAGGACGCGCAGCCGACCCCTAGAGCTCCTGCCGGCCGGTGTATCCGGCGTCCAACTCGTGCCAGTAGCCGATGTCGTCTTCACCCTCGATCCAGCACAGATACACCTCTCGGCCACTGCGGATAGCCGGAAAGTCGATCAGCCCTCGATCGAGGTCTCGCAGCACGATCTCGCGCTCGGCCAGCGCCGCCAGCGCGAAGCGCAGGTCGCGAAACGCCTCCCCCACCCCGCGCCCGAGCCTCCCGCCGCCGTTGCCGGGAGCCGCCTCGGCCAGCGCTGCGCGGGCGTCGGCGTCGCCGAGCTGCTCGCGTGCGTCCCGCATCGCTTCGAGCTGCTCAGCCACCCAGCTCAACTGCCCCCGCGCCTCGGCCCGCGTGTAATGGCGTCGGTGCCGCACACGAAGAGCATCGCGGCTTGCGCCCCTACTGCTCCCTCAGCACCGCCCCCAGCGGCAGGCGGGCAAGCCCGCGCGCGGCAATCGCGGTGGCGGCCAGCGTCCCCAGCACCGCCGCCCCGCCGAGCTCGATCAGGTAACGCCAGGGCACCGCGAGGTGGTCGGGCGGCGGATCGAACACGTGCTGGAGCATGGCCACCAGCATCTCGGAGAGCAGCCAGCCAAGCCCCGCGGCCAGGACCATCGCCACCCCCAGCACAAGCGCCGCCTCGCTCCACACGAAGGCGCTGACGTCGCGCACGCGCGCCCCGAGCGCCGCCATGGTGGCGAACTCGTGCCGGCGCTCCACCAGGCCGAGCGTTACGAACAGGCCC
>Ga0209577_10006986_pt1 | contig 10410 bp, 8 predicted proteins | sample GraSoiAngelo_109_FD_185874 | JGI IMG/M metagenome (GOLD analysis project Ga0209577, IMG submission 185874) | Grasslands soil microbial communities from the Angelo Coastal Reserve, California, USA - 14_0903_12_20cm (SPAdes) (version 2) | ecosystem: Environmental > Terrestrial > Soil > Grasslands ...
GGAGCGCACCGGCTTGCCGACGATGTGCACGGTACATGCGCCGCATTGTGCGATGCCGCACCCGAATTTCGTTCCGGTCAGACCCAGCAAGTCTCGCAGTGCCCACAGCAGCGGCATGTCCTCTGGCGCCTCAAGCGTTCGGACTTCGCCGTTGATCATCAGCCTCATCGGTTGGGACATTTCTTTTTTCTCCGATTCTCGTCACTACCCAGAAAAGCCCAAGAGCACGCACAGCTCAAGGCGTCTGGTCCAGCGTTTCGGCACGGTGGGTTGTCGCGGCCGTTAGAATTGGTTTGGCCTTGCCGTAGGACCAAGCAGCTCGCCCGGAGTCTAGCATCCGCGAGCGGTGCGCACGTTGATGAGCACGCCTGCCGGACTTGCGGTGCCCCACAACCACTGCCACGTAGACGCCGCTACCGGCTTTCACTGCACGCCAACGCCCCGGGCAGCGCCATCAACCAGCCGGGCCGTTGCCTTGGCCGTTTGGGAGCGGTGAGCTCAGCGTGCAGTGGATGTCGGTCCCGCGAGCTCATAAGGTTTTGATTAGCATGCCCGGGAGAAGGCCCCAGGATCTCACCGCTGGTTGAAGGCGCTGCGCTAACGACTCGAGGCGCGTCGCGCTCCTACATGCGAACAAACAGCAAGGCTGCCGGCGAACTCACTCTCTCGCGACCTATATGCGTTCTCGTCGCCGCCGGCGTGCTCACCACAATGTTTCTTGCAATCTGGAGCTCTCGTCAGACTTGCGATGAGGCGCAGCGCTTCCGCCAGAGTGCCGTGAGCGAGATCGTGTGGGCGGCGATTCCGCTGCCTGATGGCCGTTGCGGCCGCAATTCCAGCGGCCGTCGCGATCATCGGATCGCGAGCCGCCCACTGAAACCTCAGGGAAGTGGCCGATGTACATCGAGCACAGAACCTGAGGGATCCGCGATTGAAGGATGTCGAAAAGAGCATCGTGATGAATGAGAAGCGCGCGGGCGATGAGCCGGTGACCCTGGACACGCGACCCCATTTGGAGTCGGATATCACTCGACGCGATGTGCTACTCGGAAGCGCAGCCGGCATCATGGCCGCTACCGTGCCGTGGAGCGCAGTGGCTCAATCCGACGGCGCGGGCGCAGGTAGCTCAAATCACATTGGAGACACAAAGATGAACACGATTACGACGAAGGACGGAGTCACGATATTCTTCAAGGATTGGGGAAAGGGCCAGCCAATCGTTTTCTCGCACGGCTGGCCGTTATCGTCCGACGATTGGGATGCCCAGATGATGTTCTTTTTGAGTCACGGATATCGCGTCGTTGCGCACGATCGTCGCGGTCATGGACGCTCGACCCAGACCGCCGACGGCCACGACATGGATCACTATGCCGACGATCTAGCGGCGGTCACGGCGCACCTGGATCTCAAGAAGGCAATCCACGTCGGACACTCCACCGGCGGGGGTGAGGTCGTGCACTACATCGCCCGACACGGTGCAAGTCGCGTGGCCAAAGCGGTGTTGATTAGCGCCGTGCCACCTCTCATGGTCAAGACTCCGGGCAATCCGGGAGGCCTGCCCAAAGAGGTATTCGACGGCTTCCAGAAGCAGGTCGCCACGAACCGGGCCCAATTCTACCTGGATGTCCCCACTGGGCCTTTTTACGGATTTAACCGGCCAGGTGCCAAAGCCTCCCAAGGCATTATTCGAAATTGGTGGCGTCAGGGAATGATGGGCGGAGCGAAGGCGCACTACGACGGCGTCGTCGCCTTCTCTCAGACCGACTTCACAAAAGACCTTAAGGAAATCACCGTCCCTACACTTGTGATGCACGGCGATGACGATCAGATTGTCCCTTATGCCGATTCCGGGCCGCTCAGTGCCAAATTGGTAAAGGGTGCCATCTTGAAGACTTACAAGGGATTTCCACACGGGATGCCCACGACCCATGCCGAAACGATCAATGCGGATCTCTTGGCGTTCATCAAATCGTAGCCCTCGTTTTGCGCCGGAGAGCGTCGGGTCGGCTGCAGAGCCTTACCGATGCTCTCCGCGCCGCATGATCGACCCATGTCGCCGTCTAAGGTTTCAGGCACGCAGTTTCAGAGGGCACTTCCAATGCATGTGACTCGCCGTTCAGAGGATCGCGGACTCGCCGACTTTGGTTGGCTCAAGAGTCGTCATACGTTTTCGTTCGGGGACTATCACGATCCTGACCACATGGGGTTCGGTCCCTTACGCGTCATCAACGAAGACCGCGTCGCGCCTGGGAAGGGATTCGGCGAGCACGCTCACCGCGACATGGAAATTCTGTCGTGGGTCCTCGAGGGGACGCTCGAACACAAAGACAGCTTGGGAACCGGCGCACAAATCCGCCCGGGCGAGTTGCAGCGCATGAGTGCGGGCACCGGTGTCACACACTCCGAGTTCAACGGCTCAGCCAGCGAACCCGTGCATTTCCTTCAAATCTGGCTGCTCCCCGAGCGCTCGAGCCTTAGCCCTGGGTATGAACAACGTGCCTTCCCGGCGCCGGAACTGCTAAACCAATGGCGCTTGATCGCCTCCGGCTCCCCGCGCGACGGAGCTGTCAGGATTCACCAGGACGTTGACCTGTACGCTACTCGCCTCGCGGCCGGCCAACGTCTGGATCACCGCAGCCGGTCCGGGCGAAAGCTGTGGTTGCAGGTCGCACGCGGCAGTGTCGAGACTGAGGGCGACGTACTCAATGCCGGCGACGGTGCTGCCTGGTCTGATGCCTCATCGATTCGCATCAGCGCTAAGCAAGACGCTGAGCTGCTGCTCTTTGATATGGCTCATTAGGCATGTCATTGGCCTGCCCGGAAGCGGACGCTCGGCACCAGGAGGGGGTCGCGACGCCTTGGAGTCCGGACGTTGAAGCGTCTCCGGGAAGACGGCGCGATTTACCCGCCAAATTACCCCCTGTCCGGATGCAGCTCGAACGTGGGTTCTTGGTCCAGCCGTAGCGGGTAATTCTCGGGCTGGGCTGCGAGCGCCCGGCGCAGCAGAACGACATGGATTGCACTGTGATACACTATGATCAGATTGTAATACGGCGAGAGATGCTATGGCCCTGAACGTCAGATTGCCCAGCACCCTGGAGCGCGAGCTCGATGAGTGGTGTGCTGCACACAGCACGACGCGCACCGCCGCGGTGAGGCGCGCATTGACACAGCTTTTGAGCGCAAGACGCCGTACCAGAGCGCCGTTCGAGCTGGGCCAGGAGGGGTTTGGCTCCGATAGGAGTCCCGGTAGAAGCGTCGCTCGCAATAGCCAACAGGCGCTCCGACGGCAATTCCGTGGCCAACCTGCTCGTTGATACCGGCTTTCTAGTTGCCCTTTATCGTCGCAACGACGAACTGCACCAAAGCGCGCTGAGGTTCTTGCAAGGCAATCGTGAGGGGCTGATCACTGTAGCGCCCGTGATCGTCGAGGCTTGTCATTTCCTTGCGATCGAGGCACGCATGCACTTGCTGCAGTGGATAACGGGCGAGGGCCTCACGGTCTCTGAGATCCCACAAGCGGTGTATTCGAAGCTTGCGGCGCTCATGGAAAAATATCGGAACCTGGACTGCGATCTAGCCGACGTTGCGCTCCTGTGGCTAGCGGCCGAGTCCCGACAACGGCGCATCCTGACCGTCGATGAGCGCGACTTTTCGACCTATCGGTTGCCTGACCGCAAGCGGCTGGAGCTAGTTGAGTGGATGAGCGCTGACGGTTCGGGCGAGAGGCGCTGAAGGGTCGTGGGCCCAAGTCGAAGGTCATAGCACTACTTGAGGACATTAGTTACGGCAGCGCTGAACTCCTGCGGGTTCTGCAGCATGCCGAAGTGACTGACGTCCGGGAGAATGATGAGCTTCGCTCCCGGGATGGTCCTGGCCAGATACTGGGTGTGCTCAGGCTTGATAGCCTCATCGTGCGCGCCATCGACGATGGCGGTTCGCACCGTAATCCGCTTCAGCTGCGCCGCCGTGAAATTCGGCTGCTGCGCCCACATGGCCTGGATCTGCGCGAGAAAGGTCTCGTAGTCCTGGGGGGTGGGGGACAGCTGGCGGTACTCTCCGCGCGTACGTTCTAGGTAGCTCGTCCAGGTTGGGTTGCCCTCCATGTCCGGCCGCGCACCGGAAGGGTCCGAGTTAGCCCCGTAAGCAAACAGCCGGCGCAGACGCTCCGGGTGCCGCATCGCGATCGCGAGTCCGATGATCGCGCCATCACTCCAACCGACCAGATTAACTTTCGTCAACCTGAGGTAATCAAGTAATGCGAGCACATCGGAGGCCATGAGCTCGTAGCTGTAGGGCTCCGCGGTGCGCGTGCTGCGGCCGTGACCACGACTATCGGCGACGATGACCTCGTAGTGATTGCGCACCAGGATCGGAATGACTTCACCCCAATAGTTCGAGTTGCCGAGGCCTCCGTGCAGCAGCAGGACCGGCAAGCCTTGACCAAAGACCGCGTAGAACATGCGGATGCCGTTCACGGGAGCGTAGCCGCTCTTGGCGGGAGTAGGCAGGGACGGGGTTGGCGGCAAGCTCTGCCAAGGCTCGCCAGCCGCGCCTCCGGTGGCTGCCGCAAGCGCGGCGCGTGGCCCCGCGAAGAGCGCGAGGCACGCGACAGCGGTCGCGAGGCAGCGGCGAGCGGCAGTGACGAAGCCGATGAGCTGGTAGTCGCGAGTTATTGCTGACATAAACCTTCGATATTTCATAGTATTATCGGCAAACGGCCCGCTCCGGAGCGGCTGTTCTATCATGAAGCCGTTCCGCCCGGTCTAGCGGGTGATCCGACCGCATAGGCTCTTATGAAGGGTGTCACGACTCGGGGGAGACGTCATGTTTCTCAAGAATTGCTGGTATGTGGCCGCCTGGGATTACGAACTCATAGACGGCAAGATGTTGGCCCGCACGTTGCTCGGCGAGAATGTGCTGCTCTATCGAGGCGACAGCGGCGAGGTCATCGCGCTCAACAACCGTTGTCCGCATCGCGGCGCACTCCTATCCGAGGGACGCCGCGAAGGCGACAGCGTGCGCTGCATGTATCACGGTATCAAATACGATCACACCGGCAAGTGTGTACAGATTCCCGGCCAGGACATGATTCCGCCCAAGCTGCGGGTGCGGAAATACCCGATCGTGGAGAGTGGCCATATCATCTGGATCTGGATGGGTGACCCGGCGCGCGCCGACCGTGCCCTGATTTCCGAATTTGCTCCGCTGCACGACCCAAAGTGGAAGGGGCTGCCGGCCTACCTCCACTACGATGCCAACTACCTGCTGATCGTCGACAATCTCAGCGATTTCTCGCACCTGGCGTTCGTTCACACCCACACGCTCGGCGGTACGGAGGAGTACGCATACGTCACCAAGCCGACCGTGGTCGAGAAACAGGAGCGTGGCTTCCGCGTGGAACGCTGGCACATGAATAGCGAGTCACCGCCGTTTCACAAGAGAGTTATTCGCGACAAGGATGCGAGGGTGGACCGGCGCAATCACGTGACCATGCTAGTGCCTGGCATTTTCTATATGGAGACTATGTTCGCGCCCGCGGGTCAAGGCGCCGAGGCGGGCAAAGTCCAGAATGCGCGCGAATATCGCAACTGTCAGTACATGACGCCGGAGACCGAGCGCACGACGCACTTCTTCTGGGTGTACCTCAACAATTTCGAGGGTGACGACTCCACCATTTCCCGATCGCTCCTGGACAGCCTGATCGAAGGGTTCATGGAGGACAAGGCGATCATCGAGCGCCAGCAAAAGACCTTCGAGGAGGATCCGAACTTTCGGCCGCTCGCGATTCTGGCTGATGCGCCGCTCGCGCACTTCAGACGCGTGCTGGAAAAGCTCATCGAGGCCGAGCAGGCCGAGGCCAACGCGAGCGCCGCGCCTGCTGCTGCGCGCGCCACCTCGCTCGCGTAGGAGCCCTGCGTTGACACGCGGGCTGCGCGTGGCGGCCACGTCGCGCTGTAGGTCCGCCTCGATTATCGCGCGATCTGATCTGGAGCCGACTCGAGAAGGCTCGCGCGTGTCTCGCGGACTTTGACGAGCGGAGGACGGCGATGGCTCGCGACCTCCGCAGCGGTGAAGTCTATGAAATCGGCAGGCACAGCACGTGCGCTGAGGTTGCGCACCATCCAGTTGAGGACCTGCGCCAGCTCGAGATCGGTGAGTGGCGACTGTGAAGCACCCGGCACCTGTACCAGAAACCGTCGGCCGGCAGCGCTGCTGGAGAGAGTCACGAGTGAGTCACGCACTGAGGGGACCTTGCCTGCCGCGCCGGAGCCATCAGGCAGATGGCACCCCATGCAGTTGAGCATGTAGTTCGCTTGCGCCGCTGATGTGAGCACAACTGGCTGCTCCGCCCACAATGGCATGGCCATGCACACGCAGGCCACACCGAATCCGGCCACATCTGCCGCGCCGCGCTTCACTTCGCTATGCCGACGATGCGCGCCGTGGAGCAGTGATAGGAAATCCCCACCTTACTGCCCGCGCACCAGTTGTAGTCATTCGATTTGAAGGGCATGTAGAGCGGCTTGTCGTCTTCGTTGCGATTGCACAGGCAGCGGCCGCACTCGCTCTTACCACAGCAGTCGTTGTAGGAGATGATGTAGTCATGCCCGTCGGCCGGATTGTGACAGGTCCCGACCCAGGTGATGGCCGAGGGCTCGGTGCCCGGCGGGCAGCTGTGTGCCGAGCCACCGCAGCAGGCGCACAGGAATCCGTCGATGGCGCAGTGCCGCCAGTACTCACAGGTCTGCGGGTCGCCGGGATCCGCGGGCGACTCACCGCGCGCCACCGGCAACAGCGGCACGCTCGCAGCGCCGAACATCAGGGCACCAATACCGCCGATGAAGCTCCGCCGGGAGACCCGCTGCGCCACGTCACGGGCCAGCCGTTCTACCCGGGCGTCGATCGAGCTACGCATGCCAGGCATTCGCTGGCCCTTCAGGGGGTAACCAGGACGGTGGGAGTAAGCCCCAGCGGGTCCACGCTTCTCAGGTACTTGCCGGAAGTCGCGTCATAGATGTCCAGTCGGTTGTTTTCGAGCGAGCACGCGAACAGCAGCGGCTGCGGGTCCTGCGACACCTGGATGGAACCGACCTTGTTGCGCATGGCAATGGTCTGCACTCTCCGGTGGGAGACGAGATCATAGACCCAGATCTGCTCGCCGAGGTCCTTGTGCGTCTCCGGCCCACCCTGATGCACGATCGCGAACAGCCGGCCGCTGCCGCCATGCACTGCAAGATGCTGCAGTCCGCCGGTACGCCAGTGCTGCGTAAGCTCCAGCGGCGTGAACAGCGGCCAGGTGGGATCCACTTCGACTCCGGTGGGAGTGCTGCGAAGCGGACGCAGCACCCCTTCGAAGGATGCGAACAGCCAGGTGTCTCCCCGGCGTACACCCTTCTCGGTGAGCGGATCGTTCAGCACATCGATGAACGCGGCCGTACGGGCGCTGCGGGCCACCTTGCCCTCGTCCGTTAGCGTGGTGACAAGGAGCGCACCATCGCCGCAGATCGAGAAGAACGTTCGCGGGCCAGTGGGATAAACGAGCGCGCAGCCGGCGATCTCGATCTCGCCCACAAACTTCCTCGAGCGCGTATCCACGACAGTGAGCGACTGCGCCGGGGTATAGTTGTAGATGAGCAGGAAACGATCATCGTCGGTCAGGGCCTGGGCGCCGGGCATGGGCATGAGGGATGCGCGCTTCGGCGGAATCTCGATCTCTGCCACAGGCACGAGGCGCGTGGCATCGTAGATCGTCACCACATCGGTGCGTGTCCCGCGGGTACCGCGAGAGAAATAGCTCTCGGGCGAGTAGATCAACCCCCGAGCTTTCGGGGCAACGACCCCCGTGAACGAATACCCGGTGCTCAGCATGCCGAGCATCTTTCCGCTGTCACCGTCTACCAGAAACGCCCTGCCGTCCGGGAACGCGAAGAAGGCGACGTCATTGACCCACACCCAGTGGGGAGAGGCAGGCGGGAGCGGCTCGATGGTGCCGGCAGGATCGGGTGGGAGCTGCGCCCGGGCCGTAGCTCCGCACACCGAAGCCGCGAGAGCGAGCGCCGTGCAGGCCGCCGCGCGACCGCGCGGCCGGATCCCATCGCCGCGGCGGGCCGCGTGGTGCTCAGAAGTGCTCACGGATCTCGACACCGATAATGCGGGGCTGATTGAGGAACAGCCGCGGCCGGCCGGGGACTTCCGCGGCAATCGAACGGTTATCGCCCAGGTTCGTCACTGTGTTGCTGAGGTTCTTGCCGACCAGCGCGATCTCGGTCGCTCCGTTGCTGAGCGCGAGGCGTGCATCGAGCAGGCGGTAGGCCGGCCGCTCGCGCGGAAAAACCGAGGCGTTCGCGGAGCTGACACTGCTGCCGACATAGGAGTAGTCGACCTCGCCCGCCAGGTTCCAGACGCTGCTGACCGGGTGTGTGTACGACAGCGAGGTGTTACCGGTCCACTCGGGGACGTTGAATACCGGCGAGCCGACCGCCTGCGCCGATTCACCCGCCTCCGTGATCTTCGCGTCCTGGTAGCCGACCCCGATAGAGGCCTGCAGATGCTCGGTGGCGGCCGCGCGCAGCTCCAGCTCCCCGCCCTTGCTCTCGGCGGCGCCGGCATTGGCGATGAACTGGAAGCCGCACTGCAGCAGAACCGCCTGCTGGATGTTGGGCCACTTTATATAGAACCCCGCGGCGTTCAGCGTCAGGCGGTGATCGAGCCAGGCGGTCTTGGCGCCGAGCTCGTAGTTCCAGAGCGAGTCGGACCTGAAGCTGCGCGTGTCGGCCAGCGTGATGTTCGGGTTCACGGCGGCGAGCGCCGCCACGCAGTCGTTGGCAGTGCCCGGCGTCCCCGGCGGAACGATCGGCACCACGCCCCCGGGCCGGAAGCCCTTGGACGCAAGCCCGTAGACCAGTTGGTCGGGGCTGAAGTGGTAGTCGAGCTCAAACTTCGGGTTGGTGCCGGTCTCGCTGTCCGTGACCTGCGGGCTCACGATCTTGCCACCACCCACCGCCAGTCCCTCCTCGAAGCCCCCGGAGGTGGTCTTTACCTGGTACCAGCGCAGGCCGACGGTGGCCTTGAGCGCCTTGGTGATGTCCCAGGACAACTCGCCGAACACCGCCGGCTCCTTCACGTCGGTATGGAAGTCCTGGGCGAACACCAGGTTCGGGAAACCGTCGGGGTTGTTGGGCGGGCCACCGGTGAAGATGGCATCGAGCCCGGGCACCTCGGAGGGCGGGTACAGCGAGGCGAACGGCACGCGGCCGTGGAAGTCCGAGAAGAACCCGCCGACCACGAACTGGATCGGGCCTTGGAGCTGCGAGGCGAAGCGCGCCTCCTCGACGAAGCGCTGGTAGTCCTTGATCTCCTCGATCGGGCCAGGCTGCGGGGGATTGCAGTAAGGGGTTCCCGCTGGCGGCCCCGGTCCATTTGGCGGGTAGCAGATCCCGGAAGTGATCGCGGCCCAGATGAACTCCGACTGGTCCTCGGTCTCATCGACGCGACGGTCGAAGTAGGCCGTTGAGGACACGAACTCACCGAGCCCGGTCTTCCAGTGCAGCGTGAGCGAATACAGGTTCCACCAGTCGGTGCCGCCTTCGGGGATGTTGAAGAAGCGCGCCTGGGTGAAGTCGGTAGTGGTGAGCGGGCTCGCCAGCGTGTAAGCAGCCGACGGCGCCGGGAAGCCGATGCCGTTTCCGGGCAGGCTGTTGAAGTCCGCGAGCGGCAAACCGTTGTAGCCGGCGCGCTGCATCATGAGGCGCGGGGTGATGGTCACCGCATCGCCCGCCTTGACGGTGAGACTCGCCGAGCCGCCGTAGGTATCGAGCGCCGCCGCGTTGCTGACGGTCGTGCGCCGGCTGCCCGAGAGCGGGAAGCAAGTCACCCCGGCCGTGGCCGGGTCGGTGCAGTAGCTGCGTTTGAAGTAGCCCGCCTCGTAGTCGTAGAACCCGGTGAGACGCAGCGCCATCTCATCCCGGATCAGCGGGATGTTGACCACTGCGTCGCCGGTGTAGTTCGGCCGGCTGGTGCTCTCCGTGTCGGCGAGGCCCGCGTGCACGGTGGCGGAGAACTGCTCCATGTCCGGCTCCTTGGTGATCAAGCGCACCGTGCCGCCCATGGAGCGCGCGCCGTACAACGTCCCTTGCGGACCGCGCAGCACCTCGATGTGACCGATGTCGAGCACCCGCGGATCGACCGAGTCCGGCAGCGGCACGTCGTCGATGTAGAAGCCCGTCACGTTGTCGCCGGAGATGCCGCGGATCGACACGGTGCGCGCCGTGCCCACGCCATCGCCGGTGGGAGCGAAGGCGAGGTTCGGCACCTTGGTCGCGTAGTCGATGAAGTTGGTGATCGACTTCTGCTCGAGCGCGGCGCTCGAGAAAGTGGTCATCGACATCGGCACGGTCTGCTCGCTCT
>Ga0209577_10006988_pt1 | contig 10404 bp, 8 predicted proteins | sample GraSoiAngelo_109_FD_185874 | JGI IMG/M metagenome (GOLD analysis project Ga0209577, IMG submission 185874) | Grasslands soil microbial communities from the Angelo Coastal Reserve, California, USA - 14_0903_12_20cm (SPAdes) (version 2) | ecosystem: Environmental > Terrestrial > Soil > Grasslands ...
TCAAAGAGATGGGGATCCGGGTCAACTACATCCACTCCGACATCGACACCATGGAGCGGATCGAGATCCTCCGCGACCTCCGGCTGGGCAGCTTCGACGTCCTGGTCGGCATCAACCTGCTGCGCGAGGGCCTCGACCTCCCGGAGGTCGCCTTCATCGCCATCCTCGACGCCGACAAGGAGGGCTACCTGCGCGCCTACCGGTCCTTCATCCAGATCATCGGCCGGGCCGCCCGCAACGTCGACGGCCACGTCGTCATGTACGCCGACAAGATGACCGACTCCATGCGGCAGGCGATCGAGGAGACCGACCGCCGGCGCGCGATCCAGTTCGCCTACAACCAGGAGCACGGGATCACCCCGGCGACGGTGATCAAGGCCATCTACAACCTCCAGGTCGAGAAGGCCGAGATCGCCGCCGACGCCGCCGAGCTGGCGGGCGCGGCCGGGCTGCCGCGGGAGGACCTGATCGCCATCGTCCGCGACCTCGAGAAGGAGATGAAGCGGCTCTCCCGCGAGCTGGCCTTCGAGGACGCGGCCAAGGTGCGGGACCGGATCCTCGCGCTCCGGAAGCGGATCGCGGGCGAGGACGACCGGGGGGAGGACGACGCCGACGTCGCGCTGGCCATCGCCGCGGCGCCCAAGCGCCGGCCGTCGGGTCCCTCACGCTACCGCGGCCGCGGCCGCCGCTCCTAGGTGGGTACCTGGCTCGAGCTCTTCAAGAGCGGCGAAGGCCACCCGGCGCGGGGCGGCTGGGCGGAGCCCTACGGCATCGAGGTCGTCCACGTCGACGAGGGACACGTGGTACTGCAGTTCGAGGCCTCCGAGAAGCACCACCAGCCCAACGGCGTCGTCCAGGGCGGCGTGCTGACCGCGATCGCCGACGCCGCCATGGGCATGGCCGGGATGACCGTGCAGGAGGTGGGCTGGGCCAACACCACCATCGAGCTCAAGATCAACTTCATCCGGCCCGTCGTCCGCGGGCTGGTCAGCGCTGAGGGCAAGGTCGTCCAGGCAGGAAAGACGGTGATCTTCCTGGAAGCGGAGGTGAAGAACGAAGAAGGAAAGCTGGCCGCGCTGGCGACCTCGACCGTGCTCGCCTTCCAGCTGCCGCCCCAAGAGCCCGTCCGGGCCTGATGCAGGAGCGGATCCAGCGCATGCTGGACGGCCACGAGTCGCACTCCCCGGCCTGGCGCTGGATCGGCCTCCGGCTGCTGGAGGCCGAGCCTGGCCGGACGCTGGTGTCGATGCGGGTGACCGAGGAGATGCGCAACCATGGCGGCGTCTGCCACGGCGGCTTCTTGAGCGCGCTGGCCGACTCGGCCATGGGCTCGGCGATGGCGACCGTGCTCCCCGAGGGCGAGCGGCACCTGAGCTTCGACCTGAAGCTGAGCTTCATGAAGCCGGTCCAGGTCGGGCAGGAGGTGCGCGCCAGCGGCAGCGTCGTCCACGGCGGGCGCCGGACCGGCGTCTGCGAGGCGCGGCTCCAGGTCGGAGAGGACCTGGTCGGTACCGGCTCCGCTAGTTTCATCGTCTACCTGCCTGAGCAGACTTCCTAAGCACCCTGATGCCCATCGACAAGATCACCATCCGCGGCGCCCGCGAGCACAACCTGAAGGGCGTCGACCTCGTCATCCCGCGCGACAAGCTGGTCGTCTTCACCGGCCTGTCAGGCTCCGGGAAGTCGTCGCTCGCCTTCGACACCATCTACGCCGAGGGCCAGCGCCGCTACGTCGAGTCCCTCTCCGCCTACGCCCGCCAGTTCCTGGGCCAGATGGAGAAGCCCGACGTCGATGTCATCGAGGGCCTGAGCCCGGCGATCTCGATCGACCAGAAGGGCACCTCCAAGAACCCGCGCTCGACGGTGGGGACGGTGACCGAGGTCTACGACTACCTCCGGCTGCTCTACGCCCGGGTCGGCCACCCGCACTGCCCGGTCTGCGGCCGGCCGATCGCCAAGCAGACCGTCGACCAGATGGCCGACCAGGTCGAGAAGCTGCCGGCCGGGACCAAGCTGATGGTGCTGGGCCCGGTGGTCCGGGGCCGGAAGGGCGAGTACCTGTCGCTGCTCGAGGACCTCCGCAAGAGCGGCTTCGTGCGCGTGCGCGTCGACAGGCAGATCTACACGCTCGACGAGACCATCCCGCTGGAGAAGAACAAGAAGCACGACCTCGAGGTCGTGGTCGACCGGCTGGTCCTCGGCGCGGACCAGCGGACGCGGCTGGTGGACTCGCTGGAGACCGCGGTGCGGTTGGGCCAGGGGTCGGTGCTGCTGGTGCCGGTCGACGGCGGCGAGGAGAAGCTGCTGTCGCAGAACTTCTCCTGCGCCTACGACGGGACCAGCGTGCCCGAGCCGGAGCCGCGCAACTTCTCCTTCAACACCCCCCACGGCGCCTGCCCGACCTGCACCGGGCTCGGCACCCGGCTGGTCGCCGACGCCGACCTGGTCGTGCCCGACCCCTCGCTCCCGCTGGCGGAGGGTGCGATCGCGCCCTGGGCGACCTCGAACTTCTTCTACCCGGAGATGTTGGAGGCGGTCTGCCGCCACTACAAGATCGACATGCGCAAGCCCTGGGAGAAGCTGACCAAGGAGCAGCGGCGCGTGCTCCTGGAGGGCACCGCCGGGGAGAAGATCCGCTTCACCTACACCAACCAGTACCGGCACAACCGCTGGTACGAGGCCCAGTTCGAGGGAATCCTGGCCAACCTGCAGCGCCGGCACGCCGAGACCGAGAGCGAGTTCGTCAAGGAAGAGCTCGAGAAGTACATGAGCGACAAGCCCTGCCCGACCTGCCACGGCCTGCGCCTGAAGCCGGAGTCGCTGGCGGTGACGATCGCGGACCGCAACATCGCCGAGACCAGCCAGCTCTCGGTCGCCGCCGCGATCGACTGGTTCGGCGACCTCGAGCTCAGCGAGCGGGAGTCCCTGATCGCGCGCGGCATCCTCAAGGAGATCAAGGAGCGGCTGCAGTTCCTGATCGACGTCGGGCTCGAGTACCTGACCATCGACCGGGCGGCCAACTCGCTCTCCGGCGGCGAGTCGCAGCGGATCCGGCTGGCGACCCAGATCGGCTCCAAGCTGATGGGCGTCCTCTACATCCTCGACGAGCCCTCGATCGGCCTCCACCAGCGCGACAACCGGAAGCTGATCTCGACCCTGGTCAAGCTCCGCGACCTCGGCAACACGCTGATCGTCGTCGAGCACGACGAGGACACCATCCGCAACGCCGACTTCATGGTCGACATCGGGCCCGGCGCCGGCGAGCACGGTGGCGAGATCATCGCCGCCGGTCCCGTCGCCGAGGTCCTCGCGCACCCGACCTCGCTGACGGCGCGCTACCTGCGCGGCGACCTCGAGGTGCCGGTGCCGAAGCAGCGGCGGCCGGGCTCGGGCAAGAAGCTGACCATCCGCGGGGCCCGCGAGAACAACCTGAAGGACGTCGACGTCGAGATCCCGCTGGGCAGGTTCGTGGCGGTGACCGGGGTCAGCGGCTCCGGCAAGTCGTCGCTGGTCACCGACATCCTCTCCCGCCGGCTGGGCCAGTTCTTCTTCCGCGCCAAGGACAAGCCGGGGGCCCACGACAAGGTCGAGGGCCTGCAGCACATCGACAAGGTCATCGACGTCGACCAGTCGCCGATCGGCCGGACCCCGCGCTCCAACCCGGCCACCTACACCGGGCTCTGGACGCCGCTGCGGGAGCTCTTCGCGAGCCTGCCGGAGGCGAAGATGCGCGGCTACAAGGCGGGCCGCTTCTCCTTCAACGTCCCCAACCAGGGGCGCTGCGAGGCGTGCAAGGGCGACGGGATCATCCAGATCGAGATGCACTTCCTGCCCGACGTCTTCGTGCCCTGCGAGGTCTGCCACGGCACCCGCTACAACCGCGAGGTCCAGGAGATCAAGTTCCGCGGCCACTCCATCTCCGACGTGCTCGACCAGACCGTCGACGAGGCGGTCGAGACCTTCGAGAACGTGCCCCGGATCCGGGCCAAGCTCCGCACCCTGCAGGACGTCGGCCTCGGCTACATCCGGCTCGGCCAGCCCTCGACCCAGCTCTCGGGCGGCGAGGCGCAGCGGGTCAAGCTCTCGACCGAGCTCTCCCGGCGCGACACCGGTAAGACGTTTTACATCCTCGACGAGCCCACGACCGGGCTCCATTACGCCGACGTGGAACGCCTGCTGCAGGTGCTGCACCGGCTGGTCGACCAGGGCAACACGGTGGTCGTCATCGAGCACAACCTGGAGGTCCTCAAGACGGCCGACTGGATGATCGACCTCGGCCCCGAGGGCGGCGACAAGGGCGGCTACCTGGTCGCGACCGGCACGCCCGAGCAGCTGGCGCTGAACCCGGCCTCCTACACGGGCCAGTACCTGCGGCCGATCCTGGAGAAGGCCGGCAAGCTCCGGAAATCGCCCAACGGCCGCCCCCGGAGGGCCGAGCGGGAGCCGGCGCTGGCCCGCTCGTCAAAATAGAGTTCCATGCGCGAGCTGGACGCGGACCTCGGCGGACCCGTCCATTACGCGGACTTCGGAGGCGCCGGCAGCCCCCTGGTTTTCGTCCACGGGCTGAGCGGCAGCCGTCTCAACTGGCTGGCGGTGGCGCCCAGGCTGGCCGAGACCCATCGCGTGTTCGCGATCGACCTGATCGGCCACGGGAAGACCCCGCTGGCCGGGCGGCCGGCGACCCTCGCCAACCACCGGCGCCTTCTCGACGCCTTCATCGAGCGGGTCGCGGGTGCGCCCGCGGTGCTGGTCGGGAACTCGACCGGCGGCCACCTCTCGATCTTGGAGGGGGCCCTCCGGCCAGCCTCGGTGGCGGCGCTGGTGCTGGTGGACCCCGCCGTGCCGATCCCCTTCGGGAGGGTCGCGCTCCCGCCGCCGGCGGCGCTCGCCGTGGCCCCCCTCCTGGTCAGGGGCCTGGGCGAGGCGCTGCTCCGAGCCGGCGCCCGCCGGCTGACCTCCGAGCAGCAGGTCTACCGGACCCTGAAGATGGTCTCGCCCGACTACTCGCGGATGCCGGAGGAGCTCATCCAGGCCCACCTCGAGGGGCACCGCCCGCGGCACGGCAGCGAGGAGGCCAACCGGGCGATCCTCCAGACCGGGCGCTCCCTGTTGGTGGGCAACCTGCGGCGGCGCCGCTTCTACGAGATGGTGCGCCGGGTGCAGGCGCCGACCCTGGTCGTGCAGGGCGCCAAGGACCGCCTGGTTCCGCTGCGGGCCGTGCAGAAGCTCATCGAGGTGCGCCCGGACTGGCAGCTCCACGTCTTCCCGGAGCTGGGGCACGTGCCGATGATGGAGGACCCCGAGGGCTTCGTCGAGGTGGTCGAGCGCTGGCTGGAGGGCCTCGGGCGCAAGGCAGCTTGAGTGCCCACCTCGTCACCGGCGGCACCGGCTTCATCGGCCGCCACCTGGTCGAGGAGCTGCTGAAGCGGAAGGACGCCGAGATCTTCGTCCTCGTGCGCCCGCAGTCGAAGGGAAAGCTCGCCCGCTGGGGCAAGCGGGTCACACCGATCGAGGGCGACATCGCCAGCAAGGGCCTCGGGGTCAGCGCCCCGGACCGCAAGCGCCTGCGCGGAGCCGAGGTCTTCCACCTCGCGGCCGTCTACGACCTGGAGGCGGACGAGAAGGCCAACCAGCTGGCCAACGTGGAAGGCACGCGAAACGTGGTCGGGCTCGCCAACGCCATCCAGGCCGCCCGCCTCCACCATGTCAGCTCGATAGCGGTCGCCGGCGGCTCCTTCCAGGGCGAGTTCGGCGAGGACATGTTCGAAGAGGGGCAGAAGCTCGAGCAGCCCTACTACCGGACCAAGTACGAGGCCGAGAAGATCGTCCGCGCCGAGGCCAAGGTGCCGGTGCGGATCTACCGGCCGGGGATCGTGGTCGGCAGCAGCGTCGACGGCTCCGCCGACCGGGTCGACGGGATCTACTACTCCTTCAAGATCATCCAGCGGCTGCGGGACGCGCTCCCGCCCTGGATCCCGCTGGTCGGCCTGGAGGGCGGCCGGCTCAACCTGGTCCCGGTCGACTACGTGGCCGCCGCCCTGGCGCAGATCGCGGCCAGACCGGGCCTGGACGGCAAGACCTTCCACCTCGTGGAGCCGAACCCGATGAGCTTCGGCGACACCCTCAACGAGTTCTGCCGGGCGGCGCACGCGCCCCAGTTCACGCTTCGCATCGATTCCCGGGCGGCCGCGCTGCTGCCGGGTGACATGACCAAGCTGCTGGACAGCTGGAAGGTCTTCCAGACCGTCAAGAAGCAGGTCCTGGAGGGCATCCACGTGCCCGAGGCGGCGATCAGCTACGCGACCACCCGGACCCGCTTCACGCGCCGCAACGCGGACGCCGCCCTCGAGGGCAGCGGGGTCGAGCTGCCGCCGCTGCCCTCCTACGCCTGGAAGCTCTGGGACTTCTACGAGCGGCACCTGGACCCACAGGCGCCGACCATCCCCAACTTCCGCAAGGCGCTGAAGGACAAGGTGGTGGTGGTGACCGGCGCCTCCAGCGGGATCGGCCGCGCCACCGCGGCCGCCCTCGCCCGCCACGGGGCCCGGGTGATGCTGGTCAGCCGGACCAGGGAGAAGCTCGAGGAGCTGAGGTCCGAGATCAAGGCCGGGGGCGGCCAGGCGGAGGTCTACCCGTGCGACCTCGCCGACCTGGACGCCATCGACAGGATGGTGGCCAAGGTCCTGAAGGACCAGGGGCGGGTCGACATCCTGGTCAACAACGCCGGCCGCTCCATCCGCCGCTCCATCCACGAGTCGATGGAGCGCTTCCACGACTTCCAGCGGACGATGCAGCTCAACTACTTCGGCGCCCTGCGCCTGCTGCTGGCGGTCCTCCCCGGCATGAAGGAGCGCCAGGAGGGCCACGTCATCAACATCTCCAGCATCGGGGTCCAGGCCTACCCGCCCCGGTTCGGCGCCTACGTCGCCTCGAAGAGCGCGCTGGCCGCGCTCTCGCGCTGCCTGGGCCCGGAGGTGGCGGACGACGGCGTGGCCGTCACCAACATCCACATGCCCCTGGTCCGGACCCCGATGATCGCGCCCACCGGGATGTACAAGAACTTCCCGACCATCTCCTCCGAAGAAGCCGCGGAGATGGTCCTGGCCGCCGTCCTGACCCGGGTGCCGGAGGTCTCAACGCGGCTGGGCAAGCTGGGCGAGACGGTCGACGTGGTGGCGCCCGGCCTCCTGCAGCTGGTGATGACCGGGGCCTACCACGTGTTCCCCGACTCCGCCTCCAAGGACGGCGCCGGGAAGGACGGACACGGGAAGGCTAAGCCGGCCGAGCTCGAGGAGATCTCACCGGAGGGCGCCGCGATGGCGTTCCTGATGAAGGGGATCCACTTCTAGCCGGTTGGGGCAGGGGTCGGCGTGGTGGGGTGGAGGCCGCCGCTGCCGATGAGGAAGGCGAGGCCGCCGAAGATGACCAGCACGACCAGCAGGAGCACCAGGAGCACCACCGCGAGGTGCAGGTAGCCGAGCACCAGGCCGATCGTCGCCAGCGTGGCGCCGTCCTCGCCGCTGCGCCTGATCTGGCTCTTGGCGACATGCCCGGTGACCACCGCGATCACTCCGCCGATGAGGGGGAGCAGGAACCAGCTGCCGATCCCGGTCGCCAGGCTGATCACCGCCATGGTGTTCATCGGACGGGAGGCCTGCTGCATCTGCTGCATCGCCAGCAGTCTAGGTGGGAACAGTTCCGATGGGAGAATTCCAGCAGTGCAGGCGGTCGGCGAGGACACGATCCGGAAGCGGCTTCGCGCGGTGCCCGAGGCGCCGGGCTGCTACCTGCTGCGCGACGCCGCCGGCAAGGTGATCTACGTCGGCAAGGCGCTCCGGCTGCGGAGCCGGCTCCGCTCCTACTTCCAGGCGCCGCAGGGCCAGAAGTTGGAGCTGATGAAGCGGATCCACGACTTCGAGGTCATGCGGACGGCCAACGACGTGGAGGCCCTGGTCCTCGAGAACGAGCTGATCAAGCACTACCAGCCGCGCTTCAACATCCGGCTCAAGGACGACAAGAACTTCCTCTACCTGAAGCTGCCGATGCGCGAGGACTACCCGCGCGTCCATTACACGCGGCGGATCCACAACGACGGCGCGATCTACTTCGGTCCCTTCGCCAGCGCTCTCGGACTGCGGCAGACGGTGAAGTCGATCCGCCAGCTGCTGCCCTTCCGGACCTGCTCCGACGACGTCTTCCGGCAGGGTCGGGTCTGCCTGGACTTCCACATCAAGCGCTGCCCGGGTCCCTGCGAGGGGCGGATCAGCAGGGAGGACTACCGGGCGCGCGTGCAGGAGGTGGCGATGCTGATGGAGGGGCGCTCGGACGTGCTCGCCCGGGACCTCCACGGCCGGATGGAGCAGTCGGCGGAGAAGCTCGACTTCGAGAACGCGGCCCGCTACCGGGACAAGCTGCGGGCGGTGGAGAAGATCGCCGACCGCCAGAAGGTGGTGACCCGAGGCCGCGACGACCAGGACCTGGTCTCCTACGCGCGCCAGGGAAAGGACGTTTTCGTCGAGGTGGCCTACATCCGCGGCGGCAAGATGGTCGGCCACGACGGCCACGCCCTGGAGGGCGAGCTGGACGTCCCGGAGGCGGAGCTGCTGCGCTCCTTCCTCGTCCGCTACTACTCGAGCGCGACCCACATCCCCCGCACCATCGTGCTGACCGCGGCCGTCGACGAGGAGGAGCAGGTCCGGCAGTGGCTGGAACAGCGGAGGGAGGGGCCGGTCGCGCTGGAGGTTCCCCAGCGGGGGCGCAAGCGGCAGCTGGTGGACCAGCTCGCGGAGACCGCGGCCGAGGAGCTTAAGCAGCTCCGCATCCAGTGGGACTACGACCGCAGCCGGACCGAGCCGATGCTGCAGGCGCTCGCCGAGGCGCTCGACCTGGACGCGCCGCCGCACCGGATCGAGTGCTACGACATCTCGAACATCCAGGGCGAGTCGGCGACCGGCGCCATGGTCGTCTTCGAGGAGGGGCGGCCCAAGCACGAGGACTACCGCTCCTTCCGGATCAGGTACACGCCGGGACCGAACGACTTCGCGATGATGCAGGAGGTGCTCCGCCGCCGCTTCGCCCGCCTGGAGTCGGCTCAACGCCGGGAGGACTCGGCCGAGGTCGCCGACCGCTCCTTCTCGACGCGGCCGGACATGGTCCTGATCGACGGCGGCAAGGGCCAGCTCAGCGCGGCCCTGGAGGTGCTGGAGGAGCTCGGCTTCGCCGACATCCCGAGCTTCGGGCTGGCCAAGGAGCGGGAGGAGATCTTCGCACCCGACGCCACCGACCCGATCGTCCAGGAGCACGACTCGCCGGGGATGTTCCTGGTCCAGCGCATCCGCGACGAGGCGCACCGCTTCGCCGTCACCCACCACCGCAAGGTCCGCAGCAAGAAGGCGCTGAGCTCTCCGCTGGATTCGGTCGAGGGCATCGGCCCGGCGCGGAAGCGGGCGCTGCTGCGCGCCTTCGGCAGCGTCCAGGGGATCCGCGACGCCGACCTGGAGGAGATCGTCCGGCTGGGGATACCGGAACCCGTCGCGCGGCGTTTGAAGGAGTTGGTGTGAGCCGCCTGGTCTACGTCGGCGGCAGCGACCTCGAGACCGCCGAGCAGGCCTTCGACAGCGCCGGCTTCCTGGTCGGCGAGGAGGCCGGCGAGGGCGACCGGATGATCACCGTCGCCGGTGATGCCACGCTGGTCCTGAAGAACGCGGACGCCACCGGGGACAGGTACGAGCTGGTCCATGTCGGGCCCGACGACGGCGCGCCGGAGGGCTCTTACGCGCGCGCCCACCACCGGGTGGAGGCCGCCGACCTGCCCGCCCTGGCCCGCCGGCTCAAGAGCCGCGAACGGCTGCTGGTCCGCTGCCAGTCCTTCGGCTACAAGCACGGGCTCCCGCCGGCCGCCGACTGGGTCGTCGACGCCCGCTTCCTGGACAACCCTTACTGGGTGGAGGACCTCCGCCCCCAGACCGGGCTCGACCCCGCCGTGCGCCGCTTCGTGCTCGGCCAGCCGGCGGCGGGCGAGCTGCTCGACAACCTGGAGCGGACGATCGGCTCCCTGCTCCCGGCCTATCGGGCACAGGGCCGCCAGGAGCTGACCCTGGCCTTCGGCTGCACGGGCGGGCGGCATCGCTCGGTGGCGCTCGCGGAGGAGCTCGCGAAGCGGCTGCGCGGCGGGGACGGCATCGAGGTCCTCACGGAGCACCGGGAGCTCTGAGCAGTCCCTTCAAGGCCCTGGTCTTCGACTTCGACGGGCTGATCCTGGAGACGGAGCGCCCCGACTACCAGTCCTGGCGGGAGGTCTACCTGGAGCACGGGCTGGACCTGACCATGGACACCTGGGGCGACGTCATCGGGCGCGGACCGGAGTACTTCGACCCCTACCAGGAGCTGGTCTCACGGTTGGGC
>Ga0209577_10006990_pt1 | contig 10403 bp, 4 predicted proteins | sample GraSoiAngelo_109_FD_185874 | JGI IMG/M metagenome (GOLD analysis project Ga0209577, IMG submission 185874) | Grasslands soil microbial communities from the Angelo Coastal Reserve, California, USA - 14_0903_12_20cm (SPAdes) (version 2) | ecosystem: Environmental > Terrestrial > Soil > Grasslands ...
TGGAGTCCTTGCCTCTTGAGCTGAAGGCGGAGTTGTCCACATCGGCTTCCCTGTTGGGCGCGGCGCCCACCGCAGCGCACGCGCCGTATCACCCGACGTACGTTCCCGTCCAGCCAGCGCCTGTCGAGCGCCACGCGCCGGTGCGCGTGCGGTTGGACCTGCAGCAGCGCGCCGCCACGAATCTGCGGCGCCACGCGTTGCGCGCCGTGCGGCGCTTCGCGGTGCTCGTCGTCGCGGATCTCGGTTCCTTCTACGTCATGCGCGAGCTCGTGCGCATCGTGCGCGACTACGGGTGGTTCGGGGAACGCGTCGCGGCGCGGCTCGGGGACGTCCTTCCCGCCGGCATCTTGAACGGGTGGCAGTACGCGGCGGCCCTGTTTGTCGCGCTGTTTCTGACGCGGAACTACGGGCGCGGCGACCAACGGCGCGATCCGCAACGGTTGTTCATCGCCTGCGCGCTAGCAACCGCGCTGCCGTTGTGGATGACGCTCTGGACCCGCGGGCTCGAGCCGGTGATCGTGCAGTACAGCATCACGACAGTGCTCGTATGGGCGGGGCTCCTTGCGGAACGGCGGCTGCTCGACCGCATCGTGGCGCGGGTGCTGCCGTATCCGCGCCAGGCGGCGGCCACGTTGTTCGTGGGGCCGGCGGAAGAGTGCCGTACGGCGATGAAGAGCCCGGCCTTTGCAGGTGGCGAGTACTGTGGTGTCGGGTTCGTCGACTCGCATGTTCCGCCAGCTGCGGACGCGAGGGGGCACATTGCTGATTTCCCCCGGTTGCTCCACGAGGCGAATCCGGAAGCGGTGGTGGTGTGCGGTTATCTAAGCGACTCACGGTTTGGCGACGTGGTGGACGCCGCCCTGGCGGCCCAGTGCCAGCTGCTATCGGCGCCGCGGGCACTCGACGTAGCGGGTGTGGCCCCGACGGTGATGTGGCGCGGTGGCCAGCCGGTGATCGAGTTGACCACGCCGAGCCTCAAGGGCTGGCAGCTCGCGCTCAAGCGCGTGATGGACGTGATCAGCTCGACACTCGGCCTGGTGCTGGTGGCGCCCGTGATGGCGGTGATCGCGGCGGCGATCAAGCTCGATTCACCCGGGCCGGTGTTGTTTACGCAGGATCGCGTGGGATTCGGCGGCCGGCGCTTCCGCATGATCAAGTTCCGCACGATGCGAAACGGAGCGGACGGCGAGAAGCAGGCTCTGGCCCACCTGAACCAAACGGGTGACTCGCGGCTCTTCAAGATTCCCAACGATCCCCGCGTGACCAGGCTGGGTGCCATGCTGCGCCGGTGGAGCCTGGACGAGCTGCCCCAGCTGTGGAACGTCTTCGTGGGCGACATGGCGCTGGTTGGCCCCAGGCCGTTCTTCGAGGCCGACCTGCACACCTACGAGGATCGGCACTTCAGACGTCTGGGGGCGAAGCCGGGGATCACTGGCCTGTGGCAGGTTCGCGGTCGGAGTGCCGTGGTGGACTTCGAAGAGGTGGTTCGGCTCGACCGCGAGTACATCGAGCATTGGACGGTCTGGTCGGACCTACAGATTCTTGCCCTTACGCCAGGGGCGGTACTGCGGCGCCGGGGCGCATACTAGCAGCCAGGCGGGCGTAAGTGTATCTCGGTTAGTGCATTCCCCCTAAGATTCTCCGCATCGAAACACGCTGTTGCAGATCTGCTACAAATCGAGCGTGCCATCGCGCAACGTTGACCTTGGGTGGTGAGGCGTAAGCGCATCAGGCGGAACGAGTTCGATGCCCACCCGTGAATGATGTGACGCAGGGCACACTCGCTGCTCTATCTCGCGGTCGCCCTGATCAACGGTCTACGATGGTCGCACGGATTCACATACGTCACCAACGAGTCGCCTGAGTTGCCCGGAACCATGCGTGCCCTGCGCTGGCCGAGTCTGGTCACGACCTTGTTGTGTCTCATCGGGTGTCTTGGGGACCCGGTGGGGCCGGCCGGCACGCTCGTGCTGCGCCGGCTGGCCCCACTGGACTCGGTTCTCGTAGGTGCACCAGGGCGCCCTCTCCCCACAGCAATCACCTTTCAAGTCGTTGATGGCGACGGCCGGCCGGTCTCGGCCGCCGCCGTGTCGTGGACTCTCGCCGGCACCAACGGTCGCGTCGACGACGCGCCCGCCACCACCGACGCTCGTGGTGAAGTGAGTGCTGTGTGGGTGCTGGGAACACGGGCGGCGGATGCGCAGAGCCTCACGGTACAGGCGACGGTCGAGCGGCACAGCACCACGCTCACGGTCCCCGCGGTGGCGAAGCCGGTGGAGGTCAGCTCGCTCGCTTTCGCCACGCACGACACCACGGCAGTCAAACTCGGGGTCGCCACGGCACTGCGTGTCGAGGCCATCGATCCGTTCGGCAACGAGTTCATACCCTCGCGCGTGCGATACGTCTCACTCGACAGCAGCCTGTGCGTCGTGGACTCGCTCGGCTCGGTGAGCGCTCGGAAGCGAGGGTTCGGAAGAATCGTAGCTGCGGCGGGATCGGGGGCCGACACCACGTGGGTGCATTCCACGCAGATAGTCCAGAACATCCTCGCCACGCCGGACACGCTGCGGTTTCATTCGCTGGGGCAGACCGCGAGTCTTGCCGTGCAACTGTTGGACGACCAGGGGCTGTCGGTGAAGGACTCGCTTCCGGCGGATAGCGTCGCCGTCGATACCGTGGTCAAGGTGCAGGCTGGCATTACCTTTACCATCCGCAGTGTCTCGAACGGCGTGACGCCCGTGATTCTGCGTGCGGGATCGGTCGTACGCACCGTTCAGGTCGTGGTCCACCAGCGAGTCGCCAGCGTGAAGCTGTCGGCTGGACGGGCTAGTCTCGATGCGCTGGGCGATACCCTCCAACTCACGGGCGCCATCTCGGACAGCCTCGGTGTGCCGCTCCCGAATCAGACGCTCACCTATTCAGCGGGCGACACGTCGGTGGTGACGGTCGGGACGGGTGGGCTGCTGACGTCCAAGGCTAATGGCTCGACCTGGATCCACGCCCGGGCGTGGAATGGCGTGGGCGACAGTATACGGGTCGTTGTGGCTCAGCAGGTCGCACGCGTAGTGGTACAGCGGGACTCCATGGTCTTTAGCGCGCTGAGGGCGACCCTCCCACTTGGAGCGACGGCGGTGGATCGGTTGGGGTCTCCGGTCTCAACGGTGGCGCTCACGTACGCAAGTCTCGCTCCATCGGTCGCGATGGCGGACACGACAGGCAACGTCCGAGCCCTCGGCAACGGGACTGCGCTGATCGCGGCGCGGTTTGGCAGCGACACTGCGTGGGTCGCTGTGCGAGTCGCTCAGCGACCGGTCCGCATTCTGGTGCCAGCGGATACGGTCCGGTTCGTGGCTTTGGGAGACACGCAAGCCTTTCGAATTACCGGCGTCGACTCGCTGGGATCGCCGTTGACCAATATGGGCGTGAGTGTTCACATCGCAGACACTACGGTAGCCAACCAAACTGACAGCGTCACGCTGCGATCGCGCGGCAACGGAACAACGGTGGCCGCTCTCTCGGTTGGCGGGCTCGCCGCTCAGGTCGCAATCATCGTCAATCAGGTGCCGGTGTCCATGACCGCTGCCGTGACCTACGGCAACCCGGTGTTGACGCTGCCAGTGGGTGCATCGGTGCCGATGTCGTGCCGAGCGCTGGATCGCAACGGGTTTGTCATCCCTCAGGACCCCGCCCTGGTTGGCAGCGTGCACGGCACGGTGGCAGGGTCTCGATGCAGCGACGCCCGCGTACAGCACTCGGGGTACGACACGCTGTTCTTCGCCTTGGGATCGGTGAGGGCGCGTGTCCCGGTCATCGTGGCTACTGCTCCTGACTCGGTCGCCGTCCTGTCTGCCGCTCAGCCCTTGACCACTGACGAGAACGTTCGGTATGTCGGCGAGGACTTGGGCAATCCGTCGACCCTGGCTCTGCAGCCCCTGGTTAGGGATATCCTGGCGGCATACGGCAATCCGACCAGTAACCTAGATCGTGCCCGCGCCATCCGCGACTGGGTGGCGCGAACGGCAGTCTATCCCATCGACTTGGTTCATCGGAACGGTAGCACGAGTAACCTTAGCGTGCTTCCCCCCGGGAAGACATGGGCAGACGTCAATGCGACGCTATCTCTAGCGCAATGGGATCGGGACAGTCAGTACTGGATGTATTTGTCAGCGAACGGGTACGCGATGCTCGACCGCTTGCTAGGCACTCTCGACCCCGCAACTGGCCTTCGCGCCGACGACGGACTCATGGTGCACGTCGGGGGGGCGCAGTACCGCATGCGGGACCTCGAGTCCTATCGCTACTTCCTTTGCACGTATCAGACGGTCATTGCCAACACGCTCTGGGCGGCGGCGGGCCTGCACAGTTTGCTGATGCAGATTCCAGTACACGAGCCCGCGGCGGTGTTCATTCCGGAGCTTGGGAAGTGGGTGTATGAGGACGTGTCTTTCAGCGATGAGTACCTCTTGGACGGAGAGGGCGACCCCTTGTCTCCGTTGGAGTTGCTCGCCCTCGCTACGGCCGGTAAAGCAGATCGCGCGCGCGCAAACAAGCACCCAGGTCCAAGCTACGACCCGCAGACTTACGCAGAGGGCTGGAGCTACATGAATGTCCGTCCGGACGGGATGGTGATCATGGGCAGCCGGCTGTACATGTATCAGGATGTGACGAACCCCACAGCCTGGTCGGGGCGCTTCGGCCATATCGATGTGCCGGCGCTGGCAAATTTCCCCCCCTTCAATGATGCAACCGTCTACCCACGCGTGACGGAGGCGCAAGCGTTTCCTGCGCTAGGCGTGGTGATCGGGGACCTCCGAGCCGATGACTCCGTTCTCGTCGTTCGGCTAGCCTCGACTTACCCGAACCACCAACGCTTCGAACGTCGACTGCAAGGAGGGACCTGGCAGCCGGCGACCGACAGTGACATTCTCCCCGTGGGCGCTTGTCGCGTGGAGTACCGTAGTGTTGATGCGGTCGGAAACGTCAGTGCGAGCGCCCTGTTGGACGTATGGGTGCCACGAGGCGAGGAGTTCATCCAATCCGGCGACCCGGCCGGACTGCGCAGGCAGGCCCCCCGGTGCATGTGACCACGGCAAGACCCTAGTCAAAGCCGCGCAGTCTCAATATCATCGCCCAAGCCCGATTCGTGGACGTGGTTCGCTTGCCAGCATGGCGATCACGTCACGTGGATTGTTGTGTGGTTGCCTTCAACCAAAACCAGAGCGGATCAATGCGGATTCTAGTGACAGGTGCAGCGGGCTTCATCGGCTTCCACGTAGCTCGTCGCCTCCTCGCCGATCGGCACGAAGTCGTCGGTCTGGACTCCGTGAACCAGTACTATGATGTCCGCCTGAAAGAGGGACGGTTGGGGCTACTGCAGCAGCACCGCCATTTCGAATTCGTTCGGGCCGCGCTCGCGGACCCGGAGGCCATGAATCAGCTGTTCGATCGCTGCGACTTCGACCGCGTCATCCATCTGGCCGCGCAGGCGGGGGTTCGCTATTCGCTGGAACGCCCCGATGCCTATATTGCCTCCAACGTACTGGGTTTCCTGCAAGTGCTGGAAGAGTGTCGCTACAGGCAGGTACCGCACCTGGTGTACGCCAGCTCCAGCTCCGTCTACGGAGCCAGTACGCAGATGCCGTTCTCAGTCCGGCGGGGTGCCGATCATCCGTTGTCCATGTACGGCGCCACGAAGCGGGCTAATGAGCTCATGGCGCACAGCTACTCGTATCTGTTCCGCCTGCCGACGACGGGCCTGCGGTTCTTTACGGTATACGGTCCTTGGGGCCGTCCGGACATGGTGATGTTCAAGTTTGCCAAGGCGATTCTCGAGGGTCAACCGATCAATATCTTCAACAATGGGCACATGAAGAGGGACTTTACCTACATCGACGACGTAGTCGAGTCGGTGGTTCGTATTATGGACGTAATTCCGGCATCGGATCCACAGTGGTCGAGTGACACGCCGAATCCGAACAGCAGTACCGCGCCCTTCCGTCTCTACAACGTGGGGAATGCAGAGCCCGTGGACTTGCTCCACGTCATTGAGCTCCTCGAAGACGCTCTCGGAAAGAAGGCGATACGGAAGCTGCTGCCCTTGCAACCGGGGGATGTGCCCGCGACCTTCGCCGAGACGGCGGACCTACAACAGGCGACAGGGTTCAAGCCGGGGACGCCAATACGCGACGGCATCGGAATGTTCGTCAAATGGTATCGATCCTTCTACAGCGCGTGAGCGGCGAGGGGCGTCCCGCTCTCCGCATCGGCTCGCGGCGCTAAGCCATGTGCGGGATCGCGGGTTTCTGGACGAGCGGGGGTCTGGACGAGTCGGCCCGGGCGGTCCTCGGCCGGATGACCGGCGCCATCCGTCATCGGGGTCCGGACGACACCGGTTGCTGGCTCGACGAACGGCTCGGCCTGGCGCTTGGGCACCGACGTCTTTCCGTGATCGACGTGTCTCCTGACGGGCACCAACCGATGGGGTCCCACGATGGTCGTTACATCATCGTTTTCAACGGGGAGATCTACAATTTCCAGGACCTGCGGGCGGAGCTCGAAGCGTACGGAACGTGTTTTCGGAGTCACTCCGATACGGAAGTGATGCTGGAGGCCATGGAGCGGTGGGGCGTCATGGACGCGGTGCGGCGGTTCGCCGGCATGTTCGCCTTTGCGGTCGTTGACCGGCTGGAGCATCGCCTGCACCTCGTGCGCGATCGCCTGGGCGAGAAGCCCTTGCATTACGGATGGATGGGCGACACCCTCCTTCTTGGCTCTGAGCTGAAGGCCCTTCGCCAGCATCCCGCGTGGACCGGGGAGATTGACCGAAGCGCGCTGGCGCTGTTTCTGCGACACTGCTACATCCCCGCTCCCTACTCCATCTACCGCGGCATCCGGAAGGTCCTTCCCGGTACGGTCCTTACCTTCCAGCTCGGCGGGCCCCGATCGGAGCCCACCGAGACCGTGTACTGGTCGGCTCGCGAGGCTGCCGAGGGTGGTGCTGCCGACGCGTGGTCTGGGGGTGAAGCCGAGCTTATCGAGGAGCTTGACCGATTGCTCCGGAAAACGATCCGGCGCGAAATGATCGCCGACGTTCCTCTGGGAGCGTTTCTCTCGGGCGGCGTGGACTCCTCGCTCGTCGTCGCATTGATGCAGGCCGAGAGCACGCGGCCTGTGCGGACGTTCACGATTGGCTTCGATGAGCCGGAGTACAACGAAGCCCAGCACGCAAAGGCCGTGGCGCGCCACCTCGGTACGGATCACACTGAGCTGTACGTTCGGCCGGCGGAAGCACTGGCGGTTGTGCCAAGGCTTCCAGAGCTGTACGACGAACCGTTCGGCGACTCCTCTCAGATACCGACATTCTTGGTATCGCAGCTGGCGCGACGCCACGTCACAGTGAGCTTGTCGGGAGACGGCGGAGACGAACTGTTCGGCGGTTACGACCGCTACTTTCTGGCACAGCGTGTGTGGAGTCTGCTGCGCATGGTTCCGTCGGGCGTCCGTCGCGCCGTTGCCAGCGGCATTCGGAGCATAGCGCCGGGTCGCTGGGACAGCGCGTTGCGCCTGACCGGCCTGACGCAACGCCCTCGAGTCAGCAGACGAGTCACGGGCGATCGGCTGCACAAAGTCGCACGGGTTCTCAGCCTCGAAACGCAGGAGGCGATGTATCGCGACTTCATGTCGCACTGGCGCGAGCCGACCACCTTGACCGGTGGAGTGGAGCCGCCGACCGGGCTCACGGACCCCACGCGTTGGGCCGAGGTCGACGGGTTGCTGGCGCGGATGATGTACATGGATCTCGTTATGTACCTCCCCGACGATATTCTGGTGAAGGTGGACCGCGCCAGCATGGCCGTGAGCCTGGAGTCGCGCGCCCCGTTCCTCGATCACGGGGTTGTCGAATTCGCCTGGCGCGTTCCGCCGCGCCTTCGCGTGCGCAACGGACGCGGAAAGTGGCCGCTCCGTCAGCTCCTGGGTCGGTATGTGCCAGACGCGCTCGTCGATCGTCCCAAGATGGGCTTCGGGGTTCCGATCGATCACTGGTTGCGCGGGCCGCTTAAGGACTGGGCGGCGGCGCTTCTGGATCAGGCACGATTGAAGCGCGAGAACTATTTCGATCCGTGCCCCATTTCACGGAAATGGGCGGAGCATCAGGACGGCTCGCGCAACTGGCATTATCTGCTGTGGGATGTCCTCATGTTTCAAGCGTGGCTTGAAGCGCAGACGTCCCAGAAGGCGGAAGGTGTCCGCAATATATGACGGCAGGTTCGACCCCAAAACGCCGAGCCGCCGCTTGGTTCAGCGGGTCAGTGAATCGCCGCATCTTGGCGGCGATTCTGACCGTCGCAGGTTTCTCGCTCGTGGTCAAAGCGACCGCTACGCTCAAGGAGCTGGCTGTCGCGTATCGGTTTGGCACCGGGGATGCGGTCGACGCGTTCTTGATCGCCTTTCTCGTCCCGTCGCTCGTCGTGAACGTGTTGGCAGGTTCACTTACTTCCGCTTTCACTCCCGTTTACATCCAGGTTCGCGAAGCCCAAGGGGCGCTGGCAGCCCGCCGTTTGTTCGGCAGCGCAATACTCGGATGTACAGTACTGGTTCTCGCCGTGACGTTTTTGTTGCTGGCCGTGACGCCACTCGGCTTGCGTCTTCTAGGTGCTGGCTTTAGCACTGAAAAGTTAGCGCTGACCCGCTCGCTCTTCCTTCTCCTGCTGCCGATGGTCCTCCTTAGCGCAATCGCCACGCTCTGGGCCGCGGCGCTCAACGCCGAAGAACGGTTCGCAACGGTCGCGCTCGCTCCAGCTTGCGTGCCCCTGTTCAGCCTGGTTCTGGTTCTCGTCGCCGGCCGCGCGTGGGGCATCTACTCCCTGGCCTTGGGAACGGTCTTCGGCTTCCTCGCGCAGGGTGGGGTGCTAGCAATCGCACTTGCTCGTCAGGGCCTGCAGCCGTTGCCGCGGTGGGCGGGCATGACTCCTGAGTTGAGAAGCGTCGTTGCCCAGTACGCTCCGATGGTCGCTGGAGCGGCGCTAACTAGCAGTAGTTGGGCCATTGGCCAGGCCATGGCGACCACGCTGCCGGCTGGCAGTGTGGCGTCCTTGAGTTATGGAAACAAGGTTGTCGCGATGGTCACTGAAGTGGGATCCATGGCCCTGGCGACTGCGGTGTTACCTCATTTTTCAGTGATGGTTGCGCGGCGAGATTGGACTGTGATTCGGAGAACGATCCGAGTCTATGTGCGTCTAATCCTCGCGGTGGGGGTGTCGACAACGCTTGTCTTGATTCTTGCGTCAACCGGGATCGTCCGTCTTCTGTTTGAGCGGGGAGCGTTCACGGAATCGGACACAAGTCTTGTAGCGAGGATCCAGGCGCTCTACATGCTGCAAGTGCCGTTCGTCATGGTTGGCATGCTGTTCGTCCGACTGGCGTCTTCCCTTCGAAAAAACCAGATCCTTCTCGTCGGGGCGGCCATCACCTTGCCGCTCAACGTGGTCCTCAATCTGGGGCTAATGCGCTGGCTAGGTGTCGCTGGCATCGCACTTTCCACATCGTTGGTCTTTCTCGCGTCTTGCTGCTACCTCATGATCGCAGTGCACCGCGCGCTCGGAGTTGCGGAGAACCTCCATCCCGCGGCGCAGTCCGCCGAGGGAGTCGGTAGATCTCCAGAGGCGAGTTGAGAGGGCAACAACGAATGAAGATCTGCTGCATGGTCTCGAGCCTGAGCGCTGGCGGGGCGGAACGCGTCATGTCGTTGCTCGCCAACGAGTGGGCCGCACGAGGGCGTGACGTGACCGTCGTCACGCTAACCCCAGCGGCGAGCGACTTGTACTCATTGGATCCTCGCGTCAGTCGCGTAGCGCTTGATCTCGAGGTTGAGTCACGTTCGATTGCGCAGGGGATCAAGCACAACTTGCGAAAAATGTTGGCCCTTCGGCAGACCGTTACGTTTCTCAAGCCTGATGTCGTTATTAGCTTCGTGAACAGGCTGAACGTTATTGCGATACTCTCCTGCCTCGGTCTGCGCGTGCCGGTGATCGTTTCGGAACGAACGCACGCGCCTTCTGAACCGGTCAATAAGGCTTGGGGACTGCTCAGGCGTCTCACCTATCCGTTGGCCGATGCTGTAGTGGTTCAATCCAAGGCGACGCTCGCATGGGCCGAACCGTTAGTTCGGTCTGGCAGGGCGTACGTGATACCTAATCCGGTGGGCCGCCAGTTTCCCGTTGGCCGGGACTGGTCCGGTCAAGAGCGGCGACGCATCGTATTGGGTGTCGGACGTCTCTCGCCAGAGAAGGGGTTCGACTTGCTTATCAAGGCCTTTCGTCTCGCCCTTCAGAGGCACCCTGAATGGTCGCTAGTCATACTCGGCCAAGGGCCGAGTGAAGGCGAATTGAAGGCATTAGCTGCCA
>Ga0209577_10006991_pt1 | contig 10402 bp, 8 predicted proteins | sample GraSoiAngelo_109_FD_185874 | JGI IMG/M metagenome (GOLD analysis project Ga0209577, IMG submission 185874) | Grasslands soil microbial communities from the Angelo Coastal Reserve, California, USA - 14_0903_12_20cm (SPAdes) (version 2) | ecosystem: Environmental > Terrestrial > Soil > Grasslands ...
CCGGCGCCTCCTCGGCTACCGGCGCCTCCTCGGCTACCGGCGCCTCCTCGGCTCCCGGCTCCTCCTCGGCTTGCGCCTCGGGCGAGTCCGCGCCGGAGGTCTCCGCCGAAGGCTGCTCGCCCGTCTCGGGCGCCTCGCCCGCGTCGGCCGCCTCGTCGGGCGTCGGCGTGTCGTCGTCTGCGATCACTTCTCAGCGGGGAACGGTTGTGGCTTCTGCGCCGCGTGCGGGTGCTCCTCGCCGGCGTAGACCTTGAGCTTCGTGAGCTGCTTTCGCGCGAGGCGGTTGCGCGGCATCATGCCCTTGACGGCCAGCCGGATGATCTCCTCGGGCCGGCGCGCGAGCATTTCCTCGAAGCTGCGCGAGCGCAGGCCTCCGGGGTAGCCCGAGTGGCGGTAGTAGCGCTTGTCCGCGCGCTTGTTGCCGCTGACGTGGACCTTCTCCGCGTTGACCACCACGACGAAGTCGCCCGTGTCGATGTGCGGCGTGTACGTCGGCTTGCGCTTTCCGCGCAGCGCGTCCGCGATCTGCGTGGCGAGGCGCCCGAGCGTCTTGCCGTTCGCGTCGACGACGAACCAGTTGCGCTCGCGGTCGGACGGCGTCGCTACGTACGTCTTCGTGGAGGGTGCCATGGCGTAAAAAAGGCCACGCTGGACGCTTCCAAGCGCGGCGCTGCGACATGATAGGCGAAGTCGAGCGCCCTCGCCGGAGCCGCCGGCGGCGGTGTCGTGGCCGTCCGGCCGCGTCGTTCAAGCCGGCTACTCGCTCACTCCCACTCGATCGTGCCGGGCGGCTTCGACGTGATGTCGAGCACCACGCGGTTCACTTCGCGCAGCTCGCCCATCATGCGCGAGGCGATCGTCTCGAGCAGGTCATACGGCAGCCGCGCCCAGTCGGCCGTCATCGCGTCGTCGCTCGTCACCGCGCGGATAACGACGACGTGGCCGTAGGTGCGCTCGTCGCCCTGCACGCCGACGGTGCGGATGTCGGGCAGCACGCAGAACGATTGCCACAGCTCGCGGTACAGGCCCGCCGCGCGAATTTCCTGCTGGAGGATGTGGTCGGCCTCGCGCAGCAGCGCGAGGCGCTCCTTGGTCGCTTCGCCGCCGATGACGCGAATCGCGAGCCCCGGCCCGGGAAACGGCTGGCGCCACACCAGGCGCTCGGGCAGGTCGAGCTCCGCGCCGACCGCGCGGACCTCGTCCTTGAACAGCGCGCGCAGGGGCTCGACGAGCTCGAAGTCGAGGTCGTCGGGCAGCCCGCCGACGTTGTGGTGGGACTTGATCGTCGCCGCGCCCGTGCCGCCGCCGGACTCGATCACGTCCGAGTACAGCGTCCCTTGGACGAGGAACCGCGGCCCGTCTCCCTCGCCCGCGCCGCCCGGGCTGAGCTTGCGCGCCTCCTCCTCGAACACGCGGATGAACTCCGCGCCGATCGCCTTGCGCTTGGCCTCGGGCTCGGTGACGCCCTCGAGCACGCGCAGGAAGCGGGACTCCGCGTCTACCGCCACGAGCGGCACCTTGAACGTGTCGCGAAACGCGCTCACGACCTGTTCGCCCTCGTCCTTGCGCATCAGGCCGTGGTCGACGAAGACGCACGTCAGCTGGTCTCCGACCGCGCGGTAGGTCAGCAGCGCGGCGACCGAAGAGTCGACGCCGCCCGAGAGGCCGCAGATGACGCTCGCCTCGCCGACGTGCGCGCGGATGCGGCGCACCTGGTCCTCCACGATCGACGCCGGCGACCACGTCTGCGAGCAGCCGCAGATCTCGCCGAGGAAGCGGCCGAGGATCTCCTGCCCGTACGGCGTGTGCACGACCTCGGGGTGGAACTGGATCCCGTAGATGGCCCGCTCGGGGTCCTCGACCGCCGCCACCGGCGATGCGCTCGAGGACGCGAGCGTCGTGAAGCCCGGCGGAGGCGCGAAGACCGTGTCGCGGTGCGACATCCAGCACGTCTGCTCGCTCGGCATCCCGCGCAGCAGCACGCCCGCCTCGAGCACGCGCAGGTCCGAGCGGCCGAACTCCCCGACATCGGCCTGCTCGACGCGGCCGCCGAGCTCGAACATCAGGAGCTGCATGCCGTAGCAGATGCCCATCACCGGCGCGCCCAGCTCGAGCAGGCCGCGCTCCAGGCGCGGCGCACCCGGCGCGTACACCGACGCCGGCCCGCCCGAGAGGATGATGCCGCGCGGTCTGCGCGCGGCCACCTCCTCGAGCGGCGTCGTGTGTGGGAGCAGCTCGGAGAACACGCCGCACTCGCGCACGCGGCGCGCGATCAGCTGGCTGTACTGCCCGCCGTAGTCGAGGACGACTATCTCCTCGCTGACCGCCGCAAGCGTGCGCGCGCGCTCGGCTACCGGCGCGGCGGCTGCGGCGACGGCGTCAGTCATTTACGAGAGCGGCTGCCTTTCCGTTCGTCGCGCCCATCCCGATGCCCTGGTCGCGCTGCAGCGCCTTGCCCTCCGTCTGCAGGGCCGGCGCGATCACGACCTCGGCGCGATTGAACTCCGCGAGGTCCTTGTGCCCGCACGTCGCCATCGACGTGCGCAGCCCGCCGAAGAGGTTGAAGGTGCCGTCGTTCTCGCGCGCCGGGCCGACGAGGATCTCCTCGAGCGTCCCATTCTGCGTCGTCGCCACGCGCGCGCCGCGAGGGAGCGTCGGGTGGAAGGTCGCCATGCCCCAGTGAAAGCCGCGCCCCGGCGCCTCGTACGCGCGCGCGAGCGGCGATCCGAGCATGACGGCGTCCGCGCCCAGCGCGATCGCCTTCGCGACGTCGCCGCCGTTGCGCATACCGCCGTCGGCGATCACCTGGCAGTACTCGCCCGTCTCCAGCATGTGCGTCGAGCGTGCGTGCGCGACGTCCGCAATCGCGGTCGCCTGCGGCACGCCGATGCCAAGCACGCCGCGTGTCGTGCACGCCGCTCCGGGGCCGACGCCCACGAGCACGCCGGCCGCACCCGTGCGCATGAGGTGAAGCCCCGTGTGATAGGACGCACACCCGCCCACGACGACGGGCACGTCGAGCGTCGGGATGAACTCCTTCAGGTTCAGCGGCTCGGACACCGTCGAGACGTGCTCGCCGGAGACGACCGTCCCCTGGATCACGAGCACGTCGAGTCCCGCCTCGAGCGCGATCTCGTGATAGCGCAGCACGCGCTGCGGCGTCAGCGACGCCGCGACGACGACCTTCTGCTCCTTGATCTCCGCGATCCGCTGCGCGATCAGCTCGGGCTTGATCGGCTCCGCGTAGATCTCCTGCATCTCGCGCGTCGCGATCTCCTTCGGCAGCGACGCGATCCGCTCCAGCTGCTCATCCGCGTCCTCGTAGCGCGTGAAGATGCCCTCGAGGTTCAGCACCGCGAGGCCGCCGAGGCTGCCGACGACGCCGGCGGTCTGAGGCGAGACGACGCCGTCCATCGCCGCCGCGAGCAGCGGCAGCTCGAACTGGTACGGGCCGAGCTTCCACGAGATGTCGATGTCATCGGGATCGCGCGTGCGCCGCGAGGGCACGATCGCGATGTCGTCGAAGCCGTACGCCTGGCGGGCCTTCTTCCCGCGACCGATCTCGATCTCCATCAGCGGATCATGCCAGCCTGCGCGGACGCGTGAGCCGCGGGCGATGGGGGGCCGGAGGGGGCATCGCCGAGCCCCTGCTCGGCGCTTTCGCTGATGGGGGCCAAGTGGCCTCGAGCATAGCAATCGGCCCGTGCCGTTCAGAGCCGAAATCCCCGGTTAGGAGGCCTTCACGAGGGCCCGGGCGGGCGCGTGCCCTTGGGTATGCTCGATTGACTATGAGCACCGGGGCAGCGGGTTACGACCCGCAACAGATAGAGCTGCGCCGACAGGCTGCGTGGCGCGATCGAGACGCCTTCCGCACACCCGCGCCCGCGGAGGACCAGCCGCACCTGTACATCAAGCCGTCGGCTCCATTCACCTCGGGCAACGTGCACATGGGCCACGTGCGCAGCTACTCGATCGGGGACGCGTACGCGCGCTTCAGGCGCGCGCGCGGCGACGCCGTACTGTTCGCGTTCGGGTTCGACGCCTTCGGCCTGCCGGCGGAGCTCGCCGCGATCGCCTCCGGCGAGCGGCCGGGCGAGTGGGTCAAAGACTGCGCGGAGCACATGCGCGGACAGCTCGAGCGGCTCGGCTTCTCCTTCGACTGGGAGCGCGCGTTCTTCAGCTCCGACGTCGTCATGTACCGCTGGTCGCAGTGGCTCTTCCTGACGCTGCTCGAGCGCGATCTCGTCTACCGCGGCATCGGCACCGTGGACTGGTGCGACACCTGCCAGACGACGCTCGCGACGATCCAGGTCGAGAACGGCCTGTGCTGGCGCTGCCACAACGCCGTGCGGCTGATCCAGCGCGCCGAGTGGAACCTGCGCATCAGCGCATACGTGCCCGAGAACGACGAGCGCCTCGCCGAGCTCGAGGACAACTGGGACGAGGTCGCGCTCGCAAGCCAGCGCTTCGTGCTCGGCCGCGTCGACGGCGTCGAGATGGACCTGCGCGCCGGCGACGGCGACGAGCTGACGGTCTTTACTCCGCACGCCGACGCGCTCGAGCTCGCCCATTTCGTGCTCGTCTCCCCCAAGCATCCCGCCGTCGACGCGTGGGCGGTGTCCGAGCACGCGCGCGTGCAGCTCGAGGAGCTGCGCTCGGGCGGGCTCGAGCGCGCATCGCGAGACGCGGAGGCGATCTCGATGATCGACACCGGGCGCACGCTCGCGGCGCCCGCCGGCGGCGCGCCGCTGCCGGTGCTCGTCTCGCCGATCGTCGACGGGCGCTTCGGTGCGACGGCGGTTCTCGGGATACCCGAGCGTGACCACAGCGACGAGCTGATCGCCTCGCGCCTGGCCTCGACGCCGGAGGCGCGGGCGAGCGGCGAGACGGCTGGCGCACCCGCGGGCGCGAGCGCGCCGCGGCCAGCGGTGCGCTACAAGGCCGAGGACTTCTCGATCTCGCGCCAGCGCACGTGGGGCACGCCGATCCCGATCGTGTGGTGCGAGGGCTGCGGCATGGTTCCCGTGCCGAAGGAGCAGCTGCCGGTGGTGCTGCCGACGGACATCACGCCGACGGGCACCGGGAATCCGCTCGCGGAGCGCGAGGACTTCGTGAACACGACGTGCCCGAGCTGCGACGGCCCGGCGCGGCGCGAGACGGACACGCTCGACTGCCACTTCGACGCGCTCTGGCTGTGGGTGCCGGTGTGCGTCCCCGTCGCCGCGCGCGAGGAGCCGCTGGAGCAGATACTCGCGCACCCCGAGCTGCGCCACTGGCTTCCCTGCGAGCGCGTCGTCGCGGGCTCGGACAGCGGCAACTTCGTCTTCGACCAGCGCATCGTCACGAAGGCGCTGCGCGACATCGGCCCGCTCGCGTTCCTCGCCGACGGCGAGCCGTTCGCGGGCTGCCTGTTCCACGAGATGGTGATCAACGACGGGCGCAAGATGAGCAAGCACCTCGGCAACGTCGTCGATCCCGACGAGCTCGTCGCGCGCTTCGGCGCGGACACGGTGCGCCTCGCCGTGCTCTACGCCGCGCGCCCGCAGCGCTCGCTGAATTGGAGCGATTCGTCGGTCCTGCGCTGCCACCGCTTCCTCACGCAGGTTCACGACTACGTGCACGCGCGAATCGCCGCGGGGGACGATGTCGCGACGCCAGAGCGCGACACGACCGAGCACCTGCGCAAGCGACTCGCCGGCTGGTGCGAGACTGGGGCGCAGAAGATCACGGAGGACATGGAGGAGCTCGAGATGCACAGCGCGGCGCGCAACGTCATGCGGCTGTTCGACCGCATCCGCGACTTCGAGAAGCGCGTCAAGGCGCGCCAGGAGAAGCTGAGCCGCGCGGACAGCGACGCGCTCCTCGAGGCCCTCGCAGTGCTCGCGCAGCTGCTCGCACCGCTCACGCCGCACCTCGCCGAGGAGCTGTGGATCGCGCTCGGCAACGAGATCTTCGATGCGCAGATGCCGTGGCCCGGGGTATCGTTGGTGGCACCCGCATGAGCACATCGAGCAGCAACGGTCCTGGGGAGGGGCCGCGCCGGCGGACGCGCTCGTGTGCGACGGGCCTCGTCTGTCACCGCTGTAACCTCTCGTACGCGCTGGAGGAGACGGTCTACGCGTGCCCGGAGTGCGGCAAGGGCCTCGACGTCGTCTACGACTACGAGCTCGCCGCGACGCACTTCACCGAGGTCCCCCGCGATCAGCGCCCGCAGAACATCTGGCGCTTCGAGGAGCTGCTCCCGATCGTCGATGCGGCGGCGCAGGCGCGCGTGGGCGTGCACGCCGGCTACACGCCGCTGATCCGCGCCGATCGCCTCGGCGCGGAGCTCGGGATCGCGAACCTGTACCTCAAGGACGACTCGACCTCGCGGCCAAGCCTCTCCTACAAGGACCGCGTCGTTGCTATGTCGATCGCGCGCCTGCTCGAGCTGGGCAAAGACGAGATCGGCTGCGTCTCGACGGGCAACGTCGGCACTGCTGTCGCGTCGTATGCGGCCAAGGCGAGCGCCGCCGCGTACGTCTTCTACCCCAATCGGCTCGAGGACACGAAGGCGCGCGCGTGCGCGGCGCTGGGCGCGAAGGTGTGCCAGGTCGAGGGCAACTACGACGAAGCTAACCGCCGCTGCAAGGAAGTCGCCACGGCCACGGGCATGGAGTTTGCGAACATCACGCTGCGGCCGTTCTACGCCGAGGGCGCGAAGACGTCGGCGTTCGAGATCGTCGAGCAGCTGTCGTGGAAAGCGCCAGCGCACATCATCACGGCCGCCGCCGGCGGCACGCTTTCCTCGCGCCTGCACAAGGGTCTCGTCGAGCTCCAGCAGCTCGGCCTCGCGCACACCGAGTCGACGCGCATCCACATCGCGCAGCCGAGCGGCTGCAACCCGATCGCGAGCGCGATCATCGCCGAGGAGGCGGAGATCCACCCGATCACGCCCGAGACGGCCGCGCACTCGCTGGCGATCGGCGCGCCCGGCGATGGCTACCTCGTGATCGACGCGGTGCGCAAACGCGGCGGCACCGGCGGTTTCGCGAGCGATCCGGAGATCTTCGCGGGCATCGATCTGCTCGCGGCAACCGAGGGCCTGCTGACCGAGCCCGCCGGCGGAACGACCGTCGCGGTGCTCGAGAAGCTCGCCGCCGAAGGCCGCTTCGCATCCGACGAGGTGGTCGTCGCGATCATCACGGGCAACGGGCTGAAGACGCTCGACGACCATCCCGAGAAGCCGTGGCCGGCAAAGATCGACTGCGAGCTCGACGCGATGCTCGCGGCGCTCGAGGAGCTAAAGCGGGGCGGCGCGCTGACCGAGCGCGCGCTCGAGCAGCTGCACGCCTAGCGCCAGACGCCGGAGCGCGCCTGGACGTTCGATCGACGCGCGGCGCGAATCGCTTTGTGCCGCTGCAGCACACGCGCGCATGCGAGTAGAGTTGCCGCCATGGAGGAGCTAGAGCGCGACCTGCTGCTCGAGCTCGAGGAGCGCCGGCGCAAAGAGCGCGAGGCGGTCGACGAGGCGGGCGGCGGCGAGTCCGAGGGCTTCGAGCTGAGCGAGGAAGAATTGATCGAGCACGCCTCGCACGGAGACGGGCACGCGCCTGTGCGCATCATCTACGACGCGCCCTCGACAGAGGAGGAGGCGAGCGCGATCTACAGCGAGCCCGACGAAGAGCAGCTGGCCGACTAGCGCGCGCACTCCCGTTACGCGCGTGAGGATCATGCGGCGCGCACGCGCGCGCCGCGAGCGAGAAAGTGAGGAAGCATGGCGACCCCGTTCGCATCGGGGAAGGAGTTCCGCGAGGTGATGGACAAGGTCTTCACGCTCATGAGCGAGGACCCGCAGATGGGCCCGCGCCTGCGCGACGCCGACGTTCCGCAGCGCTTCGAGTTCGACGACGTCGACCTCGTCATGAACATCCGCGCGGGCGCGGAGGGCGAGGACGCGAACCTGTACTGGGAGTGGACGGACGACGTCGACTGGTCGCCGCGCGTACGCATGACGATGTCCTCGGAGACGGCGAACCGCTACTTCCAGGGCCGCGAGAACATCCCGCTCGCGATCGCCCGCCGGCGCATCAAGACGGGCGGCGACATCAAAGCCTCGCTCGAGCTGATCCCGATCACGAAGCCGGTGTTCGAGCGCTACCGCGCGCTCGTCGAGTCGGAATACCCGCACCTGATGCTGTAACTGAAGCGGGGGCGCCGTCCGGCGCCCCCCGCTCTTACGGTCAGCGTACGCGCGCGCCTACGGTTTCGGGCACCACGGGTTGTACGGAACGCCTTCGCACGGGTTGGGCATCGTCGGCGAGCGTTCTTCCATCCGCGCGAGCGGCAGCAGTTTGACTGCGGTACGCGGGTATTCCTCGCCGGGGCCTTCGGGGCATTCGGTGACCAAGCGCGAGTCGCACGCCGCCTGCGCGGCGAGCACGCTCGTCGTGGGCTCGCCGCCGATGTCCGGGTTAGAGCAGGTGCCGTGCGTGGCCTGGATCGCAGCCGGTTCGCTGCTCGGTTCGCCGCCACCTTCCTCGACGTTGCCGTGCCAGCAGTTGATCAGCTGTTTCGGTTCCGGGTTGGAGACCTCGCCGATGTCGCCGTTGGACGGGTTTTTGAACCCGCCGTTGTTGGCGAACGTGTTGCCCTCGACCTCGTTGGCGTACGGTTCGAAGACGCACTCGGTTTTGCCTTCGAGTTCGGCTTTGATGCCGCCGCGGCAGTTGTATTCGGGGAATTCTCTGAGGACCTGCGCCGGCGGTTCTTCTTCGAGACCGGGATAGGGGACCAAGAGGATGCCCCACGCCTTGTTGCCGGCGAACGTGCTTTCGACCACGAGGTCGTTGTGCCCTCCGGCGTCGGTCATGCCCGTGCCGAGCAGTCCGGGCGCCCCGCCGGAGGTCGGGGTGCCGCCGTTGTTGTTTTCGATGATCCGGTCGTGGATCATCACCCAGCAGATGTCCTTGCGCTGCGCGCCCGGCGGAGGCGAGGGGTTTTCCTTGCCTTCGGGGCACAGCCCTTCCTGCGGTGAGGGCGCGTCGTCGTTGTTCTGACTGGTAGTCGCGACGCCCTCCTCGTTGTTGTTGAATTCGGTGTTCTGAATCGTCAGGTGACCGCCGGAGTTCGACCCCGAGTAACCGAGATCGTTGCCCTCGAACTGGCTGTTCTCGACGACCGTGTGGCAGTCCGGGCAGGCGCCGATGTAGACGCCTGAGTCGGACATATTGCTGGCGTAGGTCTGGTTGAAGACTCCGGGGCCTCCGAAGACGTTGGACGCGTACACGCCGTAGGTAGCTGAAGGCTTTTCGGTCCCGCCCCAGTAGCTCGACGTCGCGCTCACGTATTCACCCCACCACGAGCGCATTTCCTGCTTGCCGCTCGACTGTCCGCCGTCAAACCAGATCTCGTCGCCACCGCCTTTGTTGCCGGAGAGGAAGTTGCAGGCGGAGAAGTTCTGCAGCCAGACGCCTTCGGCCTTGTATACGACGATTCCGTTGTTGCCGCTGAAGCCGCCGCCTTGTTCGGGTTCGCCGGGGTACTGCGCGGCTTCTTCGGAGCTGCACTCCGGAGTGCCGGGCTTGGTGCCGTCGATCATGACGGTGTTGCGGTTCATGCCGCGGATGTGGAGGCCGGGCGTCGTGATAACGATGTCGGCCCCGGCCCTGTCGTCGCCGACGGCCCCCGCCATGTGCTGGCTGGCGGACTGTTTGTAGTCGCCGGGGCCGATCAGAATCCAGTTTCCGGGCGCGGCCGCGGCGATCGCTTCCTGGATCGTTTTGCACTGGCCTTTTTTGCCGTTGAAGGTGCCGACGCGGAGCACGCGATGTTTTGGCGGTTTGGCGCTCGTGGACGGCACGCACGTGTTTCTCGTCGCCGCCTGCACTTCGGCGACGCTGCCGAAGACGACGGCGAGGCACAGCGTCGCGCCGAGCAGCGCGCCTCCAGCCTTCAGCAAACTACGACGACGGATGGCGTGGAACGCGACCATGCTCAGCACCTCACCCTTCTGTCCGAAAACACTGATCCCTCTCGGGCCGTGGCGTGTGCCGATTGGCCCCCGGTGGGGACGCTCGACACGGCGCGCGGCCGGCCGCGTCCGGGGCGAAACCTTACACGCTCGCGGCAGTCGCGTCGAGCGCGCCGCGGGGCTCCGCGTAATCGGATGTTTTTGGAACATTCGCGACGAATGTTTTGATACTCTCGCCCGCGAACGTACTGACATGCGCCGATGAGGGTCGGCGGAAGGAGAGGGAAATGAGGATGAGGAACCGACTCGCTCGGCCGGCACGCGTGACCTCGCGCGTAGGCATCGTGGTGGCCGCAGGTTGCATGTTCGCATTCGCTTGCGCTTCGGCGGCGAACGCTTCGACATTCCAACGGCGACCCGTGCTGCTCGTGCACGGCTTCGAGAGCGCCG
>Ga0209577_10006992_pt1 | contig 10402 bp, 8 predicted proteins | sample GraSoiAngelo_109_FD_185874 | JGI IMG/M metagenome (GOLD analysis project Ga0209577, IMG submission 185874) | Grasslands soil microbial communities from the Angelo Coastal Reserve, California, USA - 14_0903_12_20cm (SPAdes) (version 2) | ecosystem: Environmental > Terrestrial > Soil > Grasslands ...
CGCAATCCCTGGACCGGTTCGTTCCGGACACGGCGGCGGCGTACATCAAATTCTCGCTCCGCCCATCGATGCAGCAACAGCAACGCGTCCAAGACCTGCTCTCGCGTTTCCCGTCGAGCGTTCGCAACGACGTGACAACCAAGCTCGACGACGCACTCGACAAGTCGTTCAAGGACCTCAAGATCTCGTACCGAAACGACATCAAGCCGTGGGTCGGCTCGCAGATCGCCTTCGCTGTGCTGGCTCCGGCCGGCTCGACATCCGATTCACCGTCTCCGAGCGCGCCCAACGTGATCGGCATCGTTGCGGTTAAGGATGCGGCGACGGCACAGAAGGCGCTGACGAAGATCAAGAACGCGTCTTCTCGAGCACCGGCCTTCGACATCGAAGGCGGCGTCGCTTATCTCGGCGAGTCGCAGAGCGCCATCACGTCATTCAAGAACGCGGTGACGAGCGGACACACGATCGCCGACAGCGCGAGCTACAAGCGCGAGCACGACCGGGCCGGGGGCGACGGCCTCGTCTTCGGGTACGCGGACCTCTCGAAGCTGGCCGGTGTGGCCCCGTCGCTGCGCGGCGATATCCTCGGCACTTCTGGGTTGACCGGTGGCTCGGGCATCGTCGCGTTCGGCTTGCACGCGGAGTCGGAAGGGATCGTCGTCACCGGTCATTCCTCGTTCCCGACGTCGCAGACCGGAGCGAAAGCCGGAACGTTGAAGCTTCTGCCGACGACTCCGGACGATCTGCTCGGGTCCGTCAGCTTCTTCGATCTCGGCGACCTCGTGGGGAATGCGTTGAAGAGGTTGAGCAAAGGGGTCGGCCTCATCCCGGTCGCGGTCGGAACGCCGGTCCCCGGCGTGCCGGAGTTCACGAGCGCGCTCAAGGAGATCGAGCAAGCCCTCGGTCTGAACTTGCAGAAGGATCTTCTGCCGTGGCTCAAGGGCGAGCTGTCGATCGTTGTCTCCCAGGGCACGAACCCGCCGTTCCCCGACGTGGGGATCCTCATCCAGCCCACGGATGAAGCGGCACTCGGGCGCACGATGAAGGCGCTGCGCACGCACTTGGGGGCGCTGCTCGGACCCAAGGCCAAGGTCCAGACGGATGCGAACGGGCTCACGATCAAGCCGGAGTTCGGCCCGGATGTCGTGGTGCGCATCGCGTCCGGCCGGGTCGTGATCGCGACCGGCGCGGAGTATGCGCGGCGACTCCTAAACCCATCGGGATCCACGCTGGCCAACGACACCATCTACAAGGCTGCGGTCGACTCCTCCAAGCCGACAGTGTTCCAGATGTTCGTGCGGCTGGACCGCGTCCGGGTCCTGTTGGAAGGGCTGTTCAAGCTGAGCAACCCGAGTCAGTACGCTGACTACGAGCGGAACGTCCAGGCGGACGTGAAGCCGCTCGAGGCACTCGGGATCCAGACGACGATCGATGGGAACTCGCAGGACTTCCGGCTGATCGTCACGATCGCCAAGCCGTAACGACTGACGGCTGGAGCCGCTATCCTTCGCGCATGCCCGATGTGACCCACGACGTCCGGCATCGGAGCCGCGACGTCACCGAAGGCCCCCAGCGCGCGCCTGCGCGCGCGATGCTCCGGGCGGTCGGGTTCACCGAGGAAGACTTCAACAAGCCGCAGATCGGCGTCGCCTCGTCCTGGAACGAGGTCACGCCCTGCAACGTCCACCTGAATCGCCTGGCGGCCGCCGCGAAGGTCGGCGCGCGCGAGGCAGGGGCGGTCCCGGTTGAGTACACAACGATCGCAGTGTCGGACGGCATCTCGATGGGGCACGAAGGCATGCGGGCGTCTTTGGTGAGCCGTGAGGTGATCGCCGACTCCGTCGAGCTGGTCGCGCACGCCGAACGGTTCGACGGGCTGGTGACGATCGCCGGCTGCGACAAGTCGTTGCCGGGGATGGTGATGGGCGCGTGCCGGCTGAACATCCCGAGCGTGTTCCTCTACGGCGGCACGATCTTGCCCGGGCACTTCCAAGGGCACGACGTCACGATCCAAGACGTGTTCGAAGCAGTCGGCGCGCACGCGGCCGGAACGATGACCGACGAGCAGCTGCTCGAGCTGGAACGGAACGCGTGCCCCGGCGCGGGCTCGTGCGGCGGGATGTTCACCGCCAACACGATGGCCGCGGCTATCGAAGCGTTGGGCTTGTCGTTGCCGGGCTCGGCGACGCCGGCGGCGATCGACCCACGGCGCGACGAGTATGCGCGTGCGAGCGGCCGTGCCGTCCTCAAGCTGCTCGAAGAAGGGATCCGGCCGTCGGACATCCTCACGCGCGAAGCGTTCGAGAATGCGATCGCCGTCGTCGTTGCGTGCGGTGGTTCGACGAACGCCGTTCTTCACCTTCTTGCGATCGCGCACTCCATCGGAGGCGAGCTCTCGATCGACGACTTCGATCGGATCTCGCGACGCACACCGATCATCGCGGACATGAAGCCGTGGGGACGGTTCGTGATGCTCGACCTCGACCGCATCGGTGGCATCCCGGCGATCATGCGCGAGATGCTCGACGCAGGGCTCCTGCACGGCGACGCCCTGACGGTGACCGGGAAGACGCTCGAGGAGAACCTCGACGGCGTCGCTACGCCCGACGCGCCCGACGTCGTGAAGCCGGTGTCGGCGCCGATCAATGTCAGCGGCGGGCTCGCGATCGTGCGCGGCTCGCTTGCGCCCGACGGCGCCGTCGCGAAGATCGCAGGGATGGAGGGAACCGTCTTCCGCGGTCCCGCACGCGTGTTCGACGGCGAGCAAGACGCCTTCGACTCCGTGACGCACGGCAAGATCAATCACGGCGACGTGATTATCATCCGCTACGAAGGCCCGCGTGGCGGTCCGGGTATGCGCGAGATGCTCGCGGTCACCGCAGCGGTGTCTGGGGCCGGCCTGGGACATGACGTCTGCTTGATCACCGACGGCCGGTTCAGCGGCGCGACGCACGGGTTCATGGTCGCGCACGTGGCGCCCGAAGCCGTCGACGGCGGCCCGATCGCATTCGTGCGCGAAGGCGACACGATCGTGCTGGACGTGCCGAACCGGCGCCTCGACGTCGACATCCCCGATGCCGAGCTGGCCGCGCGCGAGGAAGGCTGGAAGCCGCCGCCGCCTCGGTACACGCACGGCGCCCTGGCGAAGTACGCGCGCCTGGTATCGAGCGCGTCCAAGGGCGCGGTCTGCGACTAGCTGGTTGACACCCCTGGGTAGGGCTGGCAGACTCTCCGAGCCATGAAAACGAGGACTTTCGCCCGCGGAACGGTCGTAGTCCTCCTTTAGCGCGCGCCGGCTCGGCCGGGCGCGCTCACCTCTCGCCTCGCGGGAGGTTTTTTGTTAGCCGGGTCCCCAGAACCAAGATGGAGAGCGGATGAACAGGACGGGTTTGCTGATCATCGATATGCAGAACGACATGGCCCATCCCGATGGGCGCATGTTCATCCGCGACGCCGCTCACCGAGCCGAGACGATGGCGCTCGTTCTGCAGGCGTTTCGCGAGGCGCGTCAGCCGGTGATCCACTGCGTCCGGTCCCACCGGCCCGACGGCTGGGACGTGGACCGGTTCCGGCTGCCGCTGTTCCACGCCGACCGAGGCGTGTTCATCGAAGGTTCATGGGGTCGTCAGATCATCGACCGGCTGACGCCGGAGCCGGGGGAGCCGATCGTGATCAAGCGCCGGTTCAGCGCGTTCATGGGCACCGAATTGGACCTTCTGTTGCGGCGCGCGCAGATCACCAAGATCGCCGTGATGGGGGTTACCCTTCCGAACTGCCCGCGCGCGACGATGTTCGACGCAGCCGCCCTCGATTACGACGTGATCGGGATCGAAGACGGCCTCGCGACGGGGAACGAGGACACTCGCATCGCCAACCTCCGGGACCTGGAGGCGATCGGCGTACGCATCGCGACCGCGAACGAAGTAATCCAAGAGATCCATCGAGCAGCCGACCGAGCTACATCCAACGAGGAGCGCAGATGAAGATCAGCGGAGCGCAAGCAGCCATCAAGAGCCTCGAGCAGGAAGGCGTCGAGGTGATGTTTGGCATCCCCGGCGGCGCGATCCTGCCTTTCTACGACCCGATCATCGACTCGCCGATCCGTCACATCCTCTGCCGCCACGAGCAGGGCGCTGCGCACGCAGCAGACGGCTACGCGCAAGCGACCGGCGAGCCCGGCGTCTGCGTGGCGACGAGCGGCCCGGGCGTCACGAATCTCGTCACCGGCCTAGCGAGCGCGTACATGGACTCGATCCCGATGGTTGCCATCACCGGCCAGGTCCCGCGGTGGGCGGTCGGCGGCGACGCGTTCCAGGAGTGCGACTCGACCGGCATCACGATGCCGATAACGAAGCACAACTACTTGGTGATGGATCCGCAAGAGCTCCCGCGGGTCATCAACGAGGCGTTCCACATCGCGCGCACCGGACGTCCCGGTCCTGTTCTGGTCGACATCCCGAAAGACGTGCTCCAGGCCGAGATGGTCTGGTGGTACCCGGAAGGACCGGACCTGCCGGGCTACCACCCGGTCACGCGCGGGAACCAGAAGCAGATCCGAGAGGCTGCTCGCCTGTTGCTGGCCGCCCGCAAGCCGGTGCTGTACGTCGGCGGCGGCGTGATCCGCGCCGGCGCGGCGGATGAGTTGCGGCGCCTGGTCGAGCTCACGGGTGCTCCTGTCGTTACCACGCTGATGGCGCGCGGCGCGCTTCCCGACGACCACGCGCAGTGCCTCGGGATGCCGGGGATGCACGGCAACTACACCGCGGTCACGGCGATGCAGAAGTCGGACCTTCTGGTGGCGCTGGGCGCGCGCTTCGACGACCGCGTGACGGGCAAGCTCGACGCGTTCGCGCCGGGCGCCAAGATCGTGCACGCGGACATCGACCCGGCGGAGATCGGAAAGAACCGCCCGGTCGACGTGCCGATCGTCGGCGACGCGAAGTCGGTGATCCACGACCTCTGCGAAGCGGTCGAGGAGATCGTGAACGAGCGCGGCGCGCCGGACTACGCGGAGTGGATGAAGACGCTCGACGGGTGGCGCAAGAAGTTCCCGTACAAGTACAAGCAGCCGGCCGACGGGCCGCTCAAGCCCGAGTACGTGATCGAGCAGATCGGCAAGGCGACCGGCGGCGACGCGATCTTCGTCGGCGGGGTCGGTCAGCACCAGATGTGGGCGAGCCAGCACATCCGTTTCAAGCGGCCGAACACGTGGATCAACTCGGGCGGGCTCGGAACGATGGGCTACGCGGTTCCCGCCGCGATGGGCGCGAAGGTCGGCCGTCCCGACCAGACCGTGTGGGCGATCGACGGCGACGGCTGCTTCCAGATGACGTGCCAGGAGCTCGCGACGATGACCACCGAGAAAATCCCGGTCAAGATCGCGATCATCAACAACGCGTTCCTCGGGATGGTCCGGCAGTGGCAGGAGCTGTTCTACGACAGCCGCTTCAGCCAAGTGGAGTTCGGGTTCGACGTCCCGGACTACGTGAAGCTGGCCGACGCGTACGGCGCGGTCGGCTTGCGGTGCGAGTCGCCGGACGAAGTGGAAACCACGATCGCGAAGGCGATGGACATCGACGACCGCACGGTCGTGATCGACTTCCGCGTCGACCCGGCCGAGAAGTGCTACCCGATGGTGCCGGCGGGTGCGTCGAACGACGACATCATCCTCGGTCCAGAGTTCGAGAAGGAGCACGCCGATGTGCTCCACGACACACCGGAGGCGATCATCTGATGGCGCGCCACACTTTGAGCGTCCTCGTCGAGAACAAACCCGGTGTGCTCGCGCGCATCTCGGGCATGTTCAGCCGGCGCGGCTTCAACATCCACTCGCTGGCGGTGGGACCGACCGAACAAGACGAAGTCAGCCGCATGACGATCGTCGTCAACGTCGAGACGAAGCCGCTCGAGCAAGTCGTCAAGCAGCTGAACAAGCTGATCAACGTGCTCAAGATCGTCGAGCTGGAGAAAGATGCGGCCGTCGAGCGGGAGCTGTTGCTGATCAAGGTGAAGGCCGACAACGAAACGCGCGCGGCGATCGTCGAGATCGCCGACATCTTCCGCTCGAAGATCGTCGACGTGTCGGCGAACGCACTCACGATCGAAGCGACCGGCTCGCCGGACAAGCTCCAGGCGCTGACCGATCTGTTGCATCAGTACGGCGTGCGCGAGCTGGTGCGCACCGGCCTCGTCGCGCTCGGCCGAGGCGACAAGGCGATCACCGAACGGCCGCTCAAGCTCGCGGAAAGGACCGGCTAATGGCTACCGTCTACTACGACAAGGACGCCGACCTCTCGGCCCTCGAGGGGCGCAAGGTCGCGATCATCGGCTACGGCTCGCAGGGGCACGCGCACGCGCTGAACCTGAAGGACTCCGGCATCGATGTGCGCGTCGGGCTCTACGACGGGTCGCCGTCGCGCGCGAAAGCGGAAGCGGCTGGGCTGACGGTGAAGTCGGTCGCCGACGCTGCCGACGAAGCCGACGTCATCATGATCCTGCTGCCCGACACCAAGCAGAAGAAGGTGTACGAGGCGGAGATCCTTCCCGGCCTCCGAGACGGCAAGGCGTTGTTCTTCGCGCACGGTTTCAACATCCACTTCGGCCAGATCAAGCCGCCGGCCGGCATCGACGTCTTGATGGTCGCGCCGAAGGGCCCCGGCCACCTCGTTCGCCGGACCTACACCGAAGGCATCGGGACGCCGGCCTTGATCGCGATCCAGCAAGACGCCACAGGCAAGGCGCACGAGCTTGCCCTCGCCTACGCGAAAGGCATCGGCGCGACGCGGGCAGGGGTGCTCGAAACGACGTTCAAGGAAGAGACGGAAACCGATCTTTTCGGCGAGCAGGCCGTCCTGTGCGGCGGGGTCAGCGAGCTCATCAAGGCCGGTTTCGAAACGCTGACGCGCGCCGGTTATCAGCCCGAGGTCGCGTACTTCGAATGCATGCACGAGCTGAAGCTGATCGTCGACCTCCTATACGAAGGCGGCTTCAAGTACATGCGTTACTCGGTGTCCGACACCGCCGAATACGGCGACTACACGCGGGGCAAGCGTGTGATCGGGGACGGCTCTCGCGCCGAGATGCAGCGGATCCTTTCGGAGATCCAGTCGGGCGAGTTCGCCAAGGAGTGGATCGACGAGAACGAGCATGGGGCTCAGAACTTCCTGGAAGAGCGGGAGCGCCAGCGCGACCACCAGATCGAAAAGGTCGGGGCGGAGCTGCGCGCGATGATGCCCTGGCTGAAGAAGCCTGAAACGGCGTAAACGCGGGGAACGCCCCCCTGCCGGGCGGTAGGATGGGGTCCTTCCCCGTCGCAGCCGTTCAGAAGGGGTAATCGACGTGCGCAAACCCGAGATCTTGATGACGCCGGGGCCGACCCCGGTGCCGCCCGAGGTCCTGCTCGCGCAGGGTTCTCCGATCGTGTACCACCGCGGGCCGGGGTTCGGTCAGGTTCTTCGCGAGGTCACCGAAGGCCTGCAGTGGATCTATGAGACCAGCAACGACGTCCTCACCTTCACGTGCTCGGGGAGCGGAGGGATGGAGGCGGCCGTCGTTAACTGCTTCTCTCTAGGAGACCGCGTGCTCGTCGTATCGGTCGGGAACTTCGGCCAGCGCTTCGTGAAGATCTGCAAGGCGTACGGCCTGGACGTGAAGCTGCTCGAATATGACTGGGGTAAGACGGCGAAGGCGGCCGACGTGCAGGCGGCGCTGGAGGCCGACATCAAGGGTGTGCTGATCCAGCACTCCGAGACCTCCACCGGCGTGATCAACGACATCGAACCCATCGCGGCCGTCGTCCGCGACCATCCCGCGTTGTTCATCGTGGATTCCATCTCGGGGGTCGGTGGCGCGCCGCTCAAGGTCGACTCGTGGGGGATCGACGTCGCGATCGGCGGATCGCAGAAGGCGTTGATGGGGTCGCCGGGCATCGCATTCATGGCGGTGTCCGACGCCGCCTGGGCGGCGCACGCGAACGCGAAGCTGCCTCGGTTCTACTGGGATTGGACCACGGTGAAGAAGGCGTACGAGCGGCCCGAACCCGAGACGCCGTACACGCCGGCGGTGCACCTGTACATGGGCCTCGCGGAGGCGATCAAGCTCCTCCGGGAAGAAGGCATCGAGAACGCGTACAAGCGCCACGCGGTGCTGTCGCGCGCAACCAAGGCCGGCGTCCAAGCGCTCGGCCTCGACCTGTTCGGTGAAGACCTCGAGCGGGCCGTCTGCGTCACCGCAGTCAAGTGCCCCGAGGGCATCGACGGCGACAAGCTGACGGCACTGATCCGAGCGAAGTACGGGATCATCTTCGCGCCCGGCCAAGACGTGCTGAAGGGCAAGATCTTCCGCATCGGCCACGTGGGTTACTTCGAACGACCCGACATCCTGCAGGCGTTGGCGGTGCTCGAGCTGGCCCTCGACGAGCTCGGTTATCCGGTGAAGCGCGGCGACGCCGTCGCCGCGGCGGAAGAGGTCTTCACCCAAGCCGGATGAAAGTTCTCGTTGCGGAAACGATCGCCGACGCAGGGGTCGCGCGCCTGCGCAACGAGGGCTTCGAGGTCGACGTGCGGACCGATCTTCCCCGCGAGCAGCTGCTCGACATCATCGGTGATTACGACGCGCTGATCGTTCGATCGGCGACGAAAGCAGACGCGGAGCTGCTCGAGCGCGGATCCAAGCTGAAGGTGGTCGGTCGCGCGGGGATCGGCGTCGACAACGTCGACCTGGAGACGGCGACGAGGCGAGGGGTGCTCGTCGTCAATGCGCCGCAGTCCAATGTTCTCAGCGCGGCCGAGCACACGATCGCGCTGATGCTCGCACAGGCGCGGAACATCCCCGCGGCGAACGAAGTGCTGAAAGCCGGCCGGTGGGATCGCGCGAAGTACGAAGGCGTCGAGCTCCACGGAAAGACGCTTGCGATTCTCGGTCTGGGCAGGGTGGGGACCCTGGTGGCTCAGCGCGCGCTTGCGTTCGGGATGCGTTTGATCGCGTGGGATCCGTTCGTGAGCAAGCAGCGCGCAGCGCAGATGGGAGTGGAGCTCATCGAGCTTGATGAGGCGCTGAGGCAAGCCGACTTCGTAACCGTCCACCTGCCCAAAAACAGCGAGACCGCGAAGCTGATCGGCCCGGGACAGCTTGCGATCATGAAGCCGGATGCACGTCTCATCAACACCTCGCGTGGTGGCATCGTCGACGAAGACGCATTAGCCGAGGCGATCCGTGAGGGGCGGTTGGGCGGGGCGGGTCTCGACGTGTTCGAGAAGGAGCCGACGACAGCGTCCCCGCTGTTTGATCTGGAACACGTCGTCGTCACGCCACACCTGGGCGCATCCACGCACGAAGCCCAAGACAAAGCGGGCGTCACGATCGCAGAGCAGGTTTCCCTGGCGTTGCGAGGCGAACTGGCGCAGTACGCCGTCAACGTCGACGTCGGCCGCGAGCTGTCCGATGCGGTGCGTCCGTTCGTCGGACTTGCCGAGCGGCTCGGGCGCGTCTTCACGGCGATCGCCGAGGGCGGCCACAGCGTGCGCATCGCCTACAAGGGTGCGATCGCCGGCGAGGACACGCGGGTCCTGACGCTTGCGGTTCTGAAAGGCATGCTCGGTGCCGTGGTTCATGAGCCGGTGACGTTCGTGAACGCGCCTTTGATGGCGTCCGAACGCGGGGTCACGTACGCCGAGACGAAGACGACGACCGCCGGCTCGTACGTGAACGAGATCGAGATCGTGGGGGATGAAGGTGCGACCGTGTCGGGCACGATCGTCGGCGCGCGTGACGAGGAGCGCATCACGGGCGTCTTCGATTTCGCGATCGATATGCCGCCGGGGAGCTTCATGTGCTTCCTGCGGTACGACGACCGCCCCGGGGTGATCGGTGCGATCGGGACGATCCTCGGCGGCGAAGGCATCAACATCGCCGACATGCGCGTCGGCCGGCGCGAGCGAGGGGGAGAAGCCCTCATGGCGCTCACCGTTGATCAACCCGTCCCTGCCGGGCTCCTCGACAAACTTGCGAAAGGCTCGGGCGCGAAGGATGCTCGATTCATCGACCTGCGTGAGACGAACAGGTGAAGCCGGAGCTGATCGAGAAGGTACGCGGGGCGCTGGATGGATGGCTCGAAGGCGACGTCACACCGCTCGCGGATCTGCTTGACTCCGAGGTCGAGCTCCTCTGGTGGAGGAGCGGCGACTGGGATATCCGGGGGAAGAAAGACGTTCTCGCGCTCGTGAAGCAGCGGGCGGCACAGCGACCGCCCGGCGTGACTATCGACGTCTCTGAGGTGGGGGACGATGCGCTCATCGTCACGCGCCTGGACGCCCCGAGCAAGGGTCCGCTCCCCGATGAGCCTGGTCGGGTCGCCTGACAGATTTACCCAGGGGCGTTCTCGTCAAGAAAGTTCGATTTCTTC
>Ga0209577_10006993_pt1 | contig 10401 bp, 14 predicted proteins | sample GraSoiAngelo_109_FD_185874 | JGI IMG/M metagenome (GOLD analysis project Ga0209577, IMG submission 185874) | Grasslands soil microbial communities from the Angelo Coastal Reserve, California, USA - 14_0903_12_20cm (SPAdes) (version 2) | ecosystem: Environmental > Terrestrial > Soil > Grasslands...
ATGTGTTTCATGTTGATGGCGATGCTGTTCGATTCTTCATCGAGCGTGCGAAAAAACTCTTCGTCACTAATTTGGGCAAAGGCGCGCTCCGCAAGCTGCTTGTAATCTCGAAAGCTTCGGAGGGCATCGTCGAGATAATGCTGGCCTATTGATTGATCGTTCATGATGTTTGGTCCTGTAATGCGCTTGCGACCTCGCCGCGCTTTACCGATCGCTGCTCTCCTGAACGCATGTCTTTGATAGCCGCCTCGCCGCGCAATCGTTCATCCTCGCCGATGATAGCCACGAATGGAATCCCGCGAGATGATGCATACTTGAATTGCTTCGCTAATTTGTCCGGTTCTGGATAAAGATCCACGCACAAATCCTCGCTCCTTAATTCTGTTGCCAAGGCAATTGATTCGCCGATGGAATCTTCATTCCAAATCGTAATCATTATGTCGGCCGGCGACGACGCCAGCTTTGCGGGAAACATCTCTCTTTCGCTCATCACCACGATAATTCGTTCAAGACCGAGCGAAAATCCGCATGCCGGAACATCTTTCCCAAGAAATATGCCGACCAGATTGTCATAACGCCCTCCACCGCCCAGGCTGCCCGCGAGATCGGTAACATTTATCTCAATGATCGCGCCCGTATAATATGCCAAGCCCCGCGCCAGAGTCGGATCAAGTTTGATTCGCTTATCAACTCCGCTGGCTTTGGCGAATTGCAGAATCTGCCGGAGATCGTCGACTCCTCTGGCGCCGATTTCGTGCGCGCCGATGAACTCGACCAGACGCCCTAGAACGTCGGCGTTGAAAGCCGCCTTTTCTGATCCCGGCTCACCAAGATCAGCGAATCCCGCGGCGCGTCTTACTCCCGCAAGGCCCTCGAAGAAACGCATCAACTTTACCGCGGCTTCGCCAATGATTCCGCGCTCGTTCAATTCACGAGCAACGCCTTGGGGTCCGGCCTTGTCCATTTTATCGAGCGCGACAAGAGCGTCTTCGTGCTTCTCCGGCGCGACGCCTGCTTGAGCGAGAATGCCTGTCAGGACCTGTCGATGATTTACGCGAATGACGAAATCGTTGAATCCCAGCGCGACCAGCGCATCGCTTGCTGCCGCGATCAACTCCGCTTCAATCACCATCGAACGCGAGCCGAGCACGTCGACATCGCATTGATAGAACTCGCGGAAGCGTCCACGCGCAGGCCGATCAGCACGCCAGACGGGCTGAATCTGGTAGCGTTTGAAAAACTTCGGCAGCTCGTTTTGATATTGCGCGACCACGCGCGCCAGTGGCACCGTGAGATCGTAACGCAAGGCAAGATCGGCCTCGCCGGTCTTTTCATGCTCACCGCGCTTGAGGATTTTGAAGATGAGTTGATTGCCTTCTTCGCCATACTTACCCAACAGCGTCTCGATGTTTTCGACGGCGGGTGTTTCCAGCGGCTCGAAGCCGTAGCGCTCGTATACAGACTTTATGACGCCGATGACGTATTCGCGCTTGCGCACGTCAGCCGGCAGAAAGTCGCGCATGCCGCGGGCTGGTTGTGTTTTCGCGGAAGGCATGGCCGTCCATCTTACCTGAAATGCGCTTCAGTAGTAGAATGCCGCAGTCCGATAAGCTTTAGCTTGTCGTCTCTTCGAATGATGGACGGCGGAGCAAAACAGGCGACAAGCTGAAGCTTATCGGACAAGAGAGGCAGGTTCGACGCAATGGCCGCACAACCACTTTACACCGTTGAAGAGTATTTAGCCTTTGAGCGCGCCAACGACGAACGGCATGAGTATATTGATGGTTTGATCTACCCCGTAGGTGAATGTCCAACCCAACCCGACATACCGGGAAATCAGGCGGACATTTCGGCGAATCTCGTAATTTTGGTGGGAGAACAACTGCGGAATTCAGCTTGCCGCGCAAGAACAAAGGACACGAAAGTTCGCAGCGGCCCGACTCAACGCCGAATGATGAAGGGTTTGTTTTCTTATCCCGACGTGGGTGGTGATCTGCGGCGAGCCTCAATATCACGACGAGCATCGCGACGTGGTAATCAATCCAACGGTCATCATCGAAGTATTGTCTGAATCAACCGAGGCGCGCGATCGTGGGGTGAAATTTCATCGGTACCAGTCCTGGAGCCCAACGCTGACTGATTACGTGCTAGTCTCGCAAGTGGCGCTGCTCATTGAACACTTCGAGCGGCAGGCGGACGGCAGTTGGACCCTGCGCATTTATCAAGGAATTGACGAGAGCTTTAAAATTAAATCGATTAATTGCACGTTGAAGCTCGCCGATGTGTATGCTCGCATTGTCTTTCCCGAAGAATCGGACGAAGGGTGAATATTATTTCGTCGGCAGGTCAGTAAAGAATTCAACAATTTCGAGGCGATACTGAAAACTCGTCGGACTTCCTTGAAACTTTGTAACTTTCCGAGTCTAAGCAACGTCAATTCAAGAAAGTCGCCAGTCCTTTTTCGCGAGGCGAAGGACCAGCTTTCCAAAAAATCAATACGAATAGGAGTCCCCAAAATGATTCGACGCCAATTTGCCGCCGCTCTTCTGCTGTTCGTCCTGGTGGCACCGTATGCCGCGTTTGGCCAACAGCCACAACCCAATCCAACCGATCCGATCGAGCGCATTAAGGATGAAGGAATGAATCGCTCGCAGGTGATGCAGACGCTCTCGTACTTAAGCGAAGTCATCGGTCCCCGTTTGACGGCTTCGCCGGCAGCGAAGCGCGCTAACGAATGGACGCGCGACACGCTCGCAAAGTGGGGCCTGCAAAACGCGCACCTGGAAGCCTGGGGCCCGTTTGGACGTGGCTGGACGCTGAAGCATTTTTCGGCGCAGGTGGTCGAGCCTCAAGATATCCCGCTGATCGCTTATCCGAAAGCGTGGTCGCCGGGTGTCAAGGTCACGCCCGAAGTGGCCAATACACCTAGCCCAAAAAGCAAAAAGAATATGAGTCTGTCGCCGCCAACCCAGCCGCCTGGCAGCGTGGTGACGGCCGATGTCATTTATCTCGATGCGAAGAATGAAGCTGATCTCGACAAGTACAAAGGTCAATTGAAAGGCAAGATCGTTTTGATCTCGCAGCCGGTCGAAGTGAAGGCAGTCTTCGACCCTTTAGGAACACGGAGAGACGAAAAGAATCTGTTGGCATTGGCGAACGCGAATCCTCCGGGACCTGGCGGTGGGTTCGGCGGCGGCGGTGGCGGTGGACGAGGCGGCGCGGGACTTACTCAGCAAGAGCGGCAGCAGCAGCTCTTTCAGCAAACCGTTTTCACCGCCAAACGCATGAACATGCTGGTTGACGAAGGCGCGGCGGTCGCGGTTGATGTGAGCCCGCGTGGCACCGGCGGGACGATTTTCGTGCAACAGGCTACGGTGGCGCAGCCGATACCGAAGAGCGCGGAAGAAATGCGCACTCTCGCTCGGCTCAATTACTACGATCCGAAAGCTGAAGCCAAGATGATTCCGCAAGTGACGGTTGCGGTTGAACATTACAACCGCATGATCCGAATGATTCAGCAGGGCGAGAAACTGAAGATGACGGTTGACTTGCAGGTTGAATATCAGGATCAGGACAATATGGGCTACAACACTGTCGCGGAAATTCCCGGCAGCGACTTGAAAGACGAGATCGTCATGCTCGGCGGACACATGGATTCGTGGCAGGCGGGCACCGGCGCGACCGACAACGGCGCGGGCGTCGCCGTGGCGTTGGAAGCGGTGCGCATTCTGCAAACCGTTGGGTTGAAACCTCGGCGCACGATTCGGGTCGCACTTTGGACCGGTGAAGAAGAGGGACTGCTCGGCTCTCATGCTTATGTTGCGCAGCACTTCGGAAAACTCGAGGGTGGCGCTGGGCAATTCGGAGGTGGTGGCGGCTTTGGTGGTGGTGACGGAGGCGGCAACCGTACGCCGTCTAAGTTGACGACGCTGCCTGAGTACGAAAAGTTTTCGGGCTATTTCAATCTGGACAACGGCACCGGAAAAATTCGCGGCGTCTATCTCCAAGGCAACAACGCCGTGCGCGATCTATTCAAACAATGGTTGCTGCCTTTCGGCGACCTGGGCGCCAGCACGATTACGATCTCAAATACCGGCGGCACTGACCATCAATCGTTTGATGGCATAGGCTTGCCGGGGTTTCAGTTCATTCAAGACGAGATCGAATACGGCACGCGCACTCATCACTCAAATCAGGACGTTTTCGATCGCGTTCAGGCCGACGACATGAAGCAGGCTGCGACGATCATGGCCGCTTTCGTTTACAACACCGCGATGCGCGACGACAAATTGCCGCGCAAGCCCGCGCCGGGACGGTGACGTGTCAGAACCGCCTGCGGTAGCGGGCGGTTACCCTCTGACATTCAGGCTCTCGATGTTAAAGACAAACCGCCCGCTACCGCGGGCGGTTCTGACATCAACGGCCAATCACGATTTCCAACCAATATCGTCTCAGCTTTTCCCGATTGTTTCTCCGATAGGCCACATAGTCGCGCACGATTCCCTCGTCGGGCCGCGCAAAAAGCACAAAGGCCTCGAGCAAGCCCGCGTCGTTCAGCTTGATCAGGTTATCGAGTGATGCTTCGAGCGATTTTACTTTGCCGGATTTCAAATCCTTGGCCGCTGCCTCCGCGACCATTCTCAGCGCCGCTGTCTCTTCTTTCAAAGAGTGCCGGTAAACCTTCTCTTCGGGATAGTTCTTAGAGAAATCTGCTTTTGACCACGCGATTCGCGTCAAATCGTACATCAGCCAGTTATTCGATCCGTCGTTGCTGCTTAGGGTCTTCGGATCAATCGAGAGGGTAGTCTTTCCGTTTTCACTACGAGTTGAGTTGGGCGGCTCAATCTTTGGATGGCCCAACGCAACCTTGTGACGAGTAGCCCATTGGGTCAAGCCAACAAACGAGTTGCGCGTATAGGGCTGGGCGACAATTGCATCCACGAACTTGTCGCGCGCTTCATTGATTTTGCCTTGCGCTTCCAAAGCGTCGCCCCAATAACGATAAGCCGTTTCGCGGTCCGGGTTAATCGCGATCGCCTTCGCAAACCAAATTCCGGCGGCGTCAAAGTGATCGCTCCGGTACTGCGGATCGGTCGAATTATTGGCTTGCTTATACTCCGCATCGCCCGCATAAACCGCCGCGTCGTAGAGCTGTGGATCGGCCTCAAGCGCTCGTTTGTAGGCCGCAATCGCCTTATCCATGTCACCACGCATAAACGCCGCTTCGCCTTCGCGAATGGCAAGCTCCGCGGTTTTGATATCCGAAAATGGAACCTGAGTGCCATCCGGCGCTGAAACGGCGTCGAGAGCCATGCGAGTTAAATTGCTGTTATCGCCGAGTGATTGCGAGCGCAAGAGCGTGGTCCGGGCACGTTCGCGCATCTTCTGACGCAAGGCCGGGTCTTTCACGTCGACCGAGTTGGCGTAAAGGACAAAGCCTAAACGCGAAAGAATAACCGGGTCGTTGGGGTTAGCCGCGGCGACTCTCTCAAGTAAAGGAAGGGCAGCGACAAGGTTATTCGCTTCGTAGAGTTCGACCGCGCGCTGCCGCTCGGATGGATCTTGCGGCTGAGCCGAGATGACGACTGAGCAGGCGAGCGCGGCGATCATCCCGAGGCTTATGTTGAGGAAGATTCTTTTTGCAGTTAAGGTAGAATTGCACATGGCGAGAATCTCTGAAACTGAGAAACGATCCAGTGTGGCCGGGAAAGACTGAGTCTAATGTCTCGTCTGCTCGAAGTCAAAAATCTTGCGACACACTTTCCGACGCGAGAAGGTTTGGTGCGCGCGGTTGATGGTGTCAGCTTCTATCTCGATCGCGGCGAACTGCTCGGGTTGGTCGGCGAGAGCGGCTGCGGCAAGTCGATGACGGCCCTTTCAGTCATGCGGCTCGTGCCGCCGCCCGGGAAAATCACCGCCGGAGAGATTCTGTTTGCAGGCAGGAACCTGTTGCAGCTTTCCAACCGCGAGATGCGCGATGTGCGCGGCAATGACATCGCGATGATCTTTCAAGATCCCATGACGTCGCTCAACCCTGTCTTCACTGTGGGAGAGCAGATTGCCGAAGCGCTGCGTTTGCATCGTCGTCTCTCGCGCCGAGACGCGCGGGCGGGCGCCATCGACGCGATGCGCGAGGTCGCCATTCCCGATCCTGATTTGCGCGTTAACGATTATCCGCATCAACTTTCGGGTGGCATGCGGCAGCGAGTCATGATTGCGATGGCGCTCGCCTGCGATCCGAAACTGCTGATCGCTGACGAACCGACGACGGCGCTGGATGTCACGATTCAGGCGCAGATTCTCGAGTTGCTGAATCATCTCAGAAAGACACGCGATCTTGCGATTCTCTTGATCACTCACGATCTGGGCGTCGTCGCCGAAGTCGCCGATCGCGTGGCAGTGATGTACACGGGAAAGATCGTCGAGGAGTCGCCGGTTAATGAATTGTTCGCCCGGCCAAAACATCCATATACCGAGGGCTTGCTGCGTTCAGTTCCTAAGCTGACGGTCAAAGACGTGGCGAAAGCTGAACGATTACAGACGATCGAAGGAATGGTACCGAAGCCGACAAAGCTTCCACCTGGATGCCACTTTGAACCTCGCTGTCCGTATCGAATGCCGCGGTGCAAGGAAGGCGAGATTTCGCTTTATCCGGTCGGCGTGGGAGTGATGGTGCGTTGCGTGCTGTATGATCCGGCACTGGCTTATGAAATGGCTGATCGACCCAGGCCTTCAGTTTTCAGTAGTTAATAATCTATTGATTCATCATGGTGCCTTCTGAAAAGCTCCACGAAGAACTCGTCCGTGTACGCGGCCTCGTCAAATACTTCCCCACTGACGACGGCGTGCTGCGCGCAGTCGATGGCGTGTCGTTTGACATTGTGCGCGGCGAGACCGTCGGCCTTGTCGGCGAATCAGGTTGCGGAAAATCTACGACCGGTCGCTGCATTCTTCGTCTGATCGAACCGACGGAGGGTGAGATCAGGTTTGAAGATCGCAACGTGATGGCGATGGGCAAAGGCGAACTGCGTCAGTTGCGTCGCGAGATGCAGATCATCTTTCAGGATCCGAATGCCTCGCTTAACCCACGTATGAAAATTGGCGACATCATTGCGGAGCCGCTAGTGATCCACGATATTGGAACGAAGCAGGAACGGCGCGAGCGCGTCGCCTGGCTGCTGGGCAAAGTGGGCCTCGATGCGGACTACAGCAAGCGCTACAGCCACGAATTCTCTGGCGGCCAATTGCAACGCATCGGCGTGGCGCGCGCGCTGGCGCTGAATCCTAAATTGATCGTAGCCGACGAACCGGTCTCGGCGCTCGATGTGTCAGTGCAGGCGCAGGTCGTGAATTTGCTCCAGGATTTGCAGAAGGAATTCGGGCTCACTTATCTTTTTATTTCACACGGGCTCGCCGTGGTCGAACATATCTCGACGCGCGTCGCGGTTATGTATCTCGGCCGCATTGTCGAAATCGCGCCGGCGGCGGATCTTTACGCCCGGCCATTACATCCTTACACGCAGGCTCTGCTGTCGGCGATTCCCGTTCCAGACCCTAACGCAAGAGGCGAGCGGATCGTTTTGAAGGGCGATGTGCCCACCGCGCGAAATCCGCCCTCAGGTTGTCGCTTTCGCACTAGATGTCCTTTGGCTATTGACGAATGCGCGCGAATCGATCCAGAGTTACGGGAAATTTCTCCGGGACATTCGGCAGCATGTATTCGTGTCGAAGGTTATTCTACAGCGCCGCCAATCGAGTCTTTGGCGACCCCAACAGTGTGACTATTCGTTCATGTGCTCGCCCGAAGGTACAATGTTTCGATTACGTCTGGAGGTTAACAATATGTCTTTGAAGCTGACCAAGATTTTTCAGAAAGTGCCGGAGGGATACATAGGTTTCGTGGAAGAACTACCCGGCGCCAACACGCAAGGAGACACGCTCGAAGAGGTTAGAGCCAATCTCGAGGAAGCCATTGCGTTAGTCTTAGAAGCAAATCGGGCTCTCGCCGAAGAGCAGATTCGGGGTCAGGACGTTATTAGGGAATCGGTCGTTTTGTCAGCCGCATGAAGCGAAAAGAACTCATTCGCCATCTGGAATCGAATGGCTGCGAGTTCTTTCGTGAAGGTCGTAAGCACACAGTTTATGTTAATCGCACAGCACAAGCGACCTCGTCAGTACCGCGCCATCGGGAGATTAATAGTTTTCTCGCGCGGAAGATTTGCCGAGAGTTGAAGATACCGGAGACCAAACAGCAGTGAGTTTGTTAGAAACATCGCGCCCACTCGGCGCGTAAGAACGTTCGCGAATTGAAAGCAATTTCACCCTTCTCAGACCCAATAGGAGAATGATCATGAGCGATCCGAACCAGGAATTTCATGCACCGCCGGCGCCAGTAATAGAAGACCAGAAAGTAGTCCGAGCCACGAAGCTACTACCTTATGCCATCGGGTTGTTTGTCATTGGTGTCATCGTCTGTGTCGCAGGAATTATCAAATTAATTCCCGGCGGCATCGGCACCGGGGCAGCTTTTGCTTTTTGGGGGATACTTCTTTTCGCGTACAGCTTCATACCACTGCCGCAATCGAAAGGCGACGAAGAGCCACCAATGTCAGGGCTGCAAAAACTAACCGGGATGTTTTATGAACCGAGCCGAGTGTTTCGCAATCTCAGAGCACACCCACGCTGGCTCGCGGCATTCCTGACGATCGCGATTTTCAACGCAGCTTACGCGGCAGCGTTTGTGCAGCGACTTACTCCGGAACGCATTTCTGAGTTCTTTAACGAAAAGATTGAGCAGAGTCCGATTAAGCCTCCGCCAGATAGAATGGCGGACGCAAAAGAAAATAATTATCAACAATTGAAACAGCCGATTCAGCGAGTCCAGTCTGCCGCCAAAAGTTTTGTCGGCATCTTCGTCTTTATCTCTTTTGTCGCGGCGCTCTGCTTGTTGGGCGTGCTGGCGTTCGGCGGCTCTATAAACTTTTGGCAAGCGTTCGCCGCAGTGGCCTATGCGTACGTACCTGTGGCAGTTATCGGAAAGATCGCGAGCCTCGTAATTCTCTTCATTAAATCTCCGGATGACATTCATCCCATCCTGGGCCAGGAGACTCTCTTGCAAGACAATCTGGGAATATTGTTCTCACCGGCCGAACACCCAGCCCTTTATGTTTTGGGCTCTGCCATCGGTGTGCTCTCTTTCTATGGCCTCTGGTTGAAAGCCAAGGGATTGGCGAACGCGGGTCAAAAAGTGAGTTCCTCCGCGGCCTGGGGAGTTGCGATTACGCTATGGATTTTGGCCCTGGGCCTTGGGATGATCTTTGCGACGCTGTTTTCAAGCTTCATGTCGTAAGCGGCAGCGGAAATTGCACGCGCAAAGATTCTCCGGCGCCTGCCCGACCCTTTCGGAATTACCATCGCGGATCTGAACGGCGATCACTCCCGCCGCTTACTCGCCGATTCGCGTGGGCCACACTCCGCATGGCGTTGCCGTGGCGGATCTCAATCATGAGGGCAAGGGTGACATCGTGGTCGCCGAAGAAGAAGATAACGATGTTCTGGTGTTGCTCGGCAAGTAGGAGAGTCTGCATTTCTCTTCTCGCCGCGTTTCATGGCGGGCTTGCTCCTTTATCAAGGCTATGGCCTGACGATTCAGTCGGGCCTTATGCCGCTGAAATATTTCAGTCTCTCGCTGTTCTTCGGCTTCGCGCTCCAAACCATTTACGAACTGCTCGACGGCCCTGCGAATCACATCCGATCGATTTTTGAAGGGCAATTGAGCATCTGTTGCCAGGCGATCAACTTTCTTCAAGGTGGGTTCGTCAATAGTTATCGCAATAGTCTTCATATTAGAAAGATATGCAGAACCCTGCGTTTTCCGCACGCTTGGCATCCGCTGTCAGTTGATATCAATCACGCTTCGGATGATAATAACCGGCAGAGTCATTCATGAAGAACAAGTATCAAGTCGTGCCTCAGAATGCAACCAAAAAGAAACCGGCGAAAGTGGAAGTCTCAGACGCCGAATTCCGCCGCCGCTTGAAGAATATTTCCGAATGGAGAAAGAAGCGCCTTGCCCAGCTTCGCGACGAAGATTCGTCTTGAGGTTTGCGTCCGATCAGCGCAGTGTTAATCTGAACATATGAATGCCACTAATCGCGAACCAGAGATCATCACGCGCAACGGCAAACCTGTGGCTGTCATTGTTCCCATCAAAGATTACGAGGAGCTTTTGGAACGAGCGGAAGATGCCGAAGATGTAGCCTGGCTCAAGCGCGCGCGAAGAAAGAAGCTAAATTACCGACCGCTTGAAGACTATCTCGCGGAACGCAGCGGTAAGTAATTATGTATCGCGTCTTCCTCGAACGCGCTGCGGAGAAAGACCTCAAAGACCTCTCGTCAAAG
>Ga0209577_10006994_pt1 | contig 10401 bp, 7 predicted proteins | sample GraSoiAngelo_109_FD_185874 | JGI IMG/M metagenome (GOLD analysis project Ga0209577, IMG submission 185874) | Grasslands soil microbial communities from the Angelo Coastal Reserve, California, USA - 14_0903_12_20cm (SPAdes) (version 2) | ecosystem: Environmental > Terrestrial > Soil > Grasslands ...
GCCGAGCGCAACTCTCTCAGACTGCCTGCCTACAGTCGCGCGGACGTGCGGGTCAACAAAGCCTTCCTGTTCGAGCGATGGAAGCTGACTCTTTCGGGGGAACTGCTGAACGTGACCAATCACAAAAATCTCCGCGCCCCAATCATCCATGGGATCGATCCAATAACGGGTCGGGTGTTTCATCACTTCGGCTCTCCCATGCCTGTGTTACCAGCATTGGGAGTCGCGATTGAGTTCTGAAACTTAGATGAATTTACTTTTTGCAGGACTAGGCCACTTGATACTGGGAACGCGGGCGCCCCCGCCCGCAAAGCGTGGGCAACGCGCTCAATCCTCACCAAGAGGCTATTCGCGCTGCGCGCTCAATGCGGGCGAGGGCGCCCGCGCTCCCAGCAATAACTCGGGTTCTAAACATCGAACTGATCTACCACCTAATTCTGAAATCTCTATGCCGGAAGAGCCAGGAAGAGTATTCTCAATCGATCGTGACTAGGCATACCAATCGAATAATCTGCGGATGCGTTGCGGCGTGCCTCCTGGCCGCGCCTGGTTACTTCACTTGCCAGGCCCAGATGACTGGTTCGGTTCCTTCTCCCCAACCTACGCCACCAACTCAGCAGCAAGAGCCGATCAAGATCTACACTGAAGAAGTACTTCTCCCTGTGGTCGCCACCGATAGCAGTGGGCGCTTTGACCCCACGCTCGAAGCAGATGACCTCCTAATACTTGAAGATGGCCAGCCCCAAACAATCCGGAGCATTCGCCGAATTCCGGCCAGCGTTCTGCTATTACTGGACACTGGCGGTTTCCGAAACCCGGCAATGAAAACCAACGCCACCCGCGATCTCGCCGTGCGCCTGGTTTCCCGACTTCGCTCAGGCGATCAAGTTGCGGCGCTTCAATTTGGCGGCAAAGTTGAATTGATTCAGAGTTGGACGGCAGAACCGGAAGTCGCGATCCATTCGCTGAAGTCAAAACTCTCTTCGGGGCGGTACGGTCGTTTGCCAGACGCCCTGGCCGCGGCTTCGGTGCAACTGAGAAATGCTCCACCCGGTAATCGCCACATTGTATTGGTTACAGATGGAGGAGAGTCCCTCATCGACAAAGCGGATCTGGCGGCGGGCATGAAACAACTCTTCACGGCTCAAGCCACCATTCACGTCATCAGCTATACGTTGCTGGGTCGTAAAGAGATAAACGTGCAGCATCGCAAAATCCCGGTGATCGCCGTTACCACCAAGCCGAAGGGTGAGATGGACACAACCGTCTTGCCAATTTTTCCAAATGCTCCTGAGAAGTTAGCCGAGGAACTGAAACACAAGAGCTTGCTTCGCATACTCCTGACGGAGTCATACCCGGGGGCAATCGATCTTGACTACCCTGTGTGGCGACATAGTAGAGACCAACTGAAAACTCTCAAGCAGAATGAGATTTGGCTGGCTTGGCTCGCGGAGGAGACTGGGGGAGATATTACTCTGCCGGTTTTAGCGGAAGAACTTTCGAAGCTCGCCGATGACCTGGCCCGCGAAGTTGATTCTCAGTACGTAGTCACCTACCGGCCGAAGTCGGGAGTCGTCCTCAAATCCTCGGAAGAGATCCGGCGCCTGGAAGTGGTTTCGCGTCGAGTCGGTCTGCACGTTCGGTCCCGGCGCAGCTACGTGGTTACCGCTCCCTCCAAGTAAAGTGAGAACAATCTTACTCATCCACTCCGGCAGATGTCTTATTGCTGGGCTTCTCCCGAGCTTAGCGGAATCGGAAGAAGATTAAGAAGTCACCGGCCATCCATCGTCCAAACCCAGCCCACGGTCTTTGGGGAAAACATCTACACCGCCTTGAAACGCGCGATCTCGCCCGGCTTGCGCAGCATCTTGTTGACTTCACCGAGATGCTGCTCTTCCTCCGCGATCATTTTGCGCGCGTATTCTTCGAGGAACACTGAACGGTCGCGCACCAGATCGAGCAGCTTCTGGTATAACGCGAGCCCGGCTTTCTCGGCTTCAAGTGACTCGATCAGAATGTCGTCTATGCCGTGCTTTTGAGTTTCGAGCAAGGCGCCGATTTTCAGTGAAGGGTGCTCGCCGAGATGTGTAACCATCTCTCCGGCGTCATTAGCGTGTGACAGGCAAGTCGTAGCTTCGCCGCGGAGCCAACTGACAATGGGAATCCGGCTGTAGCCGAAAACCATCAGCGAGTAATGCGTGTAGCGCACGACGCCGGCGAGTTCGGTTTCCAGAATCTCGTTCAATAACGCGACGACGGCATTCTTATCAATCTGTTGTTCTGCCATGATGCGGGAATAATAAATCGTGAGTCGGTCAATAGTAAATCGCTCTAAGCCGGAAGTGGCGCGCCTTTGGTTTCCTTGCCAAACGGCAAGAGTAAAAGACCGACTAGAAAAGCCAGCGAGGTCAGAGCCACCGGTGTTCCGATCGTGTGATAGTGAGAGACGCCGGCGCCGACCAGGAAAGTAATCCCGGCGCCGGCGAAGCGCCCGACGGAAGTGGCAAAGGCAAAAGCGCTGGCTCGGCATTCCGTGTGGTACTGTTCCGGCAACCAGAGCGTGTACATTGCAAAGTTCGCTCCGCCCACGCCGAGCCAGAACAGACAGACCATGAACCATAAGAGAGCGTGCGTTTCGAGATAAAAAACATAACCGAAGCCCAGAGATATGAAGGAGGCCATCAAAGCGAAGTAGATCGCCAGCGTTAATCTGCGGCCAAACTTTTCCGCCAGAATCGGCAGCACGAGACAACCCATTATGGTCCCGGTTGAAAGTATCATCGTTCCGTAGGAAGCCACTCTTACGGCCTGGCCCTCCGAGAAGCCGGCTTTCATCGCCAGCTGACTCACTGAAGCCGGGACATAAACCGATCCGGCCCACAAGCCGACGATGGAAATCAGCAGGTACGTTGAGTTGAGCAGAGTTCGCCGGCGATATTCCGGTGAAAAGAGCGCCATGAATGCGCTTAGCATTGTCCATCGACTGCCGACTTTGGCGATGCGCTGCTTCCAGCGCGCGGGTTCGGTGACGCCGTAACGAATAAACCCCACTAGCAAAGCCGGAGCGCCGCCAACCAGAAACATCGCGCGCCAACCGTAGCGCGCACCGACAGAGTAGTTCGCGATCGCCGCGAGGAAGATTCCAACGTAGTAACCCGTGTGCATCAATCCAGCGGCCATCCGGCGTCGTGCTTCCGGCAATTCTTCGGCAATGAAGGTGCCGCCCATGGACCACTCGCCGCCAATTCCGACGCCTGCTAGTAATCGAAAAGCCCCGAGTATCCAAACGCTGGTCGCAAAGGCGCCGAGAAAAGTGAAGATCGAATAGCAGAGGATCGTGAACATCAATGTGCGCACGCGGCCAAAACGATCGGCAATCGGTCCCCAAACGAGCGAGCATCCCCAGCCGACCAGAAAGAGTGCGAATAGTAGACCGCCGTAAAAACCTACGTGAGATTGATCGGCGGCGATTCCCGATCGTGGCAACAACTCGCGCAGCGCCGGCACCATCACCAGCGCATAAATGAACGAGTCCATGCCATCAAGGACCCAGCCTCCCCAGGCCGCGAAGAAACCACGACGTTGGTTTGGCGTAAGGGGGACGCGGATCACTGCGCCAGTTTACAGTTCCTCCGCAAGGCGTGGAATAGTTAATCGCGCAAATGCTGACTTTGGGTTTCGGATTACTTAATCCCGATGATGCCGTCGTCCAGCAGCTTCTTGATCATCCGCAGGCTGTCGGCTTCGCGGAAAGGACAGACTGAGAGGATCGATTCGATGTCTGATTCACCGTTGATGCGCGAGAGCAGGAAACCTTCCTCTGGCCGCAGCCTTTCATGTTCCAGTTGCTCCTGCGTATGAAGAAGCTTCGGGACGGCGCGCCGGGAAAATCCATTCCGGTAAACCTGCGCGACGAATTGCTTTTCCGCCTCTTCGAGCAGGCGTTGGCCTTCAGCGCTCTTCGGCTCCTGCTCGAGCGCGCTGTGAATGATCGCCAGAGCATTCTCCGCGTTGTTCTCTTTCATCTCGGCGCGAGCCAGGTTAAGCAACTCCGGCACGGTCTGCGGCAATTTCAGCGATGACAGATCATCGGCGCCTTCGGTGACAGGCGGCGGCGCTTCGCCGGCCACTCTAATCGTTCCCTGGTTGACCAGATCGAACAGCAGCGCGCACGCGTTAAACAACGACGTGTGCAAGTTGTAGCAAATCTCAGCCGCGGTCATGCGCTTTTCGACGTGCAAGAGTACCTCTCGAATCTCTTTGCTCGCGTTAAGCGACTGCGTCCATGCCGGAGTCAGTTCGAAGAAAGTTCGATCTGAGGGAATGACGGCCCGGTATCGCGCCCACTCGTCGATGCGATAGATACCGTCCATGATCACGGACGTGGCTTCAACCTGGATGCGGATGAGATCATGCGGTGGCGGAGCGTTATCAAAGAACTCGAACTGCGCTTCGTCCCAGATGAACAGATCGTAGATGATTTCGAGGGTGCGCGTGCGGAGAACTTCGATAACATCGCCCTGCCTGACGAGACCGCGCAGTGAGAGAATCTCGCCGAGTTTGCCGCCGGATTCTCGCTGAACCTCCATGGCGGCCTGAAGGTGCAACTCTTCAATCTTGCCATAATGCAGCAGCACCTGGCCGAGGTACTCGCGTGGATCGTTCGAGCTCGAACCGACAATCAATCCGTCCTCAAGATAGATCTCTTTGACGATGCTGCCGCGGCTAAGTTTAAGCGTGCCTGTCTTGCGGCCTGCCGCCAAAAACTGGAGCAGGTCAGAGACATTCATCGTGTTTAGAGTTCCGAGAATTCCCATCGACAAAATGGTACGCCTACAGTGAGAAGTTCAGCCAGCGCGGACTCAAGGTGAAACTTCGACCAGGCAATACGGCCTGAAACAGATTACATTTTTCATAGGGGAAGATTCAAGAGTTATGTGGAAGAAGCAGGGTTCTCAACGGCAGATTTATCCGTTAAGACGCTGACAAATTGTCAGTCGTGTTCTTTCTTCTTATCTTAACCGGCGAAATCTGCGAAATCTGCGGACCGTCAGAGCGGTTTGAGCGCGCCACGGGCGAGTTTGCGCTTCAGATCGGTATAGCCTTGATCGCCGGCAACCAGTTGGCCCAGGACCTTGCGAATGCCGCGATGGCCGCGCGCAAATTCGATCATTCGATCGGTGAAGGGCGCGCCCCAGAAGTTTCCATAAAAGCGCCGCCGCATCTGCGAAGCGCGTTGCAATTCGCGACCGAAGTCTTTGCGCCAGCGTTGTTCGTAATCGAGCGGCGTGCCCATAAGATACGCGTCCGCGAAAAGTTCCGCCGAACGCAGCGCATAATAGATGCCTTCGCCGGTTACCGGATCGGCAAAGCCTGCCGCGTCTCCAAGCAGCGCCCACGCTTCGCCACAAGCGCGGCGCGTATCCCAAGTCCGCGGCGCGAGACCCGGAATGCGAGCAGCGTAGGCTTCGGCAGTTTTCTTGAGTTCGTTCCGAATCTGATCAGCCTCAGCGCTCTGCTCAGCTTGCCAAATCTTCATCCGTTGGAGCGCACGCATCCCTGCGTGCGGACCGGCGGCATCCTTGCCGGCCAACTGCTCGCTAACACGAGCCGCTTCGTAATAACTCACCATGAAATCCCATAACAACTTATCCAGCGATTCATGATCGAAGGCGTCTTGAGTCGTCGCGATGCCAAACGAGACATGATCAAGCCGCGGGAACGCCCACGCATATCCAATCCAGCTTGGCAAAAACGCAACTACAGTCGCCGCGTTTCCATCGTCCGGCAACGGCGCGCGATAACCGAAGGCAACTTCCATCTCGGCCGGCGGCAAAGGCCCGGCCAGCTTTTTCGCGATTGCGCTGTTGGCGCCCTCGGCTCCCACTAACCACGAAGCGGAAAACTCGGCACCGCTCTGCGTGCGCACGATCCAGCCCTCGTCAATTTGTTTGAAACCCCGACTTGTAGGGGAAATCTTTTCAGTAAACACCTGCGCGCCCGCTTTGCGTGCCCGCTCGCGCAGGAAAGTGTCGAATGCGATGCGCGAATAAACAGCGAACGGCTCATCGAGTTTCAAATGCAGATGTTTCCCCGAGGGCGAGTACATGTCGAGTTCATCGATTGTCCGGCCGACTGCATCGAGCAAATGCGGCCAGGCCTTCAGAGCCTTCGAGGTTACGCCTCCCCCGCAAGCTTTCGGTTCACCCGCTGGTCGACCGTCAAACAAAGCTACGTTCACGCCACCGCGCGCCAGATATTCGGCGGCGAACGATCCCGCTGGCCCAGCGCCGACAATCAGGACATCGAATCGATTCATTCGCCGATCATCATAAACCGCGGACCTGAAGTTTAGAAGCGGATAACTCCCTCTCCCGCTGAGAGAGGGCTGGGTTAAGGGATTACGGCGCGACTCATACTTCCATCTTGAGTCCTCTCCGAGGAAGAGCGCCGTTAGGCGCGGATATTTATAGAACCAACGTTCTTAACAAAGGATCATGCATCGCGAGAGCGAGACTGCGCTTGCGATACTAGATTCAAACAGGTATACCTGCGTTCTATAAGTATTTTGGCTCCCCAGGAGGTAGAGGAGAGCGGCTCACTCATTCTCGTCCATCCGCCTGACATTTTTTTGCCGGAGGCCCTGGCTAACGCGCGGGCTTCTGACACGCCCGCATCAGTGCTAGAATCTCGACATTCAGCGGGAATCAAGTCTTAGTCCTCGTGGCCTTTTTGGTGGTTCATGGCCAACGCAAGTTCATTAGTCTTCGCTGGAATTGCTCCGCACCCTCCGATCATGGTGCCCGAAGTCGGTCGTGAGGCGATCGCAGACGTGCGTGCCTCGATCGAAGCAATGTCCGATCTAACTCAACGAGTGATCGTGAGCGGCGCCGAAACCGTCGTCCTCATTTCGCCGCACGCTCCACTTGAATCGGATACGTTTGTCGCATACGACGGACCTCAGCTTTACGGCGACTTTGCAATGTTCCGCGCGCCTACTGCCACAGTCCACGCCGAACTTGACGATGAGCTGTTGAACGAGATGACCCGGGTGGCCGCCGAACAAACTCTCGCGATGGTGAGAATCAAAGGATTCGATCTCGATCACGGCACTGCGGTGCCGCTCTATTTCCTGCAACGCAATGGTTGGCATGGGCGCGTCGTCGCGCTCGGCTACAGCTTCCTTTCCAATGAAGATCACCTACGCTTCGGCAAGTGCATCAGGCAGGCGATCGAGAAAGTGGGATGCTCCGTGGCCTTCATTGCCAGCGGCGATCTCAGTCATCGTCTGAAGCGCGACGCTCCTGCCGGTTACAATCCCGACGCGCATTTGTTCGATGAAGAAGTCGTCGATGCGATTCGCAGTAACTCAACCGGTCGGATCGTAAATATCGATCAGGAACTGCGCCATTTGGCTGGAGAGTGCGGGTATCGCTCAATGCTGGTAGCGATCGGCGTTGCTCAGGGCCTCGGATCGAAATGCGAAGTGATCAGCTACGAGGCGCCGTTTGGAGTCGGCTATTTGGTTGCGCAACTTTCTGCGGTGAGCGCCGATCTCTCGTCCTCATCGAGCGGTACAGAAACGCTTCCGATAGCAAGCGGGTCAAATGCCGCGAGCGCGGATGGTTCTTCCGAACAGTCAGCCGAGTCAGTACCACCTGCGCCATTGTGTGGCTCAGTACAGCTTCCCGCCCTGGCCCGCCTCACCATTGAGACCTTCGTCACGACAGGCACAATCATCACGCCTCCCAACCAGATTTCCGACCTACTGGCCGCGCGTGCCGCCTGTTTCGTTTGCATCAAGACTCGCTCAGGCGATTTGCGCGGTTGCATCGGCACTTTCGAGCCGGCGAAAGACTCTCTCGCAGAAGAGACCATCGCCAACGCGATCCACGCCGCCACGCGCGACCCGCGTTTCGCTGCTGTGAGCGAGGACGAATTGCCCGACTTGAAATTTTCCGTCGACGTTCTTTCCACGCCCGAACCATGCCGCGCCGAAGATCTCGACGCGCACGTTTACGGCGTGATCGTCGAAGACCAAAACGGCATTCATCGAGGCCTTTTGCTCCCGAACCTCGACGGCATAGACACGCCTGCCCAACAGATCGAAATCGCCTCCCGCAAAGCCGGCATCGCCCCCGGCGCCGACGTCAAAGTCTTTCGCTTCCGTGCGGACAGATATTCAGAGTAAGGTCGCTATTCGAAGGTGAACGCCCTCTCCCCTTGGGAGAGGGTTGGGGTGAGGGCCTAGCTGACCAACAAGAAACGAAAACTCTCCTCTACCTTTTTCCTGTCCGCTCCGATAAAAAAGGGGAAGAAGTATTTTTGGGTTTCGTCGCTAAGCCCTCACCCCGGCCCTCTCCCAAAGGAAGAGGGTTGCCTACAGATTCTTGCCACAGTGTCAAAAACACCGGCTTCAGCCGCTCGCATCCTCGGCTGGAGCTTTCTTCTTTTGGTCTGATTGAACTATAAGAATACGAGTTGAACAGAGCCACTACAGAAAACGCTTTGCAGTCATCTTCTCAGTCCGATCGTCAGTCGCTGACGGCGATCTTTCTGGTAGCTCTTATAGCGACAGGCGTCGTCGCCCCGATGTTTTTTCTCGGCAACGCATCCGGGCACGATTTTCAACCGCACGTGGCCGGATGGATGGACGCTGCCGCCCAATGGCGTGAAGGAATTCTTTTTCCCCGATGGGCCCAGTGGGCAAATTCCGGCTTTGGCGAGCCGCGTTTCATTTTTTACCCGCCGGGATCATGGATGCTCGGGGCCGCTCTCGGCTCGGTTCTGCCCTGGAAAGTCGTGCCGGGCGCTTTCGTTTGGTTGACGCTGATCATTGCCGGCATCTCGATGTGGAAGTTCGCCGGCCAGTGGCTCTCGCCAACGCAAGCTATCGCAGCAGCGCTTTTTTTTGCCGCTAATCCATATCATCTTTCACTAATCTTTTATCGCAGTGCTTTCGCTGAGCTTTTAGCCAGCGCTCTTTTCCCGCTCATGCTCCTGGGAACGTTCGGTGTTCTGCGTCATGGGTGGCGACGCGTGCCGCTCCTCGCGTTTGCTTTCGCGGCCATCTGGTTGTCGAATGCTCCTGCCGGTGTAATTGCCACGTACTCGTTGGCGCTCAGTCTTACCGTTAGTTGCATCGTTAGCCGAACGATTCGTCCATTGTTCTTGGGTGGTCTGTCAATGCTGGCAGGATTTGGTGCAGCGGCTTTCTATCTTATTCCTGCGTGGTGGGAACAGCGTTGGGTGCAGATCGCGCAGCTTGTTTCCACTGCGTACGATCCTGAAAAGAATTTTCTCTTCACGCGGGTAAACGAACCCGAGTTTATTCAATTCAACTGGAAGATCTCTGCCGTGGCGCTCGGGCTGATGCTTTTCACTGGTCTCGGCATTTCGCTTAGCTTCAGACAACGTCGCGCATGGCCAAAAGTTTGGTGGACATTAACGGTACTTTCAGTCGCCTGCGCCACCTTGATGCTGCCGCCCAGCGCCTGGCTGTGGAGACATCTGCCGAAGTTACGGTTCCTTCAATTCCCCTGGCGATGGCTTTTAGTTCTTAGCTTCGCTTTTGCTTTTTTTGGAGCCGCCGCCGGCAGTCTGAAGCGCCGAGTAATTTGGTGGGCGATCTTGATAACCGCAATCTGTGTGACGGGCACAACCATTGGTGGAGATACCTCGTGGAGCAGCGAGGACGTTTCGAGCGTGGTTGAAGACATTAGCGCCGGTCGAGGCTATGAGGGCATCGAAGGCTTCGAACCGCTCACCGCGAAGGTCGATGAGTTGGATGACGAGCTGCCGCTCGTGGGCGAATACGATCCGTCTTCAGGTGACATCGATGAACCGACAGAAGCGCAGGTAAACACCATGAAGTGGTCCGCGGAAAGCAAAGTCTTCGACGTGAAGAGCGACGAGCCGGTAACGCTGGCACTGAAACTGTTGAATTATCCTGCTTGGCAAGGGCAAGTAGACGGCAATAGTTTGGTCTCCAGTACGGTTACGCAGACTGGGCAACTGCTTGTCCCTTTAACCGCTGGAAGCCATCACGTCGAAGTTGAATTTCGGCGCACTACTGATCGAACGGTGGGCTTATTCATCTCGGTTTTGTCCATCGTGGGTTTATTGATTCCGGCAGGCATCATGCTTCGCCGCAAGGAGTAAGCACTCGACGTTTTAGCAGGTTGCTGAAAAAGCCCTTTCTCTAGCCTAGGCGGTCGCCTGGAAGGACTGAAGGTGATCAATTCACAAGCCAGGCTTTGGCATAACTGCTTGGCATTGGCGAAAACCCATAAATGGGGCTGAAGAAATAACCAACTTTACCAATCCAGGCGTGAACGCCTGGGCTAATGGAAAAACCAGCACGATCTCATTCGATAATCACCGCATCAACCTAATCAGAGC
>Ga0209577_10006997_pt1 | contig 10399 bp, 11 predicted proteins | sample GraSoiAngelo_109_FD_185874 | JGI IMG/M metagenome (GOLD analysis project Ga0209577, IMG submission 185874) | Grasslands soil microbial communities from the Angelo Coastal Reserve, California, USA - 14_0903_12_20cm (SPAdes) (version 2) | ecosystem: Environmental > Terrestrial > Soil > Grasslands...
GCCTCGACGCAGACGACCCGCAGCCGGGGATGGCGCTCGAACACTGCGCCGAAGACAAGGGTGCCCATGATGTCCTGACATCCGCGTACGACCGTGAGGAAGCCGTTGAGTCGCGGGCCGCGCAGCTTCTCCGGGCGGGTGGTGAGGATGTGAAACGACAGCGGCAGGCCGAGGTCCACGGCCGCCTCCCAGAACGGGTCCCACTCGCGGGCGTCGTAGTCCTTCTCGTACACCGGCTGGCCGGGCATCATCACGCCCCGCAGGCCGAGCGCCTTGATCGTCTCGAGGTCGGCGATGCCCTCCTGTGGTGATCGCAAGGCTGTCTGTCCGGCACCGAGCAGGCGCTTCGGGTCGGTCGCGCAGTACGAGGCGATCCAGCGGTTGTAGGCGTCGAAGCAGGCCTTCTTGTAGTCGCCGTCGCGGTGGTTGCAGAGCTGCATCCCCACCGTCGGGTAGAGGATCTCGGCGCTCACGCCGTCGCGCTCCTGGTCGGCCAGGCGCGCGGTCGCATCCCAGCCCGAGCGGTGGAGGTCGTCGAAGCGCACGCCCATGAACCGGATCTCCTCGGCGGGCTTGCCGGCGGCCGCGACCAGACCCATCGGCACGGGCGTCTTCATGCCGTCGATGACGAAGATGTCGCCCAGCTGCTCACCACCGTCGACCAGCTTCGGCGCCCGGTCCCGGTAGGCGGGGTCGATGAAGTCGACGTAGGTGTTGGGCGGCTCGGTGATGTGCGAGTCGGCGCTGATGATCGGGTAGGTGCGGTTCATGCCCGCGCTCCCCGGACGAGGCGGCCGGGGCGAGCACCGGTGGGGTCGCCGTCGGCGTAGGTCTCCTCGCCGGCGACGATCGTGTGCCGGTAGCCGTCGGCCCGCTGCACGAAGCGGCGGCCGCCGGCCGGCAGGTCGTGCACGATCTCCGGCCGGTGCAGGCGGAGACCGTCCATGTCGACGACGTTGACGTCGGCCCGCATGCCCGGCGCGAGCACACCGCGGTCGAGCAGGCCGACGAGGCGCGCCGTGCGCGAGGTCTGCATGGCGACGACGTGTTCGAGCGGAAGGCGCTCGCCCCGGCTGCGGTCGCGGGCCCAGTGGGTGAGCATCGTCGTCGGAAAGCTGCCGTCGCAGATGGTGCCCACGTGGGCGCCGCCGTCGGACAGGCCGAGCACGGCGTGCGGATCGGTCAGCATGGCCCGCACGGCCTCCAGGTCGCCGTCCGCGTAGTTGAGGAACGGCACATAGAGAAGGCCCTGACCACCGTCGGCCAGGGCCGCGTCGTAGACGAGCTCTTCGGCGGTGACGCCGGTGCGCGCCGCCTCGGCGGCGACGCTCGCCTCCGGGGGCGGTTCGTAGTCGGGTGGGTCGGCGAGGCGAAAGACCTGATCCCAGGGGAACAGCGGCGCCCGTGAGTGCATCTCATCGAGAATCGTGGCTCGCACGTCGTCGCGCCGCAGGGCGTCGACGTCAGCGCCGAGCGAACGGGCCGTCGCCGACGCGCCGAGGTGGTTGATCGTCGCCTGCAGCCCCAGCAGGATGCCGACCGGCCGCGCTGCCACTTGGGCCGACACGGTGAGGCCCCGCTCGTTGGCGGCGGCGATGGCGGCAAGGAGCGACCGCCAGCCCTCTGGCTTGGTGGGCACCTGGCTGAGGGAGATCGACAGTGGCCGGCCCGACGCCTCGGCCATGCCCACCACGGTCGCCACCTCCTCGCGGGGATCGGTGAAGTCGGAGACGACCTGCAGGACGCCCTTACCCACGGCGCCCAGGCCCTGCGCGATCCCGGCCAGCTCGCTGGCCGCCGCCGTCAACGTCGGCGTCCAGTCGCCGCGGCTCGTGCGGTGGTTGCGCGTGCGAGAGGTGGTGAATCCCATGGCGCCTGCGTCCATGGCCTCGCTGGCGAGCCGCGCCATCTCAGCGACCTCGTCGTCGGTCGCCGGCTCCCGGGCCGCACCGCGTTCGCCCATCACGTAGAGACGGAGGGCGCCATGAGGCAGCTGGGCGGCGACGTCCACGTCTCGTGGCTGACGCTCGAGGGCGTCAAGGTACTGGGGGAAGCTCTCCCAATCCCACTGGAGGCCCTCGTGCAGCGCCGTCCCGGGGATGTCCTCCACGCCCTCCATCAGCTCGACCAGCACGTCGTGATCGGTCGGGCGGACAGGCGCGAAGCCCACGCCGCAGTTCCCCATGACGACCGTCGTCACGCCGTGCCATGCCGACGGCGTGATGCTGTCGTCCCACGTGGCCTGGCCGTCGTAGTGGGTGTGCACGTCGACGAACCCGGGAGTGACAACGGTGCCATCGGCGTCGATGCGGCGACGGCCATCACCGACATCGGCGGCGGACCCCACCGCTGTGATCCGGGCGCCGTCGATAGCAACGTCGGCTCGCCTCGGCGGCGCGCCGGTCCCGTCGACGACGATTCCGCCTCTGATCACCAGATCGTGCGCCATGAATCGCCTTTCTACGTCGGGGGTCGACTTACCTGTTCGCGAGTTCCTTCAGGAGGGCGCGGGTTCGAGCCCGTGACGTCGAGCGGTCGTCGCCAACGGGGAACGGGGCGGCCCAGAGGTCGGTGGCGCCGGCCTTGAACAGCGACTCGATCTGCGCGGCCACGCTGGTCTCGTTGCCGATGATCGCCGCTTCGGCCGGGCTGCTCACGCCGCCCCGCTCCAGGATGCGCTGGTAGTTGGGTAGCTGACCGTAGATGACGAACTGTTCGGCGGCGGCCGAGCGAGCCTCGGTTACGTCGTCGTGCACGGCGACGGGAAGCCCGACGACGATGCGCGGCTCGGGCCGCCCAGCGTCGGACGCCGCCTTGTGGATGCGCGGCGCCACGTGATCCTCGAGGGCCCGGGCGTTGGCCATCCACGTGATCGTGCCCGCCGCGTGCTGCCCGGCGACGCGCAGGAGGCGCGGCCCAAGGGCCGACACGAGGACAGGGATCTCCGCACCGTCGACCAGTGGCGGCGGCATGGCGTTGACCCGGAGCTCCTCTCCGGCGAAGCTCACTTGCTCACCGCGTAGCAGCGTGGCCACGATCTGGACGTACTCGTCGGTGTGCTGGCCGGGCCGGTCGTAGGGAAGCCCGTACATCCCCTTGACGACCGGCTCATGCGACGGACCGATGCCGAGCGCGAACCGACCAGCGCCGATGGCCAGCACGACCGCCGTGGCGCGAGCCGCCATCAGGGCTGGGTTGCACGGATAGGTCTGCAACACGGCCGTGCCCAGCTCGATCGTCGACGTGGCGCGCCCCGCGAACGCCATCGGGATCAGCGGGTCGCCGAAGACGGCGCTCGGGTACCAGAGGCTGACGAACCCGTCACCTTCGGCCTCCTCCGCCTGCCCGACGATGCGGTCAACGCTCGTCCCGCCGCCCGTCAGCCCGATGCGCACGAGCCGGGACCGTACCGCTCGGCGGGATCGACCGCCGCCGGCGTGTGCCGTCGACTTGCGACCGGGCCCGCCCTGGGACAGACTGACTACTGGTCGGTGACCGAACATCGGTCTGTCAACAGGAGGAGGAGAACGATGGCACGGCAGATCCAGTCCGAAGGCGAAGTGCGGCAGGTGCCGCTTCCCGCAGAGGCGAGAGCCCGGAGCAGCCTTGCCCACGTCGACTACGAGGACTGCTTCCTGATGGAGGTCCCGCAGCCCGACGAACGCACCGCTGAGCAGTGGGCTCGGGCGGTGCTCGAGGACGCGCCCGCACCCCTGCAACGGTCGCTTCGCTCGGCGTGGCGCAGCCTGGGCATGCGCATCGGTCCGGTGCGGGGCGACGGATTCGTTCTGGGCTGGACCGTCCGACAGAGCGAGCCCGACGTCGTGCTCCTCGGCGGTACCTCGCGCCTCGGGATGCAGGCAGAGCTCGTGCTCGAGCGTCAGCAGGACGGCCTGCTCTTCGCCACGCTCGTGCAGTTCGACAATCCGGGCGCCCGCACCCTGTGGTCCGCGGCGGTCGAGCGCGCGCACGTCCGGGCCGTTCGCTACGTCCTCGAAAAGGCGCGGGCCCGGTGGCACTGAGGGTCTCCAACGACGAGTACACGTCCCGGCCGTGGCGCATCCTCGAACTGACGCCGGACTTCCGCCTCGAGGACGTGTGGGAGCCGCCGAGCGTCATGGGCCCCGGCGACTTTCCGCGGCTCGTCGACCTGGTCACGTCATACGACCCGGCGCACAGCGGGTCCTTCGTGGTGCGCAACCTGTTCGCCGCTCGCTGGCGGCTGGGCGGTCTGCTCGGCTTGGATCGACCAGCCACCGGCGTCGGGTCGCGCGTGCCGTCGCTGCGGGATCGCCTGCCGGCGGAGCTGCGTGCCGCGCCCGCGCCGGCCTTCGACGCTCTGCCGTTCACCTCGCTGTACCTGCTCGACGACGAGTTCGCCGCCGAGGTCGCCAACCAGACCGTGCACGGCGTCCTCCACCTCGGTCGGGTACCCGACGAACCCGGCCGCGACCGCGTCCAGATGGCGATCCTCGTCAAGCCCAATGGGCTCCTCGGTGAGGCCTATATGGCAGCCATCCGACCGTTCCGCTATCTGCTCGTGTACCCGCCGCTTCTCCGCGAGCTCGCCGCCCTTTGGCGAGCGCGGGCGATGGCGGCAGGAAGGCGGTCGTCGTCGTAGGCCCAGTAGTCCTCGGCGGCCACGGCCAACACGTCGACGCACGCCTCGAGGGTCAGCACGGTCGAGTCGAGCACCAGGTGGTACAGCGACGGGTCGCCCGGGTCGCGTCCGAACAGCCGCTGTGTGTAGCGCACCCGCGCCGCGTCGGTGTCCTCCAGGCGGGCCATCGCCTCCTCCATGCCGATGCCCTCCCAGAGGGCCCCCCGCCGGGCGCGACGTTCGGCCGGGCCGTGCAGGCGCACGTGAAAGGCCCACGGCCGCTTGCGGCCGATGCAGGCCGCCGCCCCCCGGCCGAGGATCACCGCGCCACCGCTGCCGCAGAGGGTGCGGATGCTGTCCTCGACCAGCTCGCGCATGCGCTCGGGCACGTCTTCGGGCTCCTCGGGAGCGGTGGGCAGGTTCCACGTCGGGCTCAGGAGGGCGAGCGAGCGCACGAGGGCGCTGCGCGGCTCTTCGTCGAGCTCGGCGTCGGTGACGCCCTCACCAGCCGCGACCGACGGTCGGCCCCGCGGCTCGATGAGCCGGTCCGCGAAGGGCAGTCCCAACCGCTCGGCGAGCATGGGGCCGACGGCCGCCCCGCCGGCCCCGTAGCCGGCGGAGATGGTGACGACGCGCGCCGAGCGCTTGCGCTCCCGCTCGCCGGTGGTCACAGCTCGCCGCTCCCGAGAGCGGGATCGATGGTGGCGGCCAGTTCGAGGGGCTCCTCTTCGATGCCTTCGAGGACGTCCTCCTCACTGAAGCGCTTGTTGGGGATGAGGAGCGAGCACACGGCGCCGAGGGCGATCACGGCGGCGGCGAACACCAGCGCCCAGCGCGTGCCGCTGATGATGCCAGCGCCGATGGCGTGGCGCACGGTGTCCGCATTGGCGTGCCCGAGGCTGGCCGGGGGCGCGAAACCGCCGCCCGACGCCCGGATCCCGGCGACGTCCTGGATCTTGACGGCCGGCGGCAGGCCGGCGGCGTGCACGCCCGCGACGGCGGCGCCGATGGTGCGGGCGGCGAGGAGCGAGCCAATGGTCGACACGCCGAGGGCACTGCCGACCTGACGCACGGTGCTGTTGGCGCCCCCGGCGGCGCCCGCGTTCTCGTCCGGTATCTCCGACAGCACGACGTTCGTCAGCTGCGCGCCCGCGAACCCGATGCCCGCGCCGTAGAGGGCCAGCCCGGGCAGCAGGCGCACTGCGGTGATGTCGAGCGAGATGACCGACAGGATGAGGAGCACGCCACCTGCGTAGAGGAGGAGTCCGCTGCGCACGATGTTGGTCGTCCCGAGGCGCCGGGTGAGAACGCCTCCGATCTGGGCGCCGATGATGACGAACACACCGGCGGGCAGCATCCACAACCCGTTTTCCTGCGCTGACAGGTGCTTGGCGTCTTGCAGGAACACCGGAAGCACGAAGCTGATCCCGAGCTGACCCATGGCGAGGACAAGGGCGGTCAGCAGCCCGTACCGATACGTCTTCAGCCGCAGGTGCTCGAGCTCGAACAGCGGTTCCCGTCCGCGCCGCTGGGTCCGCAGTTCGAGGACGACGAAAGCCACGAGAATGAGAATGCCGGCGCCGATGGCCACGGGGACGAGCGAGACCGACGCCGAGGTCCGCCAAAGCGTGGTACTGCCAACCTTGAAGTCTGCGAGGGCCCGCCACCAGCCGTAGGTCCCGCCCTCGCTGAGCCCGAACACGACGAGGAACATGCCGGCGGCGATCAGTAGGGCACCGGGGACGTCGATGCGCGGCCGACGACCGCTGCGGATGCCGCGCTTGATGAAGAGGGCGGCGCCGAGGATGGCCAAGGGGGCGACGATGACGTTGATGCGGAACGACCACCGCCACGAGTAGTTGGTGGTGAGGAACCCGCCGACCACCGGGCCCAGGGCGGCAGCCACCCCGGCTGTCGCGCCCCACGCCGCGAAAGCTGTCGCCCGGATGCGTCCGGTGAACGTGCTCGACATGATGGCGAGCGTCGCCGGCAGCATGAGCGAGGCGCCGATGCCCTCGATGACGGCCTCGCCGAGGATCAGCTCGCCGACCGACGTCGACACCGATGCCAGGAGCGAGCCCGCTCCAAAGAGGGCGGCGCCCACGATGAACACGCGCCGGTGCCCGTAGATGTCACCGAGGCGCCCTCCGATGATCAGGAGGGCGGCGAACGTGAGCGCGTAGCCGGTGATCACCCACTGCAGGCTGGGGAGGCGGGTGTGCAGGTCCCGCAAGATCGTGGGGATGGCCACGTTCAGCACGGTGTTGTCGAGCACCACGATGAAGGCGGCGACGATGGTCACCGCCAGGATCACCCACTGACCGGGCTGGATTCGCTCCGACGAGGTCCGCGGCACCCTTCGATCCTGCCCAATTCCTACAAGTACGGCAGGGTGAAGATGCGGGCGGCGGCGTAGCCCAGGCCGATGGCGGCGAACACGAGGATGCCGGCCCGGACGGTCGTCCAGTCGAACCGCGTCGAGATGCCCGCGAAGAACAGCACAGCGGCGAAGAAGACGGTCGTCAGCACATAGGCGTCGGTGTGGTCGGTCGCGGCTTTGCCTTGGTCGAAGCGCACGTCGCCGGTGTGCTCGAGAGAGTCGGCCTTGGCCGCGTTCGCCAGGCGATACTGCGGCATGTTCAGCGGGCTGGCTATCGCGTTCGGGTTGTTCAGCGGGTCCTGCGCCTGCCACGCCTTGAACGCGGGCACGAACTCGGGGCGGAAGCGGCGCTCGTACAACGACGCCAGGGTCGAATTCCCATCTGTGTCGACCTCCAGCCAGCGGTTGAAGTTGAGCAGGTCCTGCTGGCGGTCCTGACTGGCCAGCGTGCTGGCGCGGTTGGCCTGGGCGCGGGCCGTGCTGGCTTGCGCGTAGCTGCGCGATTGCAGCCCGCTCCACTTGGCCGCCTGGTAGCCGCTCCACGCGATCCCGAGCGTCGCCAGCGACAGCAGGACGGCAGCGACCAGCTCGAAGATGCGCTCGCGGCCGGAGAGATGCTCGGAGCGCCGGGTGAGCTCTTCGGGTGCGTGGATGTGGACGTGCTCGGACATTCGGCGGCGAGCCCGTCGACCGCCGAATTACAGAGAACCGGGTTCGATGGCTGCGATCCGGTCGATGGCCGGCCCGAACGTCGACTCCAGCCAGCCGGCGGGATCGTCGCCCACGGCACCGGTCACCAGCGTCGCGACGCCGATCTTGGCCAGCTGCTCGGCACCGCCGACGACGTCGTCGACCGACGCGTCCGGCGGCAGGTCGCGGTACATGGCGGTGACCTCGATCTCGTTGGGATCGCGACCAACGGCGTCGCAGTGCCGGCGGAGGACATCGAGCTTGTGTGCCACCTCGTCGGGCCCGCCGAAGATGTTGCATGCGTCGGCGTACTGGGCGACGAGGCGCAGCGTCTTCCGCTCTCCACTGCCGCCGATGAGGATGCGCGGCCGGGGCCGGCTCACCGGCATCGGGCTGCACAGGGTCTCGGCCAGTTGGTAGTGCCTGCCCTCGTAGGCGCCGTTGTTGTCGCTCCACATCTGCAGGCAGATCTGGATCGCCTCCTCGAGGCGCTCGAAGCGCTCGGCGGTGGGCGGGAACGGCACGCCGAGGCCCTGGTGCTCGCGGTCGTACCAGGCCGCACCGATGCCGAGCTCGGCCCGGCCCTCGGACAAGACGTCGAGGGTGGTCACCGTCTTGGCCAGCAGCCCGGGATAGCGGTAGGTCACCCCGGTCACGAGCAGACGCAGGCGGAGGCGCTGTGTGCGACCGGCGACGAAGCCGAGGGCTGTGTAGCCCTCGAGCATCGGGTCCTCGGCCGGGGCCATCCAGTCCATCTGGAACCAGTGGTCCATGAACGACAGGGTGCGCACGCCGAGGGCCTCCGCCCGCTGGGCCAGCTCGGCGACGCCGGGTCCGATGCCGGAGGGGCCCCCGGCCCAGTCGAACCGGTGGCAGTGGAAGTCGAGGTTCATGCTTCCTTCCTACCCCCTCGGCCACATCGGGCTCTACGCCGACAGGAGTAGGCGACTGTCGACGGGGGGATGACGACGGGCCGCCGACCGGCGGTCACACTGGGCTCGTGGATCCCAGCACCCTCCGGAAGGCCGCCGCCGTGCTGGCGTGCATCGCGCTCAGCCTGTTCGTCGCCTCCGCCGTTCACCTATTCGGCCACGTGCAGGGCCGGGCCGGCATCTACCACGCTGACGACGCCGGTATCGCCGAGGCCCTCATCGGCGTGGTGCTGGCGGCGGGCGCCGCCGTCATGGCCCGCTCGCCCGGACGCGCTCGCGCCGTCGGCCTGGCCGCAACCGGCTTCGCCATCGCCGGCTTCGGCGTGGGGCTCACGATCACCGCCGAGGGCGGCCACGCCCCGGACATCGCCTACCACGTGACCGTGTTGCCGATCCTCATCGCCACTTTCATCGTGCTTCTGCTGCGCGGTAGCCCTCGAGCCGCTCGACGAGCTCCAGTGGTCGGCTGAGCGCGGGCAGGTGCCCGCCGTCCATCTCGTCGGGCGTGATGCCCAGACGTTCCTGCACGACGCGGCGTTGGAAGTCGGCGGGGAAGAAGCGGTCGTGGCGGCACAGCAGGAACCGTGTGGGCACGGCGGGCCAGGGCGGCATCGGTAGCGGCGCCCGGAACGGCGTCGCCGATTGCATGCGCACGTGGTTGGCGGATTCGGCGGCAACGTCGGCAGGCACGTCGTGCAGGAACATCGCCACGGGGTCGTCCGTGTCCGGCCTGTCCTCCCGCTCTGCGAGTGCGCGTTTGGCCTCGGCCTGCCCCGTGTCGTCCCACCATTCACCGGGTGACTCGCCGGCCAGGGGCGCCATGGCGGCGACGAGCACTACGAGGTCGACAGTGACGCGCTCGCAGACGAACGGCACCGTGAACGCCGCCATCGACTGCGCGACGAGGATGACGCCCGTGCGATCGCCGACGGCGTCGATCACGGCGGCGGCGTAGTCGGGGATCCCGGCCGCGTCGTCGTCGCACGGCAGGTCGGGTGTCACGACGCCGTGGCCCCGCTCCCGCAGCAGCGGCGCGGCCAGATGCCAGTACCACGAGTCCGACCCGGCCCCATGCAGCAGCACGTATGTCGTCACCGCCGAATTGGACGGCGCGACAGCCGTGAACTCATCGCCCGGCGGCGCCGAACGTCTGGATCTCGGTTGCGAAGGCGGGGTAGCGCCCGGCCAGCTCGTCGAGGTCGCCCAGTTCGACGTCGGTGGGTTCGAGACCGGGGAACACCGTGGTCCCCAACAGCGCCCATGCGCCCCCTGGCTTGACCCGTGAGACGTGGAACGTCTGGGCCGGCACGAGCAGCTGAGGGCGCTCGCCGGCGACGAGATCGTCCCCGACGACGGTGACATCGCCATTGCCGTTCTCGTACAGCCGCAGGACCTCGAGGGCGTCGCCCGCGTAGTGGTGATAGAGCTGGTCAGAGCGGATGCGATGCATCACCATCGCCCGCTCAGGGGCCACGAGGAAGTACTGGGCGAAGGCGCAGTCGCGTTCGCCACGGGGCGTCTTCACGCGGAGCGGCGCGTCGTACGTCGGCGTGGTGAACCCGCATGAGGGATTGGGTTCGAGCCCGAGCAGGGCCTTGACCTGGTCGGCGTGCATCGGCCCAGCTTTGCGTGCCTGGCGACCATTTGACATCTAATAGTTAGATATCTAATGTTACCCTATGCCCGTACCGAAGACTGCGCCGATCGGGCTGCAGGTCACCCGCACGGCGAAGGTGCTGAGCCGGGCGTTTGACGACGCGCTGGCGGCAGGCGACGGTTCGCTGCCGGCGTGGCTGG
>Ga0209577_10006998_pt1 | contig 10398 bp, 10 predicted proteins | sample GraSoiAngelo_109_FD_185874 | JGI IMG/M metagenome (GOLD analysis project Ga0209577, IMG submission 185874) | Grasslands soil microbial communities from the Angelo Coastal Reserve, California, USA - 14_0903_12_20cm (SPAdes) (version 2) | ecosystem: Environmental > Terrestrial > Soil > Grasslands...
CCGTGACCTCGGCGCTCGTCGCACGCGAGACGGAGCGGCTGACGATCGGCTGGGGAATCATCTCGCCTTTCACGCGTCATCCGGTGCAGGTGGCGATGGACGCGCGCGTGGTACAGGAGGCCGCCGGACCGGGCCGCTTCCTGCTCGGACTCGGGACATCGAAGATCTTCCTCAACAACGCGAAGCTCAACGGGCGGCGCACGCTCGGGCCGATGCGCGAGGCGGTGACGATCGTGCGGGGGGTGCTCGAGGGCGGCCCCTTCGAGTACGAGGGCGAGACGTGGAGCGCCTCGGTGCCGGGCCTCCGCGAGGAGGCGGAGGCGCCGCGCGAGGTGCCGCCGGTCTACGTCGCCGCGACGGCGCCGAAGATGCAGGCGCTCGCCGGCGAGATCGCCGACGGCTGCCTCACGCCGTCGATCACGACGCCCGCGTTCGTCCGCTACACGCGCGAGAACGTCGCCGCGGACGTCGACATCGGCTGCACCGTGGTCGCCTCCATCGCGCACGACCGGGACGAGGGCCGCGACGGCGCGCGCGAGATCGCGGGCATGTACCTCGCGAACAAGGTCCAGAACATCAAGGGCGCCGCGGACACGCTCCTTGAGCTCGCAGGGCTGGAGCAGGACGAGATCCGCCCTGTCGCGGAGGCGATGGAGCGCGGCGGCCGGCTCGCGGCCAAGGCGGAGGTGACGGACGTGATCCTCGACAAGTGCAAGCCGATCGCGGGCACGCCCGGTGACTGCATCGAGGCGATCGAGGAGTACCGCGACGCCGGCTGCACGCACGTCATGCTGGAGCTCTGGGGCGACCGCCGCCACGAGCAGATCGAGCTCTTCGGGAGGAAGGTGCTGCCCCATTTCCGCCCCTGATCCGAGCTCGTTCGTCGACGAGGGCCGGCTCGTCTCCCTCGCCGTCGACCTCGTCTCGATCTCCAGCCCCACGGGCGACGAGCAGGAGATGGGCGAGCGCATGCGCGAGGAGCTCGAGCGGATGGGCCTCCAGGTGCAGTGGCAGCAGGTGGAGGACGAGCGGCCGAACGTCGTCGGGCTGTGGGAGGGCTCCGGCGGCGGGTCGAGCCTGATGTTCAACGGGCACATGGACACCTCGTACTCGGGCCGCGAGCCGTGGCTCGCCGGGATTCCGGGCTTCCAGCCCCAGGGCTTCGTCCGCGACGGGCGGATCTACGGGCTTGGGATCTCGAACATGAAGGGCGCGCTGGCCTGCTACGTCGAGGCGGTGCGCGCGCTCCAGGACGCGGGGGTCGAGCTGCGCGGCGACGTGCTCATCGCCGCCGTCTCGGGCGAGATCGAGAAGACACAGTGGCACCCGGACTTCGTCGGCCGCGAGTACCGCGGCTACGCGGCCGGCTCGCGCTTTCTCACCTCGCACGGCGGGGTCGCGGACATGTGCCTGCTCGGGGAGCCGACCGAGCAGAAGGTCGTGCTCGGGCACTACGGCGCGATCTGGATGCGCCTCTCGACCAAGGGGCCGTTCGTGCACACGGCGTTCTTCGACGGCCGGATGGAGGAGAACTCGATCGTCCGCATGCAGGACGTCCTCGCCGCCGTCCGCGAGTGGATTCCGCAGTGGGAGGAGCGGACGGCCTACGCAGGTCATCGCGGGATCGTCGGCATCGGCGCCGTGAACGGCGGCTTCGCGTGGCGGGCGAGCAGGACGCCACACCGGACCGACCTGTTTCTCGACGTCCGCGTGCCGCCGACGCTGCCGATGGCGCGGGCGCGCTCGGAGCTCCAGGACTTCGTGCGGGTGCTGCGGGGGCGGTTCCCCGACCACGGGATCGAGTGGGAGATCTACGTGACGGCGCCCGGCTCGGAGATCGCCGAGGACCACCCGCTCGTGGCCGCGATCGACGAGGGGCACGGGGCGGTGTTCGGGGGACGGCCGGAGCGCGACACGGTGCGCTGGTTCTCGGACGCGTCGACACTCACCCGGTACGGGATCGAGAGCGTCAACTACGGCACGTCGAGCGGGCTCCCCGACCCGGTGCTGGGCGAGAACCTCGACATCGAGGGACTGGTGCGCGTGGCGAAGGTCTACGCGCTCGTCGCGGCGCGAATCTGCGGATGAAGGCGCTCGACGAGTTCCTGCCGCGCTACGAGTTCGCGGAACGCCACCGCGTCTCGGTGGCGGCGCCGCCGGAGCGTGTGGACGAGGCGCTTCGGGAGCTGACCCTCGCGGACGTGCCTGTGGTGCGGGCGCTCTTCGCGCTCCGCGGGCTGCCTCGCCGCGGGCGAGTGCTCGACGTGATCGCCGGGCTCGGGCGGGTGGTTGAGGACGTGCCCGGCGAGGGAGTCGTCTTCGCTGTCCGCGGCCAGTTCTGGCGCGTTCGCGGAGGCGACGACGGAAGCGCGGCGGCCGAGGCGGTCGGCGATTTCCGGGTAGGGGCGGGCGTTCTCTCCACGGAGACGCGCGTGCACGTCGAGGATCCCACGGCGCGGCGGAGGTTCGCGCGCTACTGGCTCGTGGTACGGCCGTTCAGCGGGCTGATCCGCATGCTCGTCCTGCGGGCGGCGAAGCGGCGGGCGGAGGCGGCCGCGTGAAGCTCGTCACGTTCGACGACGGGTTGGTGGGCGAGGTGCGGGGCGACAAGGTGGTCGAGCTCGACGTGCCGTCGATGCGCGAGTACTTCGAGCGCGGTGAAGTGCCGCGGGCGACTGGTCGTGAGCTGGTCTTGGCGGACGTGCGCCTGCGGGCGCCGATCGTCCCGAAGAAGCTCTTCCACACCGCAGGCAACTTCCGCGAGCACGAGACCGAGTCGAAGCGGGTCGACTGGTCGCACGAGATCACGCCGTGGATCGTGTTCTTCCAGAACGTCGACGCGATCGTCGGCCCGGAGGATCCGATCGTGTATCCCGAGCACCTGACGGAGGAGCTCGACTACGAGCTCGAGGTCGCCGTGGTGATCGCGAAGTCCGGCAAGTGGTGGGGGCCGGAGGAGGCGGCGGACGCTATCGGCGGCTACGTGATCTTCAACGACATCACCGCGCGGGACATCCAGCGGCGCGAGATGCGCTCCGGTGTCTTCTCGTTCTGCAAGGCGATCGACACGTTCTGCCCGCTCGGCCCGTGGATCGTGACTCCGGACGAGCTCGGCGACCCCCATGACCTGAGGATGGAGCTGCGCGTGAACGGCGAGGTGCGCCAGGCCTCGTCCACGAAGAACATGTCGCCGACGATTCCGGAGATCCTCGCGCACTACTCGCCGCTCGGGTACAGCGCGGGGGACGTCGTCTCGACGGGCACGGTGAGCGGCGTGGCGGGCTTCAGCGAGGACGCGGCGTCGCTCTACCTGCGGCCGGGCGACGTGATCGAGGCGGAGATCGAGGGGATCGGCGTCCTGCGGAACCCGGTCGTCTCGTGGCAAGAGGCGCACGGCGAGCCGGCGCCCGCGAGGGTTCGGTGGTGAGCCGCCGGCGGGGGCGCGGGGCGGTCCCATCCCAAACCCCCACCCACCCGGGGCACGTAGCGCACGGTAGCGCGCGCTTCCGCGCGCGCCCGTGGCGATTCTGCGCCGAAAGGTGCGCGCCGTGAGCTGGCCGCGCGACGACGCGAAGCTCGATCGTGTCCGGGCTGTGCTTGCCGACCACGAGCTCGACGCGTTGGTCGTCCGCGCGCCCGACAACGTCCTCTACCTCACGAACTACTGGGGGATGAAGGGTTACGAGGTCGCGATCTTCCCGCGCCAGGGCGACCCGGCCCTCGTGGTCATGGAACCCTCGATCGCCGACGCGGAGCGGAACTCGTGGACGACCGATCACCGGATCGTCCTCGGGTACGACGCCGCCGACCCACGCCCGCCGGCGGCCAGGGCCCTCGAGCGCGCGCAGGAGGTCGTCCGGGAACGGGGCTACGAGCGGGTCGGCCTCGAGCTGTCGCTCGGGACGCAGGCGTCCGACCGGATGGTCGGTGAGCCGACGACGTACACGAAGGCTTTCTTCGACGGCTTCGACGGCGCGGAGGACGCGACGCCGCTCCTGAACGACTGCCGCGCGATCAAGACCGAGCAGGAGCTCGAGCGGATGCGCCTCGCGAACGAGATCGCCGACGCCGCCCTTGCGCATGTCCACGAACGGCTGCGGCCCGGCATGAAGGAGTCGGAGGTCGCCGCCATGTGGGAGGGGGCGGTCCATGCGCTCGGCGTCGGGTACCGCAGCCAGGTCGAGATGGCCCGCGGGTTCGCGCTCGTCTGGTCCGGGCCCGGCATCCGCACGTTCACGGCCACCGGCGATCGCCCGGTCCAGGAGCGGGAGCCGACTCTCTTCGAGATCTGGGTCTGCGCCGACGGCTACTGGAGCGACCTGACGAAGAACATGTGTCCCGGCGAACTCGACGCGCGCTATGTCGAGCTCCTCGAGCTTCTGCTCGCGATCTACGGGGAAGCTGTCGAGTTCTGCCGCGACGGCGCGAGCCTCGGCGAGCTCGATCGGCTCATCCGGGCGCGCATCGCCGAGGGCGGCTACCCGGGGCAGCCGTCGCATCCGGTCGCGCACGGCGTCGGGGCCCGCGCGCACGAGCCGCCGTACGCCCACCAGGCCGACGAGCGGCAGATGGCCGCCGGAATGGTGCTGGCGATCGAGCCCGGGATCTACTGGGAGGGCGGCGGCGGTCTCCGGCTCGAGGACGACTACGTCGTAACGAGCGACGGCGCGCAGAAGCTCTCGTCCTGGCCGGACGACTTCCGATGAGCTTCTGGACCGGCTCGATCAACGACGCGCACGGCTTCGAGGCGGAGGTCGGCTTCTACGACACGACGCTTCGGGACGGCGAGCAGACCGTCGGAGTCGTCCTCGACGCCGAGCAGAAGCTGGAGATCGCGCGCGCGCTCGACGAGCTCGGGATCGAGCGGATCGAGGCCGGGTTCCCGCGCGTCTCCGCGGAGGACCGGCGGGCGATCGAGCTGATTCGCGACGCGGGCCTGCGCGCCGAGGTCTGGGGCTTCGCCCGCGCGGTGCAGGCGGACGTCGAGGCGCTCCTCGAGCTCGGCCTGGCCTCGAGCGTGATCGAGTCGCCGATCTCGGACCTGAAGCTCGAGGCGCTCGGGGTCTCGCGGGAGCAGATGCTGGAGCGGATCCAGGCCGCGGTCTCCTTCGCGGTCGAGCGCGGCGTCGCGGTCGCGTACTTCGGTGTCGACGGCACACGCGCGGATGCGGGCTTCTTCGACGCTGCCTACGACGCGGCGGTCGAGGCAGGCGCCCGCGAGGTCGTCGTGGTCGACACGCTCGGCGTCGCGGCCCCGGAAGCGGCGGCGGAGCTCGTCGGCCGAACGGGTGAGCGGCTCCGCGTGCCCGTGCACTTCCACGGCCACAACGACTTCGGCCTCGCCACGGCCGCCGCAGTCGCGGCCGTTCGGGCCGGTGCGACCTGGATCCACGGGACGATCAACGGCATGGGAGAGCGGGCCGGGAACGCGAGCCTGGCCGAGGTGGCGCTCGCCTTGCGCGGCCTCTACGGGATCGAGACTCAGCTGCGGCTCGAGCTCGTCCGGGAGGTGTCGGCGCGGGTGCGGGAGCTCTCCGGCTACGAGCTGGAACCGTGGAAGCCGCTCGTCGGCGAGAACCTGTTCACGCGCGAGAGCGGCGCCGTCGCGAGCCAGTTCCACGATCCGCCGGCGATCGAGCCGTACTCGTCGGACCTCGTCGGCGCGAGCCGCGGCATCGTGCTCGGGAAGAAGAGCGGGCTCGACTCGATCCGGATCAAGGTCGAGGAGCTCGGGCTCGACGTCGCGGAGGACGAGCAGTCGCGGCTCCTCGAGCGGGTGAAGGAGCTCGGCGCCCGCGAGCGCCGGCTCGTCAGCGACGAGGAGTTCGCGGCGCTTGCTGCCGGTGTCAGACCAGCGTGACCAGAGGCGGGCGACAAACGCACGGAAGCTGCACGTCGCCCTCGTGGGGCGGGATCGCGCCGACGGCGCCGGTGTCCGCTGCGGCCACGTCCCGGTGTCAGACACCGTGACGGAAGGCGCACGCGGGAAGCGGGGGCTCGGGAAGGTCGTCCACGCCGGGCGGGAGATGGTCTGGGGCAAGGGAGCGGTCGCGGGCGGCCTTGTGTTCCTCTCCGGCGCCGAGGCGCGCCGCGACGACACCGACGAGCCGGCCGAGGGGATCGCCGCCCAGACCGAGCTCGCGCTGGAGCGGATCAAGGCCCGCCTCGAGGAGGCGGGCGCCCGGCTCGAGGACGTCGTGAAGCTCGTCTGGTACCTGACCGACCGCGATCTGGAGGATGAGTTCTACGCCGCGCGCGACGGGTGGCTCGGCCGCAACGCTCCCAGCCTCCTCGAAGAACGCTCGTACGCGTCGACGCTTCTGATCGTCGGACTGGCCAAGCCGGACATGCTCGTCGAGATCGACTGCATCGCCTATGTGGGCGTAGACTCGCGCCGGTGAGCGCCGGGCTCCTCGAGGCGGTCGACGTGAGCAAGCACTTCGGCGGCGTGCACGCCCTGCGGAACGTCTCCATGCGGCTCCGGGAGGGGGATGTCATCGGGCTCATCGGCCCGAACGGCTCCGGCAAGACGACCTTCCTCAACTGCCTCTCGGGCGTGTTCCCGCCGACCGGCGGAAGGGTCGACCTCGACGGGCGCCCGATCCCCAAGCGCGGCCACGCCGTCGCGCGGCGGGGCGTCGTGCGGACGTTCCAGAACATCCGCCTGTTCGGCTGGCTCACCGCCCTCCAGAACGTGGAGGTCGGCGCCCTCGGAGCAGGGAAGGTGCGGCGGGGAAGCTCGCGGCGGCACGCCGTCGAGACGCTCGCGCGCCTCGGGATCGACGGGCTTGCCGACCGCTACGCGGGCACGCTGTCGTACGGCGACCAGCGGCGCCTCGAGATCGCGCGGGCACTCGCCGCGACGCCGCGCTTCCTGCTCCTGGACGAGCCGGCGGCGGGGATGAACGAGGGCGAGTCGAACGAGCTCGGGCAGGCGGTGGAGCGGATCCGTCGCGAGCGCGGCTGCGGCGTCCTCGTCGTCGAGCACGACCTGCGGCTGATCATGCGGATCTGCGACCGCGTCGTCGTGCTGAACGAGGGGAAGGTGATCGCGGCCGGCGAGCCGGGCGAGGTGCGAACCGATCCGGCGGTGATCGCCGCATACATCGGTACGGAGGAGACGGACAACGCGAGGAACGGAGGAGCGGAATGAGAAGGATCGGCAGGAGAGCGGCGCAGGCCGCGGTCGTGCTCGGCGTCGCGGCGCTCGCAGTCGCGGTGGCGACGGGCTTCACGAGCGGGGGGACGGCCCTCAAGAAGGGCACGATCAAGGTCGGCTACGGCAACAACCTGACCGGGTTCCTAGCCGTCCACGACAAGCTGATCTCGAACGGCGCGAAGCTCGCCGTCGAGCAGATCAACGGCAAGGGCGGGATCGGCGGCAAGGTGCACATCGCCCTCACCCTCGAGGACGTGAAGAGCGACCCGGCAGTCTCGGTGCAGGTCGCGAACGACCTGATCGGCAAGCACGTGGGCGTGCTCGTCCTGCCGTGCAACACCGACTACCAGGTGGCGATGGCGAACGTGGCGCAGCGGAAGAAGCAGTTCACCCTCTCCCCCTGCAACGGCGATCCGACGGTCTCGACGAAGTTCCCCGTCTACTGGCCGGTCGGCATGGCCGGGAACGCGCAGATGGCCCAGCTCGCGAACTACGCGAAGCTCCGCAAGTACAAGAAGGTGTACGTCCTCGACTCGCCGTTCCTGTACGTGCACCTGATGGCGAAGTACTTCAAGAAGGCGGCGCCCTCGCGGGGAATCTCGATCGTCGGTACCGACCAGATCCCCTTCGGCGCCACCGGCTTCGGCGGCACTCCCGAGAGCTACGCGGCGATCGTGACGAAGATCAAGAATCTGAAGACGAAGCCGAACGCGATCATGACCGGCCTCTTCTCGCCGTTCGTCGACTTCCTGGCGCGCGAGCTGAAGACGCAGGGGATCAGCATTCCGATCATCGGCTCGGACGGCATGGACACCGCCGTCGATCTCCAGGTCGGGGGCTCGGCCGTGAACGGCTACGGCTTCAGCACCTTCGGCTACCCGGACAAGGGCTCGGCCACCGCCCGGTTCTACGCGCAGTTCCGGAGGCGGTTCGGCGCCTCGCCCGACGGCACCTACCCGGCGCTGGGCTACGACACGATCAAGGTGCTCGAGGCCGCCGTCATCAAGGCCGGCAGCACCGACCCGAAGAAGATCCAGGCCGTCTTGTCGGCCGGGCTCACCGTGAACGGAGCGCTTGGCGCCCTCCGCTACAAGGGAGGCGGCCAGCACAACCCGACGAACACAGTCGTCGTCGACCAGATCAAGGGCGGCAAGTTCGTCAAGGTGCTGAAGAGCGTGCCGACGAAAGTCCCGGCCCCGTAGGAGTGGGGGCAGGGCCGGACACGACATCCCTCGGGGCCCGCGACGGGCCCCGAGGGCTCTTGGAGGTGCGCGGGCTCACGGCGCGTTACGGGCCGGTGGTGGCCGTTCGGGAGGTGGATCTCCGCGTCGCCGAGGGCGAGATCGTCGCTCTTCTCGGCGCGAACGGGGCCGGCAAGACGACCACGCTCACGTCGATCGTCGGGCTCCATCGCGCGCGCAGCGGGACGATCGAGCTCGAAGGGCGCGAGATCGGCCACCTGCCTCCCGAGCGGGTCGTTCGCCGGGGCGTCAGCCTCGCCCCGGAGGGGCGGCGGATCTTCGCGAGCCTCACCGTCGCCGAGAACCTGCGGATCGGCGCAGCGGCCGCAGGCGCTCGGGACGATTCGCGCCGTGAGCGGTTGCTCGAGCTCTTTCCGGTCCTCCGCGAACGCCTGCGGTTGCCTGCGGCCTTGCTCTCGGGCGGAGAGCAGCAGCAGCTCGCGATCGCCCGTGCCCTCATGTCCGGTCCGAAGCTGCTGCTCCTCGACGAGCCGACGCTCGGGCTCGCGCCGAAGCTCGTCGGGCTGGTCTTCGAGCTGATCGCTCGGCTCCGCGACGAGGAAGGGGTCACGATCCTGCTCGTCGAGCAGAACGTCCACCAGGCCCTCGCCTGTTGCGACCGCGGCTACCTGATGCGCGTCGGCGCCGTCGAGGCGGAGGGAACGGCCGAGGAGCTCCGGCGCGACCGCCGGGTCCGGGAGTCGTACCTCGGCGTCGCATGACCCTCCACGAGTTCGTCCAGCAGTGCATCAACGGCCTCTCGCTCGGCTCGACGTACGCGCTGCTCGCCCTCGGGCTGGCCGTCCTCTTCTCGATCATGGGCCTGATCAACTTCGCCCACGGCGAGCTGCTGACGATCGGCGGCTACGTGATGTGGACGCTGCTCCACCACAACGTGGCGTGGTGGCTCGTCGTCCCGGCGACGCTGCTCGCGACGACGCTGGCCGCGGTAGCGATGGAGCGGATCGCGTTCCGCCCGCTGCGGGGCGCGAGCATCGAGACGCTACTCGTGACCTCGTTCGCGCTCAGCTTCTTCATCCAGACCGTGCTCCAGATCGGGGTGAGCGCCGAGCCGGAGCCGATCGCGCACACGGGCTGGTCGGCCCGCGGCTACTCCGTGGGCCCGTACACGATCGGGCTGATCCAGATCATCACGACCGCGGTCACGTTCGCGGTGCTCGTCGCCCTGACGCTCTTCCTGAAGCGCACGCTCCTCGGCGTCTCGATCCGCGCTGCCGCCGAGGACTTCGCAGTCGTGCGGCTGATGGGCGTGTCGGCCGGCCGCGTCGTCGTCTCGGCGTTCGCGCTCTCGGGCCTGCTGGCGGGAATCGCGTCGCTGCTCTTCTTCTCCTCCGCGGGCTCGGTCAGCCCGACGAGCGGAACGCCGCCCGTCGTCGCCGCCTTCATCGCCGTCGTCCTCGGCGGGCTCGGCAACCTGACGGGCGCCGTGGTGGGCGGCTACGTGCTCGGGTTCGCCGACCAGCTGCTCGCGGCCGTGCACTCGAACACGATCCTCCAGTTCCACGACGCCGTCGTGCTGGCCGTCCTGATCGGGATCCTCCTGCTCCGCCCGCAGGGGCTCGTCGGCCGCCGCGAGGGGCTCGCGTGACGTGGTGGCCGCTCCGATCCGCGGCCGGCGCGGCGCTCGTCGCGCTCGGGCTCCTGCTCGTCGCCGTCTGGGGCTGGCTGCGCGGCGGCGACCAGTCGAAGCTGACGCACTTCTTCATCAACGTGACGATCGTCGTCGCGCTGCAGGCGTTCTCGGGGAACTCGGGCATCCTGTCCTTCGGGCACATGGCCCTCTTCGGGACCGGCGCCTACGTGGCGGGGATCCTCACGCTCGACCCCGCGCTGAAGGCGACCTACCTGACGAGCCTGCCGCACTTCCTCCAGGACGCGAATCCTCGCTGGTGGATCGCGCTCGGCCTTGCCGCCGCCGCGGGCGGGGCCCTGGCGCTGATCTCCGGGATCCCGATCCTCCGTCTCGACGGCGCGAGC
>Ga0209577_10006999_pt1 | contig 10396 bp, 6 predicted proteins | sample GraSoiAngelo_109_FD_185874 | JGI IMG/M metagenome (GOLD analysis project Ga0209577, IMG submission 185874) | Grasslands soil microbial communities from the Angelo Coastal Reserve, California, USA - 14_0903_12_20cm (SPAdes) (version 2) | ecosystem: Environmental > Terrestrial > Soil > Grasslands ...
AGCCCGAACGGCCAGTACAGCTCGCTCCGCGGGAGGCTCCTGATCTGCTCTGGGTTCATATATCGCAGGCGCGGCAAGAGCGCGGTGTCGGCGATCGCCTCCGCCTCCACGTCCGGCAACTCGTCGCCGGCGTCGTGTTGCCAATGCCCGAAAGCCGCAACCTCGTCTGCCGTCGGCTCGAGGACCGATCGAGTCAAGACGGCCCGAAGCCCCCGGCGCGCCGTACCCAACCCGCCCAGCTTCTCGGGGAGCACCGTCCGGTGGCGCGCCCACTCGTTCTGAAACGCGAGTATGCCGGCGCGAACCGCCTCGGCTTCGGATCGCTGGAGCGAGGACGTTGCGGGTGGCGCAAGCACGGGCTCGAGGTGCTCGTCAAGGTCGAGCTGGCTGCCCTGCGCCGGCATGCAAACCTGCTCGAGCAACTCTGGTGAGCGAAGAACGAGGCTGACAGCCGAACTCGGAAGGCCGAAGTCCCCAAGGAAGCCGTGGATCTCCGTACCGCCTAGCACCTGACGGGCGGCGCCCGGCCCAGTGACGAGGTACAGCCCGACGATGTGGCGCGGGGCGCCTGCTTCGGTGAGCGTCCGGCTCAACTGGCCCTGGATCGTCGCGTTCCATCCCAGATCGACGAGCGTGAGCGGATCGCGGCCTGGCGCCAGCTGCTCGATCAGAGCGACGATCGCTTCCCGGAGCCGTCGCGACTCGCTGAGGATCCGCGCACGCAGCGCCGGTTCCTGAGAGAGATGCTCTATCAGTCCTGCGCTTACGACCGGGTCAGCCAGGCTCGTGTCGAGGTGGCCTGAGTATGCAGGCACCTCGGCCGGATCGAGGCCGAGTGATTTCAGGGCGGTACTAACCGATGGCGGCGATCGTTGTTCCAGCACTTCGCTCAGACCGTCTGAGTCAATACTGGTTAGAGCCGCGCGACGACACAGCTTTCGATTGAGCCACAGTGGTACCGCCTCGAGCTCGTGGCCGAGGTACGCCCCAGCGTTTGCGATCAACTCCGCGAGGAAGCCGCCCTCCCTCATCAGGCAGAGGACCCGCGGCACGCCGGCCCGCTCGCACTGAGAGTGGATCCATTCGGCGAAGCCGGTCAACACCGGGCCGAGCACATTCGCGCCGTACTCCCAGTAGGGCTGCAGCGCAGACGGCAATTCGCGGCGGCTTGGCCGGCTGAGCGTCTTCGCCCGCGCGGCGGCGAGCCCCCCCACAGTGGTCAGGTGGGACACCGTGCGTCCCTGCCCGAGCAGCCGCTCCTCCTTCCTCGCGACCGTGGGGAACGGCTCCGGGTATCTGTCAAAGAGGAGGCTCTGGAGCCCGGCCTCTCGCGGAGCGACGACATCAGCGTCGACGTTGTCGCCGAAGTGGAGGACCTGTCCCGGGGCCAGTTCCAGGTCCCGGAGCGCGAGCTCGAACAGCCCGCTGCTCTTGTTGACTCGATAGTCGCACGAGGTGAAGATCCAGTCGAACTCCAGCGATGCCAGCCCGGGCTGCTCGAGGAGAGCACGGATTTCCGCGGCTGAGAAGTACGTGTCCGAGACCGCCACGAGCAACTTGCCCAACGCTCGGGCTTTGTCCAGCACCGCCACGACGTCGACGTCGGGAACGATCAGATCCTTCTCGACGTCGAGCTCCACCCGAGCGGCTGCCTGGGGCTCGGCATCACTACCGAAGATCCATCGCGGCATGAGCTGATAGATCTCGGCGAGAGTTATCTCAACCTGGCCGTGGTGACGCCGCCGCCATTCTCGCGCGGTCGTCTCGGCTGCCTGGCGGAGCGCTCCGAAGGCCTCGAGCGTGAGGGTGTCCGAGAGCATCCCGAGGCTACGCAGGTGGTCGGCGACTGCGATGAACGCGTCGATGGGTCTCGGCACTCCTCGCCAGACGAGCGTGTCGAAGATGTCGGTCGAAACGGCCTTGATTCCTGGCTTCGCCGAGATCTCCGCGATGTCCAGGAGACGGAGGTCGTCGGGGGTTGCGCGGCCGCGAACAGTTGATGAGTGTTCGATGCTCACTGAAGACCGGGCGCTCCCCAAGCGACGCGGCTGAGCTTACACGCCCCGGTCGGTAGGACCCACGCTTGCAAGGAGGGCTTGCCAAGGCGTCGCGGGGCTACAGTCCGGGTGCGCAGTACGAGTCCCTGGACTGGCAGCTGCGGATTCCCTACCAGCTAACAGAACAACGCGAGAGGCCACGCGCCAGCGCACGGCGATGGTGGTGGACAGCCGTCGAACGGCGGATTCGACCTGTGGAAGACCTCGCTTCCGTTCGAGCGCGCAACCTGCCGGAGTTCGATCAGCTCGTCACGGCGATTCGCGACCTCGGGACCGACAGCATGCAGATGTTCGGCGACGACTACGGCTTTGAGGGCGGTCTTCGGCTACAGCAGCGAACAAACGAACTCGCGGCCCTGCTCCTCTACCTGGGGGAGCGCCGGCCTCGGGGGGCGTACCTGGAAATCGGCACCGCCAGCGGCGGCACCACCAGGCTGATCCAGACTCACCTGCGCTCCGAGCAGGTGCTCTCGCTCGACGACGGCCATCATCCCGACGCTCAGTTGCAGGCTGCCAATCTGAGCGCGATTCCGAACGTCACGCGGTACATCGGCGACAGCCATGCGTCTGCCGCCCGGGACTTCATCGTGAGCAACCTGAGCCTCCCGCTCGGCGTCGCGTTCATCGACGGAGATCACAGCTACGACGGCGTGCTCGAGGACACCCGCTTAGTGCTTTCGGTCGCGCAGCCTGGAACGCTGCTCGTGTACCACGACATCATCGCGCGGCCGGGTGTCAGGCATCATTGGCGCAAGGGCGCGGCCACGGGCCTGTTCGCCCCGATCGCGCACTTCGTCGATGATCGTCCCGGCGCGCTCGGAATCGGCGTAGCGGAAGTCCGCGCCGGCCTGCGCCTGCGGACGGCTCTTCACAACCTCATCTGAGGGCCGCGCAGCGCCGGTCCGAATCCAGCCTCCGATGTCAGCCCAGCCGACGCTCAAACGTATGCACAGGCGATGAGTTTCGTTGCCACCCATCCGGCCCGTCCCACGGCCCGGGTGCTCGAGCGGGTCGATCCGCCGGCAATCGCCACATGGCTGCTGGGCTTCGGCCTGGTCCTGTATCTCGCGCTCAAGGGCGGTGGCTACGACATCGTCGTCCGGGACCAGGTCGGAGTCGTGATCTGGTGGGTGGTGCTGATCGGCGCCGCGTGGGCCCTGTTGCCCGGTGCCCGCGTGGCCCGAGTCGCGTGGGTGGCGCTGGCCCTGTTGGGCGCTCTCACCGTGTGGACCGCGATCGCCGCGACCTGGTCGATGAGCTCCGAACGGAGCCTGCAGGAGCTCTCCCGGCTTGCCACCTACCTCGGCATCCTGCTGCTGGCCCTCGCGATCCATCGAGACCGCTCCCGGGCGCTCCGGCAGACGGCCGGCGCGGTCGGCGCGGCGGTGGCGGTCGTGGCGATCCTGGCGCTGATCTCCCGCCTGTACCCCGGCACGTTCCCCGCCGCCCAGACCACCGGGGCATTCCTCCACGGCGCGCAGCCGCGCCTGAGCTGGCCGCTCAACTACTGGAACGGGCTGGCCGCGCTGATGGCGATCGGGCTTCCTTTGCTGCTCGGGGTCGCCACCACCGCCAGACGGTTGTGGGCGCAGACAGCCGCCGCGGCCGCGATTCCGCTGGTGGCGCTGTGCGCGTATCTGACCGCCTCGCGCGGCGGCGCCGTCGCGATCGGCTTTGCGCTCGTCGCCTTCGTGGCCCTGGCGGCCAACCGCATCCCCAAGGTGGCGATGATGGTCGCCGCCGGCGCCGGGAGCGCGATCCTGATCGCCGCTGCGCACCACCGCGGCGCGATCCAGAGCGGATTGACGAGTCATGCCGCGACGGTTCAGGGCCGGCAGCTCGCGGTGACGGTCGTTCTCGTCTGCGCCGGCGTCGCACTGGCGCAGCTGGGTATCGGGCTGGCGGCACGACATGGCAGGCTCCCCCGGATCCTCCGGATCCCCCGCCGGGAGGCTCAGGCGCTCCTCGGAGCCGGCATCGTGGTGGCGATCGTCGCCGCGCTCGCCGTGGGCGTCCCCTCGAAGCTGTCGCATGCCTGGCGCGACTTCAAGAATTCGAGCGGCGCGATCAACGGCACCAACCTCGCCTCCAGGTTCAGCTCCTTCAACGGCAACAACCGCTACCAGTACTGGCAGGTCGCGGTCCACACCACCAGCGGCCGCCGGCTGGATGGCTCGGGACCGGGCACGTTCCAGCTGCTGTGGCTCCCACACGCGACCACGAAAGCCGGGTACGTGACAAACGCACACTCGCTGTACGTCGAGACCCTGGCGGAGGCGGGCGTCGTGGGATTGGTGCTGCTGATCGGGTTCCTGGCCGTGGTGCTGGGTGCCGCGATCGCCGCGGTGATCCGCTCGAGAGGCGCCGAGCGCACCCTGGCCGCGGGCGCGACCGCTGCGCTGGTCGCATTTCTCGTTGGCGCGGCCGTCGACTGGCTCTGGCAGCTCCCCGTGTTACCGGCCGCGGTTCTGCTCGTCGGCGCGGCGGTGTTGGCGCCGGCGGCGGCGACTCGAACCGTGCGCGCGCTCGAGGAGGACCGGGCTGAGCGCGAGATCCGCTGGCGGAGTCCGCTGCTCCTGCGAATCGGCCTGGCCCTGGCCTCGGTCGCGTGTCTGGTCGCGATCGCGGTTCCGCTGGCGACGGCCAGTAATGTCCGCAAGAGCCAGATCGCGATCGATTCCGGGAACACGATCGCCGCCCTGGACGACGCTCGATCGGCGGTCCGAATCGAGCCCGGCGCAGCCTCGCCGCACCTTCAGCTCGCGCTGGTGCTGGAGCTCCAGGCCCGCTACCCGGCAGCGGTGACGGCGGCCCGGCAGGCCGTTCACGACGAGCCTCAGAACTGGTCCGCCTGGCTGGTCCTGTCCCGGCTCGAGGCCGAGGCGGGACACGCAAAGGCCTCGGTCGCGGCCTTCAAGCAGGCGCGCTCTCTGAATCCCTACTCGCCGATCTTCGCGCGATGAGCGATCAGCGCGGAAACGGGGAGCCGGAGATGGGCGCCGTGCCCGATCCTGGCGTGGAGGCTGCGGATGAGCGCCGGATGGCGGAATGGCTCCAGGCGACGATACCCGTGCCCGCTGCCGGGTTCCGCGGGGCGCTCGGTCGCTACTTGCTCAGGCGGGACCCGGGCTATGGCCCCCGCCCGCCGCAGCTTCGCCTGATCAGCTCGGCGTGCGCGGCCGGCAGCGTCGTCATGCTGGCCGTGGCCGCGCTGCAGGCGACCGGCGCGGTTTAGCGGCTGCCGCCGGCCCGGATGAGAGGGTGGGACGCCCCTGCGCGTCCCACCCTCGGCTGCTTCATCCGGTCAGGAGGTGCTGCCGAGCCCGATGCCGCCGGCCGGGCTGGCTCTACGCGCTTCGTTTCCTCCCGACTTCGGAACTCGTCCTCGCTTTGTGGCCGGTCCTCCGGCTCCGTGGCGGATCGGCGCGCCCAGCCCGACTGCCGGTCCTGCCCGTGCCGCGGACGCTACCCCGGATAACTGATCATCAAACGACCGAGTAACTGAATTTCAGCCTTCGCCGGCGCCTCGGGGGGTTGCGCTCCGGCGATATGATCGTGAATCTCGATTCACCGCCTGCATTCGGCGGCGAGCAAACAAGTTAGACCGAGGGAGCGAAAGTGGATCTGAACGACACTCCCGAGCAGGCCGAATTTCGGGAGAAGGTGAGGGGCTGGCTCGAAGCGCACAAGGGGGACGCGCCCCCACGCTCCGGCTCGAGCGAGGACCCCGACTACATCGGCGCTCGGCGCGCCTGGCAGGGGAAGCTCGCCGAAGCCGGACTGGCCGGGGCCACCTGGCCTAAGGAGTACGGCGGCCAGGGGCTCGGGCCGATCGAACAGGTGATCATCGCCCAGGAGATCTCTCGCGCGGGTGTTCCGGGGATCCTCGACGGGATCGGGATCGGGATGCTCGGCCCGACGATCATCGCCCACGGAACCGACGAGCAGAAGAGTCGCTACCTGCCCCCGATGCTCCACGGCGACGAGGTCTGGTGTCAGCTGTTCTCAGAGCCCGCGGCGGGGTCGGATCTGGCCGGTATTCAGTCACGCGCGCGCGAGAGCGACGATGGGAGCTTCAGCCTCAACGGGCAGAAGGTGTGGACGACGAACGCGCAGTTCGCGTCGTTCGGCCTGCTGCTCGCTCGCACCGATCCCGACGTGCCCAAGCACAAGGGCCTGACGATGTTCATCGTCCCCATGGACGCGCAGGGCGTCACGGTGCGCGGGCTGCGCCAGATCACCGGCGAGGCCGAGTTCAACGAGGTGTTCTTCGATGACGTGACCCTCGACGTCGACAACGTGGTCGGCGGCGTCGGCAACGGCTGGGGAACGGCGCTGACGACCCTGATGTTCGAGCGGCTGACGATCGGGTTCGGGTCGGAGTCGTTCGGCTCCCCAACCCATCTGGCGGAAACGCTTGCGAAGGACGATGCGGCGCGACGCGACTCGAGCGTCCGCCAGACGCTGGGAGAGGTGATCACCGACATGACGGCCGTGCGGTTCGGCGGCTACCGAGCTCTCACCGTGCTCCAGAAGGGCCAGATCCCGGGGCCCGAGGCCGGACTCGCGAAGGTGACGATGGTCAACGCCGGGATCACGGCGATGGACCTCGCGCTCGATGTTCTCGGTCCCGAGGCCCTCGCGACCGACAGCGATTGGTACTACCTCACGTCGTTCCTGCCCGGCCTGAAGTCGGCGGGCGGAACCGAGCAGATCTTGCGCAACACGATCGGCGAGCGAGTGCTCGGGCTCCCGCCGGAGCCGCGGCTCGATAAGGGGATCCCATTCAGCGAGCTCCGCGCGAAGGAGAAGGAGGCGCTGGCGTCATGAATCTCGCCCTCTCCGACGAGCAGCAGCTCCTGCGCGAGGCCGCCCGCGGCGCCCTCTCACGGCATAAGACGGTCGAGGCCGCGCGGGAGGCGCTCGAGGACCCGGAGGCCCTCCCCGATCTCTGGCAGATGGCCGTCCAAGCCGGGTGGCCGGGGCTCCTGATCGACGAGGAGCACGGCGGCGCGGGTCTCGGCGTGTTCGACGCCATGCTCGTGGCCGAGGAGTGCGGGCGCGTGCTCGCGTCGGTGCCCCTGCTCGGATTGGTTCCGGCGACCGCGCTGCTGAGTGCCGGCGGCGACGAGTCGCTGGAGGCGGTCGCCGCCGGTGAGCTGCGGCCGGCGTTCCTTCCCGCCCGCCCACCGGGCGATCTGGAGAGCGGCTGGACGGTGGAGCCCGCGTCCGGACGTGCCCGCGCGGAAGCGCCACGCGCGCAGGTCGAGGGCGATGAGGTCGTCCTCGACGGGAGGGTGGCGTTCGTACCAGACGCGCCCGGCGCCGAGCTGCTCGTGGCGGTCGGCGAGGCCGAGGACGGCTCGCCGGTCGCGGCTGCGGTTCCGGCCGACGCCGAGGGCGTCGAGGTGGAGCCGGTGACGCGCTACGACGCCACGCGCTCCCTGGGCCACGTGACGCTCTCGGGCGCCCGCGGGCGGCGCCTGGACGCGGACGGAGATGCATGCGCAGACGCCTGGTACGTGGCGCAGTCGCTGCTTGCCGCCGAGTCGGTGGGAGCCGTTCAGACGTGTCTGGAGACGAGCGTCGAGTACGCCAAGGAGCGCTTCACCTTCGGCCGCGCGATCGGGTCCTACCAGGCGATCAAGCACGAGTTGACGGAGGTCCTGCGCCGGCTCGAGAACACCCGTAGCCTCCTGTATTACGCCGGGTGGGCGCGGGAGTCCAAGCCGGACGAATTCCCGCTGGCGGCGAGCGCCGCCCGGTCGGCCGGAGGCAAGGCGCTCGACTTCGCGGCCCGCTCGATGATCAACGTCCACGGTGGGATCGGCGCGACCTGGGAGCACGACGCCCCGCTGTTCTTCCGCCGCGCGGAGCTCTCACGGCGGCTGCTCGGCGGCACCCACGACGCCACCGATCGCGTGGCCGAGGAGGCGATGGCCGCCCCGGCGTAGGGGCTGGCTCCGGCGGATCGGCGGGGGGCTGGTTACCAGCGGATCAGAGGGGGGCTGGCTACCGAACCCACCTATACGGTGGCTTTCGTGACCAGCCTCCCCCCCGCACGCGCCGGAGCGCGCTTGTTGCATCGTGAATCTGGGTTCACTAGCATGTGAATCCGGATTCACGCGACGAGAGGGACGAAGGCATGGCGACGATCGAGACGAGTCCACCGCAGGCCGGCGCGTCCCCGGACGCGGCGACGCCCCAGGCGCCGGCACCGGGCGGCGATCCTGCGCGCGAGGTCGTGAATCAGGCGCCTGCGCTCCAACCGGTCAACCTGTTCGAAGTCGATCTGGCGCTTGGCGAGGCATTGGTGCGCGAGGGCGGCGAGTGGGGCGTCGAGCGCGCCCGCGAGACCGGCGCCGCATCGGGGAGCGTCGAGACGCGCGAGCACTCGCGGCGGGCCGAGCGGAACGCGCCCATCCTGCGCACGCACGACCGGTTCGGCAACCGGGTCGACGAGGTGGAGCTCGACCCGTCCTGGCACTGGCTGCTGCGAGGCGCGATCGAGCGCGAGATCCACAGCCTGCCATGGCGCGGCGACGTGACCGGCGGCCACGTCGTGCGCGGGGCCCTGTTCATGCTCTACGGGAACGGCAACGACGGCGTGATGTGCCCGGTGTCGATGACCTACGCCGCGGTCAAGGCGCTGCGCGACGCCGCGCCGCACTTGGCGGCCGAATGGGAGCCGCGGCTGACGAAGCCCGACTACGAGACCGGGGCGCTCGCCGGGATGGCGATGACCGAGCGTCAGGGGGGTTCCGACGTGCGCGCCAACATCACCCGGGCGCATCCGGTCGGAGACGACGTGTACGAGATCCACGGTCACAAGTGGTTCTGCTCGTATCCGCCGTGCGACGTGTTCCTAGTGCTCGCGCAGGCGCCCGGCGGGCTGTCCTGCTTCCTGATCGAGCGCGGGCCCGGGATGGAGTTCCAGCGGCTCAAGGACAAGCTGGGGACGCGTTCGCTCCCCTCGAGCGAGGTCGAGTTCCACGGTATCCAGGGCCGCCTGATCGGCGAAGAGGGCCGGGGCGTTCCCGCGATCATCAAGATGGTCAACCACACGCGCCTGGATTGCCTGCTCGGAGCGACGACCGGGCTGCGCCGGGGAACGCTCGAGGCGATCCACCACGCGCGCCACCGGGCGGCGTTCGGGAAGCTGCTGGCCGATCAGCCCGCGATGCGCAACGTGCTCGCCGACCTGGCGGTGGAGTCCGAGGCCGCCACGGTCTCGGCGATGCGGGTCGCGCGCTCCTACGACGAGCCGGACTCAGCGGCGGCAGCGTTCCGCCGGTTCGCGACAGCGGTGATGAAGTACTGGGTCTGCAAGCGGGCGCCGGGGCACGCCGCGGAGGCGCTCGAGTGCCTCGGAGGCAATGGATTCGTCGAGGACTCGGGCATGCCGTTGCTGTACCGCGACGCACCGCTGAACTCGATCTGGGAGGGATCAGGCAACGTCTCGGCCCTGGACGTGCTGCGGGCGATGGCCAGGGAGCCCGATGGGCTGCCCGCGTTCGTCGCCGAATGCGAGCTCGCCGCCGGTGCCGACGCGCGACTCGACGCGCACCTGGCCCGCGCCCGGGAGCGGGCGGCGGCCGTATTCGCGGACCCGGATCCGCAGTTCCAGGCGCGACGGGTGGTCGAGGACCTCGCGCTCGCGCTACAGGGCTCGTTGCTCGTCCGGCATGCACCGCCGCCGGTGGCCGACGCGTTCTGCGCGACGCGCCTGGCCGGCGAGGGCGGCCGCGTCTACGGCACGCTGCCCGCCGGCGTCGACGCGCAAGCGATCATCGAGCGGGCGTACCCCGTCTGAGCCGATGCCCGACGTCGAGTACGAGTCCGGCGAGCGGATCGCGCGCCTGACCCTGAACCGACCAGAGCGGGGGAACGGCCTGACGCCGGAGCTCCTCTCCGAGCTGGGGCAGTGCGTCGAGCGAGCGGAGCACGACCCGGACATTCACGTGCTGCTGCTGACCGGGAAGGGAAAGGGCTTCTGCGGGGGATACGACCTCGTATGGAGTGCCGAGGGCCGGCTGCCGAACCACGACCCCTCCGAGCCGTGGGATCCGATGCTCGACTACTCGGGCATGAGCCGCAACGTGCGCACGTTCATGTCGCTGTTCCACTGCTCAAAGCCGGTGATCTGCAAGGTCCACGGCTTCTGCGTCGCCGGCGGCACGGACCTCGCGCTGTGCTCCGACCTCCTGGTGATCGGCTCCGACGCGAAGATCGGCTACCCGCCGGCGCGCGTGTGGGGCTCCCCGACGACCTCGATGTGGTCCTACCGGCTGGGCGCCCAGCGCGCCAAGCGGCTGCTGTTCACCGGCGACTGCCTGTCA
>Ga0209577_10007003_pt1 | contig 10393 bp, 8 predicted proteins | sample GraSoiAngelo_109_FD_185874 | JGI IMG/M metagenome (GOLD analysis project Ga0209577, IMG submission 185874) | Grasslands soil microbial communities from the Angelo Coastal Reserve, California, USA - 14_0903_12_20cm (SPAdes) (version 2) | ecosystem: Environmental > Terrestrial > Soil > Grasslands ...
GATCGACGTGTTCAATGACACAGATAGCGACGAGCTTGTGCACTGGCACGGTCTGATGGTGCCCGCCGAAGTCGATGGGGCCGCCGAGGAAGGGACACCGCCGGTACCAGCTCACGGCCAGCGCCGTTACACATTTGTTCCTAAGCCGGCCGGTACAAGGTGGTACCACACTCATAATATCGCCGGTTCAGACTTGACAAGGGGAATGTACAGCGGGCAATTCGGTTTTCTTTATGTAGAGCCGAAAAGTGAACGCGGAAACTACGATCAGGAAATTTTCCTGGCCATTCATCAATGGGAGCCGTCAACAGCAGTGCACATGGGACCGCCGAATAACGGGCTTGAAATCACTTATCAGTACGCCACCTTCAATGGAAGAATGCTGGGTCACGGTGATCCCGTCCGCGTCCGCACTGGAGAGCAAGTGCTCTTTCGTTTGCTCAACGCCAGCGCGACAGATGATCTTCGGATTGCCCTGCCGGGACACCAATTTCAGGTTGTGGCGCTCGACGGCAATCCAGTCCTCACGCCGCGTTCGGTAAACGTCCTGCGGATTGGAGTTGCAGAGCGCATCGATGCGATCGTGGAGATGAAGCAGCCAGGTACATGGATTTTAGGATCCACTTCGGAGACCGACCGACAAAAGGGCCTGGGCATCGCGATTGAATATGCGGGCCAAAAAGGAGTGCCGCAGTGGATTGCGCCTGGACCGGATTCTTGGGACTACGGAGCATTCGGCAAGACTCAAATCCCGATCGAGCCTGATGGAAGATTTGAGCTAATCTTTCGCAAAATACCCGGGGAGCGCGTGCGCTTTAATCGCTGGACCATTAACGGGAAGTCATTCCCCGACACTGATCCTCTCATTGTCCAGCAGGGAAAACGCTATCGTATGATTTTTCGCAACGAAAGCGGGGCCACACATCCATTGCATCTCCACCGCCACAGCTTTGAAATCACAAACTTTGCCGGGAAACTCACAGGAGGCGTCCAGAAGGACGTGGTTTTGGTCAATGGCTTCAGCACAGCGGAAGTTGATTTCGTGGCCGATAACCCAGGGTTAACCCTGTTTCACTGTCATGCTCAACTTCACATGGACTTCGGCTTCATGAACTTGATTAAGTACGGGTAGGAAAAGCTTTGCGTAAGACTGACCTGCATCCGGCCCCACAGTGCCCTGCTAGAGTCCGACGCGGACCAAGATGGCGTTGTGATCGGAGAACGGGGCCGGCACAACACTAGTTTCAAACACTTGCAGTTCGTTCAAAAAAATCCAGTCCAAATGACGACGAAACGGCGGAAAAGTGTTCAGACCGTCCGGCAACGGGCTCTCGAAACCATGCAGTTTCATGGCGCTACGAATCGCAGAGCTATGCGTTCGACCGCAAGGAAACGGGATCACTTTTCCAAGCCAATACATGCCATTGGTATTGAAATCACCGCCGATCAATCGCGGCCCGGTGTGGCTTGCAGCATCATCGATAACCGGTTGCAGTTGCTCGATGCGTTCTTGCGGGTTGATGCGTGTGTCGAGATGCACGTTCCATGCGCGCAAGTCGCCCCTGGGAGATTGCACGGTCGCGGCCATCGCAATGCGGTTGCGGCAATGGAAACGAAGATCGTATGTCTTGAGTGGTGTGATTTGGACGTTGGTGATCGGATGCCGGCTGACCATGGCCAGTCCCTGGTCATACACCCCTGGAGCGGAGGCCGCAAATGCGATTGAGTGTCCTAATTTGCGCGCCGCTTCTTCGGCCACACTCGGTCTCCCCTCTTCATTCCTGACTTCCTGGAACAGATAGAGGTCTGCATCACGCAAGCGCGGCGTCACTCGAATCGCATTTACAACCTCATTGGGATCGGTCGTTTTCGCAATATTGAGCGACACGGTTGAAAATGGTCGGTCGGGCGTGAGGTGAGCAGAATTGGCGAGAGGATGATTAGAAGCGGCGATGAATTCGACTGTTGGCAGCATGGCCTCCCGGGATCAAGGCTCAACGCATTGTAACTCTGTTTATTGGATGTTCCTGCATCGCGCAACGTTGTATCTGAGCAGCGGCCTGCCGCTGTAAGTTCCCCACTGAAGCAACGACATGCGCTTCCGTCCGAACCGAGAGGCCTTAAGGCCTCTCGGTTTTAAGCTCTACGCGTCGAGAAGCAGCTGTATCTCGCTTGCGCTTGCGATGTAATCGATAGGCTCTGTATAGAAGCGCGATGCCCACCCAAGTAAGCACCACAACAACTGTGTTAGCCAGGACTCGCGGGTGAAACAGGAAGAGAGCCGCCAATCCAAGTAGCAATAAGCCAACCGCTATCATGATGCGAGCTTCGACAGGTTCGAGCAGCCTACGGTTGCTGACCGCAGCCCCAACGGTATTCCCGATGCGAATCGCTCCAGCAGCTACACGTCCCGCGCTTCCGCCACTACTGGTGAAGACGTGTCCATGGTGAGGTGGCTCACCTGGTGCACGCACCCGACGCTTCTTGTCCAGGACAATCTCTGTCGCGTTGGTCAGGTCGTCTAAGTACATGTCTTCCATCTGGTGGGCGAAGGACTCATCTTCGATCACTGCGTCCAACTCGCAGTTTCCAAACCAACTTGCGATGTTCAGGTTCGTCGATCCAACCCGCGCCCACTTGCCGTCCGCGACCGCCGTCTTGGCGTGCAGCATTGTGCCGTTCCATTCAAATACGCGCACACCCGCTTCCAGAAGGGGGCGATAACCAGCTCTTGAAAAGATCTTCACCATAGGAACGTCCGTTGCGTTTGGAACAAGCAGCCGGACGTCAACCCCGTCTTTCGCCGCTGCTTTCAGTGCTTGTACGAAAGAAGTTGTCCCGGCGTAGTACGCGTCGGTCAACCACAATCTCTTTCGCGCAAGCGCAGCGATGAGTTCGTCCGAACGAATCATCCCCGCCGTAGCGGGAATGCTTGCCACCACGCGCATGCTCATCCCACCCACGGTCCTACCCGCGTTTGTACTGATCAATTCACCCTCAGGAACAGGTTCGCCGAGCATTGCCCAAACTTCCGCGAATGCCCTCTCGATCTCAGCGACCGCAGTTCCCTGAACTTCCACGCCGGTGTCTCGCCAAGGCTCCAACTTCTTGACAGCATCGCCGACCCACGCAATTCCGACGCACAAACCGGAGATGAACGCAACCTTTCCGTCTACCCCGATCATTTTGCGATGGTCGCGTGACACCCACCCAAATGGACTATCGAGACGAGGTGGATTGTAGCAACGCACCTCGACGCCTCCCTCGCGTAAGCGGTTCCAAAAGCGCCGCGACGCTTTGCCGAATCCGCCCAGCCAGTCATAGATCAGCCGCACCCGAACGCCTGTTCCAGCTTTCGCAAGCAATGCATCGGCAAACTCGCGTCCTGCATTGTCTTCATGAATGATGTAGCTCTCAAAGTAGACGTGATGTTTCGCATCGCGAATTGCGCCGAGCCATGCCGGATAATTTTCGCGGGCGTCTTTGAGTAATCGAACGTGATTGCCGCTAATCAGCTGGGCGCCGGCAGCGCGAGAGAATGCTTGGTTGGCCAGCTCCCGCACGGCCTGCTGACTGTCTTGCTCTTTGCTTTCCCCTGTTCTATTTTCGTTCATTGTGCTGTTCGGTCGCGATCACCTGAGATTCCTTCATGACATCGAATCAGTCGTGACGGAATGACCGGCGATCGGATAAGCTCCAAAACGTACAGGATGTTACGCCCGAACAACCGATGAGGACATGCCTCGCCTCCGCCGTGTTGACCTTGGCTGCCTGGTTTCTTTGTCCGCAGCAAGCCCCTCCCAGTCCCGAAGAATTTCTTCACTCGCAAATGCGTCTCTCCACGAATCAGGTGGTCGACATCCAGAAGGGAAAGGCCGTCGCCAGGATTCTTACTTCTGCGAAGCGATCCGACATTTTCGTCTTTGGTGCTGTGTACATCCATGCAAAGCCCGACGCTTACCTCGAATTGATGACTGACATTGCCAAGCTGAAGAAAATGCCCGGGTATCTCGGTGCCGGAAAATTCAGCGAGCCTCCCCAGATTAAAGACATGGAGGGATTCTCTCTGGACCAGAACGACATCGAGGATCTCAAGAAGTGCAGGCCCGGCGATTGCGAACTGCAGCTTCCCGAAGAATCAATGGAAGCTGCCCGGAACTCCATCGACTGGGCTGCCCCGGACGTTGTTGAGCAAACCAACAATCGTGCCGAGCGCGGCATGGTCCGGCTGCTGGGAGCATATCAACAGGACGGAGACCGAGCTCTTGGAACCTATCAGGACAAGCCTGATCCACTGCCCGTTGCCGAGCAGTTTGCCTCTCTCCTGAGCAAGGTTGAATTCTTCCCACAGTATCTGCCCGAGCTGAATCGCTTTCTGCGTGCCTACCCCAATTCTAGACCATACGGCACCCATGACTTCTTTTACTGGGAAAAAGTGAACTTCGGGCTTAAGCCTACCATCCGACTCAACCACGCCGTCGTATATCGACCCAGCGGCCCAGGGCAAGTCGCGTACGTCTTCGCGGTCAAGCAACTTTATGCCAGTCATTATTTCCAGGCCGCGCTTGACCTCTCCTTTTGCGTTCACGATGCAAGCTCTTCCGAGGACCAAGGCTTCTACCTCATTACCGTTAAAGCATCGCGGCAGGCCGGACTCACCGGCCTCAAAGGCGGCTTGATTCGAAAAGTTGCCACTGGTAAAACGCGCTCATCGCTCGAAAGGGCCCTCAACAGCTTGCGTAACACGCTAGAGCATCCCGTGAAGTCGAAAGCTGTTTCCCCCAACCGGCTATCGCGAGAACTAGGAAGGGAGAATGGACAGGTTCAATTGCGAACCGTTAAGACCGAACAATGTGCTCCGCAGACGATTCTATACGCGTTGGTCAGCGGCAAGTGGGAAACGGCACCGCCGTGCTTCGAATGATTCAAACCCATGATAATCAAATCGGTTTTAAGGGAGCGGGCAATCCGCAGGATATTCTCACCGTGCTTCCCAAATTCGACCATGAATTCAGGCGTCACTGACGGCGGTGAATTCTTCGAAACGAAGTCGCGCAGCTTCTTAAGGGCCTTCTGGCGGGAGTCCTCCCGCATCTGCGCGATGTCATCAGGAGCCTTGGACCAGCTGAAGCTTTCGGGAATTGGCATAACCGGGGCGACGTGAAGCAAAACAAGTGTCGCTCCAAAATGATTGGAGAAAAAGATCGCGTGCGGCAAGGCATGCGACGAAGCCTCGCCGAAATCCGTGGGAAACAAGAAGGACCGAGTCCCGCCCGTGTTCTCAAGCGGAGCGTCTTGTGGGGAATACGGCCCTACGGTCAGGACAAGGCCATCTGCTTCGCGGAAGATCTGCTCCGCCACGGAGCCCAGGACCAGCTTCTCGATGCCTTGCCGTCCGTGAGTACCAACCACTACCAGTTCGACTTGCTTCTCATGGATTATTGTCTTCAATTCTTCCCAGACATTGCCTTGGCGGACGATGAATTCGTGAGATAAACCGGCGAGTGTACCGCTCTCAACAAGCTTCCTCTCCAGTTGCTCAACATCTCTCCGCGCTGCACTCGAAGCCGATTCGAGAGCGTCCGCTCCCGCGATCGTGAATCCGATGGAGGACACAACGTGGGCCAGGTAGAATTTTGCATTGAAGTGATGCGCGATGCTGATGGTGTGACGCAGTGGCTTCCAGGACGCTTCTGAGAAATCACTTGCAACAAGGACTGATTTCAGACCCATATCTCCAGATGAAATACGTTTCGACATTCCAATTTCCTTTTCATGATGGAGACCGGCACGGCGTTGTCCGAGGTCAGGTTAGCACTAAGCCAGACGAACTGCGAGGACTGCATGGCAAATCGCAACGCGCTCAAAATAGAAATACCATGCAGAATGGAAGCCCGTCGCTCGGACAACAAAAGTACCGTCGAACAAGAAGCGGATGGTCACGCGAAGATGGAAGCTCCGCCCCGAGCTGGGCTGCCCACTCATGGGTGTCTTCGAGGGCTGTAGGCTGCATAGTGCGACGGAGCCGAAAGGCGTACAAAGGCAGATCATCAGAAGCAGAGGATGCAATCATATGAACGCCGAGAGTGTTCAGCGCGATCAGATAGCTGCCTATCAACAGCCATTTACTGAAGTCTTGGCAGAAGCACTTATTCACCTTGATCGATCTTCTGCCGGTTGCGCTTCTGCCACAGTAGAAAATCAGAAGACACCTTCGGAGGCAAAGCATGCGACATCGTGAATTTCACAAGACAGAGCGGATTGGTTGGCTCCGCGCCGCGGTTCTTGGCGCGAATGACGGAATCGTGTCTACAGCAAGCCTCGTGGTGGGCGTGGCCGCTGCCAATTCGGGCCGACATGAAATCCTGCTGGCGGGCGTCGCTGGCCTCGTGGCTGGTGCACTCTCTATGGCCGCGGGTGAATACGTTTCCGTCAGTTCCCAGGCCGATACCGAGCGCGCCGACCTGGCACGTGAGCGAACAGAATTGGCCACGCAGCGACCCGCGGAAGAGAAAGAACTCACCGCGATCTATGTTCAGCGCGGCCTGGATCCGGCGCTCGCTCGAACCGTGGCGCTGCAGTTGATGGCCCACGACGCACTTGGGGCCCACGCCCGCGACGAGCTTGGCCTCTCTGACAAATTCATCGCTCGTCCTCTGCAGGCAGCTCTTGCCTCAGCAGCGACGTTCTCCGTGGGAGCAGTCTTGCCGATCTTAACCATACTGTGGGCGTCGCCGGCCAGGTTGGTTCTCGTGGTTTCCGGTGCATCGCTGTTGTGTCTCGCAGGGCTTGGCGCACTCGCTGCACGCACGGGAGGCGCCTCTGCATGGATTGGCGCCTGGCGCGTTGCGTTTTGGGGCGCCCTGGCAATGGCCGTGACCGCAGGCATCGGAGCACTATTCGGAACCATAGTGTCGTGAATCGCGTTCGCCTGCCGCCAACGCGATAGATTGCTGAGATATAATCACCGGGTGATTTTTCCACAGTTCGCTCGGCTTACAGATGTCGCGCTACTCCTCTTGCGCATCATGGTCGGAATCGTGTTCATGACCAGTGGATGGAAACATCTCAAAGACCCCGAGGGACGAAGCAAGGACATTGGAATGAGCAAGGGCTTCACGATTTTTCTGGGAGCTGCTGAGTTCGCAGGAAGTCTCGGAGTTATCTTTGGCGTCCTCGCGCAACCCGCCGCCATCGGTTTGATTTTAATCATGCTCGGCGCGATTCAGAAGAAGATTTTCGTTTGGCAAACTGGCTTTTGGGGAAAATCCGGCACGAATGGCTGGAGCTACGAAGTCATGCTCGTCGTGATGAATCTCGTTATCGTCACCACCGGTGGCGGGAACCTTTCTCTGATGAAGTGGTTCACGTAGCTCATCGCTGCACAGATCGCAGCGCCACCCGCTGCTTTCCTCCTCCTTCTTACTTCCTTTCTTCCATTTGGCGTCGGTCTCGGCCGTGACCATGGTCCGATATTCGCCGTATATCTGTTGACGGAAACAATGATGTACAGTCGCAGAGCGATGTCGCTAACCGATCGTTCCTATCCTCCTTCTTTGCCCAGCCCATGGCACCCCCTTGGCAACAGAAATTTTCGCAATCTACTCATTGCCGACTTGGTCTCCGACATCGGAGCTTTCATGCAGAGCGTAGGTGCGGCGTGGTTGATGACGTCGCTCACCGACAGTCCGCTGTATATCGCGTTGATTCAGACCGCCGCGGCCCTGCCGTTTTTCTTGCTCGCTCTTCCTGCTGGAACAATCGGAGACATCGTGGACCGGCGCAAGCTGATCCTCGTGACGGAAGTGTGGATGTGCGTAATTGCGGCAGTGCTGGCGATCGCGACACTCGCAGGTGTAATGACACCCTGGCTTCTGCTCCTGCTTACGTTCGCTCTCTCGGCGGGAGATGCCGTGGAAGCTCCGGCGTGGCGCGCTACCTTTCCCGACCTCGTCGACAAGCAAGAGCTGCCTGCGGCTCTGGTGCTGAACGGAGTTGAGTTCAACCTGGCGCGAGCGGTGGGCCCCGGTCTCGCCGGCTTGATCGTGTCCGTCCTAGGAGTTGGAGTCACGTTCGCCCTGAATACATTCTCTTTTTTGGGGGTGATTCTTGTCGTTGCTAAATGGAAACGCCCCAAGCTAAAGAGTGAGGTGCCGGTCGAGAACTTCCTCGGAGGTATTGCCGCCGCTGTCCGCTATGTTCGGTACTCTCCGGGAATTCGCACCCTCTTGATGCGGTCGGCAATTTTGATTTTCTTTACCAGTTCTTTCTGGGCTCTATTGCCGACGGCAGCTAAGAAGTTAAGCGACAGCCCTGCTGTCTACGGCCTCCTGCTGGCGTGCTTCGGAGCAGGAGCTGTGCTGGGGGCCGTTCTGCTTCCTCGGGCCCGGGCAAGGTTCTCCGTCGAGGTCATCTTGGGTATCGCAACCGCGGTCTTTTCCGCCGTTCTGCTGAGTATGGCGTTTCTGCGAGGGTCGGTGCTTCTGTGCGCCCTCATGCTGTTCGGGGGGGCGGCATGGACGATATTCATGTCGGTATTCAATGTCGTCGTACAAAAACTTGCTCCCGACTGGGTGCGCTCGCGAGTTCTGGCTTTCTATCTTTTCGTCTTTCAAGGGAGCGTCGCGGCGGGCAGCACGCTATGGGGAACTGTAGCCACGCACACGAGCGTTCATCGAACGCTCGTGATTGCGGGAATAGGCACCGCGGCGTGTCTGCTGCTCCAGCCGGTGCTGCGTCTTCCGAGCACATCCGTCGACCTGAGCGCGTGGAACCATTGGCTGCGGCCGGCCATGTTTCAAGAACCGGATCCTGATGACGGGCCAGTGTTGGTCACAGTCAAGTACGTCATCGACCGCGCCAAGACGCACGACTTTTTGCATCACATCTACAGGTACGAGCGCATTCGCCGCCGGGACGGTGCGACGGAATGGAGAGTGTTTGCCGACACGCAAATCCCCGATGCTTATCTGGAGGCCTTTGTCGTGGATTCTTGGGCGGAGCACGAACGCCAGCATGACCGTTTCACGAGGGCTGACCATGAGGCTGAACGGCGAGTGCAGAGTTTTGCGGTAAAACCGATCGAGGTAAAGCACTATGTGCATGCTCCGAGGAGCCGGCGCTCCTGATGGTTTTCCGCCAGACTCTGGCGAAATCTTGAAAGGTCCGAAGGAGGTCCACCATGCCCGAGGTTGAGCGATATCAGAATCTTGTGTTGGGTAGCGGCGAAGCAGGAAAATACATAGCCTGGACGATGGCCAAGGAAGGTCAACACACGGCCGTCGTAGAACGCAAGCTGATCGGCGGCTCGTGTCCCAACATCGCTTGCCTGCCAAGCAAGAATGTCATTCATAGCGCCGAAGTGGCCGCTTTATTCCGTCGGGGGCCCGAGTTCGGCATTAAGTCGGGCGCTTTTTCCATTGATATGAACAGCGTTCGGGATCGAAAGCGGAAGATGGTGAAAGACCTCCAAGCAATACACATTCACAATTACCAGGCCAGTGGCGCTGAGTTGATCATGGGCGAAGGGCGATTCGTCGGGTCGAAGACGATCCAGGTGCAACTGAACGAAGGGGGAAGCCGGCTGCTGGCTGGCGAACGGATTTTTCTTAACGTAGGAACTCACGCTGCTGTTCCCGATGCGCCTGGCCTGGCAGGGGCCAAGCCGCTTACCCATGTCGAAGCGCTCGAACTCGACCGGATTCCCGAACATCTCATCGTGCTGGGCGGTGGTTACAGCGGCCTCGAGTTTGCGCAGGCTATGCGAAGACTGGGTGCCCGCGTCACGATCGTGGAACAACAATCTCAGCTGGCGCCTCGCGAGGACAGCGATGTAGGCGAAGTACTGGAACAGCTCTTCCGGGATGAAAACATAGAAGTTGCGACTGGGGCGGTGGCGCTCGGCGTGGAAGGGCAATCCGGAAGCACAGTACGTTTGCGGATCGCGACCGCGGGGGGAACGCGAGTCATTGAAGGCAGTGACATTTTGGTCATGGCCGGGCGGGTGCCCAATACGCAGAGGATCGGGCTAGAGGACGCTGGAATCAAGCTGGATGAGCGTGCATATATAAAGGTCAACGAGCGATTGGAGACGACTGCTCCTGATGTATGGCCAATGGGCGAGTGCGCCGGGAGCCCGCAATTCACGCACGTCTCGTTTGACGACTTCCGAATAGTGAGGGACAACTTGAACGGCGGTCAACGCACAACGCGAGGCCGGCTGGTACCCTACTGCATGTTCCTCGACCCAGCACTCGGACGCGTGGGAATGAACGAGACGGAAGCCGAGCATGCGGGTATTTCCTATCGTATCTCCAAAATCCCCGCAGCTGCGGTTCTGCGAACGCGGACGCTGTCGGAGACGCGGGGATTTCTAAAAGCCCTGATCGATGTA
>Ga0209577_10007008_pt1 | contig 10389 bp, 9 predicted proteins | sample GraSoiAngelo_109_FD_185874 | JGI IMG/M metagenome (GOLD analysis project Ga0209577, IMG submission 185874) | Grasslands soil microbial communities from the Angelo Coastal Reserve, California, USA - 14_0903_12_20cm (SPAdes) (version 2) | ecosystem: Environmental > Terrestrial > Soil > Grasslands ...
ACGCCCTCGGCTCGCTCCGCGCGATGCAGATCGTGCTCGAGGAGCTGGGCAAGGACTCGGTCATGTTCATGGGCGCCGACCAGTTCCCGCTCCCCTACGAGTACCGCCACATGGCGTTCGACGACGTCCTCGACCAGCCGCCGGCGGACCTCGAGGAGCGCCTGGTCGTGTTCCTGGACTGCGGGAACATGGACCGCATGCCGGTCGAGTTCCTGAAGAGCTCCGGGGTGCGGATCGTGAACATCGACCACCACCACGACAACACCCGCTTCGGCCACGTCAACCTGGTCGTGCCCCACGCCTCCTGCACGGCCGAGATCGTCTACGAGCTGGCCCAGGAGCTGGAGGTGCCGATCGGCAAGGAGCTCGCCGAGGCGCTCTACATCGGGCTCGTCACCGACACCGGGAAGTTCATGTTCGAGAACACGACGGCGGCCGCTCACCGGATGGCGGGCGAGCTGATCGACGCCGGCGTCGAGCCGCAGGAGATCCATCGCCGGCTCTACGAGGGGCTGCCCTTCAGCCGGGTGCAGCTGCTCTCGCGTGCGCTCGCGGCGGTACAGCGCTTCGACGACGGCGCGTTGACGCTGACCCATCTGACCCGTGAGGACTTCGCGCACTCGGACGCCGACGAGAGCGACTCCGAGGGGATCGTCGACCACATGCGCCAGGTCGAGGGGACGCGGGTCGCGTGCCTGGTGCGCGACCTGCTCGCGGACGATGGACGGCGCAAGGTGAGCCTCCGCGCGACTGACAACCAGGTCGACGTCTCGGTGATCGCGCGCGGGTTTGGGGGCGGGGGCCATCGTCAGGCGGCCGGCTTCACCACGGACATGCAGCTTCCGGAGCTGGTCGAGCGGCTGCGCTCCGAGGTGGGCGCCCAGCTCTGACCGGAGGCGCCGTGGGCCCGCAGGGGGTTGTCCTCTTCGCGAAGCCGGCCGGAATCACCTCGCACGACGTGGTGGCGGATGCGCGCCGGCGGCTGGGACGCGGCGTGAAGGTGGGTCACGCCGGGACGCTCGACCCCTTCGCGACCGGGCTGCTCCTGCTGCTCGTCGGGCGCGCCACCCGCGTGCAGCGCTTCCTGATGGCGCTGCCGAAGAGCTACCGCGCCGTCGCGCGGCTCGGCTGGACCTCCGACACGGGCGACCGCGACGGCCAGCTCACTCATACTGGGCGCGTGCCGGAGACGCTCGAGCTGCCGACGGGCGAGCTGATGCAGCGCCCGCCCGCCTACTCGGCCGTGAAGGTCGAGGGCGAGCGCCTCTACCGGCGCGCCCGGCGCGGCGAGCCCGTCGAGGCCGCGCCGCGGCCCGTGACCGTGCACCGCTTCGAGCTCATCTGGCGTGACGAGGAGCGCGCCGGCCTCGAGGTCGAGTGCTCGGCGGGGACCTACGTCCGCCAGCTCGTCGCCGACCTCGGCGACGCGTACTGCGAGGAGCTCGAGCGCACCGCGATCGGGCCCTTCCGGCTGGAGGACGCCGATCCGGACAACATCGTGCCGCTCGAGCAGGCGCTTGCCTTCATGCCCGAGCGGCCGCTCTCCGGCGACGAGGCGCAGCGCGCCTCGCACGGCGTTGGCGTGCCCGACGGCGGAGTCGATGGTGAGGCCGTGCGCCTCACCTACGAGGGGGCGCTCCTCGCGATCGCCCGCCCGGCGGACGACGGAGCGCTCAAGCCGTTCGTGGTGTTCGTGCCGTGAACGTCACGCCGCTGCACGAGCTCGAGCCAACGCCGGATCGCGGGCGAAAGGTCGCGATCGGGACCTTCGACGGCGTCCACCTCGGGCATCGAGCGGTGATCGAGGGAAGCGACACGGTGCTCACCTTCGAGCCGCACCCGATGGCAGTGATCAGCCCCGACGCCGTGCCCAAGCTGCTGATGCCGTTCGACATCAAGCGCGACGTGATAGCCGGACTCGGGGTCGACGACCTTGTCGTCATCCACTTCGATCGCCAGTTCCAGGAGCGGAGCGCCGAGGAGTTCGTGGAGGATGTCCTGGTCAGGACGCTCGGCGCGTCGCGGGTTTCGGTCGGCGAGAACTTCCGCTTCGGCAAGGGGGCCCGCGGCGACGCCGAGTTCCTGGCCGCGCGACCCGAGTTCGAGACGCGCGTCGTCCCGATGGTCGAGGTGGAGGGCGAGACCGTCTCCTCGACGCAGATTCGCGCGCTCGTCGCCGCGGGCGACGTCGCCCGGGCGGCCCACTTCCTGGGTGCCCCGTTCATGCTCGAGGGCGAGGTCGTGAAGGGCGACGGGCGAGGGCGCGAGCTCGGCATGCCGACGGCCAACATCGTTCCCGACCCGAGATACGCGACCCCCGGGCACGGAGTGTTCGCGGCCTGGGCCCACGGTCGCCCGGCGGCGGTCAACGTGGGGGTCAGGCCCACCTTCGACTCGGGCCGCGGGCTCCTCGTCGAGGCGTACCTGCTCGACTTCGACCAGGACATCTACGGACAGGTGCTGAGGATCGCCTTCCAGCAGCGGCTGAGGGGTGAGCGGCGCTTCGAGTCGGTCGAGGCACTGGTCGATCAGATGCAGCGGGACGTGGAGCTGGTGCGCCAGATCACCTCTCCCTCGGCCTGAAAGCCCTTTGCTACGGTTCGCCGGCTCATGACCCTGACCGTCGAGGCCAAGCGCGAGATCGTCGAGAAGTACGGCAAGTCGGAGACGGACACCGGCTCGCCCGAGGTGCAGATCGCGCTGCTCACCGCGCGGATAAACCACCTCACGGAGCACCTCCGCGACCACAAGTCCGACCACCATTCGCGTCGCGGGCTGCTGATGCTCGTCGGCCAGCGCCGGCGGCTGCTCAACTACCTCCAGCGCCACCAACTGGACCGCTACCGCGCGCTGATCGGAGAGCTCGGCCTCAGGCGATGATCGAGCCCGGTACCCGCGCGCCGGACTTCACCCTGCGGGACCAGGACGGCGACAAGGTCAGCCTCGAGTCCCTGAAGGGGCAGACGACCGTGCTCGTCTTCTACCCGCTCGACTTCAGCCCGGTCTGCACCGACCAGCTGAACGTGTACCAGGAGGTCCTAAGCGAGTTGGAGGCGGCGGGCGCACGGCTATACGGCGTCTCCGTCGACTCGGCCTACTCGCACAAGGCGTTCCAGGAGAAGCTCGGCATCACGATCCCGCTGCTGGCTGACTTCCACCCGAAGGGCGAGGTGGCGCATAGGTTCGGCGTGTACCAGGAGGAGCGCGGCGTGAGCGCCCGCGCGCTCGTGATGATCGGGCCCGACGGGGTGGTGCAGTGGGCGTACCGGTCGCCGTCGCCGCTCGAGATCCCGGGCGCGAATCTCATCTTCGACGCGCTCGAGGCCCACGCCGCCGCCTGACCTGACGACCGCCGGGCCGCCGCCGCCCGGCCCCGAGGATCACATCCGCGGCGATCCGGGCGCCTCGCTCGTGATCGAGTACGGCGACTACGAGTGCCCGTACTGCGCACGGACCGATGCGCTCATCGCGGAGCTGCCGATCCGGCGTGTCTTCCGTCACTTCCCGGTGGTCTCCAAGCACCCCCGCGCCCGCGTTCTCGCGCAGGCGGCCGAGGCCGTCGGTCTGCAGGGCGCGTACTGGGAGTTCCACGACTCGCTGTACGCCGACCAGGGCCGGCTCGACGATCCCCACCTCTGGGCGAGGGTCCGCGACCTCGGCCTGGACCTCGAGCGTTTCGAGGCGGACCGGCGCTCGGAGGCGGTCTCCGAGCGCGTCGATCGCGACTTCCGCTCCGGGGTGCGCGCCGGCGTGACCACGACTCCGACGCTCTTCGTGGACGGCCGCGCGCAAGCCGGCGTCCCCAGCGCGGAGCTCCTCCGCGCTCTCGACTGACGCAGGCTCCGCTGCTAGCCTTCCCCAACTTCATTCCGAAGCTGAAAATGAGCCATTGCCGCCAACCGGAGGCGGCGCGAAAGGAACCTCATGAATCAGGACGTAAGCCGGGTCTCGGTCGAGATCGGCGGGAGCGAGATTTCGCTCGAGACCGGCAAGCTCGCCAAGCAGGCGAGCGGCTCCGTGGTCGTCACCGCGGGCGAGACGATGGTGCTCGCGACGGCCACCGCCGGAAATCCGCGCGACGTTGACTTCCTACCGCTGACCGTGGACGTCGAGGAGCGCATGTACGCGGCCGGGAAGATCCCGGGAAGCTTCTTCAAACGCGAGGGACGGGCCGGCGAGAAGGGCACCCTCACCGCGCGGATGATCGACCGCCCAATCCGCCCGCTCTTCCCGAAGGGGTGGCGGCGGGAGACGCAGCTGGTGGCCATCCCGATGTCGGTGGACCACGTCAACCCCTACGACATCCTCGCCATGAACGGCGCCAGCGCGGCGCTCATGCTGTCCGACATCCCCTTCCCCGAGCCGGTCGGAGCTGTCCGCATCGGCCAGGACGAGGAGGGTGGGTTCGTCGTGAACCCGGACGAGGAGTGGCTCCCGGAGAGCGCGCTCGACCTTGTGGTCGCGGGCACCGAGGAGGCGATCCTCATGGTCGAGGCGGGCGCACGCGAGGTGTCCGAGGCGACGATCCTCGACGCGCTCGACATCGCGCACGGGGAGATCAAGAAGCTCGTCGCCGCCCAGCGCGAACTGGCCGACAAGGCCGGTAAGCCGAAGACCGAGGTGGAGATCCCACAGGTCGACGAGTCGGTCCTCGGGCAGATCCAGGAGCGCTTCGGCGAAGCGCTCGACAAGGCCACGCAGGTCGAGGACAAGCTCGAGCGGCAGGACGCGACCAAGGCCGTCGAGAGCGAGGCCGTCGAGGCGCTCGCCGGCGACCCGGGCGACCCGGAGCACTCCGAGCGCCTGGCCGCCGCCCAGCTAGCGTTCGACAGGCTCGAGAAGGACGTCATCCGGCACCGGATCGCGGTCGACAAGAAGCGGCCCGACGGTCGCGCGGCCGAGGAGATCCGGCCGATATCGATCGAGGTCGGAATCGCGCCGCGCACGCACGGGTCGGCGCTCTTCACGCGCGGCCAGACGCAGGCGTTCTCGGTCGTCGCACTCGGCACGACGCGCGAGGAGATGCGGCTCGACACGCTCGGGCTGGAGACATCGAAGCGCTACTTCCACCACTACAACTTCCCGCCGTTCTCGGTGGGCGAGGCCGGATTCATGCGCGGGCCGAAGCGCCGCGACATCGGCCACGGCGCGCTCGCCGAGCGGGCGCTCGTGCCGCTGATCCCGTCGCAGGATGACTTCCCGTACACGATCCGGGTGGTGTCCGACATCCTCGAGTCGAACGGGTCCTCCTCGATGGCGTCGGTCTGCGGGTCGAGCCTGTCGCTGATGGAGGCCGGCGTCCCGATCGAGCGGCCGGTGGCGGGCATCGCCATGGGCCTGATCAAGGAGGGCGACGACTACATCGTCCTGTCCGACATCGCCGGCGTGGAGGACCACCTCGGCGACATGGACTTCAAGGTGGCCGGCACGGAGAACGGGATCACCGCCCTCCAGATGGACATCAAGATCTCGGGCGTGACCTTCGAGATCCTCCGCGACGCCCTGGGGCAGGCCAAGGAGGGACGCACGTTCATCCTCGGCAAGATGAACGAGGTCATCTCGGGGCCGCGCGAGGAGCTCTCGCCCTATGCGCCACGGATCACGTCGATCCAGATCGACACCGAGAAGATCGGCATGGTCATCGGGAAGGGCGGGGAGACGATCCGCGCCCTCTCGGAGGAGTACGAGGCGCAGATCGACATGCAGGACGACGGCACCGTCCTCATCTACGCCGCGAGCGGAGGGCAGGGGGACGCCCTCGTCGAGCGGATCCGCCAGATGACCAAGGAGGTCGAGGTCGGCGACGAGTACACCGGCAACGTCGTGAAGACCACGACCTTCGGTGCGTTCGTCGAGCTGTCCAAGGGCACCGACGGCCTGCTGCACATCTCGAACATCTCGCCGGGCAACCGGGTGGAGTCGGTCGAGGACGTGCTCAACCGCGGCGACGAGGTCAAGGTGCGCGTGGTCGAGGTCGACCGCGAGCGCGGCCGGATCGGCCTGCGCCTCTCGGACGATCCCGAGGTCGAGGGCAAGTCCGCCGAGGAGCTGGCCGAGGTCGGCACGGGCGATCCGGGCGGCGGCGGCAGCCGGGGTGGGCGCGACCGCGGTGGACGCGGCGGCCGGGACCGGGGCCGCGGGCGCGACGGTGGCGGGCGCGACGGCGGCGGAGGACGTGACCGCGCTCCGCGGCCCGATCACGCCAGGGACCCGCGGTAGGCGCCGCACCTGAGCGCTTGAGCGAGACCGACGGCCACACGCTGACCGAGCTCGACTCGGGCGTCCGGGTCGTGAGCGAGGTGGTGCCGGCGGTCCGGTCGATCGCCCTCGGCTTCTGGGTCGGCACCGGCTCGCGGAACGAGACCCGCGAGCAGGCGGGCATCTCGCACTTCCTGGAGCACCTGCTGTTCAAGGGCACCGACCGCTTCAGCTCGGTTGAGATCGACCAGATCTTCGACGGAATGGGGGCCGAGGCGAACGCCGGCACGGGCAAGGAGACCACCTCGGTCTACTCGCGCTTCCTCGACCAGCACCTCGAGCGGGCGTTCGACGTCCTCTCGGACATGGTCCTGCGCCCCGCGTACCCGGACATCGATTCCGAGCGGCAGGTCGTGATCGAGGAGATCGCGATGTACGAGGACGAGCCGTCGGACAAGGTCCACGACGTGCTCGCCGACGCGATCTTCGGCGACCACCCGCTCGGGCGGCCGATCATCGGTCGCGCGGAGGTCATCTCGAGCGTGCCGATCCCGGACATCGCCGCCTACCACGACAGCCGCTACGTGGGCCCGAACGTGGTCGTTGCCGCGGCCGGGAACATCGACCACCAACGGCTGGTCGAGCTGGTCAGCCAGAGCTGCGGCGACGCGCCGGCCGCCGCGCCGGCGCCGCCGCCGCCCGCGCCCGCGCGGGTCGAGCCGCGGGCGGAGTTCCATCGCAAGGACACGGAGCAGTACCACCTGTGCCTGGGGGCGCCCGGGATCGCGCGCGCCGACGAGCGCCGCTTCGCCCTGCGGGTGCTCGACACGCTCCTCGGGGGGTCCTCCTCATCGCGGCTATTCCAGGAGGTGCGCGAGAAGCGCGGACTCGCGTATGCGGTCTACTCGTACTCGAGCCACTACGTGGACTCGGGGCAGGTCGGTGTCTACGTCGGAACGCGGCCGGAGAACGTTCAGGAGGCGATGGACGTGATCGGCACCGAGCTCCGCAAGATCGTCGAGGAGCCCGTATCCGAGGACGAGCTGCGCCGGGCGAAGGAGAACGTAAAGGGCCGGCTGGTGCTGTCGTTCGAGTCCACGCTCACGCGCATGAACCGCCTCGGCGGCTCGGTCCTGATGGACATGCCCGTGCTCAGCCTCGACGAGATGATCGCGGAGATCGAGGCCGTCACGCTCGAGGACGTGTCCGAGCTCGCTCGCGAGCTCTTCGACCCTGCGCGGCTGTCGGCGGCGGGCGTGGGTGCCGACCAAGACGTCTTCAAGCGCGCGCTCGACCCGGTCAACACGGCGCTGGCGGCGTGATCAACGTCGCCGTATCCGGAGCGGCCGGGCGCATGGGGGAGACCGTGTGCCAGGCGGTCGAGGGAGCGGCGGACATGGCGCTCGTTGGTCGGGCCGACCCGGCGCTCGACATCGCGCTGCAGGACGTGCTCGGCGACGCCGATGTCGTCGTCGACTTCACGACCCCCGACAGCGCCCTTCACAACGCACGCGAGTGCCTTGAGGCGGGCGTCCACTGCGTGATGGGCACGACGGGCGTGGACTTCTCAGAGCTCGAGGGCGTCGGAAGCGCGAACCTGTTTGTCGCGCCAAACTTCGCTATCGGGGCGGTGCTGATGATGAAGGCGGCGCAGATGGTCGCTCCGCACATGCCCGAGTGCGAGATCGTCGAGCTGCACCACGACCGGAAGCTGGATGCTCCGTCGGGAACGGCGGCGCGGACGGCGGACCTGATCCGCGAGGCCGGCGGCAACGTCCACGAGCCGATCCACTCGGTGAGGCTGCCCGGGCTCGTCGCGCACCAGGAGGTCCTGTTCGGCGGTGTCGGCCAGACGCTGTCGATCCGGCACGACTCGATCGCCCGCGAGTCGTTCATGCCCGGTGTCCTGCTGGCCGTGCGGGAGGTCGGCGCGCTGGAGCGCTCGCCGACGGTCGGGCTCGAGAACCTGCTCTAGCGCCTAGGGCGCACGAGCAGGTAGGAGAAGGTGCCCTTGGAGGTGCCCCCGCTTCCGTTGAAGTCGACGTTGAGTCCGTCGATCGCGACTTCGATCGGCGCGCCGCGCGACGCGAGCGGATGCTGCAGTCTCACCGTGAAGGTCTTCGTGCGGCGAAAGTCCGCCGCGCCGCTCCGTCCGAGCTCCCGGCCTCGGCTCGTCAAGACGACGTGTCGGCGGCAGTGGTCGTACGCGGGACACGTCGCCTCAACCGCGACCCGTGAGCTCCCCAGCCTCAGTCGCGGAGTGCCGACTTGAAACCCGTCGATGCTGAGCAGCTCGCAATCCTGTGGAATCGGATCCTGACTCGCTTCAGGCGCGGCACGCTCGAGGCCTGCCACCAGGTCCCTCCCCGAACCACAGTCGATCGTGTCCCTGACGCCGTCCCTCCCGCCGTCGATTGTGTCGGTCCCTCCGCCGCCGTGAATGAGGTCGGCTCCCTTCCCGCCAACCAGGTGGTTGGGTACACGGTCGCCGATGAGGTGATCTGGACCGTCGGTCCCTATCACCGACTCGATTGACCGCAGCGTGTCGTGCTCACCCCGTCCGCCTCCACGGTGAGCGCGAAGGTCGACGTGAACAGGCCCCGGACTGCCCTCCCATGAGGCGGTGTCGCGCCCGCGACCGCCGTCGAGGAGGTCGTTTGCCGGCCGCACCGTTGCGCTCGAGGTGTCGAACGCGTCCCCATTCAGGACATCGTCTCCGGATCGCCCGTATAGGCGATCCGAGCCGCTCCCTCCATAGAGCGCGTCATCGCTCGAATCCCCGATGAGGGTGTCGTCCCCGGAACCGCCGTCCAGTTCGGCGGTTTCGCCGTTGATCGCCTGAAGTCCGTCGCGTCCCGAGCCGCCGCTCTCGAAGATGTAGGTCTGAATATCCGGATCTGCGCGCACGAGTGCTCGATCCGATCCGCCGCGCAGGTCGAGACCGATGTAGTCCACGACCCCGAGGTCGCACGTCACGAACTTCGCTGACCTCTGCCCGCAGTCCTCTTGGGCTTCCAGCGGCGCGGGCCCGCGCTCGCGAACGGCCAGCTTGTAGTTTCGGGGCTCGACGGTCAGGTCGTTGCGGACGTTGTTCGCATCGACTATCTGAAGCTCTCCGCCTAGGCGGATGAAGCGGCTCTCGTCGAAGCCCGTCACAGTGGTCGCTCCGGTGGCCAGGGAAGCGCTCGCTCCGAGCGCTGCACCGACCCCCGCCAACGCCACCATCGCCCTCCCCACCACGGGCCGCACTTCGGTCGAAAACCCTAAGAGCGGCTGTGAGTTGCGCGTCAGCCAGCCGCGCTTAACCAAACGGACTACGGACGCCGCAGCCGATAGATGAAGTCGTACGCGAACCAGGTGGGTCCCCCGACGACGTTCTCGTCCAGGTCCTCTCCCGTGGTGATCACGTCGATGAAGGCGTGAGCTGGAAAGCGATGCGCGAGCTCGACCACGAGCCATGGCGTGGTCCCAGAACGGAGCGTCGCGGTGCGGCTGTGACCAAGCTCGACGCCTCGGCTCCGGAGGAAGACCCGGCGCCTGCACTTGCTGTTGAACGCCGCGCACTCGACCCTGACCTTGAGGCGGTTCGCGCTTACTCGACGAGGCCACGCTGGGAGGGAACCGTGAGGAGCCGCAATGCCGAACCCGGTCGAGGAGAGCACCTCGCAGTCGGGCGGGAGGGGGTCGAGACCGTGCTGATGCTCGATTTTGTCGTTCCCGACGTCGTTCGCCCGGTCGCGTCCTGATCCGCAATCGATGTGGTCCACCGACCCGTCGGGCTTCCCCTCGAACAGCTCCCCGGGACCCGACGTCCCGCCGTCGATCAGATCGTTGCCACCATTGCCCCGCAGCACGTCGGAACCACGGCCGCCCTGAAGCGTGTTCGACCCGCCCGAGCCGATTAGGCGATCGGGTCCGCTGCCACCGGCGAGGTCCTCGATCGACCGCAGGACATCGTGCTCTCCATGGCTGCCAGCGCTTCCCGGATGCCCAAGATCGGCCGTCACCGGCTTGCGCCTCTCGGTCCACGAGGCCTTGTCCCGACCGGGACCCCCGTCGAGGACATCCGGCGCGGGGCGTGAAGCGCCGCCGTACAGCTCGTTGGCGTCTCCGCTCAGGAGGTCGTTCCCCTTGCCCCCGTAGAGATGGTCCGAACCGCTGCCGCCGAACAGCTGGTCGTCCTCTCGGCCG
>Ga0209577_10007010_pt1 | contig 10388 bp, 12 predicted proteins | sample GraSoiAngelo_109_FD_185874 | JGI IMG/M metagenome (GOLD analysis project Ga0209577, IMG submission 185874) | Grasslands soil microbial communities from the Angelo Coastal Reserve, California, USA - 14_0903_12_20cm (SPAdes) (version 2) | ecosystem: Environmental > Terrestrial > Soil > Grasslands...
GCGAGCCGGTCGGCACGCCGGGCGGCCCCGGGGGCGGCGAGCCGCAGCCGGTAGCGGAGGCTCCGCGGCATCGGCAGCAGGGCGATCACCACCGCCAGCGGCCAGGCGCCCATCGGCTCAGCCGCGGTCAGGCATTGCTGAAGACGGGGATGTTCACCCCGGTCAGCGGCGCCGCCTCCTCCCGGACGAGCCAGGCGACGAGGGCGGCGATGTCGTCCGGGGTGACGCCGGGGGTGAGCTGGGGCGCGGCGCGGCGGAGCATCTCGGTGTCGACCGCACCCGGGCTCAGGGCGACGCAGCGGATGCGGTGGGGCCGGCCCTCGAGCGCCACCGCCTCGGTGAGCGAGATCAGCCCCGCCTTGGAGACGTTGTAGGCCGCGAGCCCGGGGAACTTCTCGACGTTCGCCACCCCCGAGAGCGACCCGATGTTCACGATCACCCCGCCACTCGCCTCGCGCATCAGCCGCCACGCGGCCCGGCAGCCCAGGAAGGCGCCCCGGAGGTTGATCCCGAGCACCCGGTCCCAGGCGGCGGCGTCGAGGTCGGCGAAGGCGGCCCGATCGGCGATCGCGGCGTTGTTCACCCAGATCCCCAGGGGACCCAGGCCCGAGGCGGCGGCGGCGATGCGCTCGACGTCGGCGTCGACGGCGACGTCGGCGACGACCGGCACCACCCCCGGCGCCGCCGCGGCGGTGGCCTCCACCTGCTCGCGGGTGCGGGCGGCGGCCACCACCGGATGACCCGCGGCGGCGAGGCGCAGCGCGATCGCCCGGCCGATGCCCCGCCCGGCACCGGTCACCACGGCCACGCTCGCCGGGTCGGTTGGCGCCACCGGCGCATTGTGCGGCGCCCGGACCCGTCGGTGCTCGGGTTCCTGCCATATCTGGAGGCAACTCATGACAGCAGGCGTGTACCCATACAGACGTGTCAGGCGCTCATTTCCGGAGCCCTCCGATTGACATGCGGCCCAGTCGGCGGCTATCCTCCCGCCCCGAATCGGGTCCGCACGTTCGTGGCAGACGGGTCGGACCCCCGACCTTCCTTCTCGGTCCAGGCGCAAAGCCGCGTCACACCTTCTACGGAGGTGGTGTATTTGCGGAGCGGTGTCAAACTCGCCCTGATCACGGTGGTCGCCGCGGCCCTCGCCGGGCTGTGCTCGTCCACCTCGTTCGCGACCTCATCCCACTCCCCGCGTGACACCGCCGACGCCCGTCGCGAGGCGCTGATCGCGCAGCTGCAGTCCCTCCGGGGTCCCCACGCCCAGGCCCGAGACCAGCTCCTCGCCGCCGAGCGTCAGCTCGTCGTGGCCCAGGCCCGGCTGACCGCGGCACGCAGCCGGCTCACCGGCCTCAACACCGCCCTGCTCTCGCTCTCGCGGCACATCGCCGACGACGAGCACGTGCTCACCACCGCCCGCGGTCAGCTCGCCGCCCTGGTCCGCTCCACCTACGAGGTGGCCGGCTCCGACGGCTTCGCCGCCGCCATCCTCAGCAGCGGGAGCTTCAACGAGGTCGTCGACCGCTACCGCGGCGCCGAGCACGTCACCGACCAGGTGGGCCGGCTGCAGGACACCGTGCGCAGCCGCGAGGGCAGCCTCCTCCAGGAGCGGCGCGACCTCGAGTCCCGCTTCGCCGAGGCCCAGTCGCTCGAGGACCAGCTGAGCCAGGACGACAACCGCATGATCGCCCTGGTGGCCGAGCGCGACATCGCCTTCCAGGCCATCGACGGGCCGCAGCGCAGGCTCGCGAAGGAGATCGCCGAGCTCGACCAGCCGATCATCCCGCCGACCACCGGGCTGCTCGGCAACGCCGGGTGCGGCAACCACTTCGCCTTCGGCCAGTGCACCTACTACGTCGCCACCCGCCGCTGCGTCCCCTGGTTCGGCAACGCCCACGAGTGGCTCAGCCGCGCCGCCGCGTACGGCTTCCCGACCGGCCGCGCGCCCCGGGTCGGCGCGATCGCGGTCTGGCGCCCCGGGCAGGCGGGGGCGAGCCCGGCCGGCCACGTCGGCTTCGTCGAGGCGGTCGGGCCCGGCGACGGCCTGCCCTCGGGGACCTTCAAGGTGTCCGAGATGAACTGGGGCGGCTGGGACCGCGTCGACTACCGCATCGTCGACGACGAGGCGGTGATGGGCTTCGTCTACGCCCGGGACTGACCCCCGCCTCAGCGGTGATGGGACCGCTCCGACCGGTGACGATCGAAGAAGCGGTGGTCGAAGAAGTGGTCGTCGCCGGAGATCTCGTCGAAGCGCAGCCGCTCGAAGAGGGCGTGCTCCTCGTCGAAGCCGCGGCAGCCTGAGCCGAGCAGGCCGCAGCCTCCGAACCCGCAGCCGGGGTCGAGGATCCCGCAGAGGCTCACCGGGACGCCCAGGCCGCACGCCGGGTTGAGCAGGCCGCAGTCGAGGAGGGAGCACCCCGGGGCGAGGAAGCCGCAGCCGGCGGTTCCGCAGGCGGCGCCCGAGCATCCCGGAGCGGGGATCAGCCCCGCGCGAGAGAGATTCAGGTCGCGAAACGAGGACTGGCCGGAGGCCGTCGCGGGCCCGGGGGTGAGCGGAACGTTGCCGCTCCAGGCCGGCGCCGCGGCGCCGACGGGCGTCGCGACGGCGGCCGAGGCGGCGACCGGATCGGGGGCGACGAGCCCCTGCGCCGTCCCCCAGCCGGGGTCCGACCGGAAGCGGTCGCTCATGTCCATGTACGTCGGGCGCACGGCGGCGCTGGCGCCGTGCCCGGCGATCCGGGCGATCGTCGCCGATCCCAGGCCGGTACCGCCGAGCGCGACGGCGACCACCGCGACGAGCGCGCCGGCGACCGCGAGTCGAATCCTGAAAGCCATCCCTTCCGCCTCCCTCTAGCGCTTGCAGCGTGCCATGGGCGGGCCGGCCGGGGCAACTTGGAACGAAGGGGGCGTCCGGGGGGTGCGGTGTCTACCCGCCGAGCACGTGGATGGAGAGCTGGTTCAGGCTGTTGTCCAGGACGTTGTTCAGTTCGATGAGGCTGCTCCCGCTCGAGCTGCTGCTGGAGTTGCCGTCGTCGCCCTTGCCGGTGTCGTCCCCGCGGTGGGTGCCGGGGTGGTCGCCGTCGTGCCGGTCGTGGTGTGCGGGAATGGCGGCCATCGCGGTCACCGGCAGCGCGACCGCGGTGGCGCCGGCGAGGGCCGCCGCGATCAGAACGGTGCCGAGGTGTGCTCTCCCAGTGCGCATTCGTCGAGCCTCCCGGAGGGTTGCCATCAACGTCAAATACCGTCAGCGTATTTCACCGTTCGCCCTTGCCGCACAATGTTTTTGGCGCAAACGCCGCATACAGACCGGCCGCCGGTCACGCCGGATACACGGAGACCTCGGTGGCCTTCACCGCGACCCAGACCTCGCCGCCGGCGGCGAGCCCGAGGTCGGCGATCGCCGCCGGGGTGACCTCGGCGACGATCGGCAGCGGCCCGCCGACCCGCACCCTGACGCGGTCGCCCTCGAGGTCGAGGCTGTCCGCCTCGCCGCGCCAGACGTTGCGCGCGCTCGCGGTCGGGCGCAGGCGGTGGATGGTCACCGCGCGGGGATGGACGACGGCGAACGCCTCCCCGCGAACCTCGGTCACGACCGCCAGCGAGAGCCCCTCGCCGAGGGCCATGGTCCCGTTCTCCACCCGCCCGCGGAAGAGGTTGAGCCCGACCATGGCGGCGACCCATGCGGATCGCGGCCGCGCCGTCACCTCGGCGATCGGGCCCTCCTGGACCAGGCGGCCGTCCTCGAGGACGACGAGGCGGTCGGCGAGGGCCATCGCCTCGAGCGGGTCGTGGGTGACCAGCAGCCGGACGCCGGTGTAGGCGGCGAGCTCGGTCCGCAGCGCGCGCCGGAGCTCGACCCTCGCGGTGGCGTCCACGGCGGCGAGCGGCTCGTCGAGGAGGAGGACGCGCGGCTCGGTGACGAGCGCCCGGGCCAGCGCGACGCGCTGCGCCTGGCCGCCGGAGATCGCGCCCGGCCTCCGGGTCGCGTGCTCGGAGAGCCCGACGCGATCCAGCCACACCGCCGCCCGCGCCCGCGCCCGCCGGCGTCCCTCCCCGCGGGCGCGGAGCCCGAAGGCGACGTTCTCGAGGGCGCTGAGGTGGGGAAAGAGGAGGTGGTCCTGGAAGACCACGCCGATGGGACGGCGCTCGGGGAGGACCCGGATCCCGGCGGCGGTGTCCTCGAGCACCTGCCCGTCGACCTCCACCCGCCCGCTCCCGAGCGGCACCAGGCCGGCGAGGGCGCGGAGCAGGGTCGTCTTCCCCGCGCCGTTCGGGCCGACGATGGCCACGACCTCCCCGGTCTCCACGTGCAGCGAGACCATGAGGTGGAGGCCGCCGACGCGGAGGTCGATGTCCGCGCTCAGGCTCACGGGTCGCCGATCAGACGGTGGCGCAGGACGATGAGGACGAGAAGCGAGACCGCGAGCAGGATCAGCGACAGCGCGACGGCGCCGTCGGGGTTGGTCTCGAGCGCGATGTAGACGGCCAGCGGCATGGTCTGGGTCCTTCCCGGGAAGTTTCCGGCGAAGGTGATGGTGGCACCGAACTCTCCGAGCGCGCGGGCCCAGCAGAGCGCTGCTCCGGCGCCGAGCGAGGGGGCGACCAGGGGCAGCGTCACCCGCCAGAAGCGCGTCCACGGACCCGCACCGAGGGTCGCGGCTGCGTCCTCGTAGCGCTGGTCGACCTGGCGGATGCCGGCCTCGACCGCGACGACGAGGAAGGGCATGGCGACGAACGCCTCGGCGAGCACCGCGCCGGCGGTGGTGAACGGCAGGGTCACCCCGGTGAGCCGGTCGAGCGCCTCACCGACGAAGCCGCGGCGGCCGAAGGCGAGCAGGAGGGCCACCCCGCCGACCACCGGCGGCAGGACCATCGGCAGGGTCACCAGCGCGCGGACGACCGCGCGGCCGGGGAAGGGGACCCGGGCGAGAATCCACGCCAGGGGCACCCCCAGCGTCACCGACAGCGCCACGGCCGCGACCGAGCACTCCAGCGACAGGCGCAGCGCCGTCCCCACGTCGGCGGAGAGCAGGTGGGCGCGCATCTGCGACCACGGCGTGCGCTGGAGCAGGCCGACGAGCGGAAGCACGACCAGCGCCACCGCCCCCCCCGCCGGGATCAGGAGGCCCAGCGGCGGCCTCCCCTGCCTCACGGACCGAGGAAGCCGCGCGCCAGGAGCGCCTTCTGCCCGTCCCCCGAGACGATCTCGTCGACGAACGCCCGCGCGGCCTTGAGGTGCGTGCTCGCCTTCACCACCGCGATCGGGTAGGTCGCGATGACGTTCTGGTCATCGGGGATCGGAACCCCGGCGACGGTCGTGCCCGCCGCGGTCACGTCGGTCACGTAGACGATCCCGGCGTCGGCCTCCCCCATCGCCACCTTCTGCAGCTCGGACTTGACGTCGAGCTCGAGGGACTTGGGGTTGACGGTGATGTTCGCCTTGGTCAGCGCCTGGCGGGCGAAGTTGCCCGCCGGGACCGAGGGATCCTCGAGGACGACGGTGAGATCGGAGCGGGCGAGGTCGGCGAGCCCCTTGACCCCCTTGGGATTGCCGGGGGCGACGACGATCTCCAGCTTGTTGTGGGCGAACACCTTCGAGGCGTCGGCGAGGCCCGCGCTCACCAGGGCGGTCATCGTCTTCGTGTCGGCGGTGGCGATCACGTCCGCAGGCGCGCCGTTCTGGATCTGCGAGACCAGCTGCTGCGAGCCCGCGAAGCTGTAGGTGATCGACAGCGACGGATCCTCCCTCTGGAGCGAGCTCTTGGCGTCGTTGAACGCCTCGGTGAGCGAGGCGGCGGCGAAGACCGTCAGCGGTCCGTTGAGCGGATTGGGGCTCGCCGTCGGCGAGGTGGATGTCGACCCGGTCCCCGAGCTGCCGCACCCCGCGGCGATGGCGGCGACGGCGATGCCGCCCAGCAGGCGGGCAGGCCTGAGCATGACGTCTCCCCCTTTCTATTCGCGGCCGGTCTTCTCGTGTCCCCGTTGCGCGGGGAGCTCCACGACGACGTTGGTCGCCTTCGCCGACGCCACCGCGAGGACGCCCGGCGCCAGGCCGAGCTCGTCGGCGGCCTCACGGCTCATCAGCGAGACCACCCGGAACGGCCCGGCCTGGATCTCGACCTGGGCCATCACCGTGTCCCGGACGACCCTGGTCACCAGCCCGGTGAAGCGGTTGCGCGCGGACTCCGAGACGATCGCCGGAGGCTGGCGCTCGTGCGCGAGGGACGCAGCGAAGTCGGCGAGCGCCGACCCGTCGACGCGCCGGTGACCGCCCCGGCTGCGGACCGTCGGCAGCCGCCCGGCGTCGGTCCAGCGCCGCACCGTGTCGGGGCTGACCCCGAGCAGCTCCGCCGCCTGACCCATCCCATAGCTCGGCACGGGGATAAATTATGCCGCAGACGCAGGAATCAGTGCCGAGTAATGGGACATCTTCGGAGAAGACCGCTCTGGTTTCCCGCAGGTGAGAGAAACCATAGGAGCCTCACCCTCGCGACCGGCCGAGCCCCCGGGGCTCAGCGGCTGGCGTCGTAGGCGCGACGGAGCAGCGCGACCGCCTCGTCGTCGAGATCGTCGACCGACGCGAGCGCGATCCGGAGGTTGATCCCGCCACCCGCGGTGGCGCGGCCGTCGAGCAGCCGGCCTCCGGGGTCGACGCCGTCGAGGCGCAGCGCCAGGTCGACCCGGGTGCGTGTCGTCGGCCGCACCGCCGCGAAGGTGCGGCGCGGGGTCAGCAGCGTCGTGTACGTCTTGCGCGCCTGGATGTCGATCGGCCCGAACGTCCCGGCGACGACGACGACCGCGTCGAGGATCGGGCGCAGCTGCGGGCGGTCGTGGTACTGCGCGTCGAGCAGCTCCTCGGACGAGGCGAGCAGGTGGTCCGGGTACCCGAACCGCTCCATCACCAGCAGCATCTGCTGGTAGCCGGTCACGCCGTGCTCCGTGAGCCAGCGGCGGAGCGACTCCTCGTCGCCGATGGCACCCTGTGCGGCGATCCGCTCGTTCCACCAGGCGACGTCGTGCCCCGTCTGCCGGACGAGCCGTTCGCCGATGGAGGTGCGCATCTCCTCCCAGGTGCGGATGGCCGTGGCTCAGCCCTCCCTGGCGAGCTCGCTCACCGGTACGCCGGCTTGCGGCCCCAGGCGATCTCGCCGCAACTGGTGCCGAGGAGGAGACTCGAACTCCTACGCCCTTGCGAGCACTGCCCCCTCAAAGCAGCGTGTCTACCTATTCCACCACCTCGGCAGGCGGGCCGAGGGCAGATTCTACACGCGCGGCCACCGACCTCCGACCGGCCGTGGCGAGGGTGCGACGTCAGCGGAGACCGAGCAGGTTGCCGTCGCTGAGAAGCCCCGCGAGCACCAGGGAGAGCAGGCCCAGGGCGCAGGCGGGAGCCACGACGGTGGCGGTGACCAGACCGGCGAGCGGACCCCGGCGCGCGGCCCGGGCGAGGGTGCGGGCACGGACCCGGGCCCGGAGGGAGTCGGCGACGGCGAGCAGCGGCGGAGCCAGCGGGAGCCCGAGCCGCATCCGGCGGTCGATGAGCGCGGCGACGGAGGCGAGGTCCTCGACCCCGCTCGCCTCCGAGACTGCGGCGAGCCCGTGGGCGGGAAGCCCGTCGCAGGCGGCGGCGTGCGAGACGGCCTCCGAGAGCAGGGCGGCGAGCGACGGGTCGACGCAGCCGGTGGTGAGCGCGAGGGAGCGGTCGAGGGGCAGGCCCGCCCGCATCCCCGCCGCGAGCAGCTCGAGGGCGAGGGGGAGCGACGCCTCGACGGACGCCGCGCCGCGCCGGGCCGCCTCCGCGAGGAGCCCGCCGGGGACCGCCGCGGCCCCGACGCCGGCGGGGACCGCCACGACCAGCATGACCGGGCCGATGGCCGCGATCGCGGCGACGAGGCAGGCGAGGACCGCGCCGGCGGCGGCGACCGTGCGCATCGCCGCCAGGGTGCGGCTCGGGCTACCACCGCGGGAGAGCGCGAGCAGCACCCGGAGGGCGAACGAGCCGGGTGCCAGCAGCCGCGCCCGGGTGAGGAGCCGCGTATCGCCGGGCCTCCGCGCCCAGGCGAGGCTCACCGCACCGCCGCCAGGCGCCGCGCGAGGGCGCTGCCGGCGAGCGCCAGGACCGCGCAGCCGCCGAGGGCGGCGGCGGCCGGCGGCGAGGCGACGCCGGCGGCGATCGCGGGCTCGGTGAGGACGAGCGTGACCGCCATGGCTCCGGCGAGCGCCGGCACGGCCACCGCGGCCAGCCGCGCCTCGGCGGTGAGTGCGCGGGCGTCGTCTCGGACGGCAACCATGGCCTCGAGCGCGGCGGCGAGGCGGTCGAAGGATCCGGGGTCGCCGCCGGCACGTGCCTGGACGGCGAGGAGGGTTGCGACGGTGCTGAGCCCGCGGCCCCCGTCCGGCTCCGCGGCGGCGGCGGCCAGCGCGGGGCCCGGCGCGTCCCCGAGGGAGGTGCGCACCAGGGCGGTCCCGAGGATGGGGCGGAGCATCCGCTCGTCGCGAGGGAGCGACGCGGCGGCGCCCGCGAGCGCCTCCTCCGCGCCGACGCCACCGGCGAGCTCGGCGCCGAGGCAGCGGGCGAGGAGCGGCGCCGCCCGCTCCAGGGCCCCGGACCTCCGGTCGGACCATGCGCGCAGCAGGAGCCGGGCGCCGGTCCGGACCGCGCCGGCGGCGACCGCCACGCCGACCACCGGTCCGAACGCGGCGGTGGCGAGGAGGGCGAGCGGCAGCGCGAGGAGCGCCTGGCCGAGCCGCCAGCGCACCGGGGTGGTGTCGATCATCGCCGCGCGCAGCCGCCACTCGAGCCGCCGGCCGCCGCGCGAGCGGCTGCCCACGGCTCCCGGGCGCGGCCACGGGGCGCTCATGCGGCACCCCTCCGGAGGAGCAGCCGGTCGGGGAAATCGACCCCGTGGTGGCGCATTCGCGCCAGGCAGCGGTGCGGGAGCTCGGCCGCCGGGCGGAGCGCCCCCGCGGCGTCGCGCGAGCACACGGTGGTGAGCAGCGGCATTCCGTCCTCGCCGGAGTCGAGTGCCGCGACCTCCGCCACCCGGCGGCTGCCGCCGGAATCGCGCTCGCAGTGGACGATCACGTCGAGGCCGGAGGAGATCCACGCCCGCAGGGTGCCGCCGCCGACCGCGGGCAGCGCCATGGCGAGCATCGCCTCCAGCCGGGCGACGGCGTCGGCGGCGCTGTTGGCGTGGAGCGTGGTCATCGAGCCGGGGTGGCCGGTGTTCATGGCGGCGAGCATGTCCGCCGCCTCGAGCCCGCGCACCTCGCCGACCACGAGCCGGTCGGGACGCATCCGCAGGGCGTTGCGGACGAGGTCGCGCAGGGTGATCTCCCGCCCGCCGTCGGGCGCGGGCGGCCGGCACTGCTGGCGAACGAGATGAGGGTGCTCCGCGGCGACCTCGGCGACGTCCTCGAGGAGGAGCAGTCGCTGGCCCGGGGGCACGAGCTCACACAGCGCCGCGAGGAGCGTGGTCTTGCCCGTGCCCGCACCGCCGGCGACCAGGCGTGGAGGAACGCGGCGGCGGTCGGCTCGAGGGCACCCAGCCGGATGAGCTCGTCGACACCGAGGCGGCGGCGCGGCGGCCGCCGGATGGTCAGCAGCGGCGAGCCGACCGCGACCGGCGGGAGCACCGCGTTCACCCGGCTCCCGTCGGCGAGCCGGGCGTCGACCAGCGGCGCTCCCTCGTCGATGCGCCGCCCGGTGCCACTCAGCAGCCGCTGCACCACCGCGAGGACGTGGTCGGCATCGCGGAAGCGCACCGGGCTGCGCCGGAGCCGCCCGTCGACCTCGACGTGGACCTGCTCCGGGGCGTTGACGATGATCTCGGTGACCGCCCGGTCAGCGAAGAGCGCCTCGAGAGGCCCCAGGCCGGCGAGGTCGTCGGCCGCCGGCGCTGGTGCCTCCGCGGCGACCCAGCCGCGGAGCCCGTCGACCAACCGCCGGCGACCACCACCACTGATCTGTGTATCCATGGCGCGAGACGATACACAGGGTTGTGGTGAATGTCAACCCACACCCGGCGCCGGTCCGCAGATCCCACAACTCCATCAAACGTAACGAGTGTGCTGCCGCCCGGGCGCCGGGCGCGGCCTGTCCCTAACTCCCGAGATGGACGACAAGAGCCACTGGTGTTAGAGTTTTTTGCACAGATTCACATCTGATGATGGCGGGAAGGCGTGTGAGTCCGCTGCGAGTCCCGGCCGCGGCGTCGAGCATCGAGGTGACCGCTCTGGTCGTTCACCCACGCTCCAGTGGGACGACACGATCCGAGTGGCGATGAGAGGCGGCTCACATCCAACGAGGTCGCCAGGCGGCGGAGGCACGCCGCCGCCGGTGACGACCTCGCGGCGCCGGGGCGAGACGGCACCGCGACGACCGGAGGGAG
>Ga0209577_10007011_pt1 | contig 10386 bp, 8 predicted proteins | sample GraSoiAngelo_109_FD_185874 | JGI IMG/M metagenome (GOLD analysis project Ga0209577, IMG submission 185874) | Grasslands soil microbial communities from the Angelo Coastal Reserve, California, USA - 14_0903_12_20cm (SPAdes) (version 2) | ecosystem: Environmental > Terrestrial > Soil > Grasslands ...
GGCGGGCTTTTCTCCGCGATCTTTAACGAGGTTCTGCAGTTTTTCTTGATTTGGTTTGGCGCGCTGCTGATTCCCATTCTCGGGATGATTGAGACCGGGGGATGGAGCGGAATGGTGGCACGCATTCACCAAAATTTTCCCGGCCAGGACTTTACGCACATGTGGGGGCCGATGAGCTCCTTTGACAAGAATCCCATGGGCGTTCACTGGATCGCCATCGTGTTTGGCCTGGGCGCGGTGCAGTCTATGGGCTACTGGACCACGGATTTCTTGGTCGTGCAGCGCGTGCTCTCGGCAAAGGATGTCCGCTCGGCAAAACTGGCGCCTATCATCGGCTCTTTCTTCAAAATGGCCGTGCCGCTGATTGTGATTCTTCCCGGTCTCCTAGGACGAGCGGTTCTGCCCTACCACCTGGTTCCGGGAAACCAGGCACAGCCAGGACAGTTCAAATACGACGACGTCTTGCCCCTGATGCTGGCGCGCTATTGCGGCCCTGGCTTGATGGGCTTGGGAATCACGGCGCTGGTAGCGGGGTTCATGGCGGGGATGGCGGGCAACGTGAGCGCCTTCGCTACGGTATGGACGTATGACATCTATCGTCCCTACCTGCGCAAGGATGCGCCGGACTCTCACTATGTATCCATGGGTCGATGGTCCACGATGATCGGGCTGTTTGTAAGCATCGGGACCGCGTACCTGGTCCAGTACAACAAAAGTATGATGGACTACGTGCAAGCGCTGTTCGGGTTCTTCATTGCACCCTTGTTCGGCACGGTTGTACTCGGCATGCTCTGGAAGCGCGTCAGCCGCATGGCCGGATTTTGGGGACTGCTCGCAGGGGTATCTTCTTCCATCACGATATTCCTTTTAATGAAGTTCGATGAAAGATGGGTGCGGGTGTTTGCTTTGTCTCCGCTTGCGCAACCGCTGGCGCAGGCGATGTGGCAAGCGCTGTGGTCGTGCGTCACGTGCGTGGCAGTTACGGTGTTTGTGACCCTGGTGACCAAACCCCGACCGGATGAAGAACTCAAGGGGCTGGTTTACGCTCTCACAGAAGTGCCGAAGGAAGAAAACACCAGTTGGCTGCACCGCCCGGTGGTTTGGGGAGTGGCAGCGCTTGTGATCTTTGTGGTTCTGCAAATCATTTTCTGGTGAGCACATGAGCGAAAAACATCACATCATTCCGGTCTGGTTCTTCGTTGGTTTTCTACTGTTGGTGTACGGAGTACTGATTCTGGTGAGCGGCCTGGTGGGTTGGTCGCATCCGCCAGCGGGCGTGGAGTTGACAAACTTGCACGCGCCCGTGTGGTGGGGTGCGTTGTTGATTGTTCTTGGGCTGATTTATTGCCTCAAGTATTGCCCGAAACGCGAGAGCTGACTGCTTCTGTTTTGCCTGAGATTGCCTTGCGATTCTAGCGGAGAAGTGGAAATGGCAGTCGTTGCCGGGGTTGATTTCGGAACTTTGAACGTTCGCGTGTCTTTGGTTGACAGTGAGCGCGGCCTGCTGGCTTCGGCCGTTGCCGAATATCCTCTCCATCGCAAGCGTGAAGATCCGGAGTTCGCCACGCAGTCGCACGCCGATCACATGCGCGCGTTGGCTGCCGCCACGCGCGAAGTCCTGCAAACATCGGGCATTTGCGGCGACGAGGTTCTCTCTGTCGCCTTGGACACCACGGGATCTTCCGTTATTCCGGTTGGGAAAAACCTCCAGCCGCTCGATGACTATTACCTGTGGTGCGACCATCGCGCCAAGAACGAAGCCGCGGAAATCACCGAGGCCGCGCGGCGCGAAAACCTCGCAGCCATCGAGTGGTGCGGCGGTGTGTATTCGTCGGAATGGGGTTTTTCAAAGCTGCTACATTGGCTGCGGAACAATCCCGGCAAGCGCGCCGAGTTTGTCTCGGCCTTTGAGCACTGCGACATGGTCGCGGCTACGCTGTGTGGCATCGCGGACGCCAAAAAAGTGAAGCGCAGCATTTGTGCCATGGGCCATAAGTGGATGTGGAACGCCTCGCTGGGCGGCCTTCCCCCGGAAAAATTCCTCGTCAAGGTGGATCCGCTGCTGGCGGACGTACGCGAAAAACTGGACGGCGAATATGCGACTTCGGATCGGCTCGCCGGTCATCTCTCGTCGTATTGGGCGGAGCAACTCGGCTTGAAAACAGGCATCCCGATTCCCGTGGGCGCATTTGACGCGCATTGGGACGCCATCGGGGCAGGCTGCCGCAGCGAGGATATCGTCAACGTTGTAGGCACCTCCACCTGCATCATCGGAATCACTCCATCGGTGAAATTGGTTCCAGGTGTTTGCGGGGTGGTGCAGGGAAGTGTCCATCCCAAGCGCACCGGCATTGAAGCCGGGCTCTCTGCCGTGGGCGATATTTTTCAGGCCATCGCCACGCGCGCGGGGACCGATGTAAAGACTCTCAGCCAGGGGCTTGAAAAATATCGCGCGGGGCAAACAGGGTTGCTGCGAATGACCTGGGACAACGGGGATCGCACCGTTCTTGTGAATCCCAATTTGCGCGGGATCACCTTCGGCTGGAATCTGCAAACCACGGCGCAGGACGAATTGTTCGCCGCCATCGAGGGCACGGCTTTGCACACCCGCGTCATTCTCGATCGCATGGAGCAGAACGGAGTGACCGTTCGCCGCGTCATCAACGCGGGCGGGATTCCGCAAAAGAACGACGTCCTCAATCAAGTTTACGCCAATGTGCTGAGCCGGCCGGTTCTCGTGCCAGCAGGGAGCGTCGTCAGTTTGGGATCGGCAATCTTTGCGTTTCTTGCCGCGGGAACGTTCAAGTCCGTGGAAGAAGCGCAGGACGCGGTCTGTCCGCAGTACAAAATATTTCAGCCGGAGGCTTCGTCGAAGCGCGTTTACGACGAACTGCACTGGTTCTTCAGCAAGATTTATTTTGCCTTCGGCCAGCCCGAGGGTTCTGACTACGGAAAGCTGCTTCCAGCGCTGATCCGCTTGTCCGACACAAAACAAGCCGGCGCCGCCCACTGACTATAATGGTTGCTGCGATGGCGCTGGAAGTCGTTTCCAGGAGTGGTATCGAGCTTTCAGCAACGACAATCTTTTCTAACGCTGCGCCTACTTTGAGGGAAACCTTTACGTCCGTTACGCGGTTGGATTGGACAACAACAGAATCTAACACTTCCGTCTGGAACCCATTCTTTGAAACCGTCAGTTTGAAGGTTCCCGCTGAAAGAGCGACAAATGTGTGGCTGCCAACCTGTTGTGTCTCGGCTTCTCGCATCTCGTTGGTGGCCAGATCCTGAAGTTGTAACTTCGCTCCTTGAATAGTAGCGCCAGTGGGATCGAGCACGATGACGGTAACCGTTCCTTGATTGGTCATTTGGGCTTGAGCGAGTGGAATTGTGTAACAACAGAGCAGGAAGGCGGTGCAGGGGATTCCCAGACGGCTTAAGAAGAAGGAAAATCTGCGCGACATTTACGCACCTCCGATGAAACACCCCAAACTTCACGATCCTCTCCATGATTTACGAGCCGAGATTTGCAGGCCCAGCGCGGACGTGCCGACAGAGTCCAGCTCAAGGCGACGGCAGGTGGCAAAGCGCCAAGACGGAAGCGGCTTCGCCACGCCGAAAGCTGGAAGGTGACGGGAGGTTGTATAAGATATCCAATCCCGTTGTCAAGCGTTTTCTGCAAACGCTTTCATCAGGCATTTTCTTTGCAATTTTGTGCAAATGATGCCTATATTTCCGCTGGCCAATGAAATCGCTAACATGCGGCGCTGGTTCGAATTCTTGCCGGAGATTCGATAGGGCGTATATTGTATGCGGGAGAAGGAGGAAGGCAGAAAGAAGTGTAGGTTTCTGAGGATATGGCAACGGCGACGACAGCTAAATCGACACCGATTCCGAGGCAATCGCTTTCTGCCGCGGTGGCTGAGCGCTTGCGGGAAAAGATTCTTGCCGGGGAGCTGCGGGAGGGAGAACAGCTTCGGCAAGATGCGATTGCCAAGGAATTTCAAATCAGCCGAATCCCGGTTCGCGAGGCGCTGAGTCATCTGGCAGCGGAAGGGTTGATCACCATTTATGCAAACCGAGGCGCAGTGGTTTCCGCGCTTTCACCGGACGAAATCATGCAGCTTTTCGAAACGCGCGCGGTGCTTGAATGCTACATGCTGCGATGCGCCATCCCAAATATGAAAGCGGAAGATTTCGAGCGCGCGGAGGAAATTCTCAAGCTTTATGAAGAGTCGCTCGAGAAGGATTCAGAAGTAAAGTCCTGGGGACGGTGGAATTGGAGCTTCCATTCGGCGCTCTATGCGCCGGCTAACCGGCCGGTGATGTTGTCGTTTCTCAAGACGGTGAACATTAATTGCGATCGGTACACGCGGCTGCACCTGGTTTTCACGCGCGAAATGCACCGAGCAGGGCAGGCGCACCGCGAGCTTCTCGATGTTTGCAAGACGAGGAATCCGGAGCTGGCGTCGGCGGCGTTATGGAAGCACATCACCGAGGCCGGGGAGTATTTGAGGGAGTTCATCAAAAGCCGCCGCGACACGCGGAAGATGTTGGGACGCAGGAAAGGGTGGACAAGAGAAACGGCGCGCGGTCCCCGGGCTAAGCACTCATCATAAAAACTTCGGTTGAAAGGTTTCCGACCTCACCGCCGCGGGCCGCGTTTGTTATCATCACGCTGCTACGTTTGGAACGGGAGATTCGAATGAAGCGACTGTTCTGGATTACAATTACGGGGGCCCTTCTTATGAGCACGCTGACGGCGAGTGGCGCTAGAGCAAAATCCGCATCGACAACGAAGTCGCCTTGGGGGAAAACGCCCGACGGGGAGCAGGTAGACCTTTACACGCTGACGAACAAAAACGGCGTGGAGGCCGCCATCACGACTTACGGCGGCGCGGTCGTGTCGTTGAAGGTTCCGGACCGAAATGGCAAGCTCGGCGACGTGGTACTTGGATTTGATTCCGTCGACGGGTACGTCGAGGGCAAGAGTTATTTTGGCGCAATCATTGGCCGTTACGGAAACCGCATCGGGCACGCGCAGTTTACTCTGGACGGAAAGACCTACACGCTCGCGAAGAACAATGTCGAGAACTCGCTTCACGGGGGGACCAAGGGCTTCAACAAAATGGTTTGGAAGGCAAAAGAGATTCCCGCGAAAGATGGCCAAGCGCTGGAGTTGACTTATCTGAGCAAAGACGGGGAGGAAGGGTTCCCCGGGAATCTGAAAGTGCGCGTGGTCTACACGCTGACCGATTCGAACGAGCTGAAGATCGAGTACTCGGCCACCACGGACAAGAAAACCGTCGTCAATCTGACCAACCATTCCTACTTCAACCTCGCGGGCGTGGGGCCGGGTATGGGAGACATTCTCGGACACATGTTGATGATTGAAGCCGACAAATTTACGCCGGTGGATTCCGGCTTGATTCCCACGGGAGAGCTTCGCGACGTGGCGGGCACGCCGTTTGATTTCCGCCAGCCGACGGCCATTGGCGCGCGCATTAATTCAGACGAGGAACAGATCAAGCTGGGCGGCGGCTATGACCACAACTTTGTGCTGCGGCGCAAGCCAGGCGATCCCATTTCGTTGGCGGCGCGCGTAGAGGAACCAAAAACGGGCCGCGTTATGGAAGTGTGGACCACCGAGCCGGGCGTGCAGTTTTACACTGGAAATTTCCTCGATGGTTCGGCGCACGGCAAGGGCGGCGTCGCCTATACCAAGCGCTCAGCGTTTTGCCTGGAGACGCAGCATTTTCCCGATTCGCCGAACCAGCCCAAGTTTCCTTCCGTGGTGTTAAACCCCGGCGAACGGTATCACACGACGACGATCTACAAGTTTTCCACGGGAAAATAGGTTTTCGCTCGAAACCGGTGCACGGCCGGTGAAAAATTCCTTCTCCAAGGAGCATCGTCCATGCGCATGCAAGTCCACGGTTGCTTCTTTGTGATCTTTTTCGCCGCCGTCTTGTCCCCACAAGCACAAACCTCCGAGGCGTCGCCGCCGCCGATGGGCTGGAACAGCTGGAATCACTTCGCGTGCAGGGTCACGGCCGCGGATGTGCGTGATGCGGCGAATGCCATCGCCAGCAACGGCATGAAGGAGACCGGCTACATTTACGTGAATGTGGATGACTGCTGGCAAGGGGGCCGCGACGAGAAGGGGCGCATCGAGCCGAACAAGAACTTTGGCGACATGAAGGCGCTGGCGGATTACATCCACAGTAAAGGGTTGAAGTTTGGAATTTATTCCTCGCCAGGACCGGAAACTTGCGCCGGCTTTACCGGGAGCTATCAACACGAAGAACAGGACGCGCAAACCTACGCGGAATGGGGCGTCGATTACTTGAAATACGATTGGTGCAGCGCGTCGCAGGTCTATCCGGTCAGCCAGATCAGGGAAGTGTACAAGAAAATGGACGATGCGCTTCGAAAGACGGGGCGGCCGATTGTGTTTAGCCTGTGCGAATACGGATGGGACTTGGTGTGGAGATGGGGCAAGGACGTGGGGGGAAACATGTGGCGAACGACCGGCGACATTCAAGACAAGTACGATTCGATGGCCACGATCGGTTTTGGCCAGGCGGGGCTGGAAGCGTTTGCGGGGCCGGGCCATTGGAACGATCCGGACATGCTGGAAATCGGAAATGGCGGCATGCGGCACGAGGAATACATCACGCACATGACGCTGTGGTGCCTGCTTGCGGCACCATTGCTGGCGGGGAATGATTTGACGAAAATGACGCCGGAGGACCAGGCGATTCTGCTGAACAAAGAAGCCATCGCCGTGGACCAGGATCCGAAGGGTGTCCAAGGGCGTCGCCTTTCGGCGGAAGGACCCCTGGAAGTTTGGGCCAAGCCACTGGCGGACGGCAGCGTGGCCGTCGGTTTATTCAGCCGCACTAATGCGTATCCGGTGAAAGTCAGTTTCAAGGATCTCGGGTTCACGGGCAGCGTGCATGTGCGGGATCTGTGGGCACACAAGGACCTGGGATCGTTTGAGAATGAATTCACGGCGCACGTGCCGCGACATGGCGCAGTGATGATCCGCGTTTCGAAGTAGGACTTGTCGGCGGAGACGCGACTCTCGCAGTCGCTTGGCTCGGATTCGGAATGGTCTTACTGGAATGGGAAGGCGATGCTCAGTTTTTGGCGGCGATTCCTGTGGAGTCGCGGACGACAAGTTCGGGGTCAATTACGATTTCGCGCCCAGTATCGCGCTGTTCTCGGCCGTCGCCGAGGACATGGTCGAAAATGGTGTGCCCGATTTGGTCGCGAGGAATGTGGTTGGTGGTCAGGGGTGGGGAGCAGAATTCCGCGAGCTTGATGTTGTCAAAGCCAGTGACCGAAATATGCTTCGGGATCTGCAGGCCTTCTTCGTGCAGCTCGCGCATCACGCCGACGGCCATGAAATCGTTGACACAAAGTATGGCGGTGGGACGAAAGTCGGATTCGAGGAGCTCGCGCGCGGCTTGGCGGCCGCCGTCGAGCCCATCGGGGCCAGCGAAAATCTTAGCTTCCGCGCTGGGAGAACAGCGGTGGACGGACTCGAGGAAAGCTTTGCGGCGTTCGCTGATGGGGCCGAGAGTGGAATGATGCCCGACGAAAGCCATGCGGCGGTGGCCAAGCGCGCAAAGGTAACCAACTGTTTTTTTAATTCCTTTGCGATAGTCTACGCGGATGTTGGTGATATTTTTCTGCGGGGTTCCCACGTCGTAAAAGGCGGCGGGAATGCGGCTGTCCGCCACGGTCTGGATCAAATGGTCTTCCATTTCGGAAACGATGACCGCAAGACCCGCGACGCGAAGACCGATCATCAGCTGCACACTGGCGAGGAGCTGTTCGGAACGGTAGTCGGTATTGGCCACAACGACCTCGAGCCCTTGGCCATGAGCGTCCGATTCAAGCGTGCGATAGATGTCCAAGAAGAAGGGATTCTCCATGTTCGAAACGATGATGCCGAGAATTCGGCTCTTGCCGCGGGCGAGAGAGCGGGCGTGGAGATTGGGATGGTAGTTCAGCTCTTCGGCGGCCTTCAGTACGCGGGAGCGGGTGGAGGTTTTGACAATCTCGAGATTGTTGAGGACGCGCGAGACAGTGGAGGTGGAAACGCCCGCTTTTTGGGCGACGGCGTCAAGATTCATGGCCAGGGAGCGCCTTTTGCGCATGCAAAACACCTTACTCGGTTGGCGGGTACATTCTATCGAAATTTGCGGTGCTGGCGAGCCTGGAAGCGCGTGGGGACAAGGCGCTTAGGTTACCGGGCCAGGCGAAGACTCGAGAGAGACTCTTGACGGAATGGCATTAAACTGGGTGGCCATGAAGACAGGCAAAGAAAGGAGCGGGGCAAGGCACACTTGACACATCGCAGAAAGCGCAGTAAGTTCTGCGTGCAAGCGTTTGCAGAAATTGGCCCTGGCGAAGCCATGACGCAACCTTCCAACTCACCGATGGTGCTCGGTGTCATTGTTGGCAACCGCGGCTTTTTCCCGAACCACTTGGCTCGTTCGGGCCGGGAAGAAATGATCGCGGCGCTGACGGCCCAGGGCATCCGGCCCATCGCTCTCGGGGAGAGCGATTCTAAATACGGCGCCGTTGAGACGCGACAGGAAGCCGCGCGTTGTGCAGACTTGTTCAAGAAACATCGGGAGGAAATTGACGGCGTGGTGGTGACGCTGCCGAATTTCGGCGATGAGCGAGCCATTGCTGAGACGCTGCGCATGGCGAACCTGGGAGTGCCGGTGCTGATGCAAGCCACTCCAGACACACCCTCCAAGATGACGATTCGAGACCGGCGCGACAGCTTCTGCGGGAAGATGTCGGCTTGCAATAACCTCGCTCAGTATGGAATTCCTTATTCGCTGACCACGCTGCACACCGAAGCGCCCAATTCACAGCAATTTCGCGACGACCTCGGGTGGTTTCAGGCGGTTTGCCGCATCGTCAAGGGCCTGAAAAAACTGCGGATTGGCGCTATTGGCGCTCGGCCGGCGGCGTTCAACACGGTTCGGTACAGTGAAAAGATCCTGGAGTCGACTGGAATTTCCGTGGAGACGCTCGACCTCTCCGAAGTGATGGGCAGAATTCAACGGCTAAGGGACAACGAGCCTCCTGTTGTCGAGAGGCTCAAGGCTATTCGCGCGTATGTTTCGACAAACAGCATTCCCGAAAACGCGCTGGTGAAGATGGCGAAGCTGGGTGCGGTCATTCACACCTGGATGAAGGAAACGGAAGTGACCATTAGCGCGATTCAATGCTGGACTGCGCTCGAGGAGTTTTTTGGCGTGGTGCCGTGCACGGTGATGAGCATGATGAGCGACTCCGGGCTTTCGAGCGCCTGCGAAGTGGATGTGGCGGGCGTCGTCGGCATGCATGCGCTGCAGCTGGCATCGCAAACGCCGAGCGCGCTGCTCGACTGGAACAACAATTACGCGGACGATCCGGACAAAGCGGTCTGCTTCCACTGCAGCAACCTGCCGAAACATTTTTTCAAAGATGTGCGCATGGACTTTCAGGAAATCATAGCGGGAACGGTGGGCAAGGAGAACACCTTCGGGACCTGCGTGGGCCGCGTGAAGAGCGGGCCGATGAGCTTCGCGCGGTTTTCGACCGATGACCGCGAAGGGAAAATGCGCGGCTATGTGGGCGAAGGCGAGTTTACCGACGATCCTCTGGAAACGTTCGGAGGAGCGGGAGTCGTACGTATACCAGGGCTGCAAAAACTGCTGAGGTTCATCTGTGAACGGGGATTCGAGCACCACGTGGCGGCGAATTTTTCGACCACGGCATCGGCGGTGCACGAAGCCACGACACGCTACCTGAATTGGGACGTGCACTTTCATAGGGCCGACGCGCAAGGGTGCTGACAGAGAAAGTCTTGCCGGGGGCAGTCATGAGCCGAACGCGTCGTTGGAATCGCAGGCAGTGGATTTGGACTGCTGCGGTGGCAACGGGAGCGGCCGCTGTGCTTCCCCGCCGGAGCTGCGCCTCGCCGGGACGCGTTTTGGGAAGTCCGGCGGTCGGTCCCGTCCACGAAGCGGTGGACACCAAGCTAAAGGCATTCCCGTTGTCCCAAGTCCCTCCGTCCCGGAATTTTCCTCGACCAACTGGAGAGCAATCAAAGTTTCATTGAGTCGTTGCCAAACGACCGGTTGTTACACACGTTCCGCTTAACGGCCGGGATTCCCTCGTCGGCCGCCCGCTGGGTGGATGGGAACATCCTCGCGGCGAATTGCGCGGACATTTTGCCGGCGGACATGTGCTGTCGGCCTGCGCGCTGCTGTCCGCGGCGACGGGCGACGACGCCATCAAGCAAAAAGGAGATGTGCTGGTCGCGGAGCTGGCGAAGTGCCAACAAAAACTGAATCAGGATGGCTACCTCAGCGCGTA
>Ga0209577_10007012_pt1 | contig 10385 bp, 9 predicted proteins | sample GraSoiAngelo_109_FD_185874 | JGI IMG/M metagenome (GOLD analysis project Ga0209577, IMG submission 185874) | Grasslands soil microbial communities from the Angelo Coastal Reserve, California, USA - 14_0903_12_20cm (SPAdes) (version 2) | ecosystem: Environmental > Terrestrial > Soil > Grasslands ...
TCGAGATAACCGAGACTCTTGAATACGATCACGTCCAGTTTGCCATCATCGATCACCGCGTGTTTGAAAAACGGGAAAGGTCCGCCGTACAAACGGCCATTCCCGACCAAAATAAACGATCCTTCTTTGATTGGCGCGTCATCCGAGTGAATGGACAGCCGCGGCGGTTGCCGCGCTGCCACCTGCGCCGCGGAAATTAAATAACTCAGCGGCCCGAAATTTCTTTTTAGTTGGGCGCTCGTTTCTTTTACGACCTGCGCGTCCAGGCCAACGCCGGCGAGCTGGACAAAGAATTTTTGGTTCGCCTTTGGCAAATCGACCGCGCGCGTGTTGTCCGCCTTGATGATGTCCCAGCAAAGTTGGAGATCGTGAACCGGAAGGCCAAGCTCGTTGGCGAAGACATTCATCGTGCCGATCGGCAACAGCCCAAGCGTCGCATTGGCGCCAGCCAGACCGTTCACGACTTCATTAATGGTGCCGTCACCGCCGGCGGCCACGATTTTTTCGAAACCCTCTTTGACCCCGCGACGCGCCATTAACTCGGCGTCACCGGCGCTCGTCGTCGCGCAAACGATGCAATCCTGGGCCAGCGATTCAACCTCTGCGCGTTTTCGTTGGGCCCGATCGCTGTGCGCCGCTGGATTGAGAATAATCAGCGTGCTTGCGGTCATCTTTGCCGGTTTCGTTTCATCTTTTCTTCAAACATGGCCTGCGTAACGTCTTGCGGTGCAAAAATTCGGACGGCTTATCCTGATTCTCATCGGTGGATTGTCGATCTTTGGTGCGATCGTTTTCCTCGCGCTGAATCTCTATGTGCAATCGCAGGGGACACAAGCCAGGATTGAGCAGGAACTTCGCCAGCGTTTTGGCGCGAATCTCAAGATCGGCCGGATCAGCGTCACACCCTGGAGCGGATTGAAGCTCACCGGCATCACCATCGCGCAGGAAGGAACCGGTGCGACCGGCAATTTTCTCGAAGCGAAAAATTTCGGACTGCGAATCGCATTCTTCTCTCTTTTCTCACGCCGGCTCGTGATCAAGGAAGCGTCACTGGTCAGTCCGAATGTGGTTTGGCCGCAAAACAGAGACGGCAAATGGCGTTTACCTGATATTCGTCATGAACAGGCCGAGACCGCGCTGATTGCGGCCCCGCCGGAAACTTCGCCGGCCGAGCAGCTACAAAACGAAGCGAGTCCGGCGGGAAGTGTTTCGCCAAAAGCCGCTCTGAAAAAACCGAAGCCGCGACCGGAGAAAAAACCGTCCGCGGAAGAGAAGCCGCGCCTCGCCGCGCCATTCGTTTCCGAAATTCACAAGGTCAGCTTGAGCGACGGCACGTTTCGGTTTCTCGGGCGCGCGAACGAGCCAGTAGCAAGCTTCGAGGGCGTCGGGTTTCGCGCGGCGATTAGTAACGCGTCAGCATTGAAAGGCAACGCCCGAGTTGCGCGAGTCGCGCTGCGGGATCGCTTTTTTCTGCAGCAATTGAAATCTCCTCTTCGATATGACGAGAATGGTTTGGATCTTTCGCAGGTTTCCGCGCATGTCGGCGGCGGCGATGTGACCGGGCGCTTTACCATGCAACCCGAAACCGAAGACTCACCGTTTCATGTCGATCTGAAATTTCGCGGCGTGCAAGCCGATCAAATCATCACTGAAGCCGGCGGACCGAGCGGCGTGCTCCAGGGCAAGATCGAAGGAAGTTTGCAGACCGAAGGAAAAACAACTGATCCTGACGCGCTTACCGGAACAGGGGAAATTTTTCTGAAGGATGGCCAGCTTCGACAATACAATCTGCTCGTGGCGCTCGGTCAGCTTTTCCAGATTGAAGAACTAACTCAACTTCATCTCGATCAAGCCGAAGCGAAATATCATCTGTCACCCGGCGTCGTGACGATCGATCAATTGGTTTTGCGCTCGCCGAACATTCATCTTTCCGCGACCGGCACGGTTAATTTTCGCGGCAAACTTCATTTGAATTCGCGACTGGCGATTAACGAAAAAGTTCGTGAGCAACTCTTCAAACCGATTCGCGCAAATTTTCAGCCGACAGAAGAGGCCGGTTATTCGGCCGTCGATTTCGAAGTGACCGGAACGCTGGAGCGACCGAAGACGAACTTGCTCGAGAAAGTAGTCGGCCGCGATTTGAAGGATTTGGTGAACAGTTTTTTGGGCGGCAAAAGCGAAAAGACCGACAAACCCAGGAAGAAAAAAGCGGCGCAACAAAATCAGAACGAATCGGCGGAGCAAGCGCCCGAAGTTAGCGCCTCGCCAATTGCGCCCAGTCCAGTTCCATCGCCATGAGAGTTATCGCCGGTCGTGCCGGCGGGGTGCGGCTTGTCTCGCCAAAGAGCGGCGTCCGCCCAACGATGGATCGTGTGAAAGCCGCAATCTTTTCCAGTCTTGGTGAAATCGTGATCGGGTCGCGCGTGCTCGATCTTTTTGCCGGCACCGGTGCGCTTGGGATCGAAGCGCTCAGTCGCGGCGCGAAGTCGGCTCTTTTTGTCGAGCAAGATCGACAATCGATCGTCGCAATCGAAAAAAATCTCGCGAAAGCGGGATTTAGAAGCCGCGTCCGTCAGCAGGACGTCTTCGGTTATCTAAAAAGCGGCGGCGATGAGAAATTCCAGATCATTTTCGCCGATCCACCTTACGAGAAAATGAAATCGGGCGAGCAGTTCACCGAAAGGCTTTTAGGCGACGAGAATCTCCCGAAGCTGCTCGAGGCGGACGGAATTTTCGTTCTAGAGAAACGTCCGAGCGAAAAATTCTTGGTGCTGAAAATGTGGGAATTGATTCGGCAGAAAAAGTACGGCGCAACCGAAGTCTTATTTCTTTCGCCAACCAAATGATTCGTCTGATTTACAATTTGCTCTGGCCGCTTGGCCTTCTTGTCTTCCTGCCGGGTTATCTGGTCAAAATGTTCCGGCGCGGAAATTATCGCCGGAAATTCGGACAACGGCTGGGGTTTTACTCCAAAGAGGTTCGCAAACGCCTCGCCGCGCAAAGATCGACATGGCTGCACGCGGTCAGCGTCGGCGAAGTTGGCGTCGCGTTGAAATTAGCGAATGAATTGCGGCGATTGGAGCCGGGTTTGTTTTGCGTTCTTACCACGACGACGACAACCGGATTTTCCTTCGCCGAAGCCAGGGCGCCGGACTGGATCGAGGTCATGTACAATCCGCTCGACTTCTGGCCGATCATGTGGCGCGCGTTTTCGGTCATCAATCCGCAGCGGATCGTGCTCATTGAAGCGGAGATTTGGCCAAACCTGGTCGCGATCGCTCATGCGAAGCGAATTCCAATCTGCGTGGCCAACGCGCGCTTGTCACCCCGCTCGGAAAAAAGATTTCGTCAGTTCCGCGCTGTCGTCGGACAAACTTTCCGGCTGCTCGATTTGGTCTGCGTGCCAGAACAGGAAGATGTCGATCGATGGGCGGCGCTGGGCATTGTGCGCAGTCGCATTCGTTATACTGGCAGCGTGAAGTACGACCTCAGTGGAGCGGATGAGCGATCAGGAATTCAAGCCGCCGTTTTCCATTTGAATCCAGCCGACCCGGCGAAACTCGTTTTGTTCGGCGGGAGCACGCACGCAGGTGAAGAAGAGATCCTCGCGCAAGTTTTTCTGAAATTGCGGAGCCAATTTCCGTCGCTGTGTCTGTTTATCGCGCCGCGTCACGTCGAGCGTGTTCGGCAAATTCACAGGCGACTCGAATCGCTTTCGCTTGAAGTCGGATTAGTTAGTGAAGGAAAGACGCATCCAGAATCGAAACCCGATTGCATTCTCCTCGATAAGACCGGCGAGCTTCAATCATGGTATGCGATCGCCAATGTCGTTTTCGTTGGAAAAAGTCTGACTTCACATGGTGGCCAAAATCCGGTGGAAGCAATTTCGGCCGGCGTCCCGGTAGTGTTCGGTCCGCACATGGAAAACTTTGCGGTCCTGGCGAAATCCCTTGTGGCCAGAAATGCCGCCGTCCAGGTCCGCGATGAAAATGAACTGGAGCGCGAGCTTGGTTATCTATTGTCCGATAAGGACGCGCGGTTGCGCTTGATTCAAAACGCTGGGGAAGTTCTGGCAAATCATCGAGGCGCTGCGGCGCGCACCGCCTTGTTGATTGTCGATCTTGCCCCGGCTGATTAACGTCCGTTGGGAGGTTGCCTTGCGGCGCGTGAATGGAATATTGGACGGCTCTGTGACCCTATCGTCTAGAGGCCTAGGACATCGCCCTTTCACGGCGGTAACACGGGTTCGAATCCCGTTAGGGTCGGTCCTTAAACATGGATACTGACCGCACCCTCATCGTCGTTCCGACTTATAACGAGCGCGAAAACGTAGAGACGCTCGTCGGTCAGCTTCTCGAAATCACGCCGAACGCCGACGTGATGATCATTGACGATAATTCTCAAGACGGCACAGTCGCTCTCGCCGAGAAATTATTTGGCGCAAATCCGCGCGTTTCGACGCTGAAGCGGACCGGCCCGCGCAGTTATGGTCACAGCTTGCTTGATGGTTACCGCGCGGCGCTTGACGGCGGCTACACACGCCTTGTGCAAATGGACGCGGATTTTTCGCACGATCCAAGGATCGTACCGGCATTGATCGAAGCGAGCCGTCGCGCCGAGGTGGTGATTGGATCACGATATTGTTCCGGCGGCGGCGTGCGCAATTGGTCCTGGTATCGGCGCCTGCTGAGTCGTTTCGCCAATCGCTACGTCGCGGCGATCACCGGCGTGACCGCGCGCGACAGCACGAGCGGCTTTCGCTGTTACACGCGGCGCGCTTTGCAATGTCTCCTCAAGATCGACATCGGTTCCGAAGGCTACGCGTTTCTTGTTGAATCGATTTTTCATGCGCAACGTGAAGGTCTCAGCGTTGTTGAAGTGCCGATCACCTTTGTCGATCGTCGCGCGGGTAAGTCAAAAATGTCCGGCAAAGTCATTTTCGAATCGATGCTCAGGCCATGGCGCCTGCGCTTTGGACGTTGAGCGCCTAGTCTCAGCGTTGAAAGGCGGTTCGTCTTCCATTACAATCTGTTTCTCGCAAATGCGCGCGGCTTTCTACCAATCCGGAATCGAGCACCCGCACCTGGGCCGGGCCCGGGCGCTGCTCAAAGCTCATCCCGAAATTCGTCAGTTAATGGTGCGCAATCCGTGGACTGCGCTGATCGCGCTATCGATCGTCGTTTTGCAAACGGGGATTGCCTTTGGAATGGGCAAGCTCGGGATTCACTACTGGTGGCTCAGTTTAATTATCGCCTATTTTGTGGGCGCGTTCGCGAACCACGCGAACTACGTGATCATTCATGACGCGACGCACAACCTCATTTTTCGCCGGAAAAGCTGGAACATTTTCGTCGCGATCCTGGCCGACTTGCCGAACATCGCTCCCGGCGCGATGGGATTTCGCGTTTATCATTTGAAACATCATTCGCACCAGGGCGATTACGAGCACGATGCCGATCTGGCGAATCTTTGGGAAGCGCGACTGGTCGGCAATGTTTGGTACCGCAAGGCGCTTTGGCTGATGCTCTTTCCATTTTTCCAGCTGACGCGACCGCCGCGCTTGAAGGCGATCACCATGCGCGATCGCTGGTTTGTTCTGAATCTGGTCTTCGCAGCCGCTTACGATGTGATGGTGGTGTATTTGTGCGGCTGGCCGGGACTTCTCTACCTTGCGTTTTCGTTCTTCTTTTCGATCGGCCTGCATCCGGTCGGCGCGCGCTGGATCCAGGAGCACTATACGAACGACGCCGATCAGGAAACTTTCAGCTATTACGGGCCGATCAATCGGCTCTGTTTAAACATGGGCTATCACAACGAGCACCACGATCTCCCTTCGATTCCGTGGAATAATTTGCCGCGACTGCGCGCGATGGCTCCGGAATTTTACGAGTCGCTCAAGTCGCACTCGTCTTGGACGCGTTTGCTTTTCCAATTCATTTTCGACAAACGCTACAGCCTTTTCTCGCGGATCGAGCGCATGAAACAGACAGACGTCACAGCGGGGCCTTTGGCTGGTCCAATTGCCAATCCTGCGAACCCGTTGCTCGTGGCGCGCCAATAATTTGGTTCTTGGTTATGGAGCAGCTCTACGTTTCGAAGAAAAATGAAAGCGCTCGGATGTTTAAGAGCGATTTCATGGAGTTTTTCTCCCATGTCCATCCGGCCACGCCGCTGGTTCTTTATTTGCCGCTCATCAGCGCCAGTCTTTATCTCGCCTTCGCGCGTGAGCGATTGTCGATCTTAACAATCGTCGAGTTATTCGCGTTCGGGATCGCGATTTGGACTTTGCTTGAGTACGTGATTCATCGCTATGCGTTTCATTACGAGCCAAACAGCAAGATCGGAAAGCAATTTCATTTTATCGTCCACGGGGTTCATCACGATTACCCGAACGACGGGAAGAGACTGGTCATGCCGCCGGTGATCAGCATTCCTCTCGCAGTCGTGTTTTATGCGTTGTTTGCTTTAGTTTTTGGAAAAACCGCGCCGGCGGTTTGGGCAGGCCTTGCAGCCGGTTATGTCTGCTACGATTCAGTTCACTACGCGATCCACCATTTTCCGATGAAGGCCGGCATTTTGAATCGCTTGAAGCAACATCATCTTCGTCATCATTACCACGACGATCACTCCGGCTACGGGGTGAGTTCTCCATTTTGGGATTACGTTTTCCGGACAAATCGCCGGTAAGGCGCAGCCTCAGGGCATACTTAATCCTTGTCCCGAGCGCGACCCGAACGTAAACTAGCTGCCCCGATATGGAACCCGTTGCTCACGCGACGTTCCCATAAGGAATGAATCAAGACCCTGCAAAATTTAATTTGAGCAATTTCATCGCGAGCGAAAGCCGCGATCCGTTGCAAGCTCCACCAACCTTTACCCGCTGGATGCAGGCCGGCGCATTGGCGGTTGAACTCTATGAGCCGGAATTGCTCGCCAGCGCCGAAGCGCGCACCACGATTAGTTATAACGGCAAGCCGCGCTCGGTCATTAATCTCTGTTCCTACAATTATCTCGGCCTCGCCAATCATCCCGAGGTCATCGCCGCCGCCCACGAAGCGCTCAAAACCCACGGCCTCGGAGCCTGCGGTTCGCCAATGCTCTCGGGCATGACCGATCTCCACCGAGAACTTGAACGCCGCGTTGCCGAATATCTTAATCGTGAAGACGCGATGCTTTTTAATAGTGGTTTCGGCGGCGCACTCGGCACCATTTCCGGCCTGCTTCGTAAGAACGACGTAGCCGTCCTCGATAATCGGTCTCACTTGAGCCTGCGCGATGGTGCTGTCCTTTCTCGTTGTCGCACTGAAAAATTCGAGCACAACGATCCGGCTTCGCTCGATGCCGCCCTCCGACGCCATGCGGGGCGACGTCAGCTCGTGATCGTGGAAGGAATTTATTCGATGGATGGCGACTTCGGGAACCTGAACGAACTGATTGATGTCGCGGACACGCATGGTGCGCGCGTCTTTGTGGACGAAGCGCACTCAATGCTCGCCTGCGGTGAGCACGGGCGCGGCGCCGCCGAGAAATTTGGTGTCGAAGACCGCGTGCCCCTGGTTTATGGCACGTTTTCAAAAGCTTTTGGCGCGCTCGGCGGATTTGTCGCGGGCTCGAAGGAAACATTGCGTTACCTCCGATTTTATGCGCACCCGTATGTTTACTCGTGCGCGTTGCCGCCGGTTGTCGTCGCCGCAATTCTCAAAGCGCTCGAGATTGGAAGACGACAGCCCGAATTGCGGACGCGGCTTTGGGAGAACGCGCATTATTTCCATGAAAAACTGCGCGAACTCGGAATCGATACCGGAAGATCGACAACTTACATCATGCCGATCGTGATCGGCGATCGTGAACGAATGTATCGGTTATGTCACGAGTTGCGGCGTCGTGGGCTATGGGTTGCGCCGGTTGATTATCCGGCGGTCCCGCAGAATAAGATTTGTTTCCGCGCTTGCGTGACCGCTAATCATACCCGCGCTGATCTCGATGAAGCGCTCAACATTCTCGAGGATACGCTCCAAGGCGCGGAGTCGAAGATGAAAGCGGCAGCCTTCCGATTGCGCTGCAAGATGTCTGAGTTGGCGCTCAGGATGACTTCTTGATGGCTGCGCAGCTCGCGCAACCGCTCGCCATCGAAACCACCTACAAGGTGCGCGAGGCTGAGGGTGTCCTCGATCTTTATTTTTACCGCAAACTTGGTTTCCAACTTGCGAAATTTTTCGCGAAGCTCGGACTGTCGCCGGTCGGCGTCACACTTCTTGGAGGCGTATTCGGAATCTTTGCCGGCCATCTTTATTTCTATCGGAATCTGACCATCAACATCATTGGGATGGTGCTTCATATCTGCGCCAACTTGCTCGACAATGCGGACGGACAGCTCGCGCGTTTGACCGGCCGACAGAGTCGAGAAGGCCGAATCATTGATAGTCTTGTCGATCATTTGGTCTTCACGAGCATTTATGTGCACTTGGCCCTTCGCTGTCTTTTTGAGGGAGCGTCACCAATGATCTTCCTGGTCGCCCTGGCTGCGGGATTCAGTCACGGCTTGCAAGGCGGCGCGGCCGATTATTTTCGGAACGCTTACCTTTACTTTGTAACCCAGCGATCACGCGGAGACTTCGATTCGTCAGCTGCGCTGCGATCCGAGTGTGAAGCGCTGAGTTGGCGGGAGAGACCGTGGCAGAAGCTCCTGCTAGCGTTATATCTGAGCTTCACCCGTCAGCAGGAGACGATATCGTCGCCGCTGAAACGATTTCGAGAAACGGTTGACCGGCTTTTTCATGAGCAAATTCCGGATTGGTTGACCGCGAAGTATCGCAACGCGGCCAAGCCGGCATTCAAATTTTGGAGCGTGCTCATGACCAACACGCGGATGCTTTTTCTTTTTACGGTGCTGCTGCTTGATCGGATCGCGTGGTTTTTTTGGATTGAGATTACGATGTTCAACCTGTTGCTCATCTATCTGCTTTTTCGGGAGAAGAGCATGTGTCGCTTGCTTATCGAGATGGTGAGGCAACCGCATCAATCGCAGCTCTCTTGAGTGTGTCCCAGATCCAGATTTCAGAAGTCAGTTCGCGTCGCGATCGCGATTCGTTCATCAAATTTCCGTGGCGTATTTATGAGAAAGACCCGGCATGGGTGCCGCCGCTCCTCATCGAGCGAAAAGCGTTCCTCGATCGCGAGAACCATCCTTTTTATCGGCACGGCGACGCCGCGTTGTTTCTCGCGCGGCGAAATGGCGAAATCGTCGGCCGGATCGCGGCCAGCGACGACCCGAATTATAATGCGCTCCACCGCTCAAACGTCGGTTGCTTCGGTTTGTTTGAATCGATCGACGATGTCGATGTTGCGTCAGCGTTGTTTGACACGGCGAACAATTGGTTGCGCCAGCGTGGGCGCAGAGAAATCATAGGCCCCGTCGATTATTCCACGAATTATGTTTGCGGGTTGCTGATCGACGGTTTCCAGCATCCGCCCACGATCCTGACTGCGCACAATCCGCCGTACTACGTGCGCCTCATTGAAGCGAATGGTTTCGTGAAAGAGGTCGATTGGTACGCATGGTGGTTCGATCCGAAAAACGCTCCCGTCTCCAGATTGCGACGACTGGTGGACGCGCGCACGAAGAAAACTTCTGTAAAAGTTCGATCGATCGATCTTCGAAATCTCGCTGGTGAGAGCCAGCGTCTCGCCGCCGTCTTCAACGAAGCTTGGAAAAACAATTGGGGCTTCGTTCCATTCACCCAGGCCGAAGCTGAACACATGGCGAAAGAAATGCGGCCGATCATCGATCCCCGCATGACGCTGATCGCTGAGATCGACAATGCGCCGGTCGCGTTCGTGATTTGCGTGCCCGACATCAACGTTGCCTTGAAACACGCGGATGGGCGATTAACGCGTTTTGGTTTGCCGATCGGTCTGATCAAACTTCTTTGGTATCGCCGAAAAATTCGCCAGGCGCGCTTCGTTGCGCTGGGCGTCTTGGAAAAATACCGTCGGGCTGGAATTGCCGAGATGCTCGTGTTGCAAGTGTTGGAGGAAGGCGCCGGCCGCGGGTTCTGCGCCGAATTGAGTATGACACTCGAGGAAAACGTAATGGTGAATCGTTTCATCGAAACGATGGGCGCTTCGAAATACAAAACCTACCGCATCTATCGCCGGCCCGTGAATTAGGCAACGAGATGAGCTTGGGACCAACGGCGAATATTTCGGGTAAGCCGCAAGACGGACTTGTTTCTCGTTTCTTAAATCGGCCAATCTCGCGATTGATCACCCGTGTTCTGCTTCGGTTTCCGATCACGCCCAGCATCTGGACGATGTCGATCTTTCCTTTGTTAATCGTCGCCTTTCTTTTTCTCACACGCGGCGATTATCGCGGTTTTGTAATC
>Ga0209577_10007014_pt1 | contig 10382 bp, 9 predicted proteins | sample GraSoiAngelo_109_FD_185874 | JGI IMG/M metagenome (GOLD analysis project Ga0209577, IMG submission 185874) | Grasslands soil microbial communities from the Angelo Coastal Reserve, California, USA - 14_0903_12_20cm (SPAdes) (version 2) | ecosystem: Environmental > Terrestrial > Soil > Grasslands ...
TCTTCGCGGTTACATTGCCCGTTCCGTCGTATTCCACGATCGGTCTCTCGCCATCATAGATATAATACTTGGTCATGGTCGGGCTAGGGCTGGGAAGGCTGGTTGTGCGTGAGACGCAGCGCCCCAGTGCGTCATAGGCGAGCGAATAACTGACGGAGGGGTTAGTCCTCACTGCGCCAGTCAACTGTTCGTCGTTACGATAGCTGTAAGTGACGTAGTTGTAGTTGTACATCTGGTGCTGGCCGTTGTTACTGATTGCGATACCGTCGGCCACTGAGGAGTATTCATTGAGGTTGTTCGGCGTGTAACTCTTGGTGTTACCGGTGTCCACCACGCTCACGCGGTTGCCCATCTTATCCATGTAATAGGTCACATCGCGTCGGGTACATAATGCAGCCTCTCGTTGTGTCGATAGCAAGCTCTAGGGTTGCATTAATTTGACCAGACGAAGATGATTAACCAATTCGTAGTTGCTGCCGCCCTGCTTTTCTTCCGTGAGATCCTCCCCGGACCATGATGACGTCATCAGGTGTAGGTGGTCTTTTTTTCCGCGCAGTCGTTCAAGCTTTCGGAGGAGCAGATCAAGGCCTTCGTCATCAAAGCAGATTGCAACCTCCGCTATCGTATTCCGATCACCATCGGGTTCAACTTCGACAGTCAGTATCATCGCACTTGCGGTTCCTACAATGTTGGTGCTTCTCTGGTCAGTGGCAATTTCTTTTTCTCCAGCGGCCCTCGGTACCCCCTTGGTCGGTTGACATTCACGTGGGGCGGCTCCCGTGACGGCTGTTCGGGTCAATGTGATAGGAGCGGCCAGTCTGTGGGTTGACGTAACCGCCTTTGCCGCTCACCGGATCTGAGCCCCTTGGTTCAAATCCCTTGTTCCTCATCATCTTGTCGATCTGCGCTGGAGACTTTCCCTTGAACGGATTACCAAGACCTTAGACGAGGCTGGTGCGAGCCCGTTGAGTAAGAATAAACTCCGCCAGGGGCAAGTCGCGTGGATAAGTGACCTTGAAATTGAAATCATCATTGAGAACGAGAGCGACCTCGCGACCGAGTCGCTCGACTGCTGAAACCTCATCGGTCACCAAGATGTTTTCCGCGTAAACAGCGCGGTAGGCTTCATCGATCAACGCGCGCTCAAACATCTGTGGCGTTTGCATGGCATAAACTTCCTGCCGATCCACTGACTCGGTGACTAGTAGAACTTGTCCTGAGCGCGAGTCGAACGGAGCGGCAGCCGCCTTCGCCGAAGCGGCTACGGCGGCCAGGTCTGCGCGTTTTAATGTGTCGTTGATCGGCTCAGCCAAAGCGGCAGCGCCGTGAATCTGACACTGCTGGAACAAGCGTTCGATCTGCGCCGGAGTGACCAGCGGCCGCGCGGCGTCGTGCACGGCGACGTATCGTGCAGTGGATTCCAGATGATCCAACCCGGCGCGCACGGAGTCCTGCCGGCGCTTTCCGCCCGGAATGATCGATCGAATCTTTTTGAATTTTTCATTGCGCACGATCGTGTTGATTTCATCGCGTCGATCCTCGCGGGCAACGACAATAATTCCATCGACAGAGTTGGCGCGCTCGAACGCGCGTATTGTATGAGCGATGACTGGTTTGCCGGCAAGCGCCGCAAACAATTTATCGAAACCCATGCGGCGGCTGTCACCAGCTGCGACAATGATGGCGGTTAGCATGAAAAAGACAGAAAACGCCGAACGCCGAATCCCGAACGCCCAATCTCGAACACAGACCTTCTGAATTGGGCGTTGGACGTTAGGCGTTGGACGTTGAACGTTTTCTTCATTTCAACTGCTTCTGCACCTCAGCGCTCAGCGCCTTACCGTCCGCGCGCCCGGCCACTTTTGCCTGCAACGCTTTCATCACGGCGCCCATCTGCGCCTTTGATGTGGCGCCGACTTCCGCGATCGTTTCGCGCACGACCCTGGCCAACTCATCGCCTGTCATCGCCTGCGGCAAGTACGCATTCAAAATCGACAACTCTTCCTTCTCTTTGCTGGCCAGTTCGGTGCGTCCGCCTTTTTCGAAACTCTCGATCGAATCCTGGCGTTGCTTGACTTGCTTGCGAATGACCTGAGCGGCTTCGGCGTCACTCAGTTCGGCTTGTGTTCCTGATTTTGCAATCGCAGCGTACTTCAAAGCCGATTTGAGCATTCGCAAGACACCAAGCTTCGTGGTGTCCCTGGCGCGCATGGCTTCTTTCAAATCGGAATCAATGCGCTGTGAAAGATTCATCCCTTGAGGCTACGGCAATGATGCCCTTCCGCAACAATGCCGCAATGAATCTGCGGTCGTCCGCCTTCGCTTCGCTACGGCAGGACAGGCGGGCCGGGGCTACGGAACCGCCTAACGAACAGTGACCAGGTTAGCTTCTACCTCATCACGTTGCGGCTCAGGAATCGGCTGGAGTTTGGCTGGCGGAATGTCCAGCCAGCCAGCTTCATCAAAGAACCACGAGCGGCGTTCCAGCTTAACAAAAATGGCGGACACAGATGAAAAAATGGAAAGAGGAATGGTGAGTTGGCCAGCGAAAGCGTTGCCGTAATATCGCGCCCCAGCGACGTGGTCCAGCGAGGCCGAGTCGCGGATTTCAACACGCGAAGATCTGGCGGGCACGCGCATTGTCACACAACGCAACGCACCGGCTTCGCCGCGTCCCAACACAAAAAGCGCCGGTTCCGACACACGCATGGCTTTGGGGGAGAGCCGCAGCGCCACGCGAAGCGAACGATGCAACCTGAAAACTGAAGCAATCGAGCCATCGGCGATGGTCTCATCGCGTGCGCCAAGTTTGACCAGACGCTCCGGCCGGCTGGCATATGCGAGGAATCGTTTCCGCGATAGTTTGAGCTGCGTTGTATGACAACGAATCGCCCGAAGCTTGATTGCTGCTTCGCGCTGGGATTGACAGATCGAGCCCGAACGATCAAAGAACGTGGGGCTCCTACCATGAACGACATAACTCCATGCAGTCATTTGTTCTGTCGCCATCGGGTCCAAAAAGGATTCACTCAAGACCAGCCGAAGCATTACCGCGAGCGCGCTATGATCGGGATGCGTATCGGAAATCGACGGCATCAACAGATCCGTCGGCTTCCAATGAGCTATGATTCCTGAAAGGTGCTCAAGCGCCGATTGACAGTTGCACATTAACATGGCGGTCAGTTTTTGATCGGGTAAGCCGAGAAAACGCGCGGCGAAACCGTTCACGCCCAAGACACGCAACGCCGCGAGCGCTTCTGTTCGTCGCAACCTTCCCCAACGCCTGCGGTCGGTTGCGTTCAGGCGCCACTTGCGTTCGAGCACGCGTTGCGGCCAGGGATTATCGTCGCCGTCCGTAGCATAAACGACGCGAACCGCTGCACCGGCGCGAACCGCTCGTTGCAGAAGAATGCTACATGCCAGCGATTCATCGTCGGGATGCGGTGCGAAGAGCAACAAGCGCGAGCGCGAAGTAAAGACTGGAACAGACACGGGTAAGCCTTCTAGCAGAAGCGTAGCCAAACGCAATGCTGGAACTCCTATCTTTTCCTCCGCGGATGGGAAAACTTCTCAGGGATAAACTTCCGATCGACTGCCTGGGCCCAGAAAAAAGCGAGTTCTGTTCTCGATGATGTTTGCACAAAAGTGTGAGCACCCGGTGCAAGAAACCGTGCGCCATCATATGGAGTCCCGTCCAGCATTCCTTCGACCGGGCCATCAGGCGCGATAATTTTGTAATGCGCCGGAATCACAACTTCGAAGTCCATCCGCTTGCTATCGGTTGGGGAGGGTCTCAAATACCTCCCCGCCACCTTCAAATCGTTGCCGACAGAAATATAATTTTCCCAGATAAATTTTCTACCGTAGAAGGGCATTCGTCCCTTCATGGATGCGAGACAGGCACGGGTCTCAACTGCACGCTCCGAGACGTTATCGGCCACAAGGCCGCGCGCAATGCGCTCTAACATGATTGATTCGGTCACGGGCCAAAAGCAGCGTTGCCGAAAGATAGTTTCGCCTTTGCAATCCAGAACGAAGTCGCCCGGATCGGTCAATTTCAAAACGCCGCGGAGCAAACCTGTCTCGAGTCGGGCACGATCAATCCAGAACGGCCGACTTGCGATGAGCAGAAACAAATACAGCAAAGCGAGAAACGCCGGCAACGGAACGTGCCGGAGATAACCCCCGATACGCGGGCCGTATCTCGCGAAGTGCGGCGAAATGGCAAGCAAACCTCCGCTGACGAGGACGAATGCCAGAGGATAATATGGAAGATCATCCTGACGCGTGAGCAGATTCCAAAAGCTGTACAGAGCCAGCGCATAGAAGCCACAGATGAGAAAAATGAACGCGCGCCGAAATGCTAACGCTGGTTCGGGACCCGCGCGAACGATTCGCCGCGCGGCGTAAATCACCAACGGGAAAACGATGGGAAAAATAAAAATCCACCACGCCGGATGATTTTTAGGACTAAGATGCTGCAGCATGTTGTGCTCAAAAACGCAATAATAGAAGTCGCGCCATACACCGCCGAGAACGAAGGCCGCCGCGATGATTCCCGGAACTAAGAAGGTTATGAAGAAAAAGGGCGCGGCACAACGCGCCAGATGTGGCCATGATTGACCAAGCTCTTTTCTCCCCACCAGAAAGAGCGCAATCGATGCGCCGACCAGAAGGGCAACTAACAACAAAACCGACTTCATGGAGACACTGAAGCAAAACCCCAGCAAAAGACCGGCCTTCAAAGCTCGAGGCGCCGTCAGGCTTCCACTGATAAGCGTAAGGACGCACAGAAGCCATAGCGGCGCCCAGAGGTTGTCAGTCCGAAATTCTAATGAGATGAAATGATACTTGGAGTAAAGGCCAGCCAGAATGACCGCCCACACGCCAGCGCGCCGGGAGAAAAGTAATTCACCAATTCGGTAAGTGCACCAGGCTGCGACAAAATACATCGGCAACAGGATGAAACGCATCCAGTAAAGAATGGTCGCCCGATCACCGATCACTCCGAAAATCGGCGCAAACATTATCTGGAAAAGAGGCATGTGATTATCGAACACATCGCGGTATTGGACGAAGCCGCGCGCCCATGCCCAGATTACGTGCGTGTGCTGCGACTCATCGCTATCGAAGCGATAGGTCGTCGTGTTTATCAGCTTTAGCACGATCATCAGCGCGAAAAGAATCGCAGCCGTCATAAACTCCTCTGACCCGGACATGCCAAAGTACGCGGCGCCGCGTTGCGCGAGTGATCTGCCTCCTGAAGATGCAGATGGACTTAGCGATGTTGAAGATTCCAGTGCCATCTCCAGCTGAATGCTAGCGTAGCGAATTTTGCGCAGCAGTTTTCTCAGCGCACTTCCGCACCGACTCCGCGTCGCTGACCGACATCACGTCCACATCTTTGCGCGTGCGCCGCAACAAACCAGCCAGCACGCCGCCCGGCCCGAGCTCGATGAAAAGATCGCAGCCAAGTGCTACCAGCCGCTCCACGCAATCCATCCACCGCACTGTTCCCGTGACCTGATCCTGCAGGGTCTGACGAATTTCAATCGGCGTTTCCACTTCTTCACCGGTCACGTTGCTAATCACGGGAAAACGCGGCGGCTGCACCATTACGTGCTGAAGCGCCGCCCCCAGCCTTTCATAGGCGCTTTCCATCAAGCGCGAATGATACGCGCCGGCGACATTGAGCAGCGTCGCGCGGCGAATCCCATATTCCCTGGCCACGCCGATTGCAGCTTCCACTTTCGCCCGCTCACCTGAGATGACGATCTGGCCAGGTGCATTGATGTTCGCAATATCGACGTCTTCATCTGCCGCGAGCTGGCGCACCACGTTTTCATCCGCACCGATCATTGCCGCCATCGCTCCGTTTGTTGCCGCGCAAGCTTCATCCATCAATTCGCCGCGTCGTTCCACAAGCTTTAGTCCGCTTGCAAAATCAAAAGTGCCAGCCGAGGCGTGAGCGGTGATCTCCCCTAAAGACAATCCGGCTGCGCCGCCTGTCGGAAAATCTCCCGCCAACTCGTGCAGAACCGATAAGCACGCAAGTCCTTGAACGAAAAGCGCAGGCTGACAGTTTGAAGTCTTCGTCAATTCTTCGATCGGACCGTTCCACGCAATTTGGCTCAAGTTTCGGCCCAGAATCTCATCGGCCTGATGAAACAAATCCGCCGCGGTAGGAAATTGCTCTGCGAGATCCCCTCCCATCCCGACGCTTTGCGCGCCCTGACCTGCGAAAAGCAGTGCGATTTTTTTAGGCATACGCGCTTAGCTAACCGCGTTCAATCGCGAGCGCGAGCGAAACTTCTGGGAGCGCGCGTCGCATTCTGGCGAGGGTGTCTCGCCGTCGCGAAGTTCAAGACCAGTCCGCGTCCCGTCCCGTTGCGCATGCCCCAGAAATTGCGCTTGCGCGCGAACTTCCACTCGCCAGCGTAAATCAATCCAATTCCATGCGATTTACGGTGCGCGAAATTGAATCGCCCGACCCGGTTACCCGAGTGGCCGCAGCCGAGGCAGCACTGCGTGAGCCCGCTGACGCCGACATCGGCGAGAAGATGGTGCTCAACATGGGGCCATCGCATCCGGCCACGCACGGCGTGTTACGGCTCGTGCTTGAGCTCGATGGGGAGATAATTGCCAAGGCGACTCCGGATATTGGTTTTCTCCATCGCGGCGACGAGAAAATCGCCGAGAACATGCAATACAACCAATTTGTCCCGTACACTGACCGGCTCGATTATCTCGCGCCGCTTTCAAACAACGTAGCTTACGCGCTAGCCGTGGAAAAATTGATGGGCTGGGAAATCCCACCGCGAGGAAAAGCCATCCGCACGATTTGCTGCGAAACCTCGCGCATTTCCTCGCACCTGATGGGTCTTGGCGCGATGGCGCTCGATCTCGGTGCGATGACGGTCTTCCTCTACACGTTCACCGAGCGCGAAAAACTTTATGACCTTTTCGAGCTGCTCACAGGCGCGCGTTTTACGACTTCCTATACCCGCGTGGGCGGACAAATCCGCGATTTGCCCGAGCGTTTCACCCCGCAACTGAAGAAATTCCTCGACGATTTCGAGCCGAGTCTGAACGAGTGCGACAGATTGCTGACGCGCAACAAGATTTTTGTCGATCGAACCAAAGACATCGGCGTAATCTCGAAGGAGCGCGCGATTGCTTATGCGCTCTCCGGCCCGAATCTGCGCGGAAGCGGGATCGAACATGATTTGCGGCGCAAACATCCGTACCTCGACTACGACAATTACGATTTCGATGTGGTGATCGGCAGCTCGGGCGATTGTTATGATCGTTATCTTGTGCGGATTGAGGAAATGCGCCAAAGCGTGCGGATCTTGCGGCAGGTGATCGATAAACTGCCCGGCGGACCGATCAATGTTGCGGATTGGAAAAACATGACTCCGCCCAAGTCACGGGTGATGACGAAAATGGAGGAGTTAATTCATCATTTCATCGTAGTGACGGAGGGACTCGACGCGCCGCCGGGCGAGATTTATTTCGCAGCCGAAAATCCAAAGGGTGAACTTGGCTTTTACATTAACAGCAGAGGCGGCGGCGTGCCGTATCGGTTGAAAATTCGCGCGCCATCGTTCGCGAACCTCAGCATCCTGCCAGAGCTTCTGCCCGGGTGCATGGTGAGCGACGTGCCCGCTGTGTTAGGGAGTCTGGACTTCGTCATGGGGGAATGCGACAGATAAGGAGATAATGACGAATGACGAATTCCCAATGACGAATGACGAACTAAATGCCCGTCATTCCGAGCGAAGTCGAGGAATCTCGTGGCGAAACCGAAGAGCCATTCCACGGACTGCTTCGACTTCGCTGCGCTGCGCTCAGGATGGCATCTCGTCATTCGTGCTTCGTCATTCTTTCGACATTCGCCGGCCACGCCGTAGCCTGGCGGAGGCGGGTCATTTGTCATTCGTCATTCTTGCGCGGTTCGTGCTCATCCTAACGCTGGCACTTACGCTTTCCTGTTCCGGCAAGCGCATCACCAAAGCAAACGTGGATCAGGTATCAGAAGGCATGTCGAAGAAACAGGTGGAATCGATCCTGGGCCCGCCCACTTCGCTCAATACTCAGGATTTGGTAATCACGAAAAAGACAACTTACATTTACCGGCAGGGCAAAGATACCATCACAATCGTTTTTAAGGACGATAAGGTGCAGTCTAAAGACAGCACGTTGTCCGATTAATCGACCACTTTCGGTGGACTCGACCATTATAGCTGTTCCGCCCGAGCTGGAGCAGAAAATGGACGAAGCAATCGCGCGCTATCCCAGCGAGCACCGGCGAAGCGCTGCCATGCCGCTATTGCACTTGTGGCAGGAACACTTCGGGTTCATCAGCGACGAGGCCGTGCTGTGGATAGCTGGCAAGCTTGGTTTGCAACCCATCAACGTTCTTGAGGTGGTCACGTTTTATCCAATGTTTCGCCAGAAGCCGGCTGGCAAAACTCATATTCGCGTCTGCCGCACGCTCAGTTGCGCAATGGCCGGCGGGTTCGAGGTGATGGAAAATTTGTGTGCGACGCTTAAAATTCAACGCCCGCCTGACAGCGAAGGTATTCATAATCCCATTGCTGTCAGTGCGGATGGAAACTACAGCATTGAGTTTGTCGAATGCCTGGCAAGCTGTGGCACCGCGCCCGTATGCCTGATCGGCGAACAGCTGCACGAGCAAATCAATCCAAATTCGATTGAGGATATCGTCCGACATCAAACATCGGACACCAAACATCAAACATCCCCTCACCCTCTCGAACACCGCTTGGTTTACAAAAACATCGGACGCACGGATTGGACGACCGACATCGATTGTTACCTGCGAGACGGCGGTTATGCGCAATTGAGGCAAGCGCTGAAGATGTCGCGCGGTGACATCGTCAACAAAGTCAAGAACTCGGGCCTGCGCGGACGCGGCGGAGCGGGATTTTCGTGTGGCCTGAAGTGGGCCTTCATCAAGTCGGAAGAAAAGCGGCCAGTGTATTTGATTTGCAATGCCGACGAATCTGAGCCGGGCACATTTAAAGACCGCTACATCATTCACGAAGACCCGCATCAACTGCTAGAAGGAATCTTAATTTCATGTTACGCGCTGAACGCGCGCACCGCTTACATCTACATACGAGGCGAATTCCCGGAGGGCGCGAGAATCCTCGAATGCGCCATCGAAGAAGCGCGCGGGCACAATTTCCTTGGGAAAAATATTCTGAGCTCGGGATTTGACGTCGAGGTTTACATTCATCGCGGCGCAGGCGCTTACATTTGCGGAGAAGAAACAGGCTTGATTGAGTCACTCGAAGGCAAGCGCGGTTACCCGCGAATCAAGCCGCCGTATTTTCCGGCGGTACTCGGTCTCTACATGTGCCCGACGATCGTTAATAACGTCGAAACACTCTGTGCCGTAAAACACATTATCGCCATGGGTGGCGCGGAGTATGCGCGCCTCGGCAGGCCTAATAACACTGGCACACGGATTGTGTGTGTGAGCGGTGACGTCCAGCGGCCCGGCTATTTTGAGATCGAAGTCGGAGCGGTAACCATGGGCCAGTTGATCTATGAGATGGCCGGCGGCCTGAGACCAGGCCGCAAATTGAAGGCGGTTATTCCGGGTGGAAGCTCCGCGAAAGTCTTGCGAGCCGACGAGCGATTCAAGCTTAGGGTGAAACAACCCGACGGATCGGTAAAGGAACAGGAAATGTCGATCAACGATATCCCTATGGAATTTGATTCGCTCGCTGCGGCTGGTTCGATGGCTGGTTCGGGCGGCGTGATCGTGCTGGATGATTCGCGCGACGTGGTCTGGGTGTTGAATAACATCAACGCGTTTTATGCGCACGAAAGCTGCGGCCAATGCACGCCCTGCCGGGAGGGCTCGCTTTGGATGAACAAAATCACCGACCGCATGCTGCGCGGCGGCGGCGTTGTGGAAGACCCGTACACACTCAAGACTATTGGCGACAACATCGCTGGGCGCACTATCTGCGCATTTGGCGAAGCGTGCGCGTGGCCGACACAAAGTTTTGTCGAAAAATTCCCAGAAGAATTTGCCGCCCGGGCGCAGAAACCTGTTCCACCGCCGCTACCGCCTGAATACACGCCGGAAGAATTGATCCAGGAAGAATCGATCCCTACAGTTCCAATGGCGCACGACCCCGGCTGGGAAAAAGCCGGGGCAAAAGGCACGATCTAGAATATGAATCACGAAAGCAGGAAAGCAGGAAAAAATCTCAGAGATTCCAAGCTAACCGAGCAAATTATCGCTGTGGCCATCCGGGTACACCGGGCGCTTGGTCCAGGCTTTCTGGAATCAGTTTACGAGGAAGCGCTCGCCGTGGAATTTGCGCTCGGCGGAATCCAAT
>Ga0209577_10007015_pt1 | contig 10382 bp, 8 predicted proteins | sample GraSoiAngelo_109_FD_185874 | JGI IMG/M metagenome (GOLD analysis project Ga0209577, IMG submission 185874) | Grasslands soil microbial communities from the Angelo Coastal Reserve, California, USA - 14_0903_12_20cm (SPAdes) (version 2) | ecosystem: Environmental > Terrestrial > Soil > Grasslands ...
TGACGATGATCGCGCCGCCGCTGCGCGCTTGGACCAACTCGCGAGACTTGCGACCTATAGACGCAAGAAGTTTCCGCGAGCGTTGGCGAGAGACGAATGGATTCAGAGCCGAGTGAAAAATGCCCAGCCGGATCCGGAGTGCGGCCGCGAACCGCAACGCGGTTGTGACCTTCAGCCCCGGGTTGGCCGCTTCGGCTACCCTGGGTAAGAGACTCGTTGAATCCCAACCGCAAAGCGGTTGCGCCGATTTTGATTCGCCGAGGAAATGGCGCAACCGCTTTGCGGTTGAGAATCGAGCAAGGGTGCTTGGCACAAAAAAAGGTAGAGATTCTCATTCACACCCGGCTTCAGCCGGGTGATCGGAAATCAAGAGAATAGGAAACCGTTTAAACGGTTTCCAGTCTTAGTTTGGCGCAGTTCACCTGGCTAAAGCCAGGTGTGAATGAGATTAAATTGGCCGAAGAACTCGATAGCCTGGGTCGGGCGAACGATTTTCTGTGCAAATCGAGCAAAGGGCAAAGACATACATTCGGGAGCCGTACGCGGCAAGGAATAACTGGCGCGCGATCTTACGGAAGGGGGAGGCGCAGTTTCATGATCATGGCCGATCAATTAGCAAGCGACGCGCGCACGGTGATCCTTAATTCGATCCGCGCTCATCTTGCAGAAAGCGCTCTTCACGATCACGCGGCTGAGGACAGAAAGTATGGGCGCGCCGCGATCGGCCCTGAGGCCCGGCCGTCATCGATTGCGCTGGCTTCTTCGGGGCATAACGTCGCTTTTTCCGCGGTCGAGATGTTCCGCGAGAAGCTGGAAATGGTCGGCGGCCATTGTGTCGTCGTCCGAGATGAGGCCGAAGCTGCGCGTTCTTTGAGTCGCATCCTTGCAGAATTACAAACGACGCCACTGCGGGCCCGGCGTATCGCTTTGTCGGACGGGCCATCCATTTCGCGATTGATTAATGCAGCGGAGGGCGAAGTGGACGAAGTAACAACGTCGCCGAAGGCCGCAGATTTGTTTGGCTACGATGTCGGAGTGACGGCCGCACAGGCCGCGATTGCCGAAACCGGAACTTTGGTATTGGAGTCCGAAAGCGAGCGCCATCGCTTGGTTTCGCTGCTGCCGCCGGTGCATATCGCAATCATCAAGGCCGAAGATATTTGTCTGACATTGGGCGATGCGCTGCGTTATGTTCGACGCGGTGGGGAATCCGGCACGAGCCGCGCGATTACTTTTATTACCGGGCCCTCGCGCACGGCCGATATCGAGTTAACACTGACCATTGGCGTGCACGGCCCGAAGGAGTTGTATGTCATTGTTTGTTCTTCGCTAGACCCTCACCCACTGGGAGCGCGGGCGTCCCGCCCGCTCTGTTGACGTTTTTGAGATGCGGCCGAGTTGTGCGAAGAATGCGGGCGGGACGCCCGCGCTCCCAGTGAGCAAGCGCGAATTGAGACGGATTAGCTGAGAATGAGAGAGTAACCACACGATGCGAAAAATCATTTCAATATTAATCATGGTCGCCGCTATTGCCGCCTTGAGCTGCAACCGTTCGGGATCGAAGAGCGGAAAGAAGAAATTAACGATCGCGGTCATCCCGAAGGGCACTTCGCATGAGTTCTGGAAGAGCATTCATGCCGGCGCCATCAAAGCTGCAAAAGAACTTTCGTCAACAGGCAACGAAGTCGAAGTGATCTGGAAAGGCCCTCTGCGCGAGGACGATCGCGAGCAACAAATTCAGGTCGTCGAGGGTTTCGCTTCGCAGGGAGTTGACGGCATCGTGCTCGCGCCGTTGGACGATCGCGCCTTGGCCCGGCCCGTCGAAGAAGCCAAGAGCGCAGGCGTGCCGACGGTAATCATTGATTCAGCGCTGCAGTCAAATTCGATTGTAAGTTTTGTGGCCACCGATAATCGCAAAGGCGGCGTATTAGCGGCAGATCGTTTGGGTGAGCTGCTCGGCGGCAAGGGCAAAGTAATTCTGCTGCGTTATGCGGAGGGCTCGGCCAGCACAACCGATCGCGAAGAGGGTTTTTTATCTGAGATGAAGCAGAAGTATCCGGGCATAGAATTGATCTCCACGGACCAGTACGCAGGGGCCACGCGCGACACCGCCAAACGAAGCTCAGAGAATTTGCTCAATCGCTTCGGTGACGACGTGCAAGGCATTTTCACGCCGAATGAATCGTCAACTGCGGGCATGCTTTCGGCGCTGCAAGACATCGGCAAAGCCGGCAAACTGATGTTCGTTGGTTTCGACACCAGCCAAATGTTCATCGATGCAATGCGGGCCAAGCAGTTGCACGGGATCGTGGTGCAGAATCCATTCAACATGGGTTACCTGGGCGTGCGTACCATGGTCGAGAGCCTGCAAGGGAAGAGTGTCGAAAAACGAATCGATACGGGCGTTAACATGATCACGCTCGATAACCTCGACACTCCGGAATCGCAGGCGTTGCTGCATCCGCCACTGGATCAGTATTTGAAATAGAATTCAGTGCAGCGACAAAACGACGCGCGTTACAGAACCGCGAGCGGTAGCGACCGGATCATTTTCAATTTCTCATTTTCCCATTTGCCATTTGCCATTTGGAGGATTCATTTGTAATTGCACCATGTCCGACAATCAGTAAATGAAAAATGCTAAAGCGAAAATGACAAATGATCCGGTCGCTACCGCTCGCGGTTCTGTAACTGTGGACATGGTCGCTGAGACAAAACCCACTTGGGCAATCTCCGGTTCCAACTTCGCGCGAGCCTGGCTGAACCGGCTCGGTCCACTGCTGGGATTGATCCTGGTAATTGCAGTCTTTGCGATTCTCATCGGAAATCCTGAGCGATATCTCTCGCCCAAAAACCTTCGCACAGTTCTGGCCCAGACAGTCATCGTCGGCATCGGCGCCGTCGGCATGACCATGATCATCATCAGTGGCGGAATCGATCTTTCAGTGGGCTCCGCCATCGCGCTGACGGGCGTGATTGCCGCGCTGGGAATTAATGCGGGATGGTCAACGACTGTCGCTCTCGCCGCCGGTATCATTGTTGGTGGTGCAGTTGGTTTGGTGAACGGTCTCGCGATCACGCGGCTTCGCGTCGTGCCATTTATCGCCACTTTGGGAATGTTGGGCGTCGCGCGTGGAGTCGCGAAAGGGATCGCCGGTTCGCAAACGGTTAACATGCCGGACACGTGGGCGAATGACCTGCTGCTCACGATTCCCAAACCGCAATGGTTGTTAGTCGCGCCGGGTGTTTGGATCGCGATTCTACTGGCCGTCATTGCCGCGGTAGTTTTGCGTCGGACGGTTTTTGGACGACGGGTTTTCGCTCTGGGATCGAACGAAGCCGCCGCGCGCGCCTGCGGCATCGCCACGGATCGCCTCAAGCTTTACATCTATGCGCTGGCAGGTTTGCTGTTCGGGCTCGCGGGCGTGATGCAGATGTCACGCCTGCGACAGGGCGATCCAACTGTCGCCGCCGGTTTGGAGCTGGACATTATTGCCGCGGTGGTAATCGGTGGTGGAAGTCTCAGCGGCGGTGAAGGCAGCATCCTCGGCTCGATGATTGGCGCATTGATTATGGCTTTTCTGCGCAATGGCTGTCAGCAGGTTGGCTGGCCGAACTATATTCAGGAGATTATTATCGGCGCGCTGATCGTGATCGCGGTGGCGGTGGATCGGTGGCGCAGCTCAAGAATAGCAATGGCGTAATGTGGAGTGCGCCGGCAGAGCGTAGCGGCGACGGCGCTTTGGATTAGGCGCAACGACATACTGTCAAAGAAAAATCCAAAGCGCCGTCGACGCTACGCTCTGCCGGCGCACTCCAAAGGAGATTCGATGAACTATCGACATTTTGGTCGCGCTAATTCGAAGGTCAGCGAAATCGGCTATGGCATGTGGGGCATGGGTGACTGGACCGGCTCGGATGATGAAGAATCGCTCCGGGCTCTACAACACGCAGTCGATCTAGGATGCAATTTCTTCGACACGGCCTGGGCCTATGGCGAAGGACGCAGCGAGGCACTGTTGGGCCAGCTGGTGCGCGCGAATTCGCAGCAGAAGCTTTACACCGCTACGAAGATTCCGCCGCAGAATGAAACCTGGCCCAGCCGGCGCGAATTCACGCTCGACGATACTTTTCCGCCCGACTACATCGAACGGCGAGTGCATGAAAGTCTCGAGCATGCCGGCCTCGAGAATTTCGACCTGATGCAATTTCATGTCTGGGAAGACAGTTGGGTCGAAGATGATCGCTGGGTGAAAAAGATGGATGAGCTTCGTTCTCAGGGTTTGTTCCGTCGCGTAGGCATCAGCATTAATCGTTGGGAACCCTGGAACGGAGTGAAAGCAGTTCGCAGCGGTTTGATAGATTCGGTACAGGTCATCTACAACATCTTCGATCAGAATCCTGAAGATGAATTGTTTCCCGCGTGTCGGGAGATGAACGTCGCCGTCATCGCCCGCGTTCCTTTTGATGAAGGCACGCTCACCGGCAAGCTAACCAAAGAAAGCAAGTGGCCCGAAGGTGACTGGCGCAACACCTATTTCGTGCCTGAGAACCTGATTCCGAGTGTTGAGCGTGCGGACAAACTGAAAGAACTCGTGCCGGAGGGCATGACGCTGCCGGAAATGTCCCTCCGTTTCATTCTCAGCAATTCGGATGTCAGCACGATAATTCCAGGCATGCGCAAACTCTCGCACGTCGACTCGAATATAGCCGCTAGCGATGCTGGGCCGCTTTCTGACGAACTAATCTTAGAACTGAGGAAGCATCGTTGGGTACGCAAGCCTGCTGAATGGTCACAGTGATCGTTAACTCCCTCTCCCTTTGGGAGAGGGCCGGGGTGAGGGCGGAGCTAGAGCGAAAAAGAAAGATTTAGATTTCGAGTAAGTGTTTCGCTACCTTCGGCCCTCACCCCTAACCCTCTCCCAGAGGGCGAGGGAAAAGAAGTCTCAAGAAAAATGTCAACCAAAATCACCAACGTCATCGCTCGCGATATTCGCTTTCCAACGTCGGCAACGCTTGACGGTTCGGACGCGGTGAATATCGATCCTGATTACTCGGCCACCTACGTCATCCTGGAAACCGATAGTCCACAAGGATTGCGAGGTTATGGTGTCGCGTTCACCAACGGGCGCGGTAATGAAGTCTGCGTCGCCGCGGTCCATGCTCTCAAACATCACGTGAAGGGGCGGACGCTGGAATCGCTGACCGAAAACTTCGGCGCCTTTTGGAACGAGATCGCGTCTGACAGTCAGGTGCGTTGGCTGGGACCCGAGAAGGGCGTCATTCACCTGGCGACTGCAGCGCTGGTTAATGCCGTCTGGGACCTCTACGCCAAAACCGAAGGCAAGCCGTTGTGGAAACTCCTCGTCGATATGACGGCCGAACAGATTGTCGCGTGCATTCCTTTCCGCCACCTCACCGATGCTTTGACGGCGGAAGATGCGACCGCGATATTGAAACGAAATGAAGCTACGAAAGCCGCGCGCGAGCAAGCGATTCTCTCCAACGGTTACCCCGCTTACACGACCTCGGCGGGATGGCTGGGCTATTCCGACGAGAAAGTTCGCGCTCTGGTGCGCGAAGGATTAGCGCAGGGATGGACGCATTTCAAAATGAAAGTCGGGCGAGATCTCGACGATGATGTGCGACGAGCGCGCTTGATTCGCGAGGAGATCGGTCCTGACCGAAAGCTGATGATGGATGCCAATCAAGTTTGGGATGTGGATCAAGCGATCGACTGGATGAAAGAGTTGGCCCCTTTCGATCCGTATTGGATTGAGGAGCCGACCTCGCCCGATGACGTGCTGGGCCATGCGAAGATTGCCCGTGCGATCGAGCCCATTGGCGTGGCGACCGGCGAACATTGTCAAAACCGGGTGGTCTTCAAACAGTTGATGCAAGCCAACGCGATCAGTTTTTGTCAGATCGATAGCTGTCGTCTCGGCGGCGTGAATGAGGTGCTGGCCGTGCTGCTGATGGCGGCAAAGTTCGGCGTGCCGGTTTGTCCACACGCGGGCGGAGTCGGGCTTTGCGAATATGTTCAGCATCTTTCGCTCTTCGATTACATCGCGGTCAGCGCTTCCCTTGAGAACCGAATCGTAGAGTATGTCGATCATCTGCACGAACACTTCGTCTTTCCAGTAGTGATGAAGAATGGTTGTTACGTGCCGCCGCTCGATCCGGGTTACAGCATCGAGATGAAACCAGAGTCGCTTGATTACCACGAGTTTCCGAACGGGGCAGCGTGGCGGATATGACCGAGAAATAATCGGTTCTTTTTGCTTTTCTCTAGCCCAGGCGTTTACGCCTGGGACGGCGGGTAACAGGATTTATCTGTTAGCCTCCTTCAGGAGGCTTATCCAATAACCTTCGGGAGATCGATACATGTCTCACGTATTCCACCAACTCTATTATCACTTCGCCTGGGCCACGCACTCCCGGGAACCGCTTATCGACCGCGTCTGGAGACCACAACTTCTTGAAATCATCAACGAAGAAGTAAAGACGCGTGGTGGCTGGCCCATTCGCCACAACGCGATGCCTGATCATGCGCACCTGCTTTGCAGATTGCCCCCGACAGTGGAGATTGCGGAGTTTATTGGACAAGTCAAAGGCGCGACTTCCTTTCGTGTAAACAAAGACACTCGGCCGAAGTTCAAACTGCGATGGCAGGACGGTTACGGCGTCCTCACTTTGCGCAAGGACGAGATTCCGAAAGTCTCGGGCTACATTGATCGACAGGAAGACCATCATCGGCGCGGAAGCCTGTCTGATTTGTTGGAGAGATTTGAATGCGAGGCGGACGATTGGCCTGAAGGCATAGGATGAAAGCCTCCTGAAGGAGGCTAAGGAAATAATTTAGGTTCTCAGCTCTCCCAGGCGTAAACGCCTGGGCTAGGGAAAAACGCTTTCAATCAGTAGAGATGATGACCACTCTTTCCCTTTCCAACATCAGTAAGCGCTTTGGCCCAACGGTGGCGCTCGACGGCGTGAACCTTCGTTTGCAGAAAGGCGAAGTTCATGCGCTGATCGGGGAGAATGGCGCCGGCAAGAGTACGCTGATGAACGTGCTGGCGGGTCTGATCAAGCCAGACGCCGGCACCATCGAAGTTGAAGGCCGCGCGTATGCTCCCGCCAGTCCGCTGGATGCGCGCGCAAGAGGGATTGCGCTTATTCATCAGGAACTTTCTCTATTTCCGCATCTGTCGGTGGCGGAAAACATCATGATGGGCATGGAGCCTTCGCGATCAGGCTTGCTTGATCGACAGAAGCTCAACGCGCGCACGGCAGAAGTGCTGGGCACGTTTCATCATCCCGAGATTCGTCCAGAGACGCGCGTTGCCGACTTGTCGATTGCTGCCAGACAGATAGTCGAGATTTGCCGGGCGATTGCCGCGCGGGCCCGAATCATTTTGATGGACGAGCCGACGAGCAGTTTGCAGCGCGACGACGTGGAGCATCTCTTTAGCTTGATTGGCAAGTTTAGAGATCAAGAGATCAGCGTGATCTACATAAGTCACTTCCTCGAAGAGGTGCGCGAGATCGCCGACAGCTTCACGGTCCTTCGCGACGGCCAGAGCGTGGCCACCGGGGAAATCCGTTCGGTCTCGGATGATCAACTAATTGCGCATATGGTGGGACGGGCCATACAAAATTTGTTTCCGTCGAGAGTCTCCGCCACGCCGCAACGTCACGAGAAGGTGTTCGAGGCGCAGGATCTAACCGCTCCGCCGCTCTTGAAAGATGCAAGCTTCGAGTTACGGCGCGGCGAAATTCTCGGTGTTGCCGGTTTGATGGGATCCGGGAGAACGCAAGTCGTGCGGACCATCTTCGGTCTCGATCGGGCTGAGAGCGGCACGATCAATCTCGCAGGAAAACCGGTCGCGGCCAGTGGCGGGACGCCTGCGGTCAGGCTCTTTCAGAAACTGGGTTACTTAAGCGAGGATCGTAAAGGCGAAGGGCTTGCTCTCGGTCTTTCAATTGCCGACAACGTGACCATGACCCGCTGGTCGTCATGTTCGCGTTGGGGCTGGCTCAACCTCTCGCGCCAAAAGCGGCAAGCCGAAAGACTGACTGCAACGCTCGCCGTCAAAGCCCGCACAATGCAGCAACCTGTCAGTACGCTTTCAGGCGGGAATCAGCAGAAGATTGCGCTGGCTCGTTTGCTTCATCAGGATGCCGACATTCTGCTGCTTGATGAACCAACGCGCGGCATAGATATCGGCAGTAAGGCCGTCGTTTACGAGACCATTGCGCAATGCGCCGCCAATGGGAAGGCGATCTTGATGGTCAGTTCTTATCTGCCGGAACTTTTCGGAATCTGTAATCGCCTGGCGGTGATGAGCCGTGGGCGTTTATCGCCGGCGCGCTCCATCGATCAGTGGACTCCGGAGTCAGTGATGCAAGCTGCCATCGGTGCGGAGGAGCCGGCGTCGGTCTGATTAAAATTTGCAATTTGCATTTTTCAAATTTCAATTTTCAATTATGGACGCTGAGTCTCGCGATGAACCATTGAAAATTGAAAATTGAAAAATGCAAATTGCAAATTCAGGGAAACAATTGGGGCATAGTCAAGGGAGGGCATTTCATGATACGAACAACTGTTTGCTGCGCGGTGTTTCTGCTCAGCCTGACATCTGCAGTGGCTCAATCGACTCAGAGTTCTTCCGATTGCGCGGACGTTAAGGCCCAGGTTACAAGACTCGAGACGAGGCTCCGAGATTGGCCGGCCCTCGGGCGCTATCGCGATGCCAATACGAAGGTCAACCCTCCCGCGAAAGGCGAGCATCGCGTCGTTTTCATGGGCGATTCAATAACTGATTCATGGGACGATCCAAAGTACGGCGGCTTCTTTCCGGGCAAGCCATACATCGATCGTGGCATCAGCGGACAGACGACACCGCAGATGCTGGTGCGCTTTCGGCCGGATGTGATCGCCTTACGTCCGGAAGTCGTTTTGATTCTCGCCGGCACGAACGACCTGGCTGGAAATACTGGTCCGAGCAGCCTCGAGGCTATCGAAGACAATCTGACCTCCATGGCGGAATTGGCCCGGGCCAGTGGCATTCGGGTGGTGCTCGCTTCCATCCTTCCGGTGAGCGACTACGAGAAGACCAAAGATGGCAAACCTATCATTCGCACCGTGCAAAGACCGCCAGAAAAAATCCGCGCGCTAAATGATTGGATGAAGACCTATGCGGCTAAAAATAAATCGATCTATCTGGACTACTATTCATCTATGATAGACGAGAAGGGATTTCTGAAGGACGAGTTGAGCGAGGATGGACTTCATCCCGACGCGAAAGGCTATGCGGTGATGGCTCCGCTGGCGGAACAGGCAATCGCGGCCGCGCTAAAGAAGAATGTCCGATAAGCTTTAGCTTGTCCTTTCGGTCAACTTCAGTTTGTCACTCATAGCGACAAGCTAAAGCTTATCGGACCACAGACAATTATGCCGACAACTCTTGCCGACATTGCGCGCGAACTTGGCGTCTCAAAGATGACCGTCTCGCGCGCCATCAACAATCATCCTGAAATCAGTCCCGAAACGCGGGCCCGCATTCTCGAGGCAGCCCAGCGAATGAACTATCGGCCCAACCAGTTCGCGCGGGCCCTGACGACTAATCGTTCGTACCTTTTAGGGGTCGTCGTGCCGGATCTCATGCACTCGTATTTCGCCGAGATTTGCCGCGGCGTCGAAGGGCTGGCGCGGCCGCTTGGCTATCAGAACCTGATTTGTAGTACCGACGAACAGTCAGCGAATGAACAGCATGAGGTTGAAGTTCTATTGCCGCGAACCGATGGGTTGATTATCGCTTCATCTGTTCCGCCAGATGAAAATGTCTTTTACCGGCGCATCATAAAAGATGGCGGCAAAATAGTTTTGATCGATCGCCGGCTCGAAGGCGTGCGCTGTCCTACAGTGACGACTGATGATTTGAAAGTGGGTTCGTTAGCCACGGAGCATCTGATCAATTTGGGCCATCGTCAGGTGGGACACTTGCTGGGCACGGTCGCCTCAACCGCCGCCTTGCGTTTCGAAGGTTACAAGCAAGCGCTGGCGAAGTATCGAATAGCTTTCGACTCGTCGCTGGTGCGCGAGTGCGGCTTCACAGAGCGCGAGGGTTACGAGTCAATGAGTGGCTGGCTTAATGAGGGCAACGCTCCCTCTGCGATTTTTGCCGCCAACGATCCGGCGGCAATAGGCGCGATGAGAGCAATCACTGAAGCCGGTCTGAGAATCCCGGAAGACGTGGCCATCGACGGCGGCGGGAATATTCATTACGGCGATATGCTCAAGGTCCCACTGACCACGGTCGCATGGTCCACGTTGGAGATGGGGCAGGCGGCAGCACAGATCTTGATAGAAATGGTCGAAGGAA
>Ga0209577_10007016_pt1 | contig 10382 bp, 7 predicted proteins | sample GraSoiAngelo_109_FD_185874 | JGI IMG/M metagenome (GOLD analysis project Ga0209577, IMG submission 185874) | Grasslands soil microbial communities from the Angelo Coastal Reserve, California, USA - 14_0903_12_20cm (SPAdes) (version 2) | ecosystem: Environmental > Terrestrial > Soil > Grasslands ...
CACGGTGGTCATCACCGAGGATGGCCGCCGCGTGATGACTGATTACCCGAGCGCCCTGAAAGACCTCATCGTCTAGACGATCAATTAACCTCGGACGGAGTGACCCGCTTGCATGAACTCTGAGTCGCTGGCCCGGCGCGGCCGCAGGCCGGGAGACCTCCGGGTCGTGGTCCGCCGCCCGGCCAAGATGCCCCGCACGCTCGGCCCGTCGGCGCTCTTCGCAGCGTGTAACGGCAACGTCGGGTCGAGCATCTATTACGCACTCGGGGTCACCGCGGCCTTCGCCCTCGGCCTCACGCCACTTGCCCTGATCCTGGCGGGCTTCATCTTCGTCACGACCGCGCTCAACTACGCGGAAGGCACAGCCGCTTTGCCGCATGCGGGTGGGAGCTCGAGCTTCGCGCGCCGCGCCTTCAACGCCCCCATCGGCTTCATCGTGGGCTGGGTCCAGCTGCTCAATTACACGGCGACGGTCTCCATCTCCTCGTACTTCGCCATCAGCTACCTGGGCTTTCTCGGCAAGTACGTGCCGGCGTTGGCGCCACTCGCGACCGACCAGAGCACCCACGTGGGCGCCACCGTGGTGCTGATTGCGATCCTGGTCGCGGTCAACGTCATCGGGATCCAGGAATCCAGCGCGCTGAACCTAGTGCTGGCATTCACCGACCTGGTGACGCAGCTCGTGCTGGTCATCCTCGGGATCATTCTGCTTCTCGACCTCCAGACGGTCGTCCACAACATCCACTGGGGTCTGGCGCCGACATGGGGCAACTTTCTGGCCGGAATCTCGATCGCGATGGTCACCTATACGGGGATCGAGACGATCTCCAACCTATCTGAAGAAGCCAAGGATCCGGGCCGCAACGTGCCGCGCGCGACGTGGTGGGTCATCATCGCGGTGCTGTTCGTTTCGGCGTTCCTGCCGACGATCGGCGTCAGCGTGTTTCCCGTCACGTACGACCAGCACTTACACGCCTACACGACTCAGCTGGCGACCACATACAAGGCCGACCCTGTCGCAGGCATCGTCATGGGATTCAAAGATGACCTGTTGAGATTCTGGGCCCAGGTCTGGGTCGGCATCCTCGCCTTCACGATTCTCGTCATCGCCACCAACGCGGGCCTGCTCGGGATCTCGCGGCTCAGCTACTCCATGGCCGGCGTCGATCTCCTGCCCCATCGACTCGCGAAGCTGCATCGAAGGTTCAAGACGCCGTACGTGTCGATCATCGTGTTCGGAGTGGCCGCGGCTCTGCTGGTCCTGCCGGGCATCGTCGTCGGAGGCAAGGAGATCGACCTCATGAGCGCCGTGTATTCGCTCGCCGCGACCTTCGCGTTCTGTTCAGCGCATCTCTCGGTGATGCGGCTGCGCTTCATCGAGCCGGCGCTCCATCGCCCGTATCGGATGCCGTGGAACATCAAGTTCGGACGCGACAGCATCCCCGTTCTTTCGTTGGTCGGCGCGCTTTTCATCGGCACCGTGTTCACACAGCTCCTCTTCGAGAACATCTCCAACACGACCTTCATCTTCCTCGGATGGCTGGCCCTTGGTGTTGTGGCTTACGTCCTGTACATGCGCTACCGCCACGAGCCGATCTGGGAACCGCTCGAGGTGCCGCCACCCAGGGAGCGCGCCGTCGAGCACGTGCCCCTCGAGAGCTTGCCCAGAAGCGCCCGCTACCGGATGGGCCGGCGCGAGCGCGTCAGCGGACATGTCGCCGCCGCGCGCCATGTCCACGAACGACACCGGCCGGTCTGGCAGCTGGAGCTGGAGCTCTTCTTCGCCCGCCACGGCGCGATCCGTGGCGTCTTGATCGTCCTTGTCTTTGCGGCGGTCAGCGGGCTCGCGATCTTCGTCGACCTGTCGCGCTTCGATCCTTTTGGTCCGGGACTCGGCTGGTCGCCGGGCCTTGTCCTGGTCGCATTCCTGGCGGCCTACGTCCTCAACAGGAGCCACTCCGAACAGTAGGCGCTCACGTTATTGCCGGGACGGGTCTTCGAGCCAGCGCACACCGGTCCCATGCGCAAGGCTCGTCCCTAGCAGCTGGTCGTCGAGCCGGACCTCGAATCTCGCCTCCGTCCGGGCGCCTGGTTCCAGCCGCAGGTGATATACGGGCGCGTGCGGCGAGGCGCGTTGCCGGGCGCCGGCGATCGCAGCTTCGAGTCGCTCGCGGCCCGCCTCGTCGACGTACTGCATGAAGACGGAGTGGTAGACGACCGTCGCCACGCCTTCGGCGCGTGTCGCCAGCTCGCGTTGGAGAAAGTCCGCAGCGTCGAGGGCCTCGACCTCGATGGGCAAATCGCTTGCGACCTGGATGGCGCCATCGAGCAGCGCAAGACGCCCAAGCTGATCGGCCCAGATGAAGGAGCGGAGGGTGAGCGCGCCCTCAACTGACGTCGGGTCGACAGGCTGCAGGTCACAGCCTTTGCGCTCCACCACCGCTGCCGAGCGATTCATGGCCGGCGGGATCTCGAATGAGTGCACGAAGCGGACTTCAGACGTCTCATCGCCCCACGCGCCTTCCGAGGACTCATATCGATACCGATCCCAGCGGAGGTTGAGCCCAGCGCTGGCGCCGATCTCCAGGATCCGCAGCGGCAGATGCGTGCGATGGGCCACCTCGAGGAAGCCGCCGAGAAGCGCTGCGCTGCGGCCGACCTCGTTCGTCTGACACCCGGCGCCCAGCAGATCGCGCAGCTTCGCGCGCTGATCGACCACGGCCCGCTTGAAGGCCGGCCAGGTCGCGGACGCGTCGCCCTCGCCTCCGGTCGACGGATAGTGCCGGGCAAGCTCGGGCAGCGTTTCGTCGAGCACCAGACGGTGCACGGCGCCCATGAACCGCAGCGCAAGCGCGGCCGTCCCCGGCTCGTCGTCGAAGCCTTCGAGCACTTCCCAGACCGGACCGCCGAGCTGGAGGTCGTCCGCCGCGGACTCCAGCAGCGACGCGTACAGCGGAGAGCCCAGCTCGGAGCACCAGGCGGCCTGGCGCCGAGCCAGCACGTCACGTGCTTCTGGCAAGGGCGATCTCCCTGGCGCGGTCGGCGTAGCCGGGATGCGAGGGCCTGGCGACTCGATACCACGCCAGTGTTTCCGCCAGCGCGTCTTCCAGGGCCGACGGCTCGAAGCCAAGCTCCCGCCGTGCCCGCTCGATGACGTAGCCGGCATGGCGGCGTGGATGGGGTCCGTAGGGGCTCGCCCCTTCCGGGAGCTCGGCGAACGGGACCGGGTGGATCCGCTCCTCCACACCCAGGGCCCGAGCGATGCCTCCGATCAGGTCGTGCAGGTTGACGTCTTCGAACGCGGCGTTGTAGGCGCGATGCGCAGCCGCTTTGCGAAGGTCGCACGCGAGCGCGCACGCGAAGCCGATGTCCTTCACCCAGGCGAGGTTCGCGGGCCGCTCGTATGTCTCCTCGGGAACCAGCAGCGGACCACCGTCGGCGACGCGCTGGATGTAAGCCGCGATGCGCAGCGTGTGGTCGCCGGGTCCAAACACCGCAGGCGGCCGCACCACCGTCCACGGCAGTTCGCTGTTGCGCGCCAGCAGCGTCTCGCACCATCGCTTGCCCTCGAGGTAGTCGAGGGCTTCAGGCGGCGGGCCCTCGAGCGGCACGAAGTCCTCCTCGCGCGCAGGTCTCCCGTGGAGGTCTGGATAGACGCCTGTCGAGACGAAGACGTATCGCTCGCCTTTGAACTGCCGGGCTACCGCCTCGATGTCCCGAGGCTGGAAGCAGGCGAGGTCGAGCAGCACGTCGGGTTGTGTTTGTGCCAGAGCGCGGGTGAGCTGAGCTTCGTCTTCACGGTCGAAAGCGACATAGCTGGTAAACGTCCCGTACGGCCGCTCCTTCCGGCCCGCTGCGATCGTCTCGACGCCGCGCCGCATCAGCTCCTTGCATGCCGCGACGCCGATGAACCCGGCACCGCCGAGGACAAGGGCGCGGGTCAAGGGTGGCCCGCCACTCTAGATGTCGCGGGTCACGAAGTCCACATCGACGCCTTCGATCTCGCGGAGCCGGTCCGCGAGCTGCTCGGCGAGCACGACTGACCGATGCCGCCCGCCGCTGCATCCGAACGCGACCACGACGTGCTTTCGCCTGCCGTTCAGGTACAGCGGCAGAAAGTCGCGCGCCATCTGCGTCACGTCATCGAGCAGGCGCCCGGCGGCGGGCTGCTTCATGACGAACTCCGCGACGGCGGCGTCGCGCCCAGACAGGTCCCGCAGCTCGGGCACCCAGTAGGGATTGTCGAGAAACCTGACGTCGATGACGATGGCGGCGTCGGCGGGGGCGCCGTTCTTGTAGCCGAACGCGAGACATGTGATCAGGGGTCGTTCGCGGCTGCGCAGGTGCTCGACCAGCTCGCCGCGCCTTGACTCATCAATCCTGTAGTGCGCCCGCTGGAACGTGCCGCCATCGTGGCGGTCGTCCTCACCGTCATGGATCAAGACGTAGTCGATCGCGCGGCGATCGGCTTCGCGCAGCAGCTCGGCGCCACCATCGCTGACCCCGAGCACGAGATCGCCTTCGCGTGCGCCGTCGAGCTCGTCGATCCGCGCGAAACCGCCCGCCTCGAATGCTCGCACCGCGTCATCCATCCGCTGGACGGTCGACGCCCCGACGATGACGAGTGTCACAGCGTCTCTTTCAGGCGTGCCGCCAGACGTTCGGGGATGCCCAGCTTCACGATCTCATCGACCGGCGCCTCCCGGATCGCCTGCACCGAACCGAAGTGTCGCAGGAGCGCGCGCTTGCGCGCCGGACCGATGCCCTCCACCGAATCCAGCGGCGAGGTCAGCGCCTTCCGCGCGCGGACCTTGCGGTGATGAGTGATCGCGAACCGATGCGCCTCGTCACGGATGCGCTGTACCAGAAACATCCCCGGCGAGTTCCTTTCCTGCACTATGGGCTCGGCGCGGCCAGGCGCGAAGATCTCCTCGCGCTCCTTCGCAAGCGCGAAGGTCGGGATGTCTGCGTACCCGGCCGACTCCATGACCTCGAGCGCGGCGCTCAGCTGGCCCTTGCCGCCGTCGATCAGGATCAGGTCGGGGCGGCTGGTGAAAGATCGGTCGCCGACGATGTCGGCCTCCTCGCGTCGCTGCGCCGACTCGAGGCGCTCGAGCCGCCGGCGCAAGACCTCCTGCAGCATCGCGAAATCGTTCGGACCCGGCGCGTACTTGATCCGGAAATGACGGTAGTGGTCGTTTCGGGGACGGCCGTCCTCGAAGACGACCATCGAGCCGACCGCTGAATCGCCCTGGATGTTGGAGATGTCGTAGCACTCGATTCGCCTCGGCGGAGTCTCCAGGTCGAGGGCCTCTGCGAGCGCCGCGAGCATCGGCTCGGTGCGGCTGCGGTCGTAATCCGCCTGGATCCGAAGTTGCTCGAGCTCCTGTCCGGCGGTCTCGGCGAGCTGCGTCACCAGGGCTCGCTTGCGGCCGCGTCGCGGCACCTCGATCGTCACCGGGCGACCTCGCTTCTCACTCAGCCAGCCGGTGATCAGCTCAGGCTCGTCGACCTCTCCCGGCAGGATGACCGACCGCGGCACGTGCGTCGCGCTCGAGTAGTACTGAAGCATGAATCCGCGGAGCAGCTCCGCCTCGGTGGCATCGGCCGCGCCGTCGAGAGCGTGACCGTCGTGTCCGACCATCTTGCTCTGCCGCACGTACGCGACCTCGACGAACACGTCGTTTCCGCTGCGGGCGTAGGCGATGATGTCCTGGTCGTCCCGGCCTCGGGTCACGACCTTCTGCCGGTCCGCGATCCGCTCGATGGACTGCAGCTGGTCCCGGTAGCGCGCGGCATTTTCGAAATCGAGCCGGGTCGCCGCCGTTTCCATTCGGTCATGCAGCTCGCGGACGAGGATGTCCGAGCGTCCCTCCATGAACAGCGCCACCTCGTTGATGCGCGCCTTGTAGTCCTCTGAGCTGATGCGGCGCTCGCATGGACCGGGGCACCGCTTGATGTGAAAGTCGAGACACACCTTGCCCTGCTTGAAGATCTCGTCCGAGCAGGTTCGAAACGGTAGGAGCTGCCGGATCGATTTCACGGTCGAGCGAAGCGACTGGGCCGATGTGTACGGACCGAAGTAGAGCGCGCCATCGTTCTGCACCCGGCGCGAGTAGTGCACGCGCGGAAACTCCTCGGCCGCCGGAAGCTTCAAGTAGAGATAGTTCTTGTCGTCCTTGAGCCGGATGTTGAAGCGCGGCCGGTAGTTCTTGATCAGGTTGTTCTCGAGGACGAGCGCCTCGACCTCGTTGGCCGTGGTGACGAACTCGAAGTCGGTCGCCTTTCGAACGAGCTCCGCCACCTGCGCGGTCGGCGCGTAGCCGGGGGTGAAGTACTGGCGGAGCCGGTCGCGCAGGCGCAGCGCCTTGCCGACATAGATCACCTGGCTCCGGTTGTCTCGGAACATGTAAACGCCAGGGTTGTCGGGAACCGCCTGCAGCCGTCGCTTGATCGCGTCTTCGAGGGATACCGCCACTAGAGTGTCGATTCTAGGAACCCGTAAACTCGGTGCCGTGAGCTCGAGCCCCCCGCCAGGACCGTCCCAGGCTCAGCTTGGCGGCTACTCGCGGCCGGGTGCCCAGACGAACAGCCTCGCGGTGATCAGCCTGGTGACGGGCGTCGGCTCGTTCCTCGGTCACATCGTCCCGTTCATCGGCGGCGGCACGCTCGCGCTGATCGCGATCGTGACGGGCTTCATGGCCCGGGGCCAGATCAAGCAGACCGGCGAGCAGGGCCGGTGGATGGCCAACGTCGGAATCATCATCGGCGTCATCCACCTGGCGGGGCTGTTCCTGGTCCTGCTCTTCTTCCTCTTTGTGGTCTTCGTGCTCGGCATCGCTCTGTTCGGCGTTGCCACGCACAGCGGCTCAGCGCCCTCTCCGAGCGTCCAGCCGACCAGCTAGCGTCTCGGCGTCCCGGACGTCCGCCGGAATGGCGACGACAGGAAACACAGCCGAAACCAACGCCACGATCGCCGCCGCCCAAAGCGCCGCGTCGAGCGACCATGCGATGACGGGGCCCGCCAACGCCGAGCCGATGGGCGTGCCGATCCAGTTGACCGACATCGAGATCGCAAAGGCACGTCCGAACCAGGCCGGGTCGGTGCGCCGCTGGCGCAGCGTGAACAAGGCGACGTCAAACGGTCCGTTGGCCACCCCGACGACCACGATCGCGGCCACGACGAGCGGCAGCGAAGCCGCAAGCGGAAGCAAAGCCATCGCCGCCGCGCTCACCACTATCGCCCCGACCATCAGGTGACGCTCGCGCCCGCGACTGTTGATCCGGCCGAAGAACAAGGCCGACACGAGACCGCCGGCACCCATCGCGCCCCACAGCAAGCCAACGGTCGCGGGTCCCTGGTGCAGGCGGCCGAGGACGAGGACGGGCACCGCGATGTTGAGCACGCCCCAACTCAGGTTGTATGTGCTCAGCGTGAGCGCGAGACCGCGCAGCGAGGCGTTGCGCGCAACGTAACGGAGGCCGTGCCATGCGTCGACGAAGATCGACGGCCGCCCGGAGTCACGAGGCGTCGGGTCGTGAACGCGCGCCATCAGCGCCGCGGCCGCGACGTAACCGACGCCCGTCGTCGCGATGGCCCATTCCGGGCCGGCGAACCCAACCAGAACGCCGGCAAGTGGCGCCCCGAGCAGCGTTGCGATCACATGGCCGCTGCTGTCCAGTGCGTTGGCGCGTTCCCACAGGTGGCGGGGCGCGAGGATCGGAAACAGCGAGCGAGCGCCGCCGTTGCTCAGCGGGAACGTCAACGACGAGACGAAAACGATCGTCAGCAGCAGCGGCGGCGGAAGCGCCTGGCGCCACGACAGGCCCGCGACCAGCAACCCGGTTGCCGCGGCAACCAGGTTGTCGAGCATCACGAGGCGGGCGCGGCCGTAGCGGTCGAGAAGCGCCCCCGCGATCGGCGAAAGTAGGAGCCCGGGCGTGATCGCGAGGAAAGCCGTCACGCCGGCAAGCTGGGGCGAGTGATACCTGGCGAGCACGAAGAGGATCAGCGCGATGGCGACCATCTGGCCGCTCAACCGTCCAACCAGGAGGCTCGCGTAGAGATAGGCGAAGCCAGGCACGCGCATGAGCGTGCCGTACGTCGATCTGGCTTCTGTCTTCAGCTCGAGTTAGACCGCGACTTTCGAACGGCGGGAGCGCGTGGCTCCATTCGACCACGCTCCGCGCTTCCGCGCCTTGGCGAGCGGCTCTCGCAGGAACTGACCGGTGGCCGATTCGCGATTCGCCGCCAACTGCTCTGGCGTGCCCTCCGCGATCACGTAGCCGCCCTTCTCCCCACCCTCGGGCCCCAGATCGATCAGCCAGTCCGCGGTCTTGAGCACGTCGAGGTTGTGCTCGATCACGACCACCGTGTTGCCGTGCTCGACGAGGCGATGCAGCACCGCGAGCAGCCTCTCCACGTCGGCGTAATGCAGTCCCGTCGTGGGCTCGTCCAGCAGATACAGGGTCCGACCCGTGTCGCGGCGCGAAAGTTCGGCCGACAGCTTGACCCGCTGCGCCTCTCCGCCGGACAGCTGCGTCGCCGGCTGCCCGAGCCGGATGTAGCCGAGCCCGACGTCGTGCAGAGTCCGCAGCTTGGTCTTGATCGCCGGCACGTTCTCGAAGACGTCGAGCGCCTCGTCGACCGTCATCTCCAGCACGTCGGAGATGGAGTGGCCGCGGAACTTGACCTCCTGCACCTCACGTGAGTAACGCGTTCCGTGGCAGACCTCACACGGCACGTACACATCCGGCAAGAACTGCATCTCGATCTGGATGATGCCGTCGCCCTGGCACGCCTCACACCGCCCGCCCTTCACGTTGAAGCTGAAGCGACCCGGCTTGTAGCCGCGCATCTTCGCCTCGGGCATGCTCGCGAAGAGGTCGCGGATGTGGGTGAACATGCCCGTGTAGGTCGCCGGGTTGCTCCGTGGCGTGCGGCCAATCGGCGACTGGTCGATGTCGATCGCCTTGTCCAGGTTATCGAGCCCCTCGACCGCTCGATGCGGCCCCGGCCTGTCCTTGGCGCGGTAGAAGTACTGCGCCACCTTGCGGCTCAAGATGTCCGTGATCAGCGACGATTTGCCCGAGCCGCTGACGCCGGACACGGCGACGAAGGTGCCCAGCGGGATCGCGACGTCGATGTCCTTCAGGTTGTTCGCCTGCGCGCCGCGCACGACCAGCTTCTTGCCGTTTCCCTTGCGCCGCCGCTCCGGCACGGGGATCATGCGGTCGCCGCGCAGGTAGGCGGCCGTGATCGAGTGCGGGTCGCGGAGCACCTTGTCCACCGGACCGGCCGCGATGATCTCCCCGCCGTGCTCGCCGGCAGCCGGCCCGATGTCGACCATGTAGTCCGCGGAGCGGATCGTCTCCTCGTCGTGCTCGACCACGATCAGCGTGTTGCCGAGGTCGCGCAGGCTGAGCAGGGTGTTGATCAGGCGCCTGTTGTCCCGCTGATGGAGGCCGATCGAGGGCTCATCCAGGATGTAGAGCACGCCCATCAGCTTCGATCCGATCTGCGTCGCCAATCGGATCCGCTGCGACTCGCCGCCGCTCAAAGTGTTGGCCGGCCGCTCGATGGTCAGGTAGTCGAGACCGACGTCGATCATGAACTGCAGGCGCTCGCGGATCTCCTTGAGGATCTGCCGCGCGATGAGCTGCTCGCGCTCGGTCAGCTCGAGCTTGTCGAAAAAGCCGATCGAAGCGCTGATCGACAACGCGGAAACCTCGGCGATGTTGCGGTCCGCCACGGTCACAGCCAGCGACTCGGGCTTGAGCCTGCGGCCCTTGCAAGCCGGGCACGGCTTGTCGGACATGTATCGCTCGAGCTCGGCCTTCAGGTACTCGGACTGCGTCTCCTCGTAGCGCCGCTGCAGGTTCGCGATCACGCCCTCGAACGGCGCCTCGTACCAGCGCGAGTGGCCGTACTGATTCTTGTAGCCGAACCGGATCTTCTTCTCGCCGGTGCCGTTGAGCAGCATGTCGCGCTGCTGCTTTGGAAGCTTCGACCACGGCTTGTCCATGTCGATGCCGAAGTACTTGCTCACCGACTCGAGCAGCTCCGGATAGAAGAACTGCGATTTGCTCCAGGCGGCGATCGCGCCTTCGCGCAGCGACAGGGACGGATCAGGAACCACCAGGTCGCCGTCGACCACGAGCTGCGATCCGATGCCGGTGCAGACCGGGCATGCGCCGTGCGGGTTGTTGAACGAGAAGTTGCGCGGTTCGGGCTCGGGCACGCTGGTCCCGTCGTATGGACAGGCAAAGGCCTGAGACATCTGGATCTCCTCGCCGCCATCGACCGGCGCGACGATGACCAGACCCCCGCCCAGCCGCGCCGCGGTCTCGATCGACTCGACGAGCCTCGTCCGCTGCTCCGG
>Ga0209577_10007017_pt1 | contig 10381 bp, 11 predicted proteins | sample GraSoiAngelo_109_FD_185874 | JGI IMG/M metagenome (GOLD analysis project Ga0209577, IMG submission 185874) | Grasslands soil microbial communities from the Angelo Coastal Reserve, California, USA - 14_0903_12_20cm (SPAdes) (version 2) | ecosystem: Environmental > Terrestrial > Soil > Grasslands...
GACCAATGCATTCTTTCTACCGGTGGGGATCGCGGCCGTGGTCGTGCTGGCGGCCTACGGTTGGCGCCAGGTTCGCCGGCTCGAACCCCTCATCCCGCGCGACCTCCTGCGCAGCCGCGCGTTCGCCGGCGCCACAGCCGCGAACGTGCTCATTGGTGTGGCCCTGATCGTCACGCTCGTCGACGTGCCCCTCCTGGGTCGCCTGGTGTTCAACCTCGATGAGCTGGGATCGGGCCTGCTGCTGACCCAGTTTCTGCTGGGTGTGCCGGTCGGCGCTCTGGCGGGCGGCTTCCTGGCGGGCCGTCTGGGCGAGCGCGTGACCGCCGCCGCCGGCATCGTCCTGTCAGCCGTCGCCTTCCTCCAGATGTCCGGTTGGCGGGCGGACGAGCTCACTCTCCATACCGGCCCCTTGCGCCAGGCCGATATCGCACTTGGCTTGTGCGGGCTCGGCTTCGGCCTGGTCATCGCGCCGCTCACCGCCGCCGTGCTGGCGTTGACCCGGGGACAGTTCCACGGGCTCGCCACGAGCCTTGTCGTGCTCGCGCGCACGATCGGCATGCTGGTGGGCCTTTCGGCGCTCACCGCGTTTGGGTTGCACCGCTTCCACCAGATCCTCGGCACCCCCGTGCTGACAGACCCTGACCTCCGCGCCCAGGTCAAGCATCTGGAGCAGCTGGTCGCGGCGGCGTTCCTCCAGGAGTACCGCGAGATCTTCCTCATCGCCGCAGCCGTGTGCCTGCTGGCGGCGGTCGTTATCGCTTTGTCGCTACAGCCACAACGTAGGAATGGTGGTATCTGAACGCGTCATCGGGATCGCCCAGGCTTGCCATCGCCGACTCGACCTCGGCTTCGAGCTCGCTCCGGTAACGCGGTCCCAGTGCGCGGATCAAGGTGAAGGGCAGGGGACCCGCTCCCGCCATCAGCTCGGTCCATTCGCGGGCGTCGTTCGCGCGTCCGCCCGTCACCATCTCAGTCAGCCGCGTCATCTCGAAGCCGGCCGTCGACAGGATCTGAGTCAACACGTCCGGCTCGCCGAACCGAGCGCGTTCCGAGCTGTACCGCGGCAGGCTGAGGTAATGCCGCCGCGCCAGCGGTACCAGCCCCTGGAAGAACAGGTCCTGGGCGCGCGTGCTGAGGCTGCGCCGCTGGCACGACACCGCCAGCCGGCCGCCAGGACGCAGCACGCGGTTCGCCTCTTCGAGAGCGGTGGTCGGATCGGCCAGGTAGGCCAGCGTCTCGCCCATCGTCACCAGGTCGAAGGTCGCCGGCCGGAACACGAGGTGCTCTGCCGCCATGCCTACGAACTGGATGTTCTTGGCCTTGCGGGAACGAGCGATCGCGAGCATGTTCTCCGACAGGTCGATTCCGAACACCAGCCCGGGGCTGACGCGAGGCGCCACGAGGTGCGCGACAAGCCCCGTGCCTGTCCCCACGTCCAGCACCTGCTCGTTCTTGGCCGGCGCGGCAAGGTCCACCAGTCGGGAAGCAAGCCGCGCGTGCTGTCCGCCCGCCCAGGTGTCGTAAACGGGTGCGATGCGATCGAAGAAGTCGACCAGATGGTCGACCATCTCGTCCGAGGAATCGGGGTCCATCAAGGCCACGGTCTGCTGTTTATCCTTTGTCGACGCCTGGGGGCACGACTGTTACGATGCTAGCTCCCTGAAATCCCGGCTTCACCCTCTTATCGGGCGCAAGTGCGAATCGGTATCGGAGTTGGGATGACAGTATGGAAAACGTAGTGGAGGATTCCATGGCTTCAGCTGAAAAAACCGCAGTTCAGGCTTCCGGAACGTCCCAGAACGGCGGGACCAACGTCGTCAGCCTCGGCCCGCGCGACATCCTGCAGGGCCGCCTGGAGATCCAGGGGGACCTCAAGGTCGCGGGCAACGTCGAAGGCGACCTCAAGGCGAGTGGGGACGTGACAGTAGACTCGACCGCCACCATCCAGGCGGCGATCGAGGGCTCGAACGTCAACGTGCGCGGCCAGGTCACAGGCAACGTGACGGCCAAGAAACGGCTCACCCTGGGCGGCTCGGGCCGCCTCAACGGCGACGTGAGGGTCAGCCGCCTGACGGTCGAGGACGGCGCGACGCTCAACGGCAACGTCACGATGTCGTCGGAAAAAGGCTAGCCCTACTCTTCTCTCAGCCTCCGGACCTCTCGGCGCGCTGGATCGCGGGCAGCACGACCGTCTCGATGTAGTGCTTCATCGCGTCCATGGCGCTGTGGACGATCCTCCACTCGAGCTGGGCGAGAAGGGCCTGGTCGCGGTTCAGCTCGGCGAGGCGTGTCCGCCAGAAGCGGCTGTCGAGGTTGAGGCCCGGCAGCGGGCCGCGAGGGCCTGGGATGACCGCGGGTTCGTCCGGCACGGCGTTCGTGTCGGCCGGGGAATCGGACTGCTGGATCGCAGGGGAGGCGAGCGCCGGTCTGGACGCCGCGGTGATCGCAGTCCAGGCGAGCGCCACCAACGCTCCGACGACGACGAGCTCGGCGACCACCATCCACGTGAGCGGGGAGCGAAGGAAGTTGCGCATGACGCCACGCTAGGCGTCGAACGTTCTGGTTGGAACCCAGCCTGTTAACGCCGCAGCGACCGCAGCGCCGCCAGGCCTCGCTCGATGGTTTCGATCTTTTTCGGAAAGCTGAACCTGATGTGGCGGCGGCCCAGCGCTGGGTCGTGATAGAAGCTCGAGGCCGGCACAGTCGCCACTGCTGCCTCTTCGATGAGTCGCTTTGCGAACGAGACGTCGTCCGCGGCGCCGAAAGAATCGATCCCCGCCATCACGTAGTAGGCCCCATCCGGGGCGGACGTCTCGAACCCGCAGTCCAGCAGCCCGGCTACGATCGCGTCCCGCCGTTCGTGGTAGTCCCCCAGCAGCTCGACGTAAAAGGACGTGGGAAGCTCGAGCGCCTCGGCGATCGCGATCTGGAGCGGGTGTGCCGCGCCTACGGTGAGGAAGTCGTGCACCTTCCGTATGCCCGCCGTGAGGGACGGGGGGGCGATCAGCCATCCGATCCGCCATCCGGTCACGGAATAGGTCTTGCTCGCGCCGCTGATCGTGATCGTGCGCTCGGCCATGCCGGGTACAGTCGCGATGCTGGTGTGCCGGCCGCGATAGACGAGGTGCTCGTAGATCTCGTCGGTGATCGCGATCGCGTCGTGCTCGATGCACAGGCCGGCGATGAGGTCGAGCTCGGACGGCGAATAAACCTTGCCGGTCGGGTTGTGCGGCGTGTTGATCACGATCGCGCGCGTCTTGTCGCTGAAAGCGGCACGCAGCTCGTCGGCGTCGAACGACCAGTCCGGCGGGCGAAGCGCGACGTAACGTGGAACCGCGCCGCTGAGAACGCAGTCCGGACCGTAGTTTTCGTAGAACGGCTCGAAGATGATCACCTCGTCACCCGGATCCACCGCCGCCAGCATCGCGGCAATCATTGCCTCGGTCGCGCCGCACGAAACCGTCACTTCGCGATCTGGATCGACTGTGCGGCCCCACGCCGCTGACTGCTTACGAGCCACCGCGTTGCGCAGCTGCGGCGCACCCCACGTCGTCGCGTACTGGTTGTAGCCGCCGCGAAGCGCCTGGGCCGCGGCCTCCAGGATTCGTGCGTCAGGATCGAAATCCGGGAATCCCTGCGCGAAGTTGACGGCCTTGGCGGGACCGTGCAGGGCAAGGTTGAGGCGTGTCATCTCGCGGATGACCGACTCGGTAAAGCTCTGCGCCTTCAGCGAGAGGCCGATCGACGATCTAATGTCCGGGATCGGCACGCTCCAGCTGCAGGTCGGTGCTCGAGCACGAAAAGCAGCGCGCCGGGCGCTCCAGGCTGCGCTCCCACCAACCGCAGACGTTGCAGGTCCAACGCGTTTTGGCGAAGAAGTCGAGGACGTCGGACCGGCTGAGGAGTCCGACCATCTTGCCGCCCCGGATCACGGGCACGCGGCGGATGCGCTCTCCAATGAGCAGCCGGGCCGCCTCGTCGATCCCGGTCTCCTCCGTCACTGATATGACGCGCGGGCTCATGATGTCGCGCGCGGTCTTGCCCTTCTTGGAGAAGACGTCCGTCTCCGACACGATGCCGACCACGTGCCCCTCGTTGGCGACGACAGGCGCACCCGTGATTCGCTTCGAGGTGAGCGTGCTCGCGATCTCCTCGACCGGCGTGTCCTCGCGAAACGTGATCACGTTTCGCGTCATCACTTCTTTGACCGGGATCATCAGGTGCCGAGCAGTGTAGCCACGGTTCGAAGGTTCGCGTTGCCACCGCTGATGATCAAGCCCGTAAGCCCACGGGGCAGCTTGCCGGACAGGTAGGCCGCGAGCGGCAGCGCTCCGGTCGGTTCGAGCGCCAGGTGCAGCCTTGTCCAGGCGACGACGGTGGCGTTTGCGATCTCGCCTTCGGTCACGGTGACGATCTCGTCCACCAAGCCGTGGCCGAACATCACCTCGAAGTTACGCGCGCCGATGGCGGTGGTGCGCACGCCGTCGGCGAGTGTCTTCGGGGACATGGGGAGCGACTGGATGGAGCCCGATTGCCACGTCCTGTAAGCGTCGTCGGCCGCCTCCGGCTCCACGCCTATGACCTTGATCGTGTCGCGGTGGCTCTTGGCGGAGATCGCCGTGCCGGAGAGCAGCCCGCCGCCACCGCACGGGGCGGCGATCACATCCAATTGGGGCTCATCCTCGAGCAGCTCACGCGCGGCGGTGGCCTGGCCGTGAATCACGTTCCAGTCGTTGAACGGATGGACGAGCACAAATCCGCGTAAGGCCATCTCTTCACGCAATCGCTGCTCGCGGTTGGCGAACGTGATGCCCTCCTGGATGACCTCGGCGCCCAACGCGCGCGTGGCGGCGACCTTGGCCGGGTTGGCGTCCTCGGGGATGAGGATCAAGGCCGGGACTTCGACCGTCGCGGCAGCGAGGGCGACGGCCTGCGCATGGTTGCCGGAGCTGACCGCGATGACGCCCTTCGGCCGCTCGCCTGACTCCATCAGGGACAGCACGGCGTTGAAGGCGCCGCGGGGCTTGAACGAGCCGGTGACCTGGAAGCACTCAGGCTTGAGTCTCAGGTCAGGGTCGAGTTCGGTTGTGAGCACCACTGTGCGGCGGACGTGAGGGCGGATGCGGTCCGCCGCCTGCCGGACCTGCTCGACGTGCTCGGCCAGATATCCGGTCAAGCGGCGGCGGAGTCAGGTTCGGCCGCAGGCTCCCGGCGCGGGGCGCGGCGCGTGCTGGTCAGCACGACGCCTGCGAGGATCACGGCCATCCCGATGACGATCGGCACCGTGATGCTCTCACGGAGGAGGGCGGCGCCCCAGAAAACCGCGGTCACCGGCACGAGGAAGGTGACCCCGGCCGCACGAACGGCACCCAGGGTGTTCATCACGTAGTAGTAAAGGAGATACGCGATCCCGGTCCCGAGCGCGCCCAACGCGACGACCGCGGCGAGCGACACGAGCTCGACGTGCAGCTGGGGCAGCGATGGCGCGGCGATGGGGATCGAAAAGACGACGGCCGCGGCCAGCTGGCCCAGGCTCACCTCATGCACGCTGACGCTTCGCATCTTGCGGCGCTGATAGAGCGCGTTGATCGCGTACGACAGCGAGGCTACGACGACCGCGAGCGCACCAAGAAAGCTGCCCGACACACCGTGCGTGGCAAGCTCCGGATAGACCAGCACGACCACGCCACCGAATCCGATCAGGACCCCGAGGTAGTTGAGCGGGCTCGGCCGCTCCGACGGCACCACCCAGAAGATCAGCACGGCAGTCCACAGGGTGGTCGTGGCGTTCAGGATGCTCGCAAGGCCACTGCTGATCTGCGTCTCGCCCCACGCAATGGCGATCCACGGCACCACGGAGTTCGTCACGGCCATGAACGCGAACGAACCAATTCGACTGCGCCATCCCAGACCGAACAGGGGCCTGCCCGTCAGCCCGATGATCAAAGCCAGCGCCAGGAACCCCGTGAGCGAGCGCAGCAGAAGCAGCACCTCTGGGCTCATATCGCGCACCGCCACCTTGATGGCGAGGAACGAACCACCCCAGATGAGCGCGAGCGTAATCAGGGCGGCGTAAGGAAGGAGGCGGCGCCTCGAATCAGACACGGGTTGGCCACTCGTCGGTCGAGAGCACCAGCGTGACCGGGCCGTCGTTCTCGATACCTACCTGCATGACTGCTCCAAAGCTGCCTGTCTTCGTCTCTATTCCTCGCGTGCGGAACTGCTGCACGAACGTGTCGTAAAGCTGCTGGGCCCGCGCCGGATCCCCCGCCTTCAGCAGGCTCGGCCGCCGGCCGCGGCTCATGTCCGCGAACAGCGTGAACTGCGACACGATCAAGGCCTCGCCGTGCACGTCGACCAGGCTGAGGTTCATCTTCCCGGCCTCGTCGGCGAACACGCGAAGATCGATGATCTTGTCCGCCAGACGCCGCACCGCGCTTTCTTCGTCATCACCCGCCGCCCCCACCAACAACACGAAACCGTGCCGGATGGTTGCACTGTGGTCCTCCCACCTCACGGAGCCGGAAGCGACGCGTTGGGCGACTACCCTCATCGACTAGACGAGCGTGACCCGCAGGCCGCAGTCCTCACCCGCGCCTTTAGTCGATTTTCGGGCCGAAGTGGGGCTCGGCGCTGATGAGCGAATCGATGTAGCGGAAGCGGTCGTAGCGACGCTGCAGCAGCTCTGACGACGGCTGGTCCAGGAGCGGCTTCATGTGGCGCCAGAGGGCCTCATCCAGGGCCCGGGCCGCCGCGTCGTAGTCGGCGCTGGCGCTTCCCTTGGGCTCCGGCACGACCTCTTCGACGACGCCCATGCCGACGATCTCGCGTGAGGTGAGCTGCAGCTGCTCGGCGGCCTCCACCTTGCGCGAGTTGTCGCGCCACACGATCGAGGCGGCCGCTTCGGGCGACGCGACCGAGTAGATCGAGTTCTCGAGCATGATCACACGGTCGGCGACGCCCATGCCGAGCGCGCCCCCGCTTCCACCCTCACCGATCACCGCGGCGACGATCGGAACCGGGATCCGGAACCATTCCATGATCGCCTGCGCGATCGCGGCGGCGATGCCTCTTTCCTCCGCGCCCGCGCCCGGGTACGCACCAGGAGTGTCGATCAAGGAGACGATCGGAAAGCCGAACTTCGACGCGTGGTGCGCAAGCCGCAGCGCCTTGCGGTATCCCTCGGGATGCATCATGCCCCAGTTCCGCGCCACTCGCTCTTTCAGGCTGCGGCCCTTCTGGTGGCCCAGGAACATCGTCGTCCGGCCATGCCACGTGCCGATCCCGCCGGCCAACGCCGGGTCGTCGGCGGAAAGGCGATCGCCGTGCAGCTCGATGAAGTCAGGCGCGAGGCGGCGGACGTAATCGAGTGAGTAGGGGCGGTCGGGGTGCCGCGCCAGCTCGACGATTTCCCAGACGCTCATGGATACATCTCCAGCAAGTGCGCCAGCAGAGGCCGCAGCTCGGTCCGAGGAACGACCATGTCGACCTGCCCATGCGCGAGCTGGAACTCAGCGCTCTGAAACCCGGGCGGCAGATCGGCGTACGTCGCCTGCTTGATCACCCGCGGGCCCGTGAAGCCGATCGCCGCGCCCGGCTCGGCGATGTTGATGTCACCCAGCAGCGCGAGCGATGCCGCGGTGCCGCCGAAGGTCGGGTCGGTCAAGATGGAAAAGAAGGGCGCGCCCGAGCTGTGGAGGCGACCCACTGCGGCGTTGACCTTGGCCAGCTGCATCAGCGCGAGCACACCTTCCTGCATGCGCGCTCCGCCAGAGGCGGACACCAGCACGTACGGCGTTCTCGACAGTGCCGCCTGCTCCATGCCCCGGGCCAGGCGCTCGCCCGCGACGATGGACAGCGTCCCGCCGACAAAGCCGAAGTCGAACGTGGCGAGCCAGACGGGCTGGCGGGCGACCGTGCATGTGCCCGTGCGCACGGCCTCGTTCAGGCCATCCTCGAGCAGTCGCTCGACCGTCTCCTGGTACGGCTTCGGCACTGTCCAGTTCAACAGGTCGTGGGACCGGACGTCGGCCCAGCGCTCCTGCCAGGATCCGGGGTCGGCGATCAGCGGGATCCACACGTCGGCGCCCAGGCGAAAGTGGTGGGCGCAGTTCAGACACACGTAGTTGTGCGACCGCAGCTCCTCCTGCTCCAGCGCTATGCCACATCCCGGACAGTTGGTCGGCAGCAGGATCTCGGGCAGCTCGCCACCCTGGATCGCGATCTCCTCACGGTGCCGCTCGATGGTCGCACTCATAGGCTGAGTCCTCCATCGACTGCGATGACCTGGCCGGTGATGAATCCCGCCTTCTCGGAGCAGAGAAACGCGACCGTCGCGGCGACCTCATCAGCCCTGGCTTCGCGTTTGATCGGCGTCATCTTGACAAGCTCGGAGACCATCTCGTCGGTCAGCGAGCCGGTGGTCAGCTCGGTGCGCACGTACCCCGGCGCGACCGCGTTGCATGTGATGTTGCGCGAGCCGTACTCGCGCGCGACCGACTTCGTGAACCCGATCAAACCCGCCTTAGCGGCGGCGTAATTCGACTGGCCCGCGTTCCCGGTCAGACCCACGATGGACGAGATGTTCACGATGCGCCCCCAGCGCGCGCGCATCATGCCGCTCATGATGGCAGCCTTCGTCGTGGCGAAGGCAGACAGCAAGTCGGTCCGGATGAGCTCCTCCCAATCGGGGGGCGACATCTGGATCAGCAGCTTGTCGCGCACCGCGCCCGCGTTGTTGACGAGCACGTCGACCTTGCCGATTGCCTTGACCATCGCTTCCACCTGCGCCGGGTCGCCGACGTCCGCCTGGTGGGCGGTCGCGTTGGGCAAGGAGGCAGCGGTCTCCTCGGCCGCCGATTTGTCGGAACGGTAGTTCACGACCACTCGCGCGCCCATGCCGGCGAGCGCCTCGCTGATCGCGCGGCCGATGCCTTTCCCACCCCCGGTGACGAGGGCGGTTTTACCATCAAGGTCCGCCACCTAAGCCGTCGTCGGTCCCGCGAAATCTACGAAAAGCTCGTCCGCGTTCCAGGTGTCGACGCCGGGGATGTGCTTGGCTGCCAGGCTGGCGAGCACGCGTCCGGGACCGAGCTCGACCACGGTGCGCACCTTCATCGCGCGCATCGAGACCATCGTGCGCGCCCAGTCGACCTGGCGCAGCATCTGCTGGCGCAGCTCATCCTGCAGCGCGGCGACCGTGCGCAGAGCCTCACCTGAAGCGTTGGCCAGGATGGGGATCGACGGCGCTTTCAGCGGAAGCCTGTCGACCGCCTTGCGAAACGCCGCGGCCGCCGCCTCCATCAGAGGCGTGTGCGCCGCGAGCGGGATGGTCAGGATGAGCGCGCGCCGCGCGCCGGCCGCAACAGCGAGGCGTTCTGCCTTCTGCACCGCCGGCATCTCACCCGAGAGCACGAACTGCACGTCGGCGTTGCGGTTGGCGACCCACAACCGTCCGTGCTGCGAAGCCTCGACTCGGATCCGCTCGACCTGAGATTCATCGAGCCCGACGATCGCGATCATCCCGACATGGGTTCCCGCGGCCTCGGCCATGACGCGCCCGCGCTCCTTGACGAGGAGCAGCGCGGTCTCCCACGGGATCGAACCGGCGGCGGCCAGCGACGCGATCTCGCCCAGGCTGTGGCCTGCGGTCACGCTCACGTTTTCCAGCCCGTAGCTTTCGCGCCACACCTCGTACGCCGCCCAGCACACCGTCATCACGCATGGCTGGATCACGTCGGTGCGGTTCAGCTCCTCGACAGGTCCTTCGAAGCACAGCTTGCGGACAGGCATCTGGAGGACCTCTTCGGCGCGCTCGAAGACGCGGCGCGCGGCCGGGTAACGGTCGTACAGGTTCTTGCCCATGCCGGGCTTCTGGACTCCCTGTCCAGGGAAGAGAAGCGCGATGGGTCCGGCGAGATCTATGCCCATGTCAATGCCATCAGGCCCACTTCAAGAGTGTTGCGCCCCAGGTGAGGCCAGAACCAAAACCCGCGAGAAGCACGTGGTCGCCCTTCTTGACGCGGCCGTGGCGAATCGCCTCCTCCAGCGCAAGCGGGATCGATGCGCTCGACGTGTTGCCGTACTCGTCGATGTTCACCGCGACTCGCTCGATCGGGAGACCTATGCGGCGGGCCGCCGCGTCGATGATTCGGAAGTTGGCCTGGTGCGGCACCCACAGGTCGATCTCGTCCAGCCCGACCCCTGCCGCCTGGCACACCTCAGTCGCCTGGCGGATGAAGATGTCAACCGCGAACTTGAACACGTCGGGTCCCACCATGTCGATGAACGGCGCTGGATCCTTCGCCGCATACGCACCCTTCTCGATGTTGCCGGCTGTCACCTGTGCGTAGCCGCGGCCGTCCGAGCCGAGGCACCAGCT
>Ga0209577_10007018_pt1 | contig 10381 bp, 7 predicted proteins | sample GraSoiAngelo_109_FD_185874 | JGI IMG/M metagenome (GOLD analysis project Ga0209577, IMG submission 185874) | Grasslands soil microbial communities from the Angelo Coastal Reserve, California, USA - 14_0903_12_20cm (SPAdes) (version 2) | ecosystem: Environmental > Terrestrial > Soil > Grasslands ...
GGTTTCTCGATGAGTTCGAAAAGCTGATCGTCGAAAACGAAATTCTTATCGCGCGCACACAGGAGGTCGGCAAATTGTCCGCTGAACTCGCAATCAATGCCGGTATCACTGGCCCCATGTTGCGCGCCTGCGGCGTGAACTACGACATACGAAAAGTGGATAGCTATGGCTTCTATCCGCGTTTCAAATTCCGGGTGCCGCTCGGCGACCATGGCGATACTTATGATCGGTTGATGATGCGCGCGCTCGAAATGCGCGAGAGCGTCGGAATCCTAACACAGGCGTTTGATCAAATGCCGGCCGGCCCCGTGATGAATCCCAAAGTAAAGATTCGGGCCTTTCGTCCGCCGGTGGGCGAAGCCTACGGACGCATTGAAGGCCCGAAGGGCGAACTTGGTTTCTACTTAATCAGCGACGGCGGACCAAATCCTTATCGTTATCGCGTACGGCCGCCGAGTTTCATCAACCTGACTGTTTTGGAAGATCTTTGTCTCGGACACACCGTTGCCGATGTGATGGTGATTCTCGGCAGCGTGGATATCGTGATGGGAGAAGTGGATCGGTGATTGGCACGGGCATACTCAAGGGGATGGCGGTGACGGCGCGGAACTTTGTCGGAAGTTATTTCGAGAAGGATCGGTTGACCACGGTGCAATATCCGGAGGAGCGCATCCCGCTCCCGGAAAACTACCGGAATTTCCCGTTTCTGCCTTACGACGGCGATGATTCGGAAGCCGGATTGCGCTGCGTCGCATGCAAGATCTGTGAGAAGGAATGCCCGCCGCAGTGCATCTACATTATTAAGAGCGAAGACAAGAAGCCCGATTACATGGGCAAACCGCAGTTTTACCCGGCGGTCTTCGACATCGATATTTCCGTCTGCATGAGCTGCCAGATCTGCGTCGAAGTCTGCCCGTTCGAGGCGATCAAAATGGACAAGGTATTCGAACTGAGCACGCGCGAACGATTCGATGCGTTGCTTCTGCGCAAGGACGATCTGTCGAAGCCGAACACTTACTATCACCGCATTTGCCCGACCGATGCGAAGGAGGTTGACGCAAAATTGGCCGAAGCGGCGGCCGCCGCGGCCGCAAAGAAAAAGGCGGCCGCGGAGAAGGCGACCTCCGTTCCGACTCCTGCTCCAGGATCGACATCGGCGCTACCACCACCGTCCACTCCTGCGTAAACTCAGCAAGGCATCTATGTACAATAAGCCGGGTTCGACGCAAAAGCGCGCTCCGGCCGCGGATGAGCGGGTGACAATCACAAAGTGTCCGACGGTCGCAGCGGGATTACCCGCGATCTATCAGACCGTGCGCTTTGGACTGCGCGAGATGGGCCCGGTCCGCGCATTCAAGACGTTGCTGGCGGTGAACAAGAAGAAGGGATTCGATTGCCAAAGCTGCGCGTGGCCGAGTCCGGATAAAGATCGAAAGGTCGCGGAGTTCTGCGAGAACGGCGCGAAAGCGGTAGCCGACGAAGCCACGACCAAACGGTTGACCGAAGAATTTTTCCGGCAGCATTCGCTGGATGAATTGCGGAGCCGAAGCGACTTCTGGCTTGGACAACAGGGGCGTCTGACCCAACCGCTGGTCAAACCGGCCGGCGCAACTCACTACCAGCCGATCTCGTGGGAGGACGCGTTCCGGTTGATTGCCACCGAACTCAACGCACTACCGACACCGAACGCAGCCGCATTTTATACGAGCGGCCGCACGAGCAATGAGGCCGCGTTTCTTTATCAATTGTTCGTTCGCCAATTTGGAACTAACAATTTGCCGGACTGCTCGAATATGTGCCACGAATCGAGCGGTGCGGCGCTCAACGAAGTGATCGGCATCGGGAAAGGTTGTGTGACACTAGCGGACTTCGCGTACGCCGACGCGATTTTTATCATCGGCCAAAATCCGGGAACGAATCACCCGCGGATGTTGGACAGTCTCCAGCAGGCGAAAGAGGCAGGAGCAAAAATAGTTTCGATCAATCCGATGCCGGAGATCGGTAATTTCCGATTCAAAAATCCGCAGGACCTGAAGAATCCGCTCCGCGTACCTGGGTTGCTGTTCGGCGAGGGCCTGAAGCTGAGCGATCTCTGGGTGCCGATCCGAATCAACGGCGACGTCGCGGTGCTGAAAGGGATCATGAAAGAGATGCTGGCCGAAGAGCGGAAGCGGCCCGGCTCGGTCTTCGACCAGGACTTTATCAAGAATTTCACCGCTGGCTTCGATCGTTTCATCGAGGATCTGGAGGCCTCGAATTGGGACGACATCCTTGTGAGCAGCGGCGTCACAAGGGAACAGATTAGGGCCGCATGTGAGATCGCGGTCAATTCGAAACGCATCATTTGTTGTTGGGCGATGGGATTGACCCAGCATCGGAACGCGGTCGCGACTATTCAGGAGATCATGAATTTCCTCCTCCTCGGCGGGAACATCGGGCGCCCGGGAGCGGGTCCGTGTCCGGTGCGCGGTCATTCGAACGTGCAGGGCGACCGGACGATGGGGATCTGGGAGCGCATGAACGAAACGTTCATGCAAAAGCTTGGCCATGAATTCAATTTCGATCCGCCGCGCGAGCAGGGGACCGATACGGTGGAGACGATTAAGCAAATGCATCGCGGCGCGATCCGCGTGTTCATTGCGATGGGCGGGAATTTCCTGGCCGCTGCGCCTGATACCGAATTTACGGCAAAGGCGCTTCAGAAATGCCGATTAACCGCGCACGTCTCGACCAAGCTCAACCGCTCACATCTGATTACGGGAGAGATCGCGCTCATTCTGCCGTGCCTTGGCCGCTCCGAAATAGATCGACAGTCAACGGGCGAACAATTCGTCACGGTTGAGGATTCGATGGGAATCATCAATCCGTCGCGCGGCGTGCTCGAACCAGCGAGCCAACAACTTGAGAGCGAGCCGGCGATCATCGCCGGCATGGCGCGCGCGACGTTAGGCGATCGTAGCTCGGTTGATTGGGAAGGATTGATTTCCGATTACAATCGGATCCGCGATCACATCGAGCATGTGATTCCCGGCTTTGAGCGTTTCAACGAGCGGATCGGGCAAGATGTTTTCTATTTGCCTAACGCCGCCCGCGACCACCGGAAATTTAATAATGAAATCGGCAAGGCGCTTTTCACCGTGCATCCGATTCCGCGCAACGAGTTAGGACCGGGCAAGTTCATCCTGATGACGATCCGATCGCACGATCAGTTCAATACGCACATTTACGGTTTGGACGATCGTTATCGTGGGATTTACAACGGGCGGCGCGTTCTGTTCATGAATCCGGAGGACGTGAAGGAAGCGGGGCTGACTCAGGGACAGATTGTCAATCTTACGAGTCACTTCGGTGAGGGCGAGAAACGGTACGCGCGCCACTTCCAGATCGCGGCGTATCCGATCGCGCGCGGTTGCACGGCGACCTATTTTCCCGAAGGCAACGTGCTGGTTCCGATCAGCAGCGTGGCCGACCGGTCGAATACGCCGACGAGTAAGTTTGTTGTGATCAGTGTCGCGCCGGCAGCGGATGCTGAAGCTGCTGCGGAGGAGATTCGATTGGCTGCGCGCGGGGCGGTTTAGGAAAGATCGACGCGTTCAATGTGCGAATAGACATTGAACGATGGCGGCCGGAGAAAACCGATGAGGGTCTGGTTGCTTTCGCGCGCAAATTCCATCGCCAAAGTCGAAGGGGCGGAGACCGACACCACGATTGGAATACCGGCCGAAAGCGCCTTTTGCATGATTTCGAACGAGGCGCGGCCGCTCACGAGAAGAACATGTCGATCTAGCGGAAGTTGTCCGTCCAGAAATGCGCGGCCAATAGTTTTGTCGACCGCGTTGTGGCGGCCGATGTCTTCGCGGACAACTTTCGGTTCGCCGTGAAGATCAAAAGTGCCAGCAGCATGAATTCCGCCAGTGCGCGCGAACTCGCCCTGGAGTTTTTTCAAAAGCGGCGGCAGCGAGAGCAGAGTTTCGATGTCGATCCGCACATCTTTGGCCGAAACAATCGGCGGAAAATTTTGTCGAATCGCGGCGATGTTTTCTTTGCCGCAGATGCCGCAGCTGCTCGAGATGGTCCCGAAGCGTTTGCCTGATCCGAATTTCACTTTCACGCCTGTTGCGAGTTGGAGCGTGATAATGTTTTCGCGATTACCAGCGGCGTCCGGGCGTGAGAACTGGTCGATCTCCTCGCGCCTACGCACGATCGCTTCCGAAACGAGGAAGCCGGCGGCGAGTTCTTCATCGTGGCCGGGCGTTCGCATGGTGGTGGCAAGAGTTTTTCGGCCGATGCGAATCTCGAGCGGTTCTTCGATCGTGAGATCGTCACGATGATATTCGAGCGAGCCGTCTTCCTTTCGGCGAATGATCTGCCCAGCACCGATGCCGTCTTCTTTCACTGAATTGATCGTGATGGTATCATCACGCCGGTGGAAATTTGTCACCTTTATGTTTCCCGTGGCCACAATTTTGTCGGACACCACGGGCGCGAACCGGACGAACATCCGGCGCTTGAGGTTTCGATGATTGAATGCGTGGCCGGCCGCGGCATTCGGGGCGATCGCTACCTTGATTTCCAAGACGATTACAAAGGGCAGATCACATTTTTTTCGCTCGAAGTTTTCGATGAACTCTGCGGCGCGCTCGAAGTCCAGGATTGTTCGCTCTCTTTGGTCCGCCGCAACGTAATGACGCGCCATGTCGATCTGAACGAACTGATCGACCAGGATTTTGAGGTTCAGGGTGTTCGTTTTCACGGAACGGGAGAGTGCCGGCCATGTTACTGGATGGACCGGGCGATTACTCCCGGCACTGAGGAATTTCTCAAAGGCCGTGGCGGTTTGCGTGCTCGCATTCTGACAGATGGCACTTTGCGTTCGACCGCACGTATAGCTGAAACAGTTTGATGAGGATCACCGCGGTGCTGCTCGCCGGCGGCAAATCGCGGCGCATGGGTCGCGACAAAGCCACCATTGAGTGGCGCGGCCGACCTTTGTGGGAATGGCAGATCGAAAAATTACGCGCCTTACGTGCGGAAAAGATTTTCCTTTCCACGCAGTCGGACGTGCCGTGGCGGCCCGCTGACGTGGAACTGCTTCTGGATGCTCCTCCTTCGCGAGGACCGCTCAGTGGTTTGGTGGCGGCGCTTGCCTCGACGGAAGCTGATCATCTCCTCACCCTGGCGGTCGACATGCCGTTCATGAGCACTGAACATCTGCGCCTTCTGTGCGGTCTTGCCGAGAACGGGATGGGAGTGATTCCGATGATTGATAGAAGGGCCGAACCGCTCAGCGCAATTTATCCCAAAGAAGCTCGAGCGATGTTCGTGGAAGCGCTGCAGAGGAACAATCTTTCCCTGCAGCCGATCGTCGCGAGTTTGGTAGCTTCGAATATGCTGCAGGTAATGCCGGTTTCAGGTCCGACACGAGAATTTTACAAGAGCATCAACGCACCGCGGGATCTCGATTGACTCCGGGGAGCACAGGCCGCTGGCCTGTTGTTCGGGGGTGGCTCGCCGCGAACCTGTTATGTTCTGCATCAGATTGGATAAGGGATTTTGCGCTTACGTGCAAAATTGCATTCGGCAGGCTGCCGCATGCTGCGGGCTCGCCGCCGGACGAGTCCGTCCGATTGGCGGACTGGCAGCCTGCGCTCCCCAACATCAGACTTTCTACGCGCCGTCGTTGCCGATCGCTTCGACCGGGCAACCTTCCATCGCTTCTTTGCAAAGCGCTTCCTCTTCCGGCGTCTCGGCTTGCTTGTAAACGTAGGAGTAACCGCCGTCGTCGTTGCGCTTGAAATTGGCCGGCGCTGTTTCGCGGCACAAATCGCAATCGATGCATTGTTCATCGACATAGGATTTCCCCGGCACATTTTCCGGGTATTTGTTGGCAACGTCCGCCATAATCGCCCGTTTATACTGCAGGAACGTTAAAAAGCAACACCGGCCACCCGGAGAATTTGTTTTGCTCGCCCTGTCCGAGGACGATTGCCACGCTTTTTATGAGCGTCCCCTCAGATCCGAAGCGAGCGAATCAGCTTAATGGCGCAATAAAAGGCGCAATCGGACAAGTTCAAACACCAAGCATAGCGCGTGCATCCCGCGCAAATTTGAAGCCGGCGAGTGGTGCGGTAACCCCGACAGCTGTCGCGAGCAGTGGATCGACCCGCTTCACGTCCGAAGGACAGCCGATTCGTGGAATCGGCTCGCCGCGGGGAGCTCCTACCGGTCTCTTTGTGGTCAGCGTGTTCTTTTGTTTAAAGGAGCTGTCCGCCGCGGTGGATGCGGCGACATCCTTCGCGAGCGCGAGCACTTGGAAAGCGCGGCCGAGGATTTCTGGATGCAGGAGTGTTTGTAGCGCGCGCTTCGTTTTTGCATCGGCATCTTCCAATGGCGCCGCCAATTCGGAAATTATTCCTGTAATGAAATGATGTTGATCGGTGAAACCACCCACATGCAGGCCATGTGCTTCAGCGCGCTCGGCTACGCTTGACCAGTCGACGTGCGCGCTAATATCGGCGTGACCGATCTCGTGAAAAGGTGAGGTGAACAGCCGGTGCTGCGCCCGGCATTGCAATGTGCCGTTAGTTCGATGGTGGGCGTAAAATTCAGCGCGTGAATGGCCGTAGTCGATCGCCAGCGCGTAACCGCGTTCCAATTTTGTCGCGAGATTGTCGATCCAATCAAGCGCAGCGAGATTGACTTCGGTTTCGTAGCCGGCAGGTCGCGAAGGCAGCTTCGTGATGAACGCTCGCAGAGCCGGATCGACAATCGGTTGCTCGACAAATGCAAATTGATCATTACGCCAGCCCACAAATTTTTCGTTCCATTGCGATCCAGCGGTGGCGTAGGCCACAGGCCCGCGGCTACAGATCAAATGCACCGGCATGGCATCGAGCAGCTCGTTGGAAAAATGAACGCCGGTAAATGGTTCGAGCGCATCGATGGAATCGCGCCATTCGATTTTGCCTTCATATTCCGCGAGCGTTTGCGATTGGCGATCTTGCAAGATGGCAAACGGTTCGACGATTCGATAGCACAAAGCGGCGAAAAATTCCGGCCAGCCTTTGCGCGCGGAGCCGAGCACGTCGCGCGCAAAGTCGCCGTGATGCGCGCCCTGTTCGACGATGACGAAGTTGTCGATCTGGTCGAGTCGCTCCCACATTTGCGCGAATTGTGCGGCCAGCAATTGCCCGAAGAGCGGACCGATGCTTACACTGGTGAAATAATCTCCGCGGCGGCCAATTGATGCTCGACCGCTCGAATAATATCCGTGCTCGGGATGATAAAGCGCCTGCTGCATGAACCAGGCGAATGATTGCGGGCCGCGTGTTCGAATCGTATCGCTAATAAATTGGACGAGTTCAGTCTGCAATCAGAAAACGTCCAACGTCCAACGTCCAACGTCCAATGAACAGAAAATGCTGCGGTTTGAATTCGACGTTGGATGTTGAGCGTTGAACGTTGAGCGTTTGCCTTCGTCTTCTTCGACTTGGATTTTGATTGGACTTGCACCTAAGTTTCGCGACCGATTCCTTTCGTCCCACCGCTTGAGAACGCCAGTTACACACCTCATGCCGCCGCCCGGTTACCGTTTTCGGAGCCCATGGTACGGCAGGCCGCAATTCTACGTCCCGGCCGCCATTGCTGCGCTGCTGATCAGCGGCTTCGCGATTTACCTTTCGATCCTGGCCTCTCATCTCAAAAGCCAGGCCGCGACGTTCGACCTGGGCAAACTCGAGCAAATGGAATCGGCCAGCGTAATTCTCGATCGAAATGGCAAGGTCTTCGGCCAAATCTACGTCGAGAATCGGGAGACGGTGCCGTACGACCAGTTGCCACGCGATCTGGTCAACGGGGTCGTGGCGGTCGAAGACGCGAAATTTTATCAGCATGGCGGCTACGATTTGTTCGGGATCACCCGTGCGGCCTTGAAAAATTTCGCGGCCGGCCACGTCCGGCAAGGCGCGAGCACGATCACGCAGCAACTCGCGCGCAACAGTTTTTCGCTCAAGGAAAGAACATTCCACCGCAAGCTGCTCGAAATTTTTCTGGCGCGCCGAATTGAGGAGAGCTTGGGCAAACAAAAAATCATGGAGCTCTATTTGAACCGGATTTATTTCGGCAGCGGCCTTTATGGGGCGGAAGCTGCGGCGCGCGGTTATTTCGGCAAATCAGCGCGTGAAATGTCGCTGGCAGAATGCGCCACCCTTGCCGGTCTGGTTAAGAGTCCGAACAGATTATCGCCCTGGACTGATAAAGCCGCCTCCCGCGAAGGGCGCAATTACGTGCTTAACCGGATGCGCGATCTCGGTTTCATCGACGGCGCGAAATCGGCTGCCGCCCAGGCCGAAGATCTCGTCATCGGCAACCGCCAAAATGCCCAGGGGCAAACTTACGCGGTCGATTACATCCGCCAGCAAGTGATCAACGAGGTCGGGTGGGACCGCGCCATGAACGAAGGATTTCGCATTCACACCACCATCGACGCCGATTTGCAAAAGGTGGCGGAAGATTCATTGCGCACGATTCTGGAAAAGGCCGAAGAGCGTTCCAGCTACAATCATCAGACCTATGCCCAGTACGCGGCAAATTTCCGCAAAGCGAAAGCGAATGGCACGATGTCGAGCCAGCCGATGCCGGAATATCTGCAAGGCGCAATCATCGGGCTCGATAACGAAACCGGCGGCATTCTCGTGCTCGTGGGCGGCCGCGATTTCGAACACAATCAATACGATCGTGCTCTGCAAGCTAAGCGTCCCGCCGGCACAGCGATGAAGCCGTTTGTTTACGCGGCTGCGTTTGAAAATGGAATGTATCCTGGATCGGTCGTGGAAGATGGACCGCTCGATAATCGCGCGGTCATGATCGGCGGCACGACCGGAATTCTCGGCGAATGGGGGCCAGAGAGCCCGGAGAACCGTTACGAAGGTGCGATGACCGCCCGGCAGGCGCTGGCAAAATCAAAGAATGGCGCAACTGTTCGCATCGGGATGGACGCGGGACTCGATGAAGTCTTGCAGCTTTGTCGCACGGCAGGGATTCGTTCCCCATTGCGTCCGTATCCGGCGACGTTTCTCGGCAGCAGCGAGATCACGCTCGCCGAGCTCGCGCTCGCCTACACGATATTTCCAAACGGCGGCTGGCGAGCAAACGCGCCCCACATTTTGGAGCGCATCGAAGAAAAGGACGGCACGGTCTGGCACGCGCAACGGGAGCCCGGCAGCAGGCAAAACGTCATCAAACCGGAGACAGCTTATGAAGTCCATTCCTGCCTGGTCGATGCGCTTGAGTCCGGAACGGGAAAGGCCGCGCACTCGCAATACGGCTTGAAAAAAATCCCCGGCGTGGCGGGCAAGACCGGCACCGCCTACGATTTCACCGATGCGTTTTTCGTCGGATACGACAGCAATTTTACCTGCGCGGTTTGGGCCGGCTTCGACAAGCCGCAAAAGATTTATCGCGGTGCGTTCGGTCATGAGCTCGCGATGCCGGTTTGGACCGACATCATGAACGCGGCGGCCGAGCATTATCCGCCGCGAGAAACCAAACAGCCGGCAGGTTTAAAGAAGGTGGAGATTTGCTCGAGGTCAGGTCTGCTCGCCACCGACAAGTGTTACGACTCTGTGAAAACCCCGACCGGCGACCTTGTTCAGCGACGCACGACTTACATGGAAATTGGCACCGCGGCGCAGTTGCCCACTGAACCTTGCAGCGTTCATGGCGAACCGCGCACTCGGCTCGTCCGCGATCTTCCATCCGAAGGAGAATTGCCGCGCGCAAAACTTGCGGTCGATCTGAGCCAAGTCACACCGGTCGTCGTGAATAATCCCACGCTGCTGGCGGAGAAAGATCCTTACAACTCCGTAAAGGCAAGCGTGAAACCGCAGCCGGAGCCGGAAAAAGAAGCGGCGGAAAAGCAAAAGATCGATGATCAAACGCCAGAGTCCGGCGTGCCGATTAAGAAAGCGATCCCGGTCGAGCCGCAGGAAAAAAAACCGGTCGAAATCCGCCGGGCGGAGCCAGTTGGTCCATTGGATGAGGTGCCGGATGACTCGCTCTTAAAAGCCCAGACGCCGCCCCCGACGGATCTGGGCGACTAAGTCATGGCGTCGCATGGCGCAGACGACTTTCGCTTGACCGTTCTCAGCCCGGGCGGTCGCGACAGGGAGCAACATTTTCGCGACGCTGCCGGCCCGGCCGCGCAAGTGCACCCGCCGGTCAATTTCCACGGTTACGCGGCCTGCACGCGCGGCTTTTTTCATCACGACACCCACCGCGCGATCGCGGAGGCAACGCCGGTTCTTCTTTTGTTGCGCGGCGATCTTCGAACTTCAGAGCGCGCGTTGACTGAACTGAAAAAGCGCGGGCGGACGGTCGCTGT